>Ga0123329_1001524_pt1 | contig 21827 bp, 19 predicted proteins | sample BioC12SIPDNA_FD_89703 | JGI IMG/M metagenome (GOLD analysis project Ga0123329, IMG submission 89703) | Anaerobic biogas reactor microbial communites from Washington, USA - Biogas_R1_B C12 SIP DNA | ecosystem: Engineered > Bioreactor > Anaerobic > Unclassified | place: Washington, USA | collected...
CAGCTCATCGGTGGGCGACCGAAGAGGAGGTTCGGCTGACGGACTGAGGGGCGGCAGAACCTGTAGAAGAGGAGAGGACGGGCATTGGTGACTGTTCCTACAGGCGGCGCGGAGAATTGTGTGGGTGTTGTTGGGCCAGTGTCGTGCTTTGCAGTTCGAGAGGTGTGATAGATGGCTAAGGGAAGAGCAAAAGCCAAGATGAAGAATGCCACTGGTGAAGTATGCTTCGTCCTCATGCCGTTCGGCGGATGGTTGGACGACTACTATGAGACGATCTACACCCCAGCGATCGAGGCCGGTGGACTTGATGCACATCGGGCCGACGATCTCTTTCGGCCAAGCACGATCGTCAATGATATTTGGGCCTATACAAGGCGTGCGAAGCTACTTCTCGCCGACCTTTCCGGTAGGAATCCCAATGTGTTCTACGAATTAGGCCTCGCCCACGCACTTGCTAAGCCGGTGATTCTTGTGGCTGCATCCATGGAAGAGATTCCGTTCGATCTTCGTGCACTTCGGATCATCATCTACGACAAGAATGCGCCGAATTGGGGTCAGGTGTTGCGTGACAAAATAACAACGGCGATCAATGAGGTGCTTAAGGCACCCGTCGAAGCTGTGCTGCCTGCGTTCCTGAATGTTAAGGCTGATGCAGCAAAGCCCACCGTATCTGCCCGAGATATAGTCAAATCCTGTGGATAAGATTTTTTCAAGCGGCGATTTCCCTGATGCCATCGACGAATTGAATTCCTCTGATCACATCCTCCAGCAGCGTGCTTCCGTTCAAGGCTCGCCAGTGCTTCTCGGCGGATTGGGCGAGCTTAAAGACCATCGTCAGGCAGGCCGATCGGCTGCCGCAGCCCTTGGTCCTGTTCGTCCGCAGCCGCACCGTGGCAAAGGTGGACTCGATCGGATTGGTCGTGCGAAGATGCACCCAGTGCTCGGCCGGAAAGTCGTAGAAGGTCAGCAGCGACTCGCGGTCATCGGCCAGACACCTGGCGGCCTTGGGGTACTTGGCCTCGAAGGTCGCCAGGAAGTGGTCGAATGCCTTCTGGGCCTCCTTTTTCGTCGCCGCCATCCAGATCGCGTGCAGCATCGCCTTGGCTTTGGGCTGGAGGCTTTTGGGCAGCTTGTTCAGGACGTTGGCCGTCTTGTGCACCCAGCAGCGTTGCGTGCGGGTGGTCGGATACACCTTGGCCAGCGCCGACCAGAACCCCAACGCCCCGTCGCCGACCGCCAGCTTCGGATCGATCGCCAGGCCGCGACGCTGGACATCGACCAACAGCTCCCGCCACGACTCTTCGCTTTCCCGGTAGCCGTCGGTGATCGCGATCAGCTCCTTGCGGCCCTCGGCCGTCGCGCCCATCAGCACCAGAATGCACTGACGGCGGTTCTCGACGCTTTCCAGGCGAACGTTGAAGTGCACCCCGTCGGCCCAGATGTACACGTACCGTTTGTCCTCCAGCGACCGTTTTGACCAGTCCTGCCATTCGGTCTGCCAGACCGCCTTGAGCCGCGTGACCGTCCCGGCCGAGAGGCCCGCCGCCTGCGGACCGACCAAGGCTTCCAATGCTTCGCCGAAGTCGCCCGTGCTGATCCCCTTGAGGTACAGCCACGGGATCAGCTCATCGAGGCTCTTGGTCCGACGCAGGTACGGCGGCAGGATCCGGCTGGCAAAACGCATCCGTTGGCCGTCCTGGTCCACCCGCCGGTCGTTGACCCGCGGCGGGGCGACCTCGACCGGCCCCACCCCGGTCAGGATCGCACGGGACTTGCGATGGCCGTTGCGGACCACCAACTGCCGACCGGCCGCGTCCCGCTCCCCGACATGCTCAGCCAGGTAGGCTTCCACTTCCTGTTCGATCGCCTCCGCCAGCAGCTTCTGGGCCCCGGTCCGTAAGATTTCCGTCAAAACGTCCCGAGAACCGGTTGCCAATCTCGTCTCGTTTACGGTACTCTGATCCATGGCGTATCCTTTCCTCGTTGGAAACGGTGTTCAACTTACTTCAGCAAAACACCAAGGATACGCCGCTTTCTTCAAATCGCCATCCACAACTTCTGGTTATATCTCAAAGGTGTGGCGACTTTCCTCCTCCACGTGGAGTGCAGCAACACCCTCTTCAGAAAGGCGTATAAGTTCTGTGAACGGCAGCACAGGGTATCGATTCCCGCAGATAGCTTGAATGACGCAGTAGAGGTAAACGTGTTTGCCTGCGCAACAACTGACATTCCAGATTACTATATTCCCGAAGCGCATGAAGATTACTCGGACACTCACTTTGGTGTTCGTCGTGGAGACATTCTTGCCGTCGGAGAGGGGTACATCTTCCACATTGATGCCAATTTTGACTCTTTGAGTTGCATAGGGTCTATTATGCAGATCAGCGAAACTCAAAAAGACGGCGACATCCCAATGGAGCCGGAGTTTGAAGCAGACAAGATCGTGATATTCCTGTCAAAAAGCGATTTCGCAGACTACAAGCTGCTCAAACACAATGAAGCAATTCGTGGTCCTCTGACAACAACCATTGTGTTACCTGTTCTGGCGGAAGCAATACACGTGCTTAAGGAAGCCAACGGCGCTGACGACTATGATTGGCGGTGGATGCGTGCCCTTCATCGCCGTATCGAGGATCACGGGCTTAGCCTCGAATTGGAGCCGTTATTCCTAGCGCAGAGTCTTCTGGAGCTACCCCTGAAGCGGGCGCTTTCATCGTCTCGCACACTCATCGAAGAAGCATCTTAAGGAGAGATTCATGGGGCCGCTGGCCATCTTCAAAAGTACCCTTGTTAATGCCCTCCATAGCTCCATCGGTATGAGTCTGGACAAGTATCGCCGTGATGAGATATGGATACCGGACGTAGCGAAGAAAAGCAGTTATGGTTTAGAAACAGGAGTTAACGTCGTTGCGTTTCCTTCTCTCTGCCTGCCGGAGGGCAGAAATCTGCGAGATTTGGAGAATGCAATTTCCTTTCACAGAGCCTTACGGCACTTGACTCCTCTTCAGGCGCGAGATCCTCGACTGTGGACGAGACTCACTCACATCGACTGCTGGTCCTATATGCGCGCTCGATGGCCAGTTGAACAACACATGTCAAATCGCAGCAGAGCGGTGCGTTTCGTTGAATCCCGGTATTTCGTTGCACAAAGCCAAAGCAGAGCTCTGCTCCGAAATGGAATTGCGCGTCTCTGGTGGACTGCGCAGCTTTCCTTTGATCCAGATCGGGAAGATCCGTACGAATTGACCAGAGTTCTGCTCTCTACTCTTGATATCACTCAACAGATATTGGAGAGAGGGATGGGGCGCGCAAGTAATACAGTCAAGGCCTTCCTTCAGTTCCTGCTCCATAAGAGCGATATACTTCTAGCGGGTGGCGACAAGAACAGAAGCCGCATTAGGCAGCTTGCCAAGCGCCTGAATTTGCATGGCGGCGTATGTGTGCTTGATTTGCTCAACGAAGCTGAGCTTCTGGACTTCCTTAACGAAGAACTGGAGTACATTCTAGAGACAGAAGTCAGGGACTCGAAGGAAGCTGCTGAATGACGGATGTGTTTAGCCGCCAAGAACGTTCGGAAATCATGTCCAAGATTCGAAGTCGCGGAAATGCTGCGACTGAGCTTCGCTTCATCTCGATCATGAGGAAGCACAAGATTGTCGGTTGGCGGCGCGGAATGAGGCTCCCCGGTCGACCAGATTTCGTGTTTCCGGTTCACAGGCTTGTCGTCTTCATCGACGGGGATTTCTGGCACGGGAACCCCCGCAAGTTCAGACTGCCGAAATCAAATCTCTCTTATTGGGAGAAGAAGATTCGCGGTAACCAACGCCGAGACAAGCGCATCGGCCGACTTCTAAGACTGCGTGGCTGGAAAGTCTACCGGTTTTGGCAGACTTCTCTCAGAAATGAGGATGCTGTTGTAGCGAAGTTGCGGCGCGGTCTTGCATAGGAGAGGCTGGAATTGCTTGACAGAACCTTTCTTTGCACGGATTCTAGCTGACATCGGACTGGGCTTCACGCCTCGCTTCTCTGATGCCTCCATAGCTTTCGGAACCACGTCTCTCCGGTGCGTCAGATATCAATTGCAGACTCGTTATCACTCCCCGCTCAACGTCAGGTGGGTCAGTTCCGGACGGCAGTTGAGGCGGATGGGGGCTATGCTGAAGCCGATGCCTCGGTTGACGTAGAGGCGGTTGCCCTGATGGCCGAAGTCGTTGATCCAGCCGTCGGCGTGGACTTCATGGGCTTGGACGATGGCGAGCCATGACCAGCTCTTGAGCCACGGGACGCGGATCTGGCCGCCGTGGGTGTGGCCGGCCAGGGCGAGCGGAGCCTGTCCGGCTGGGATGTCGGCGAAGGTCTGCGGGTTGTGCATGATGACGATGCGGGCGGCGTCGGACGGCAGGCTGGCCAACGCCTTGTGCACGTTGGCCTCGCCGGGATAGTGCGGGCCAATACCCACCAGGTAGAGCGGTTTTGCTTCCTGTGTGGCGGCGCCGGCGGGCGAGCCGATCGCCGTCCACTCGTTTCTCAGGACCTTGATGCCGATCTCCTCCAGGGCCGTTTCGAGCCGCTCGGCCACCCACTCCAGCTTCAGCGACTGTTGGTTCTCCATCGCGTAGTCGTGGTTGCCGAGGACCGCGTAGACCGGGATCCTGGCGTTGACGATCGGCTTGAGCAGGCTCGTCACCCTTCCGATCGACTCGTCCACCTCGGCCCGGTGCTCGGCCTCCTCCTCCTTGTACTCCTCCAGGGCCTTGGTCGGCGTGTCGTCCTCGGTCGGATGGTATATGAAGTCGCCGCCGATCAGCAGCAGGGCCGGCCGCTCGGCTGCGATCCGGGCCAAGACCTCGCGAACCGCGCTTTCGTTGTCCAGCCACATGCCGAGTTGCAGATCAGTGATGAACGCCACCGTCCGCCCTTCCCACGCCGTCGGCAGGTTCGGCACCCGCACGGTGTAGCGCCGCTGGTCGATCAGGCGCGGTTCGACCAGCACGGCCCAGACCAGGATCAGACCCGCAACCGATACGATGATGGAACCCCAGAACAGGATCCGGCGCTTGGTTTTCCTGCTCATTCGAACGTCTCCCCCGGTCGGATGGCGGTGATGATCGTTTGTCCCTGTTCCAGTAGAGCCGATCGGCTGTGTCGCGTCAAGCCTGAGCCCGCCGGCGTAGCGTGAGGAACCGGCAAGGTCCTTGCCGGCGACGCCTAACATGTGTATGATGGTTCCTTCCGGCTGGTGGTTTCTCACGGATGAACGGAGAGGGTGGACGGATGGCGTATCTGCTGGTATCAGCGGTGGCGTTGGCGATCGGGGCGGCGACGGGCGTGCTGGTTGGGCGGCTCGCGGCAGAGCGGAAGACCTCGCGGGCCATCGGCGAACTGGAAGGGCAGCGGGTTCGCACCGAGCAGGAGCTTGGGACCCTTCGCCAGGACATCCACGAAAGCGAATCGAAGATCGAGCAGCTCAACGGGCAGCTTTCCGACCGCCGGGCCGAGATCGCCAGGCTCACGCAGACCGTCGAGGAGCGGGAAAAGTCGATCGCTGAGCAGAAGCAGACGTTCGAGAAGGCCCGCGAGACGCTTCAAGAGACGTTCAAGGCGCTGGCCGGCGACGCGCTAAAGTCCACCAGCACCAGCTTCCTGGAGCTGGCACAGGAGAAGCTCACCGGCATCCTCAACCAGACCAAGGGCGATCTGGGCAAGCAGAAGAACGAGCTTGAGGCCCTCATCAAGCCGATGCAGGACACGCTGAAGCGCTACGAGGAGCAGCTTCGCCAGCTCGAACAGGCCCGCACCGAGTCGTACGGCAGCCTTCGAAAGCATCTTCAGAGCCTCACCGAGACGCAGACCGCCCTGCAGGACCGCACCAGCCAGCTTACGATGGCCCTTCGCAACCCGCAGGCCCGCGGGCGATGGGGCGAGTTCACGCTGCAGCGGGCGGTCGAGATCGCCGGCATGTGCGAGTACTGCGATTTCCACACCCAGGTTTCGACCGACGGCGAGACCGGGCGGCTGCGGCCGGACATGGTCGTGCAGTTGCCGGGCAGCCGGCGGATCGTGGTCGACGCCAAGGTGCCGTGCGACGACTACCTTAACGCGGTCGAGGCGTCCGACGACGGGCTGCGCAAGGCGGCGTTCTCGCGGTACGCCCAGGCGGTCAGGGGTCATGCCCGCCAGCTTGGTGCCAAATCCTACTGGGAGCAGTTCGGCTCGGAAAGTCCGGAGTTCGTCGTGCTGTTTCTGCCGGGCGAGAGTTTCTTCTCAGCCGCGCTGGCGGCGGATCGCGACCTGGTGGATCAGGCGATGCAGAATCGGATCATCCTGGCCTCACCGACGACGTTGATCGCTTTGCTCCGCGCCGTCGCGTTCGGGTGGCGGCAGGAAAAGCTCACCCGCAGCGCCGAGGAAATCCGCGAGGTGTGCGCCGAGCTCTATGAGCGCGTCCTCGTCTTCACCGAGCATCTGGCGGCGCTGGGCAAGAACCTCGACGGTTCACTGGATGCCTACAACAAAGCCGTCGGCACGTTCCAGACGCGCATTCAGCCGACGGCCCGCAAGCTCAACGGGTTGGGCGTCAGCGCCAAGCGCGAGATGCCCGAGCCGCCGCTGATCGACCGCACGACGCGGCAACTGCCCGCCGACGGTTAAATGTAGCTCCGCCGCCCTCGGCGGAGTCTTCTTCCCCCGCTTCGCCCGCGTCGTCACGAAGACACTCTTGCGGCAGTTGCGAAAGGCCGCTATACTGCAGATGCATGAACCGGGCGCCGCCGAGAGTGGCGGAGCTGATTTCGACAGAGAGACAGTGGGCATTCCATGTCGTCGGATGATCTGAGCCATCATTTGGCCAAGCCCGCCGCAAGCCGCTACTTCCGCAACTTACCTCATCTCCAGGCCGAGGGAAAGACGCTGTTCGTGACCTTCTGCACCCACAGGGGATGGGCCTTGCCGGAGTCCGTTCGCGGGTTGGTCCTGGGCCATTGTGTTCACGATCACCCAGCCAAGGTGTGGATGCACGGGGCGGTTGTCATGCCAAACCACGTACACCCGGTGTTCACCCCGGGAAGCGACGGCAAAGGCAATCCTTTCGGGCTGGCCCAGATCATGAATGGGATCAAGGGAACCTCCGCTCACACCGTCAATCGCGTGCTCGGCCGTCGCGGACCCGTGTGGCAACGCGAGTCGTTCGATCATATCCTGCGGACCGATGAGAGCATTCGCGAGAAGGTCAATTACATCTGCGCCAACCCCGTTCGCAAGGGGCTCGTGCAGTCCGAGGATGAGTATCCTTGGCTGTGGCGTGAATGGGTGGACGGATGATGGGGGTTCGTTGCCCTCAGTGGGTCGCCACCGCTGGCCGCGGAAGAGGAAGACTCCGCCGGGGGCGGCGGAGCCACATCGACGTCCGTCAGTTTCGGCTTGCCAGAGACTGGCCTGCGGGTTATGGGTGGACGGAGGATGGGGGTCCGTTGCCTGCAGTGGGCCGTCACCGCTGGCAATGGCAGAGGAAGACTCCGCCGGGGGCGGCGGAGCCACATCGACGTCCATCAGTTTCGGCTTGTCAGAGACTGGCCTGCGGGTTATCATCGGCTGGCGAATTAGGGGAACGTTTTCCGCCCGACCGCGTCCAATGGGTAGACGAGGCAACCGATTCCAAGGAGCTCGCCATGATTGCCGCTGTGGTTTGCGGATTTTCGCTGATGGTTGTTGGGCAGAACGCGGCGCCGACCACCGCGCCGGCGGTGACCGTGTACAACCAGGACTTTGGCGTGGTGCGGGCGACGCACACGTTCGAGATCCCCGTCGGCGTCAGCGCGGTGACGCTCAAGGACGTGGCGGCGAAGATCGATCCGACATCGGTGTTGTTCTTCTGCCCGCCGCAGGCCGGCTGCGAGGTTCTGGAGCAGAACTTCAACTACGACCTGGTCAGCGTGGGGAAGCTGCTCGGCAAGATGCTCGATCAGCCGGTGGAAGTCGTGACCGAGGGCGGCAAGCTGTACGCCGGAACGCTGCTGGCGTTCGATGACGGCCGGCTTACCCTCGCCGGCGACGACGGCATCCAGATCCTCTACCTTGAAGACGAGTACCAGGCGATCCGGCTGCCGCGGCTGCCGGAGGGTCTGATGCTCGAACCGGCGTTGGTCTGGCGGGTCTCCCGCGAACAGGACGGGACGGTTCCGGTCGAGGTCGCGTACCAGACGGCGGGCCTGAACTGGCAGGCCGACTACAACGTTTTGGTCCGGCCGGACGAGCGGCGGCTGGACATCACCGCCTGGGTGACCCTGACCAACACCAGCGGGGCGGCGTATCCGGAGGCCAATCTCAAGCTGGTGGCCGGCGACGTGCACAAGGTCAAGGCTGAGGAGGAGGCCCCCTTGATAATGGAAAGAATGGCGGGCGCAATGGAAGCCCCTGCTCCGCCGCCGGGATTCGAGGAGCGTCAGTTCGCGGAGTATCATCTCTATGAGTTGGGCCGGCCGACGACCATCCGCGAGAACCAGAGTAAACAGATCGAGCTGTTCAGCGCCCACGACGTCGGCTACTCGGTCGCCTACGAGTTCGCCCAAAACAACCGTCCGAGTCGCGGGCGCTACATGCCCTATCCTCCCAGCGAGGGAGGCGAAATGACGCCACTGGCCATCGTCTTGACTGTGCCCAATACGCAGGAGAACCAACTGGGCCTGCCCATCCCAGCCGGCAACGTGCGGCTCTACCAGCGCGACCGCCTTGGCGATGAGCATTTCGTCGGCGACGACACGGTCGATCACACACCCAAGGACGAGGAGCTGTCGCTGACCGTCGGGCGGAGCTTTGACGTGCTCGGCTCGCGGAGAATGACCGACCAGAACCGCATCAGCCGGCTTGCCCACACCGAGAGCTACGAGGTCGCGATCCGCAACCATAAGGACAGCCCGGTCGCCGTCCGCGTACTGGAGCAACTGCACGGCCGGATGAACTGGAAGATCCAGGAGGCGTCGATGGACTGGACCAAGAAGGGCTTCCAGACCATCCTCTTCGAGTTCGAACTCGACGCCAACGCCGAACGCAAGATCACATACACGGCGCTCTATGAACGCTATTGACCACCATCAGACCGACGCGCCCCAACGCCAAAGGAGCCGAACCATGATCCGCGTAACAACCAGCCTGCTGCTGCTTTCCAGTCTCGCTCTCGCCCAGCCGCAGAACTCCCTGTCGATCTACCAAGACGATTTCGCCCTGGTCAAGGACCGCCGGACGGTCGAGTTGACCGAAGGGGTCAGCGAGCTGCGGCTGACCGACCTGCCGGCCACGTTGGAGCCGCCGAGCGTGCGGGTCGTCGCGCCCGACAATCCGGAGTTCAAGGTGGTCGAACAGAACTTCGAGTTCGACCTGGTCGGAGCGGCCAGGCTGATGCAAAAATACGTCGGCCACGAGGTCCGGGTCATCACCAACCAGGGCGAAATGATCGAAGGCACGCTGCTGGTCGCTGAGAACGACCGGATCGTCCTGAAATCGAATGGCGGCCTGAAGATCCTCACGCTCAAGACGGTCCAGTCCGTCCGACTCGACAAGCTGCCCGAGAACCTGGTGATCAAGCCGACGCTGGTCTGGCAGCTCTATTCGCCGGCCGCCGGGCCGCAGGCTATCCAGCTCAGCTACATTGCCCGCCAGATCGGCTGGAATGCCGACTACAACGTCGTGCTGAACGAGGACGAGACACGGATCGATCTGACCGGCCTGGTCACGATCAAGAACGAATCGGGCAAGACGTACGAGCAGGCCGACGTGAAGCTGATCGCCGGGATCGGCCGGACCGATCAGCCGGCCACGTTCCTGCAGGGCATCGAGTACCTGCGGGCCGTCGAGGAGATCAAGCCCACCGGGCAGCGCGGCGACGAGACGGCTGAGGTGTTCGGCGATTATCGCCTCTACCGCCTCGACCGGCCGACCACGGTGCTCGACAACCAGGTCAAGCAGATCACGCTCATCACCGCTCAGAACGTGCCCGTCCGCAAGACGTACCTCTACGACGGTGGGCGGGTGCGATTCGTTCCCGGCCGGGTCTATGAGGAGCCTGGCTTCGGTCGCGAGGAGAACACCAAGGTCAACGTTTTGCTGGCGATCCGCAACACCGCTGACGACAACCTCGGCGTGGCCCTGCCCGGCGGCAAGGTCCGCGTGTTTAAACGCGACGTTGACCAGAGCCTTGAATTTGTCGGCGAGGACGTGATTCCCGGCACCGCCGTCGACGAGCGCATCCTGGTCTACGTCGGCGATGCGTTCGACGTGACCGGTTCGCGCACGCAGACCGACTTCCAGCGGCCGGCGGCGACGGTGATCGAGGAGGCTTTCGAGATCGTCCTGAAGAACCACAAGCAGGAGCCGATCGAGGTCACCGTGATCGAAAAACTCTACCGCTGGAGCGACTGGGAGATGCTCGAGTCGTCGCACGATTACACCAAACTCGACTCCCGGACGATCAAGTTCCAAGTCCCCGTTGAAGCCGACGGGAAGGCCACCGTCACCTACCGCATCCGGTACACCTGGTAGACCGCTCTTCACAGTATCCGCCAGGAAACAGCCGGGCGTGATGTCCGCAACCGCTGCCTTCTCCGTTTCCTTCGCGGCCTTCTGTTGGGCCCGTGTTCTCTCAGCGGCGTCAGTCGGCTTGGAGGATCGCGATCGCCAGGTAGCGTTTCCAGAAATGCGGGACCTGTTGCCAGAGCGGATCGTTTTTGGGCGGACACCACGGCAGGTTCGGATCGTGACTGTAGTAGACGATGCCGATCTGGCCGCTTGGCATTTTGACGATGTCCGGCATGCCGGTCTCGTGCCAACTCTCGTGCGTGCGTCCGCGCGGGTCGGGCAGGGCCGTTTCGGGCGTCCAGGTGCGCCCGCCGTCGTCGCTGTAGACGACGATCATACCCAACGGCGTGGCGGGCGGGGCGTTCTTGGCGCTGCGGTAGGCGGCGATGAGCCGGTCGCCGTCGGCGACGAGACATCCGCACTCGCCGTGCAGTTCGGTCGGTTCCGGGTCCAACCAGGTTTCGCCGTCGTCGGCTGAGCGGGTCGCTGCCAGCACGCCCGCATCGAACGGCCGCTGGCTCTTCACCCATGCCGTGGTGGTCCGGTGCAATCCCAGCAGGCTTCCATCCGAACACCGGGCGATCGTCGTCTCGACACATCCCAGTTCATTCGGCGCCGGCACGATCGGATGCCAATCGCCCCAGCTTTCGCCGCCGTCGCGCGAGAGGAAGTATCCGTTCTCGAACGGGGTGGCTTCACCGCGGGTCTCGAGCCAGTCCTTCTCGCAGGCCACCGCCGGCAACATCAGAGATCCGTCCCGACGTTCCACGATCCGCCCGAACGGATAGGCGAATCTGAACGGCCCAAGGTCCACCTTCACCCGCTGGGGCCAGGAGTGTCCGTGGTCGCGCGAGACCGCCACGAACAGTTCCGTTGGACGGTTTCTGTTCTTCAGTCGCCGCGGATGCTCATCGTCACCGGTCCGTCCGCTCTGGTAGTCGGCGTACGGCAGCAACAGCCGGCCGTCCGCCAGGCACACCATGCCCGTCGCCACGTGGATCGCCCCCTCCTCGTGGCGGCTGCCGATGGGTTTGGCGGTCATCTCCCACGTCCGGCCATGGTCGGAGGACCGCATGAAATGGGCCTCGTTGCCCATGATCGCATCCGTGTAACGATTCCAGTAAGCCAGCACGTCGCCGTTGCCGCAGACGCACGCCCCACCGGCCAACTGCATCACCATTTCGTCATGGATCGCCCGAACATCCACCAGCCGATAGGGCCCGATCCGCACCGATGAACTCATCTTGCCTAATCTCCGCCTGGCGGTACAACCTTATTCAAGTATTATGTGCCTCCGCCATAATTTGCCTCGCAAAAGTCGATTCTAGCCACCCCGGTTGCCTTAATCCATCGTTTTGGCTAGAATGGACTTGCGGCCTAGCGGAAGCGGCCATCAACCGAGAAACCCATTGGCAGGGCAGAAGTAGAGTGAGCGAGAAAACCGCAAGCAGCACGACCTCCCGGCTCAATGCCATCGTCGGCACCACCGGCGATGTGGCTAATAAGCACGACTTAGATAGTCTCATTCGCAGCTTCCCTCCGGCCGTCCGTCGGGGCCGACACCTTTTGCCCGCCGAGTTGGAGTTTCCCCGGGCGGACGAAGCCGAGTTTGCCGCCGCGGTGGCTGAGAACCTCGAGGGCGGGATTCTGCGGTATTCCAAGCGGCTTGAACTGCTTCAACTGGCCAAGGTGCTGCGCATCGACCGCTATCGCGCTGCGGTGATCATCGCCAAGGTCCAGCATCGGATCGAGGAACCGGCCCCGTTGACCGCGGCGACCCTCAGCCGCAACGGGGCAACGACAACTCAAGCGCACAGCGGGCGTCGTTCCGAGTGGTTCCTGAAGATCGCCGCCCTCTTCCTGACCGCGGCGCTGGTCGATCTGGTAATCGTTCGCGCCTTCTTTGGTTAGCCTATCGGCGTCCCACGGGTTCCGGGCGCGTGTCGGTCATCTCCTGCGACTTTCTGCGGACGGCGTTGACGAGGGCTTGGGGGATTCGGTCGAGCGGCAATACGTGCTGGGCGGCGCCGCGGGCGATCGCTTCCTTGGGCATGCCGAAGACCACGCAGGTCTCCTCATTTTGGGCAATGGTGATGGCCCCGGATTGTCGCATGGCCAGCAGGCCCGCCGCCCCGTCTTCGCCCATGCCGGTGAAGATCGCCCCGATCGCATTGGATCCCACAGCCAGGGCCACCGAGTTGAACATGACATCCACGCTGGGGCGCTGATGGCAAACCAGTTCGCCCTGTGTCGGCTGGGCCATGTATCCGGCCAGTCTGGCGGTCACCGTCAGGTGCGTATTGCCCCGGGCCACCGCGACCAGCCCACCTCGCAGCTCGATCGGAGCGGCCGCTTCGACGACCGTCAGTTCGGACGCTGCGTGCAGCGACGCGGCGAACGATTCGGTGAACGATTCCGGCATGTGCTGCGCGATCACGATCGGCGGCATGTCCGGCGGCAGTTGCGAGAGAACGAACCGCAGGGCCTCGGTGCCGCCCGTCGAGGCGCCCAGCGCGATCAGAACGCCCTTGCCGCCCGGACCCTCCGCATTGACCGGGGCCTTGATCGCGGTCGGCGTCCGCTGCCGGGCGGCCGCTCGCACTTTTTCGGCCAGTGTTGCCATGACCTTGCCCAGCGCGATGAACGAACCGCCGCCGGGTTTGGGCATCACGTCAGTCACACCGCGGCGGGCCATCTCCGGACTTACCCGGGCGTTGGGTTCGATGTGCGACGAGAGGATGATCGTCCGGACCGGAAGGACCCGCAGGGCCATGCCCAGCAGGGTCATGCCGTCGGTTTTGGGCATTTCCAGATCCAGGATCAGCACGTCCGGGCGATATCGGACCAGAAGCGTGGCAAGCTGGGCCGGATCGGGAACCACCGCCGTCACCTCCATGTCCGGCTGTTTGCTCAGCTCCTTTTCCAGGATCGTCCGGATCGGAAGCGAGTCGTCGAGGATCATCACTTTGATCTTCTTGCCCGATGCCACGGCCGCCTCACTTCCTGTAGATCGTGGGTTTGACGTAGTGCAGATCGTGCCGGATGGCGTTAAGGCTCTCCGAGTGGCCCACGATGAAATGCCCCCCGGGACGCAGATGGGCCGACATCTTGCGGATCACCGACTCCTGCGTGGCCCGATCGAAGTAGATCATCACGTTGCGGCAGAAGATGTAATCGAAGCCGTGCTTGAACGGATACGCAGAGTTCATCAGGTTGAAGTGGCCGAACGTAATCAGGTTGCGGACGGACGGAGCGACCTCGTAGCTCTGGCCCTGCTCGTCGCGAACGGCCCGGAAGTACCTTCCTCGAAGCTCGACGGGCACGTTTCGCAGCTTGGTCTGTTCGTAGCGGCCGAGTTTGGCGATGTTCAGCACCTTCTGCGAGACGTCGGTGGCCAGGATCTTGACCGAAACGGTCGGATGGGCCTCCAGCAGATCGTGCACCTTCATCGCCAGCGAATAGGGCTCCTCGCCGGTCGAGGACGCCGCCGACCAGATGCGGATAACGTGCCGGTTTTCCGCCCATCGGTCCTTCTCGATCCGCTGCACGATATTCTCAACCAGGAAATCGAAATGGTCGGCCTCGCGGAAGAAGTAGGTGGTGTTGGTTGAAATCGCGTCGATCAGTTGGCCGAGTTCCTGACCGCTCTTGTCGTTCTGGAGGCGTTCGAAGTACTCGGCGAATCCCGAGAGCTTGCCCACGCGGATCAGCTTGGCCAGGCGGGCCTGGACCAGATGCTGGCGATTCTCGCCGAGGTTGATTCCGGCCCGCTCGTAGACGAGTTGCCGCACCAGTTCGTACTGCGCCGGTGCGATTTCCAGCGGCGTCTGCGTTTCTACAACCTGTTCAACCATCCATCCCTCCAAGTGGCACTCCGGCCAGTGATGTATCGGTCCGGTGGACGGGTCGGTTAAGCTAACCGGAGGTTTTGGGCCGTTGCGCCGCGTTTATCGGACCGCATTGCGGCTCTTGAGGGTGGTTTTTATCGGACCCGACAAATGGTGAGGCCGCCGCCAAGCCCCGGTAAGTGCAGGATCATCAGTCGCGGCGGAGCCCGATCGCCACCGGCTGACGATCGCGGTAAACGTGGTACTCATCGAACCCGATCGCCGCGAGAATCTTCGCCACCGGTTCGAATCCGATCGCCATGTCGTCCGGCTTGTGAGCGTCGCTGCCGATGCTCAGCAGCCGGCCGCCCATCGCGCGGTACCAGCCGAGGATGACCGGCTGCGGAAACGGCTGATCGATGCCCGCGCCGCGCCGGTATCCGGAGGTGTTGACCTCCAGGGCGATGTTCCGGTCGATGATCGTCCGGAGGATTGCCTCGATCCGCGGGCGAAACGCCTGCGGGTCGTAGTCCGGCTGATGCCGCTTTCGCGTGTAGCGCAGGAAGTAGTCCAGATGCCCCAGCACGTCGAAGTCGCCCTGCTCAGCCATCTCGGCGGCGAGGACGAAGTAGCGGTCGATCGCCTCGCGCGGCGCCATGACGTCAAAGAGCGTCTCATGGACGCCGTGGCCCTCGACGTAGTGGATCGAGCCGATCAGCACATCGGCCGCCAGTTCGTAGACGGCCTGGTTTTCGCGGACGTAGCGGTGCGCCTCAGCCAGTTCCACGCCGTGCCGCACGACGATCCGATCAGCGAAGCGCGCGGCCATCGCGTGACTCTGGGCGAGGGCTTCGTGCGGGTCATACTTGCCGGCGCCCGGGTCGGCCGGGTCGTTGTCGAGGTGGTCGGTCAGGGCGATCTCGTCAAATCCCAGCTCGATGGCCCGCTGCACCATGGCCTCGACCGTCGTCTCGGCGTCAACCGATAGCTGCGTGTGCAGATGAAAGTCCGTGCGTATCTTCATGCCGTTCGCGGCTCCTGCCGGAAAGTTGTGAATTCTATCGGGCGAGGGAGCTCAAATCCAGGACTCAGAGCGGGACCTTCATTGACCGGGAAAATTCGGTTTCGACGGTTCGGCACGGCTGGTAGAATCCGAGCCAGTCGGCGAGACGGACAGTGAACCTTCTGTAATGGAGACCGGTCATGGCGAAGAAGGGCAAGACGACGTTCGGGCTGGTGGTGGGCTGTCGCGGGTTCTTTCCCGATCGGCTGGCCAAAGAGGGCCGTGAGGCGATGATCAAGCACCTGAAGGCACAGGGCCATGACGTGGTGGTTCTGGGTCCGTCGCAGAGCAAGCACGGCTGCGTCGAGACGTTCGAGGAGGCCAAGGCCTGCGCGGAGCTGTTCGCCCAGAACGCCGGCAAGATCGACGGGATCATCGTGACGCTGCCGAACTTCGGCGACGAGAAGGGCGTGGCCGAGGCGATCAAACGGTCGGGCCTCGACGTGCCCGTGTTGGTCCACGCGTGGCCGGACGACCTGGACAAGCTCTCGATCCAGTACCGCCGCGATTCGTTCTGCGGCAAGCTGTCGGTCTGCGACAACCTTCGCCAGTACGACATTCCCTACACGCTGACCTCGTTGCACACCGAGGCCATCGACTCCGAGGCGTTCGCGATGGACCTGGCGTCCTTCGCCGCGACCTGCCGGGTAACGACGGGTCTTCGCGGCCTGCGGGTCGGGGCGATCGGGGCGCGGCCGGCGGCGTTCAACACCTGCCGCTACAGCGAACGGCTGCTCCAGGGCAGCAACATTTCGGTCGAGACGCTGGACCTCTCGGAGGTGATCGGCCGGGCCGAGAAGCTCAAGGCCTCCGACGCCAAGGTGCGGGCCAAAATCAACGCGATCCGCAAATACGTCAAGAGCGATGGTGTGCCGCAAGCCGGTCTGGAACGGCTGGCCCGTCTGGCCGTCGTGCTGGAAGGATGGGTGACGGACAACGAGATCTCAGCCCTGGCCCTCCAGTGCTGGACCTCACTGGAGGAGTACTACGGCGTGGTGCCGTGCGCGGCGATGAGCATGCTCAGCGAGAAGCTCGTGCCCGCTGCGTGCGAAGTCGACGTCTGCGGCGCGGTGGCGATGTACGCCCTTCAGTGCGCCTCGGGCACGCCGTCGGCGCTGCTCGACCTGAACAACAACTTCGGCGACGATCCGGACAAGATGATCATGTTCCACTGCAGCAACCTGCCGGCCAGCTTCCTCGACAATCCGGAGATGTCGTTCAACAGCATTCTGGGCGGGACCGTCGGGCAGGATAACGCCTATGGCACGGTCACCGGCGCGATCACGCCCGGTCCGGCCACGATGCTGCGGGTCAGCACCGACGACTATGAAGGCGAGATCGTCGGCTACGTGGCCGAGGGGCAGTTCACGGATGACAGGATCGAGACCTTCGGCGGCCGAGGGGTCCTGCAGATCGACGACCTGCAGTTCCTGCTCCGCTACATCTGCGAGACGGGCATGGAGCACCACGTGGCGGTCAACAAGGCCCACGTCGGCGACGGGATCGCCGAGGCCCTGAACACCTACATGGGCTGGGACATCTATCAGCACGAGTGACAGGACATGCCAACCGCGGCGGCTGACGTGCCTGATCCTGGCGATGCTGGCCGGCTGCGCTCCGCGCGAGAGCCTGCCTCAGCCGCCGCAGGAACCGCACGAGCATCTGCCGTACCGGTTCGTCTATCCCAATCAGCCGCCGGTCATCCGCTTCGAGCAGTTTCGCGGCTTCCTGCACCAGTTGGACCGGCAGATCACGCTGCTGTACCTGATCGGCCCGGATGGCGAGTACCGCCGCGACGAGCTGGCCTGTCTTGACCGCATTCATCGGCGATTCTACCAGTACGCGGTCCAGGTCGTGGTGATCGACCTGCATGCGCCGACCCGGTGGCCGGACCTCGTCCGGCAACTCCGCGAGGTTGATGCCGCCATGCCCGCCGCTGTCCTCGCCGCCGAGGACTTCCCAGCCCTCAAGCGGTTCCTCGACCGCGCCGACTGGCCCGACCGCCAAACATACCTGATCGATCCGGACCGCCGGCTGCCTCGAGGCCTGGAGTTCGACTCCTGTCCCGTACTGACCCAGCAGGTCCTGGAGTTTCTGCAGAATCGCTCGCGGTAGGTGATCCGTAGAACGGAATCACGCCTCACAGGCGAAGCCCGCCGCAGGCCGGTAGGTCGTGCGATTTCGACGGGCGCTCAGCCCTGAACCAGCAGCTTGTCCACCTGGCCGCACAACTCGCGGACGTGGCTGATCGATTCAGCGAACGCCGCCGTCTCATCGGCGGTCAGCTTCAGTTCGAAGACCTTCTCGACGCCGCTGCGCCCGAGCATGCACGGCACGCCGACGAAGTAGCCGCTGATGCCGTACTCGCTCTCGCAGTAGGCGGCGCACGGCATCACACGCTTCTGATCGCGGAGGATCGACTCGACCATCCGGGCCGAGGCCGAAGCCGGCGTGTAGTAGGCGCTGCCCGTCTTGAGCAGCGAAACGATCTCGCCGCCGCCCTTGCGGGTCCGCTCGACGATCGCCGCCAGGCGATCGGCCGGCACCAGGTCGGTCACCGGAATCCCGCCCACGCTGGTGTAGCGAGGGAGCGGGACCATGTCGTCGCCGTGGCCGCCGATCAGCAGGGCGGAGATGTCCTGCACCGAGCAGTTCAGCTCCATCGCCAGGAACGTCTTGTACCGCGCCACGTCGAGGACGCCGGCCTGGCCGACGATCTTGCGCGGCGCGACGCCCGAGGCCTTCCACGCGGTGTAGACCATTGCGTCCAGCGGGTTGCTGACCACCACGAAGATCGCCTCCGGGCTGTGCCGGACCGCGTTCTCCGCGCAGGTCTTGACGATCTTGGTGTTGGCCGCCAGCAGCTCGTCGCGGCTCATGCCCGGCTTGCGGGCCAAACCGGCGGTGATGACCACCACGTCGCTGCCCGCGGTATCGGCATAGTCGTTGGTCCCGGTGATCGTCAGGTCGTAGCCCTCGACCGGACCCGACTGGGCCAGGTCGAGCGCCTTGCCCTGCGGCATGCCCTCGACCACGTCGATCAGCACCAGGTCGGCCACCCGCCACGAGGCCAGCCAGTGGGCGCAGGTCGCGCCCACGTTGCCGGCCCCCACGATCGTCACTTTCGCGCGTTGCGACACGGTCAGCTCCCTTGCTTGCCGTTCTGGGACTCCAGGTACTGATCGATCGACGCCGCCGTTTGCTTGCCGTCGCCCATGGCCAGGATCACCGTCGCCGCGCCGCGGACAATGTCGCCGCCCGCGAAGACGCCAGGCTTGCTGGTCATGTTGTTCTCGTCGATCTCGATGTAACCCCACTTGTTGGTCGCCAGGTCCGGCGTGGTCTGGGTGATCAGCGGGTTGGCCCGCGTCCCGATCGCCTCGATCACCACCTGGCAGTCGAACACGAAGTTCGACCCCTCGATCGGCACCGGGCGCCGTCGGCCGGAGGCGTCGCGCTCGCCGAGCTGCATCCGCACGCACTCGAGGCCCTTGACCCAACCCTTCTCGTCGCCGAGGATTCGCACCGGGTTGGTCAGCAGTTCGAACTGGATACCTTCTTCCTCCGCGTGCTTGACCTCCTCGATCCGGGCCGGCATCTCCTCGCGCGAACGACGGTAGACCAGCACCGCCGGATCGGCGCCCAGCCGACGCGCCGTCCGCACCGAGTCCATCGCGGTGTTGCCGCCGCCCACCACCACCACCCGGTCGCCGGTGAGCACCGGCGTGCTGTACTCGCCGAAGCGGTACGCCCGCATCAGGTTCACCCGCGTGAGGAACTCGTTGGAGCTGTAGACGCCCTTGAGGTTCTCGCCGGGAATGTTCATGAACACCGGCAGACCCGCCCCGCTGGCGATGAACACCGCGGAGAAGCCTTCCTCGTCGAACAGCTCGTCGATCGTCAGCGTCTTGCCGATGATGACGTTCGTCTCGATTTCCACGCCAAGCTGCTTGAGGGCTTCGACCTCGGCGTGCACGATCCGCTTGGGCAGCCGAAACTCGGGAATGCCGTAGACCAGCACGCCGCCCACCTCGTGCAGCGCCTCGAAGATCGACACGTCGTAGCCCATCTTGGCCAGCTCGCCCGCACAGGTCAGCCCGCCCGGAGCCGAACCGACCACCGCGACCTTCTTGCCCTTGCGCTGCGGCGGCTTGACGGATGCGCCCACCTTGCCTTCGCGGCGCAGGGCCCAGTCGGCCACGAACCGCTCGAGCCAGCCGACCGCCACCGACCGGTCGCGGACCGCCCGCACGCACAACGCCTCGCACTGGCTCTCCTGCGGACAGACCCGGCCGCAGATCGCCGGCAGCGCGTTGGACTGCTTGAGGACCTCCGCCGCCTTCTCGAAGTTGCCGTCGGCCACCGCGGCGATGAACTCGGGAATTCGCACCCGCACCGGACAGCCCTCGATGCATTTGGCGTTCTTGCACTGCAGACACCGCTGGGCTTCGCGGATCGCCAGTTCCTGCTGCAGGCCCTGGTTGACCTCTTCAAAGTTGCGGATCCGCTCGGCCGCTTCCTGCTCGGGCATTTCCACCCGTTCGATTTTCAGTCTTTCCGACGCCTTCATCACTTCTGTCCCTCCTCCAGCTTCTTGACCGCTTCCGCCAGTTTGCAGCCATCGTCCAGCAGGTGCCGTTCCTGCGGCCGGTACGCCGCCAGCCGGTCCGCCAGCTCATCGTAGTCCACCTGATGGCCGTCGAACTCCGGACCGTCCACGCAGGCGAACTTGACCTCGCCGCCGACGGTCACGCGGCATCCGCCGCACATGCCCGTCCCGTCCACCATGATCGGGTTCAGCGACACGATCGTCTTGATCGACTTGGGCCGCGTGACCTCAGCCACCCGCTTCATCATCATCACCGGCCCGGCGGTGTACACCGCGTCCACCGGCCGCTCGCCCTGTTCGATCAGGTCCTTGAGGGCGTCGGTCACAAATCCCTGGCGGCCGTAGCTGCCGTCGTCGGTGCAGACGATCACCTCGTCCGCCACCTCGCGCAGCGGCGACTCCAGCAGCACCAGCGGCTTGCTCCGTCCGCCGATGATCGCCGTCACGTAGCTGCCCGCCTCCTTGAGGGCCACCGCCTGCGGATAAACCACTGCGGTGCCCACGCCGCCGCCGACCACCACCGCGTGGCCGTACTTCTCGATCTCCGTCGGCAGGCCCAGCGGGCCCGCCACGTCCGGAATCGATTCGCCGGCTTCCATTTCCGCCAGCCGGCGGGTCGAGAAACCGATCCGCTGAACGATCAGGCTGATCGTCCCCGCCTCGCGGTTCACATCCGCCACCGTCAGCGGCACCCGCTCGCCCTTCTCGTCGACCCGGATGATGACAAACTGACCCGGGCGGCGCGACTTGGCCACCCGCGGGGCTTTGATCCAGAACCGGAAGACCTCCGGTCCCAGCACTTCCTTGCTCTCGATCTTGAACATCTACGTACTCCAAATGCACTCGATCACCGTTCCGCGCCCATGCGCGGACATGCCGTCTTGCCGCTCAATCGCCGCCGCCGACCGACCGCCGACCCGCCGGTGGCTCGTCCACCAACCAGCCCAGGTACCGGTACGAAAGGCCAAACCCGGACCTTCGAGCCCACCGTCAATTATAGCCGTCCGGACGTCTTGGCTTTGGGCTCCGGTCCGCATGGACCGCGCCGCGCCAAACCCGCCGAACCGTCCCGGCCGCAGCCGACAGAAAGAAAAAACGGTACGGACAAGCCGTCCCAATGTCAATACCCATTGCCGACAATCACCGCACCCCTCCCAGCCCGCCGAAACCCGGACCGCTGGCTCCGCGGCCGTCTCTTTCCTATAATGGGAGGCAGACAACTCCCTTTTGAGCCGGAGCACGCCGTCTGCGCAACCCGCTTCGACGACAAACCTCCGTGTGTGAACTTTTCCCTCACCGCCGGTGTCTTGAGTGGTAGGAGGGCCGATGGGGCAATCCGATGAAGCGCTGATGCAGCGGATTTCCGAAGGTGACGAACCGGCGTTCGAAGCCCTCATGGAACGTTACCAGGAACCGGTGCGCCAACAGCTTCTGCGGATGCTCCGGGACCAGACGGCGGCCGACGATCTGGCCCAGGAAGTGTTTTTGAGGGTCTGGACAAGGGCTGAGCAGTGGAACGGAGCCGGGCCGCTCCGCGCCTGGCTGCTGCGAGTGGCGACGAATTTGACCCTCAACCACCTGCGCTCCATCCGCCGGCGAAGGCAGACGCCCCTCCAGCCGCCACGCGAGCCGGACGACGACGAGACCGAGCCGTCCATGCCCGGCTGGATGGTCGACGCCGCCGCCCTCGGACCCGACGCCCTCGCCGAGCAGGCCGAGCGGGGCGAACTGGTCCGCCGTCTGCTGGCCCAGCTCTCGG
>Ga0123329_1001536_pt1 | contig 21742 bp, 14 predicted proteins | sample BioC12SIPDNA_FD_89703 | JGI IMG/M metagenome (GOLD analysis project Ga0123329, IMG submission 89703) | Anaerobic biogas reactor microbial communites from Washington, USA - Biogas_R1_B C12 SIP DNA | ecosystem: Engineered > Bioreactor > Anaerobic > Unclassified | place: Washington, USA | collected...
CTCGCCCTGCTGGTGATCTCCGGTCTTATCCTTACAGCCCTGGGGCTGTACTCCGCCCGGTTCCAGACCGTGGCGGCCAGGAGACCATTCGCCTGGATGATGTACCTAAATGCCGCCTGGTGCCTCCTCTTCGCTCTCAGCGGGGTGGTGGACGACCCCGGGACCATGCTCGCGCTGTTCCAGGTGGTCCTGGGCATAGTCGCAGTGGTGCCGATCAGCTGCCTGGTCACCATAATATATCTCGTGGGCCTGCAGGAACAGGTCACCAGGGGCAGGCTGGCCGCTCTCCTCGCCTTGCCCGCTCTGAGCATAGCGGTCAATGCCACCAACGGCCTGACGTCGTGGTTCATCACCGGCTATGAGGTCATCGAGGTCATGGGATATCAGACGCTGGCCCTTCAATATGGGCCAGGTTTCCTGATCCATACCATATACTCCTACATCATAGTCATCTCCACCCTTCTTCTCCTTCTGTGGCATCTGTTCAGGACAACGCGGGTGTACCAGTGGAGGGACATCCTGGTCATGATAGGATTCTCCATCCCCTTCGTAGGCAACGCCCTGGTGATCTCCGGCAGCTCCCGGGGCTTGGACATCACGCCCATTTTGTTCGTCGTGACCGGCCTGTCCCTGGCCTTCGCCCTCTTCCGGTTCCAGCTGCTGAGGATAATGCCCGTGGCCCGGAGCGTCATCATCGACATCTCCTCGGACCCCACCATCATCCTGGACCGTCAGGGCAAGGTGGTGGACCTCAACCCTGCGGCCTCCCAGCTCTTCGATCTCCGCGATAATGACCTGGGCAAGGAAGCGCGGTCCCTCTTCCAGGACATGAAGGGCATGTCCGAGCTTGTGGACGGCGGCAGCAAGGGCCGTCGAACCATGGTGCTGGAGTCGCCCTCCGGAAAAAGATACTACGACTCTCAGGTCGATGAGGTCGTGGACGGGGGAACCATGATGGGACGTGTCATCATTATGCATGATGTCACCGAAAGCAAGCTCACCCAGGACGCGCTCAGGGAGAGCGAAGAGCGCTACCGGGCCATCTTCGACCAGTTCGATGGTACCATCATGGTGGTGGACATCGAGGACGGCTCGTTGCTCCAGGCGAACCAAGCTTTCTGCACCCACTTCGGCATCCCTCCTGATGAGGTCACGTCCCTGAACATCCAGTCCATATCCATGATCGATCACTCTTTTAAGGGAGACATTCAGAGCGAGGTCAAGAACGGCCGCCGCTTCTCCTTCGAGACCACTTCCCTCCTTCCAGACGGCAATGTCATGAACATCGAGGTCGTGGCCAGCCCCTTCAGGTACGGGGGCAGGAGAGCGATGTGCATCATCGGGCGGAACATAACCGAGCGGAGGCAGGCCGAGATAATAAAGGAGCGGATCGGGAAGCTGGAGGCCATCGGAACACTGGCGGGGGGCATAGCCCACGACTTCAACAACCTCTTGACCAGCGTGCTGGGATATGTGTCCCTGATCAAGATGCGCAGCCAGCCGGGCACCGAGAACCACCGGGAGCTGACGGAGGCGGAGATGACCATCATCCAGGCCAAGGAGGTAGCGCAGGAGCTGCTGTCGCTGGCCAAGGGGGGCGCGCCCATATGCAAGCCCGTGTCCATTCCGGAGCTGCTGCGGGTCACCTCCAACCATCCCTACCTGAACAGCAACATCCAATGTCAAATTCACATACCGCCGGGAGAGTGGCTGGCCATGGTGGACCAGGGGCAGATGGGGAGGGTGTTCACCAACCTGTTCATAAACGCCAAGGATGCCATGCCCAACGGCGGTCAGGTGGACGTCACGGTGTCCAGTCATCACGAGGGGGTGAGCGCCCCGCACGGCCTGACGCCCGGTGAGTACATCCTGGTCGAGATCAAGGACACCGGGACAGGCATCCCCCAGGACGTGCTCCCGAAGATCTTCGAGCCTTACTTCACGACCAAGAGCAAGGGCTTCGGCATAGGGCTGTCGGTGGTCTACGCCACCATCACCCGGCACCACGGCAATATCGAGGTCACCTCGAGAGTGGGGAAGGGGACCGTATTCCGCATCTACCTCCCAGTGGCCCAGGGAGCGGCGAAGGTGGCGCCTGGACCCGATATAACCATGGCCAGTGGAGAAGGGAAGGTCCTGGTGATGGACGATGAGGAGTACATACTGGACGTCATGGGCGAGATGATCAGGGCGCTGGGCTACGAGGTGGGGACGGCTCACGATGGCAGCGAAGCGTTGGAGGAGTACCAGCGGGCCCTCGATTCGGGCAAGAGGTACGATCTGGTCATAATGGACCTGACCAACCCCCGGGGCTTAGGAGGCAAGGAGGCGATCGCGTTGCTGTTGAAGCTCGACCCCCAGGCCCGGGCCCTGGTCTCCTCTGGATACTCCAACGATCCGGTCATGTCCGACTTCCGGCACTATGGCTTCGTAGGCGTACTGCCCAAGCCGTACCAGCTGGAGGAGCTGTCGTATGCCATCAAGCAGGGGCTCGTCGGCTCCAGGGCAAATGCCGGACAGGGCTGCGCCCACTCAACGGACGGTAAGGACGCTGTGCTATCCGGCGGCGATGCCGGTCACATTACCCCTTGACCGTCATCTCATAGGCACCCAGATGTTCAGAGCGACACATGCTCATGGCCGGTCTCGCTGCCATCCAGGACCTCCTCGACCTGCAGACCCGAGGCCGGGGAGAACGTGACCATCCGGGAAGGATAAAGGTGCACAGGACGTCTACCGCACCTTGACGTCCTTGCGGCAGCGGGACAGGATGTGGTCCCGGACGAGGGGGAGGTCCTCTATCGGAGCGTACACCTGGTTGCGCGACAGGCTTCCGTTCAGGTATATCGTATCTCTCTTCGGGCTGAACCTTATCGACCGGACCTCGGAGAACCTGGTGTACATGCTCTGCCGGCTCGCTGCCAGGAGGCCCGCCCCGGCCGCGGTGAGGTTCCCGCCGGCCAGTCCGGCCAGCGCGGTGAGCAGACCCATCGCTTTGGCCCGGTCGTACTGCCTCTTCAGCTGGATGTGGTGTACGCCCTTGTCGTCCATTCTGAACAGCACCTGGTACTTTCCACCATAGATGATGCCGATCATCAGGTACGCCACCACCAGGAGGACGCCGAGGATGGCGCCGCATATCGCCAGCACGGTGAGCGCCAGGGTCCCCGCCTCAGCGATGCCGTTCTCCAGGCCCAGGACGAAGGCCAGCACCACGGGCACGGCCAGGGAGAGCATGAGCACCTTGGCCACGGTGATCAATATGACCGGGTTCTTCCAGAACGATAGCTCATACACCCAGGTCAGCGTACCGTTCTGGTCCTTGACGATGTTGCCTATTATCCTCTCACCCCCATTCCCCCGACCACCAAACGTGGCCGAACGACACAGTTCTCGCAAAAACCGCAACATCGTCGATGGCGGACCCACAGTTCTCACAGAGCATTGGTATGAGTCTCCCCCTTCTCCGTATCCAGTATCCATCTTAGATATTTGAACAATGCCAGGGACCACACCCCGGCCGCCCCCAAAACACCGACGCCTAGCAAGAGCATTTTTTAGATAACAATGGACTGAGCTTTAATATTGGATTTTTTTTATATTAGATATTCAAAAATGGTGGGGCCGTCCGGATTTGAACCGGAGACAAGGCGTCCCGAACGCCCTAGTTATGCCAAGCTAGCCTACGGCCCCGTGAGTAGGATGGGCTAATAATGACTCATGTTAAATAGCTATCGTCAAGCTGGGAATTTATGTGAATGAGAGCCATCTTATCTCAGTACCGCACTTAGTGATCCCTGCACTCTAACGCGGCTTGGAGTATCTACAACTCAAGTCAGACTTAAGCTCGCAGCTGGGTTCGGTCATTTGCTATGGACGCCCGAAACGTCCCCCTCATCGCCCGCTGCATGTGGCTGGTAGATCAACAGCCTGCTCGCATCAGACCTGCCAAGGCGAGCAATGATCCTGGAGGCATTGAGATCAGCGTTGAGTTGGAAGCCGCACTTCACACAGTGGAACTCGTTTCCCTTCCGGCTCTTCTTGTCGATCCACCCGCACCTGGAACACCATTGTGATGTGCAGGTTGGGTCGACAAGGACGACCGCCTTTCCCATTTCCTCGGCTTTGTATCGAAGAAAGACCTCCAGCTGATGATACGCCCAGCTGCGAAGCCTCCCCCTTGTCCTCCGGTCCAGCCACCTACACATATTGATGTTGGCCAGATCCTCCAGGGCGAACACCGCAAACTCCGTGCTCGCAATAATCTTAGAGATACGATGGTTCTCGCAGGTCACAAACCGTCTCTCTCGCCCGGACTGCTTTCTTAACCTTCTTATCGCCGAGCGAGTGCCTACCGCCTGCAGCTCCGCTTTGTTCTTCGCATACCTTCCCCTTGTGGCATTGATCTGAGAGGAATTGAAGAACATGTTATTGGAGCAAACAGCCACGTTCTTCAAACCACGATCTATACCCAGGATATCACCTTTGCTCTGAGCTAATACTTCACGATTCTCGACAACGACGTTGAGAAAGAACAGCTTGGTGATCTTGTTCCAGACCAGATTGGATATTTTACACTTCCAGTCCTTGTACTTTTCCAGATAGGCGTACAAGACTACCGGAGCATGAATTCTTCCTTCAATGGAATATAAGCTCACCGTTCCTGAGCTGAAGTAGACCTTGGCTTCCTTCCAGGGGTACCTCACAGCAGCATACGTCCTCCTTTTTGGAACCGCCCTACACTTACATCTCTTCAGCGCCTCACAGGCAACGTCCTTGGAACTCTGGATAAGTCCAGCGCCCAACTTGGGTACCGCTGCCCTGGTATCATAATATATCTCGTACTGGAGCCTGCGCTTGTCCCAGCAGTGATGCTCATACCCCCACCGCGCCGCGTGGTCGAACGCCCGGGTGTACTCCTCCATGGTCCTGAGCAGCGAGCCCTTCTGCTCCTCCGTCAGGACGAGCTTCAGCCTCACCGTGCGCATCACGACCGCTTATCGGCACATCCCACGATGACGATGTCCAGTACAGTTAGGCTGATAGATTTGACAAGGCCTCGGCCTGCCCCGAACATCCAGTCTTACATCTTTTGTCGTATAGCTCCTACGACACTTATAAATACACAGCCAGTTACTCCCGGACGCGATGAGGGAGCAGCTGCGGGAGAAGATCGCAGGGGAGATCACGCTCTCTGCGGACGCGGGGAAGACCATCCGCAAGTGGAGGGAGGAGTTCGGCATCTCCCAGCAGGAGATGGCGCGGAACCTGGGAATATCGCCGTCGGTCATCAGCGACTATGAGTCTGGACGCAGAAAATCGCCGGGCATCGCCATCATCCGGCGCATGGTCGACGGGCTCATAGACCTGGACGAGCGCTCCGGGGGGAGGGTGCTGAAGAAGTACGACCTCGGGGAGAAGCACGACTGCATCATCAGCATCAACGAGTTCCGCACCAGCCTGGCCGCGTCGGAGTTCATGGACATCATCGAGGCCGATACCCTCAACGAGGGCATCTCCCTGGAACGCCACATTCACGGTTACACCATCATCGACTCCATCAAGGCCATAACCTCGCTGTCCTCGTTCGACTACCTCAAGATCTATGGATGGTCGAGCGAGCGGGCCCTGATCTTCACCGGGGTCAAGTTCGGCCGCTCCCCCATGATCGCCATTCGCGCCCATCCGCTGAAGCCGAGCATGGTCGGTTACCACCGCCCGGAGCACGTGGACGAGCTGGCCATCAAGCTGGCGACCCTCGAGGGGATACCGCTTATCAAGACGGAGATGCCGGTCAACACCATGATCGACCGTCTCAAGAAGCTCATTTAGGAGGAATGCAATGGAAGTAGGCATTGTCAGCTACGGGGCGTACCTGCCCCGGTACAGGATCACCCCGCAGGAGATAGGCAGGGTGTGGGGGACCGACGGAGAGCAGATGAGCAAGAACCTGCTGATCCTCTCCAAATCCGTCCCCTCGCCTGACGAGGACGTCATAACCATCTCCATCGAGGCGGCCAGGAACATGTTGCGGCGCTGCGAGGTCAACCCCCAGGACATCGGTGCGATTTATGTCGGCTCGGAGTCGCATCCCTATGCGGTCAAGCCCACCGGGACCGTGGTGGCCGAGGCCATCGGGGCCGGCCCCAACCTCACGGTGGCGGACTATGAGTTCGCCTGCAAGGCCGGCACGGCCGCCATCCAGACCTGCATGGGCCTGGTCGGTTCGGGCATGATCAAGTACGGCGTGGCCATCGGCGCCGACACCTCCCAGGGAGCGCCCGGGGACGCCCTGGAGTTCTCCGCCTCGGCCGGCGGGGCTGCGTACCTCATCGGCTCCGAGAAGGTGATCGCCCGGATAAACAAGACCTGCTCCTACACCACGGACACGCCGGACTTCTGGCGCCGAGAGGGGCAGTGCTACCCCTCCCACGGTGGCCGCTTCACCGGCGAGCCGGCCTACTTCAAGCACATACTGGCCGCGGCCAAGAACCTCTTCGGTGTCATGGGCACCAAGCCTACCGACTATCAGTACGCGGTGTTCCACCAGCCCAACGGCAAGTTCCCGGTGAGGGTCGCCAAGCAGCTCGGTTTCACCGAACAGCAGATCGAGGTGGGGCTCCTGACGCCGTTCATCGGCAACACCTACTCCGGCGCCGTGCCCCTTGGTCTGGCGTCCGTTCTGGACGTTGCCGAGCCGGGGCAGCGCATCTTCGCTGTGGCCTACGGTTCCGGGGCGGGCTCGGACGCCTTCGACATCACCGTGACGGACGAGATAAAGGAGCTGCGTCGGGAGAGGGCGCCCACGGTCAAGGAGCTGGTGGAGAGGAAGAAGTTCCTGGACTACGCCACCTACGCCAAGTATCGGGGCAAGATCAGGATGAAGGAGGGAGCAGAATGAGAGAGGTAGCGATCATCGGCATCGGGGACACCAAGTTCGGGGAGCTGTGGGACCAGTCCTTCCGTGACCTGGGCATACAGGCGGGGCTGTCCGCGGTGGGGGATGCCAACCTGTCGGGCGAGGAGATAGACGCGCTGTACGTGGGCAACATGTCCGCGGGGAAGTTCATCGAGCAGGAGCACATCGGGGCGCTCATAGCCGACTACTCTGGCCTGGCGCGGGACCACATCCCCGCCACCAGGGTGGAGGCGGCCGGCGCGTCGGGGGCCCTGGCGTTCCGTCAGGGGTATCTGGCAGTGGCCTCGGGCATGCACGACATAGTGGTCGTCGGCGGGGCCGAGAAGATGACCGACGTCGGCGACGTGCTGTCCACGGAGATCCAGGCCACGGCGGCGGACCAGCAGTGGGAGACGGCCTTCGGGGCCACCTTCCCCTCCTTGCACGCCCTCATCGCCCGACGGCACATGCACGAGTACGGCACCACCAGGGAGCAGATGGGCATGGTGGCGGTGAAGAACCACAAGCACGGTTCCCTCAACCCCAAGGCGCAGTACCAGAAGGAGATCAAGCTGGACGCCGTCCTGAAATCCCCTCCGGTGGCCGAGCCCCTGGGGATGTTCGACTGCGCACCCATATCCGACGGCGCGGCCGCGGTGGTGCTGTGCTGCATGGACAAGGCGCGGAAGTACACCGACACGCCGGTGAAGGTGCTCGCCTCCGGGCAGGCCTCGGACACGCTGGCGCTGGCGCACCGCGAGAGCATCACCCGCTTCGACGCCACCACCGTGGCGGCGCAAAGGGCCTTCAAGCAGGCGGACACCGACGCTTCGGGCATCCAGGTGGCGGAGGTGCATGACAACTTCACCATCTCCGAGATCCTGGCCGTGGAGGACCTGGGCTTCTTCCCCAAGGGGGAAGGGGGCAAGGCCACGGCCGAGGGGCAGACCGCGCTGGGAGCGAAGATCGCCGTCAACACCTCCGGCGGGCTCAAGGCGCGCGGCGACCCCATCGGGGCCACCGGCATCGCCCAGGTCGTGGAGCTGGTGTACCAGCTGCGGGGGCAGGCGGGCAAGCGGCAGGTCGCCGGGGCCGAGCGCGGCCTTGCCCACAATGTCGGAGGGACCGGGGCCACGGCCATCGTCACCATCCTGGGGAGGGTGAACTAAATGACCGTCGCCAGGTTCTGGAGGGAGAACGAGTCCCGGTACAACCTCATCGGGACGAAGTGCGGCAACTGCGGGCGGCTGTACTTCCCGCCGCGGTCGGTGTGCCCGGTATGCCACCGCAAGAGCTTGGGGAAGATGGAGCACTTCCATCTGGATGGAAAGGGAGAGGTCCTGTCCTTCTCCATCGTCCATGACGCCCCCTCGCAGTTCGAGCTGCAGAAGCCGTACGTCATCGCCATAATAATGATGGACGAGGGCATCCGCCTCACCGGTCAGATCATCGACTGCGATCCCGCGGACGTGACCATAGGCATGAAGGTCCAGGCCACTATCCGCAAGGTCGGTGAGGAGGGAGCATCGGGCATCATCCACTATGGGTACAAGTTCATGCCCCTGCGGTGATCAAACCCCTTCTTGATCCATTTTTCTAACTGTCCGGTTCCAGCTCCGCGGCGAAGGGCTGGGGCACGAACAGCACACGGTAGCTGAGCGACACCCTGCCTCCATTGTCCTTCGTGGGCAGCGGCACCGACCCCTGGGGCCACAGGACCGCGGCCAGGCCGGTCTCCTCGGAACGGGAGCCTCCGTCCAGCACCACGCCCAGGGCGGGGGACGCCCCGGTGTTGGAGATCTCCGCCGACCTCAGCTCCAGGCGCGGCATGTGGTCGGCGGTGGCCCGGTCGAGCAGGGACGCCGCCTGCCGCATGTGCTTCAGCGCACCGGCGGTGCTCTTGGATGAAAATGAAGCGCGGAACTCCTGGGACCATCCGCCGTCTGCGCCCAAGCTCTCAGCGAAGGGCTCCAGCTGCTCGTAGCGGCGGTACAGCTCCCGAAGCTCCGTTACCTCCGCCACGGTGGCCTCGGAGAGCACCTCGGCCTCGCGGACCAGGCAGGCGGCCCGGTCCAACTTCCCTTCGGCCAGGTACCTCTCGGCATCCTTCAGCAGGGCGTTGACCGCCTCCAAGCTGCCCTTCTTGCCGGCGATGGCCTTGGCCTTGTTGCCCTTGGCGATGATGGCCTTGTTCACCTTGGTCCTCATGGCGGCGATGGCCCCGCTCGCGCCCACCCCGGCCTCCAGGTCGCAGAGGTGGCGGTCCAGGAGCGGCAGGGCCTCCCCGGGAATGTCCTTCAGGGTGAGCCCCAGGAATGGATAGAGGCGGGCAAGGTTGACCAGTTCGGAGAGGCTCCGCTTGGCGGCATGCCGCCGTTCCCTCTCGAAGATCCGCTCCGCCCGCAGCAGGTCACGGTTCATGTCCTCGTACCTGCCCTCGGCCAGCCCCTTGCCGGCGGAGTCCAGGAGGGAGGTGATGGGGGCGCCGCTAACGGCGTCCTTGGCGGTCAGCCTTGCCCGCACCTCTTGGAGGCGGCGGGAGCATCCTTGGTGCCAGCGGACCGCAGCATCGGCCGAAGCTTGGCAGGGTATGATGATGGACCAGCACCCCTCGTACGAACCCTCTTCCAGTGCCTCCTGGGCCTGGGTCAGGAGCTTCATGGTCTCGGCGACCAGGAGGGAGCCTGGGGGCAATGTGGACAGCTGCACCCGGACCTTGTCCAGGGATGATGCGCAGCTCTCCTTCAGCCCCTTCATGCCCTGTATGCGCTCGCGGTACCGCTCGATCGCCCCCGGCACCTCCGCATAGCGGCGGCGCTCCACGAACCCGGAGATGGTGTGCCTCTCCCTTGCTTTCAGACCTTCGAGGTCGATCCCGGTGATGCCGGTTACGTCGACCTCCTTCTCCACGCCCTCCACCTTATTCCTGGTCTGCTCCCAGAAGGCGATGCTGGCGCTGTGCTCCGCCCGCCGCGCCATCTCCGTCACGAGGTTGAAGCGACCGCTGGAACGGTATCTGCGGGCCTGCTCCAGCAGCATCCTGGCCTCCCTTACCTCGAAACCCAGGGAAGATATCTCCTCCAGGACCCCGTCGACCCGTCCCAGCTCCTGCTGTGAGGCCTGCATGACGTTCACGACCTGTGCGGTCTCGCTGCGGGCGAAGCGTATCGCACGGAGGGCGTCCGCGTACCTCTGATCGGCCAGGAGGCTCTCGGCCTTCTCGATCACCGCCATGGTGCTGACCTCATCCCTCCCCAGGTCCTCTTGGTCGAGCGTGCTCTTAAGCTCCCCGATCTCTGACTGGATGCCCTCATTGATCAGGTCGGTAAGCCGCTTCTGGAGATCCTTGAGTTGGGACATGGCCTCTGCCGCCTTGCCCTCTTTCGCCAGACCGGCCGCGACCTCCATCTCCTCCTCGCCCTCTATGGCCGGGTCGATCTGCCTGGCGACGGGGAGGAGGTGCTGAACCTCCTGCACCTTGCGGGGGACCAGGATGTGGGCGCCGATGGTCTCGGCCTCCCTGTAGCAGTTGCGGGCTGAGGTCCTGGCCCCATCGTAGAGCCCGGCCTCGAACAGCCTCTTGGTCTCCTTCAGAAGAGGCTGGACCTTGCTCCCGGGCGGTATCTGTATCTCGCTGGTGAGGCGGGAGAGGAGCACGATGAGGTCATAGACCTCGTTATGCAGCGCCGTGGTCTTCTCCAGCTCCTTCTCCGCCGCCTGGAGCTTGGCGAAGGACACCTCCACCTCGAAGGACGACAGGGCCCTGGTGCCCTCTTCCGCAAGCTGGTCCACGTGCTCCGTGGTGACCCCCTTGCGGTGGGCGGCCGACGATGCCCTCTGCAGTTGTGCGAAGTTACGCGCCAGCTCCTCCTTGACCTGCACCCGCGCATGGTTGTACGTCTCCGCCAGCGACCTCAAGGCCTCCGAGGGCTCGGAATCGTCCGAGCTCATGGTGGAGCTCCACAGGTCGATGGTCTGGGGGTCGATCCCAATCTGCCTTCCGATGCTGAGCAGGGACAGGGTCTGCTCCCTCAAGGTGACCAGGGACGCCCTCTTTATGGCGTTGGCCTCCTCCACGGCCTCCTGGGCGAGCATGAAGGACGGCTTCCATTCCCTCTGTTCTATGAGCTCCCGGGCCTGCTTGACCTTATCGCGGACCTCGGAGAGGTTGGCACCCACATAGTTGGATGAGGTGACCTGCTCCGCCTCCACCACGGCCAGCCGCGCTGCGGACATCAGCGCGGCCTCCAGGGCCGTGCTGATGCTGCTGAGACGCTCTGCGATCCCTTTCAGGTAACCGTTCCGGAGGTCCTCCTCGATCTCCTCCAGCACCCCGGAGTCGTCCTCTACCGGCGCTCCCATGGACAGCCCTGCGGCCACTTTCAGCTCGCTCTCTAGAATCTGCGGTCCCAACCCATCCAGCACCGTGCGCAGGATCACCTCCCGGGCCTGAGTGAGCCCTCCGAGGGTGTCCGCGAGCCGACCGGCCAGGGCGGCCTCGCGCGCGGCCTGTACCATCTCCCCCGCCTCAGGGGACACCACCTTCATGGCCCTGGCCTCCAGGAAGACCTCCTTGGTCTGGTCCAGCACCGCCTCCATCTCCGCTATCTCCTCCAGGCGCCTGTCCAGCTCCTCCGAGGCGTCTCGCACCAGGTCCAGGGCCTCCCGGCCTCTGCCCATGGCCGTCTCCTGCCGGGAGTCCTCCAGCATGGTGAGCAGGGGAGTGATATCCAGGTTGAACCGCCGGGCGATGACCAGGCGGGGACGCATTCCCTCGATGGCCTTCAGGACCACCTCGGCCTCCCCGTCGCGCAAGGCCTTCTCGGCCCGCCTCAGCCACTCCAGGGCCTCCTCGCTCTGCCCGGCTTTCGCTGCCTCCGTCGCCTTCTTGCTGGCGGTGGCGAACCGGCCTATGTTCGCTCCCTGCTCACGCAGCCAGTAGGAACGCGGCACCTGCTCGGCGAGCCGGTTCTGGACCGAGACCGAAAGCAGAGGGGATAAGGCCTTCTGCCCCTCGCCCAGGAGGAACATGGCCTCCTCGAACTGCCCGTGAGCAAGGCACTCCTGGGCCCTGGCCACCGGCCCGGAGACGGGGGACATGTCCCCGCCCACTGCCACCTGCTCCGCCGTTTCCAGCAAGGAAGCGGAGCGGTCCCCAATGAGCTTGGAGAAGGATTCATGGACGCCCTTGTAGCATGCGGCGAGCCGGTTCAGGGACTCCTCCAGGTTGCCGTCGCCATGCATCTTGACGGCCCTGGCCAGCGCCTGCTTCTTGGCCGCGGTGGCGATGCCCTCCCTCTCTGCCAGATCTATGGAGCGCTTCACCTGGGCGAACATGTCCGATATCCGGCGGTCAGCGTATGCCTTCACCGATTCCAAGGTGTCTCGGGCCTCGGTCATGGCCTCCCCGGGCCGGCCCTCTTCCAGAGACCGGCGGGAGCTCTCCAGCAGCTCCTCCAATCGCTGGCGCTCCTCTCCATTATCCTCTATCATGGCCAGCATGCCACCGGCAGAGGTGAGGACATCGTTGACCATATCCGCCTGCAGCCTCTCGGCCGTGGCGCAGGCGCTCTCAGCGGCGGCAAGGGCCGCGTTATAGTCCCGCTTGCCAAATGCCGTGCGCCCATCGGTCAGCGCCTTCTGCGCGTCTTTAGCATCAATACCTATGGAGACGGCCGAAGCTACCGCTCTCTCGGCCTCGGCGAGCTTGTCCTCTGCCGATTTGCGGAACTTGGCCGCATCCTTCGCCTTCTGCTCCAGCTGCTTGGTGAGCTGGAGTTGCTTAAGATAATCGCTGGTCAAGCCGTGATCCCGGTCCCGTCCCTCGTGCGGGCCAAGCCCAATGATTTTACGGTCTAGGCTTAAGCGTTTTGCTGTGAGAATCGAACTGGATTATATGCAACAGGCATTAATCAAATACGGTCTATCAAGACACCTTCACGGTGTCGGAAGGCCTGGAGGGAACAGGCCCAGGTCACTTATGCAGGCCGACGAAGGCCACCCTCTCCAGGACCAGGTCCTCGAAGCGGTCTGCAGGCACGGCCCTCAGCTCCTCGTGGGAGATGCCGAACCGCAGGGCCTTCTCCACCGAGGCCTCGAGGACGGCGTCATCCCTGTCCAGACTGTGGTCGCGTAATACTTTCTGTAGGTCCTGGACGTTGAACAGGACGAGCGCTATGCGCTCGCACCCGACCTTGAGCCCCATTTTCCTAGTGGCTTTGGAGATCTGCCTTTCCCCGGATGCGTACAACATCGTTTCCATGGCCAGGTTGGTGGAGGCGTTGACGCCCCTCTCGAACGCCCTTTTCGCATGCATCGTTGCCGATATCAGATGGTCCCGGCCGCATATCATGTCAGCATCGAGAGCCAGCCCCTCCCCGCCGCCTATGGACTGGAGGGCGGATATGAAAACCTTGGTGTCCTGAACCTGTCCTCTCACGCCCAGGATGTCAATCTTCACCATTCTGCATGGGAATCTTTGCCCGGGGTAATGAAAATTTCGGCACCGAAAGCGGCCTTCGTTCGAACATCGTGCTTTTATGGAGGGAAGGGACCGCCAAGAGGAAATGTTTATAATAGGCAAAGCAGGTGGCGCCGACATCGATGTCCAGGGGGCATCGGGGTTGGTATGATGGTAATGGACAAGGTCACGGTGAGGTCCCCGGCAACCCTATCAAATCTAGGTTCCGGTTTCGACGTCTTCGGCATGGCGCTTCGCGAGCCGTTCGATGAGATCGAAGCGAGGTGCATCCCCGGCCACGATGTGGTCATCGAGGCGGTCGAGGGATGGGGGGCCGAAAGCATAACCACTGCTGCGGAGAGGAACTCTGCAGGAGTGGCGGCCATGTCCGTCCTGGCCCGGGCCAACGCCGACTTCGGCGTGGCCATAAGGATAAAGAAGGGGATCCGCCCAGCCTCGGGCATAGGTTCCTCGGGGGCCTCCGCGGCGGGGGGCGCATGCGCGGCCAACCTCCTGCTGGACAAACCCCTCCGGCCGGAAGAGCTGGTCTTCAGCGCGGCCAAGGCCGAGCAGACCACCTCGGGCAGCTTCCACGCCGACAACGTGGGTCCGGCGGTGATGGGCGGCTTTACGATAATCAAGTCCTACGATCCCTTCGAGATCCTGAGGGTCGATCCCCCGCGGAACCTGGGAGTGGTGGTCACCATGCCCGACTTCCTGGTGAGCACCAAGGAAGCGCGCAAGGTGCTGCCGGCACAGGTGCCCCTGAAAAGCATGATCTACGAGGTGGGCAACGCCTCCTCACTGGTGCTGGGCATGTGCCGCGGGGACGTCGAGCTCATAGGGAGGAGCATGAAGGACGTGGTCATTGAGCCCGCCCGCGCTCCCCTGAACCATCACCTCCAAGAGGCGGAGAGCGCGGCCAAGGACGCGGGCGCGGCCGGGGTCTTCCTGGGCGGGTCGGGTCCGTGCGTCATCGCCATCTACGATCTGGAGCAAAGAGAGGGAAGGGACATCGCCGCGGCGGTACGGGACGTGTACGGACGCCACGGCATCAACAGCGATACCTGGGTGACCACCTGGGGAGACGGATGCAGGAGGGTGTGATATGAATAAGGTAAGGTGCTACGAGTGCGGTGCGGACGTAGAGGACCCCCTCCTGGACTCCTGCCCCAAGTGCGGGGGCCTGCTGACCATCGAGTTGGATCTGGACGCTGCGGCGGGGATACGGCCGTACGACCTCCGGAAGAGGCCTCTGGGGGTCTGGCGCTATGCACCCTTCCTGCCGGTCGACGCCTCCAAGGCCATCTCCCTCCTGGAGGGCGGCACACCGCTGTACGACTGCCGGAACCTTGTGAGTAAGGTCGGCATCAAGAGCTTGCACGTCAAGTACGAGGGCGCCAACCCTACCGGATCGTTCAAGGACCGCGGCATGACCGTGGGCGTGTCCCGCGCCCTGGAGCTGGGCTGTAAGACCGTGGGGTGCGCCTCCACCGGGAACACCTCCGCGTCCCTGGCGGCCTATGCTGCCAAGGGGGGACTGCGGTGCGTGGTGCTCCTGCCCTCAGGTAAGGTCGCCGCGGGGAAGCTGGCGCAGGCCATGTTCTACGGCGCCAAGGTGGTCATGGTTGACGGGAACTTCGATGACGCCCTGGCGGTGGTGAAGCAGCTGGCGCGGGAGCGGGAGCTGTACCTGCTTAACAGCGTCAACCCCTATCGCCCCGAAGGGCAGAAGACCGTGGCCTTCGAGATAGTGGACCAGCTGAACTTCGAGGTCCCCGACCGCATCATCCTCCCGGTGGGCAACGCCGCCAACATCTGGGCGGTGTACAAGGCCTTCAAGGAGTGGCGGTCCCTGGGATGGATCGACAGGATCCCCATGCTCACCGGCATCCAGGCCTCGGGCTCCGCACCCATAGTGGAGGCGTTCCGCTCCGGGAAGAGGGACTTCGTTCCCGAGGAGCATCCCGAGACCGTGGCCACCGCCATCCGCATAGGGAACCCCGCCTCGGGGAAGAAAGCGCTGCGGGCCATCTTCGATACCAAGGGGTACGCGGAATCGGTGACCGACGAGGAGATCCTCGCCGCTCAAAAGCTTCTGGGCAGGAGCGAGGGTGTTGGGGTGGAGCCGGCCTCGGCCGCGTCCATAGCCGGGCTGCTGAAACTAGTGGACTCCGGCATAGTGTCCAGGGACGAGAGGGTGGTGTGCATATGCACCGGGAACGTGCTCAAGGACCCCGACACCGTCATGCACTCGTGCGAGGAGATACTGAAGGCCAAGCCCACCGCCGAGGACGTGCGGCGGGTCATCTCCTGAGAATGCCCCTGGGAGATCTAGAGTCTGGACGCCTGCGCTTGGGCCACTCCGATGCAGAGGTCCTGTGTGGTCAGTTCCCCTGAAAAGACCATCTGCACACAATACCTGCTCTGGTGGAAGCACAGAACAGCGCCAGTGAACGGACCATCAACCGGTACAAAAGCCCCCTGAAACACACAATCATCACCGATCTCAAGGTGTGTTATGTTATCGAAATTTTGATTTGAGGCCACCAGTTCATGGAATTTCTGAGCAGCCCCCACACCGTTCCGCACATCCCAGACCCAAATCGTGACAAACATATGAACATCGTTCTCTAGCACCATGTTCGAAAGGCATGCCTGGTAACCATCTTCGGATTCGGTGATGCCGAAAAAGTTCTGGCCCCATCCTTCTTCATGGCCGGTGATGTCATCCATGTCTTCAGATTGGAGAACGATGTTCTCTAAAGAAGAACCATGTCGACCAGACAACATTGCGACGGAGACCGTTGCAAGTATGATCACCACGATGACCAGTAAACCCGTCAAAACTGGCCTCATACCCTTCGACCAGCGGTCACTAGCGCTCCGAGATCTCGCTTCTCCATTGTTAATGGACATCCTTTCCCCATGATGTCCATGCTTTTCACTTTTAATAATTATAGAATGTCAATAACAAATTAAAAGTCCAGAAGGCTCCTCTGCTTGGAGCCCTTGCTCTCTTCCTTCTTTATCTCCTTCTCGACCTCCACCATCTGCTCCTCCACCTCTGCCCGGGGGAGCTTGGAGAACTTTCCGGTGGTCACCTGGTCCTTGAGGTTCTTGGCGATGGCGTCCCCTATCCTCGGGATACGGGCGAGGCGGACCACGTCCATGCTACGAACCTGGTCCACGTCCATGACCCCGTGGTTGAACAGGGACCGGGCCCTTGCTCTACCAACACCGCGCAGCCTCACCAGGTCCAGGAGCTCAGGCTTTACGCCGTAGCGGATGCGTATCATCAGCTCCGTCAGCATGGGGTAGGCGTCCTTGCTGAAGATGTTGGACAGCTCCCGCATAGAGTAGATCAGCCATTCGCCCACATCGACCTTGTTGCGGAGGTCCCCCGGCCCCATGCCGTACTTCTTGAGGAGATCGTCCTCCTCCATCTCCTGGACCCAGTCGTCCAGCGAGCACGCCGTCTTCACCTCGGCGAGGTAGAAATCCATCTCCGTGAGGTCCTCCGGGGGATCGATCAGCAGGTCCTCCTCTCGGAGCAGGAGGACCTCCTCCACCCATTCGTAATCGCTCCTTTTGAGATACATGGTCATCATGTCGGGGGTGGAGCACACCGCGTGCAGGAGTCCGAAGTAGGAGGAACCGGGCTTGAACGCCTTCAGGGCGTCCCTTAACTTCACCGCCGTCAGTGGATCGATATATAGGTCGGAAACCCTGCGGCCGAAGAAGGTGGCTTGCAGGTGGTCGCGCTCGGAGCGCACCATGCCCTCCCGCTCCAGGAACTCCAGGACGTTGTCGGCGGCGTCCTCCAGGCCGGCCATGGTGGTCTGGTGGGCGAAGAAGGTGGAGTTCATGAAGTCCATGAGCGAGTCCCGGGACGAGGCCGTTCCCGTGGCGATGGTGGCCAAGATGTGGGAGCGCAGCACAGGCTCGCTGCCCAACTTGGAGTAAATGTCCTCGGCGGTGTTGAGGAGGTAGTTCTCCATGAGGAACCGCCCCTCGTCGATGTCCTTGGCCAGGAGGATCGCCTCTCCGTACGGGTCGTAGCGGGGCCGGCCCGCCCGGCCGCACATCTGTTTGATCTCCAGAACCGGGATGGACACATTGCCGCCGTTCTCGAAGCGGTGAAGGTCCCTGATGATCACCCGCCGCGCCGGGAGGTTTATGCCCGCCGCCAGAGTAGGAGTGGCCACGATGCACTTGATATTGCCCTTCTTGAAGTTGGACTCCACGAACCGTCGCTGCTCGTTGCTCAGCCCGGCATTGTGGAAGGCGATGCCCTTGCGCACGCATCCGCTGAGCCTCCGGCCTACGGTGGTCGGCTCCCCCTGGTCCTCCACTATGCGGTCCTCTCCCTCCAGGACCTTCTCCGGCATGACCTCCTTCATAAGGGGCGCATAGCGGGTGGCCAGCGTCTCCGTCGATTTCCGTGTGCTCACGAAGACCAGGCACTGTCCCCCGCCCTTGATGGAATCGCGGATGAGGGGCCAGACCGGGTCCTTGCCTCCTACGACCTCCAGGGAGGTGTTGTCCGTGAAGTGGACCTTGTCGTCATAGTACACGCCCTCCTTGAGAGGGGTCGGCCTCCAGGTCGATGATATGTGCTCTGCGTTGAGCCAGTCCGCCACCTCCTTGGAGTTGCCGATGGTGGCGGAGAGGGCGATGACCTGCAGGTCAGGGTTGAAGCGGCGGAACTTCGCTAGCGTGATCTCCAGGGTCGGCCCTCTCCCTGGATCGTGTAGGAGGTGCACCTCGTCCGCTACCACCAGTGTTATATGCCGGAGCCAGTGGCCCTGGTGCCGGAGGAGGGAGTCGGCCTTCTCGGAGGTGGCCACCACCACGTCGAAGTTGTCCAGCTGTGGGTCCGGGGAGTCCAGGTCCCCTGACGACATCTCCACCTTCATCCCCAGTTTCTCGAAGCGCTTCAGGTCCTCGTACTTCTCCGATGCCAGAGCCCGCAGGGGGACGATGTACAATACCTTCCCTCCGCGCTCCAGGACGTGCTTCAAAGCAGCCAGGTAAGCGATGAGGCTCTTGCCCGAGGCGGTGGGTATGGCGAGCATCAAGTTCTTCCCGTCCAGGGCCAAGGGGGCGGCCTGGGCCTGAGGGGGATAGAGCTCCTCAATGCCGTCCTCCGCCAGGACCTGGGCCACGCCTTCCGGGAGATCTAGCTCGCTGATCCTCATCTTCTTCCTTCTGGTCCCGACTAAAAGGATGCTGACATTTAGACGTTTGCAACGGCGGCCCGAGGATGCTTTTACCGGATGTATGAGGCCTGTTCCATGAACGTCACGGGCCCTCGCCTAAACAAGTACAATATTCTTTAATAAATATTAACAATGCAAAATGGACCTACATCTCAATCTGGTCATGCTTTAACATACTGGCTCAATACCATATTATTTAAACTCGGGGAAACACTTATTTAGTGGCACCGTTATGAGTTGCAATGGAATCTTAGGAGAAGAACAATTATGAGCAGTGACCAATCCTCTGTCGCGGAGCACGGACTCGACGTCGATCTGTGGATCGAAGGTCAGGGCTTCCAAACTACCGCGGACATTAAAATCCCTGACAAGCTCGCCGATCAGGTCATAGGTCAAGACGCTGCTGTGGAGGTCATCAAGAAGGCCGCAGAGCAGAAGCGCCATGTCATGCTGATCGGGGAGCCCGGTACAGGGAAGTCCATGCTCGCCAAGTCGATGACGGAGTACCTGCCCAAGGGCGAGCTGCAGGACGTCATCGCCTACCACAACCCCGACGATCCCAATGAGCCTAAGGTCAGGGTGGTCCCTGCCGGAAAGGGCAAGGAGATCGTCACCGCCCAAAAGAAGGAGGCCCAGGCCAAGAAGCAGCAGAAGGCCTCCATGTTCACGTTCTTCATCATCATGGTGCTGCTGCTCACGATAGCGGCGTTCATAAGCACCAATTACAACCCTAACGTCCTATTCTTCGGCATCATACTGGTAGCGATAATCTTCTTGGCGACAAGGTACAGCGGCAATCGTACCGAGAACTACATGGTACCAAAGCTGCTGGTCACCCACGAGGATGGAGATGCCCCGCCCTTCATCGACGCCACCGGCGCCCATGCCGGAGCGCTGCTGGGGGACGTGAAGCATGATCCGTTCCAGAGCGGCGGCCTGGAGACCCCGGCCCACGAGAGGCTGGAGGTCGGCGCCATCCACAAGGCTTCCAAGGGCGTCCTCTTCATCGACGAGATCAACATGCTGCGGATCGAGAGCCAGCAGAGCCTGCTCACCGCGCTCCAGGAGGGCAAGTTCTCCATCACCGGGCAGAGCGAGCGCTCCTCGGGAGCGATGGTCAAGTCCGAGTCCGTGCCCTGCGACTTCATCCTGGTGTGCGCCGGGAACCTGGACGCCATACAGGGCATGCACCCCGCGCTCCGTTCCCGTATCCGCGGGTACGGTTACGAGGTGTTCATGCGCTCCACCATGCCGGACACCGATGAGAACCGCAAGAAGCTCATCCGCTTCGTGGCCCAGGAGGTCGCCAGGGACAAGAAGATCCCCCACTTCGACCGCAAGGCCGTGGGCGAGATCGTCAAGGAGGCTCAGAGGCGCGCAGGCCGCCACGGCCGCCTTACCCTCAGGCTCCGTGAGCTGGGCGGCCTGGTCAGGGTCGCCGGGGACATCGCCCGGGAGAAGCATCAGCCCCTGGTCACCGCAGAGATGGTGGTCGAGGCCAAGCGCATCGCCCGCAGCCTGGAGCAGCAGATCGCGGACCGCTACCTGGAGTCCCGCAAGGAGTACAAGACCTTCACCACCGAGGGCGATGAGGTGGGCATAGTCAACGGACTGGCGGCGCTCAACACCGAGAGTTCCATGTCCGAGTACTCTGGCATCGTGCTGCCCATAGTCGCCGAGGTCACTCCCGCCCAGACCAAGTCCGGCGGTCGCATCATCGCCACCGGCAAGCTCGGGGAGATAGCCAAGGAGGCCGTGCAGAACGTCTCCGCCCTGATCAAGAAGTACACCGGGGAGGACATCTCCAACCATGACGTCCACGTGCAGTTCGTTGGTACGTACGAGGGAGTTGAGGGCGACTCCGCGTCCATCAGCGTGGCCACCGCTGTCATCTCGGCCTTCGAGGACGTTCCTGTTGACCAAACGCTCGCCATGACCGGCTCCCTGTCCGTCAGGGGTCAGGTCCTACCGGTCGGAGGCGTCACCGCCAAGATCGAGGCCGCCTGCGAGGCCGGGCTGAAGCGCGTGCTCATACCTCGGTCCAACCTCAGGGACGTGGTACTCGAGGAGCGCTACATCGGGAAGATCGAGATCATCCCCGTGGAGACGCTCAACGAGGTGCTGGAGAAAGCCCTGGTGAACGGCACCAACAAGGATGGCCTCCTGATGAAGCTGTCCAAACTGGTGGAGAAGGGAGGCAAGCCGACCCTTCTCACCCCCTCCCGCGCCGCGCCGCAGTGAAAACCCTTCCCCAACCTCTATTTTTGCACAATTTTCATAACCTAGCTACCGCTCTTACCCCAGAGCACATATGAGGAAAAAGGAGGTAAGTGCCCTGCTCATCGGCAGGTTCCAGCCCTTCCACCGGGGGCACCTGGAGGTGGTGAAGGCCATCGCCAAGGAGTGCGACCGCCTGATCGTGGGCATAGGGAGCGCGCAGCTGTCACATACGTTCGAGAATCCCTTCACCGCCGGCGAGAGGCATCTCATGATCTCCCGGGCCTTGCACGATGAAGGCCTCCACAACTTCTTCCTGGTGCCCATCGTGGACATAAACCGCTATGCGGTGTGGGTGGCCCACGTGTCCTCCCTGGTGCCTCCATTCGATGCTGTCTATTCCAACAACCCCCTCACCCGGCGGCTGTTCATCGAGGCCGGGTACGAGGTGCGTACGGCCCCCATGTTCAATCGCGACGAGTACTCTGGCTCCGAGGTGCGGAGACGCATCGTGGAGGGCGGCGAATGGGAGGAGCTCGTGCCCCGGGGCGTGGCGGAGACCATCCACGAGGTCAAGGGCGACGAGAGGCTGCAGGAGATCATGAAGGACAATGCCCCGGAGGCCACCATCTGACGCCCGAGGAGAGGGTCGGGACGCTGCTGCGCGAGCGCAACCTCACCTTGGCTCTGGCGGAATCGTGCACCGGCGGTCTCATCGCCTCTCTTATAACCGATGTCCCCGGTTCCTCCGACTACTTTCTCGCCAGCTTGGTAACGTGCAGCAACGCCTCCAAGACATCACTCCTGGGCGTCGATGAGGTGACATTGGAGGAGCATGGTGCGGTCAGTGACAGGACCGCCAGGGAGATGGCGGCTGGAGCGAGGCGCGTCATCGGTGCGGACGTGGGCGTCGCCGTGACCGGCATTGCGGGGCCGGGAGGGGGC
>Ga0123329_1001542_pt1 | contig 21702 bp, 15 predicted proteins | sample BioC12SIPDNA_FD_89703 | JGI IMG/M metagenome (GOLD analysis project Ga0123329, IMG submission 89703) | Anaerobic biogas reactor microbial communites from Washington, USA - Biogas_R1_B C12 SIP DNA | ecosystem: Engineered > Bioreactor > Anaerobic > Unclassified | place: Washington, USA | collected...
ATGAAAGCTGGCGTGCTCTGTCGCGCGGAACCGCAGATCGGCGATGCCGAGCCGCTCCGCCAGCTCTTCGATGATCCCCTTGAAATCGTAGAAACCCGTCTGAGAAGGAGCCGGCGCCACCCAGGAGGCCTCCTCGCGCGGCCCTGCCAGCAGCAGCCCCAGTCGCCTGGGTTCCTCGGGCAACTCGGCCCCCTCGCGCGGCAGGAACACTGCCCCGATCTCGAATAGCGACACGCTCTCCACAAAGCGTAGGTTCCGCGCCGCTGTCTCCAGCAGGCCATTCATCAGCGTCTGCCGCATGTACTCTTGCTCTCGGGTCAGCGTGTTTGCCAGTCGAACATAGTCTTCAGGCGCGGCAATCGCTCCGTGTGGACTCAGTTTGGCGACGCTCTCCAGGTTTGTGAGCGAGTAGGTGATCACCTCCGTCAGCCCGCAGGCGACCAGGATGTCCCGCACGCTCTCTTCTCGCATCAGGTCGCGGTTTCGCAGGTGCGAGGGCGTCTCCTCGGCCATCAACGTGGTGGGGAGACGATCGTACCCATACACCCTCGCGATCTCTTCCGCCAGATCAGCCGGCAGCGACACGTCAAAGCGAAAGCTGGGTACCGTGACCGAAACGCCGGCGTCGCGGGAGCAACTATCGAACCCCAGGCTGTTGAGCATCTCGGCCGCGCGCTCGGGCGTGAGACTGATGCCCAGCAGGCGCTGGATCTCGCTGACCGGCAGCTCTAGCTGCGGCGGTTCAAAGGGGCGCGGGTACACGTCCACAAACCCTGGCGCGATGGTGCCTCCCGCCAACTCGCGCATCAGCTCGGCCGCCCGCCGCAGCGCCACGGGGGGCAGTTCGCGGTCCACACCGCGGCCAAACCGTTGCGCTGACTCGCTCACCAGGCGCTGCTTGGCCGAGGTACGTCGGATACTGATGTTATCAAAGCTGGCCGCCTCGAGCAGCACGTCGCAGGTCTCGTCCGTAACCTCGCTCTCCAAGCCGCCCATCACGCCAGCGATGGCCACCGGCCCGCCCCCGTCCGTGATAAGCAGATCGTCTGCGGTCAGCTCGCGCTCCACCCCATCCAAGGTCGCCATGCGCTCACCCTCTTGGGCCCGCCGCACGATAATGGTAGGAGTCCCGCCGTCCGTCTTGGGTCGCAACCTGGCATAGTCAAAGGCGTGCAGCGGCTGACCCAAGTCCAGCATCACATAGTTGGTGATATCGACGACGTTGTTGATCGGCCGCATACCGGCCAACACCAAGCGGCGCTGCATCCAAGCGGGTGAGGGCCCGATGGTGACGCCGGTGATCAACGCGGCGGCATAGCGCGGGCACAGATCCGGATCATCGATCTCGACCACCACGCGCCCATCGATGGGCTGCCCTGTGGCCTGCATCGCGGGCGGCTGCCAACGCAGCGGCTCGCCAGTGAGGGCCGCCGTCTCGCGCGCCACGCCCAGGACGGAAAAACAGCGCGCCAAATTGGGCGTCAAGTCCAGATCCAGCACCGTATCGCCCCAGTAATCGGCCAACGGTCGCCCCACTGGCGCGTCATCGGGCAGGATCAGGATCCCCTCGTGGCTGTCAGAGAGCCCCAGCTCCTTTTCCGAGCAGACCATCCCCTCGGACCGCACGCCGCGGATCTTGGCCGGTTTGAGCGTCACATAGCGCTCCTCGTCGGCATAGCCGTCGATAAGTCGCGCACCGCTCTTGGCAAAGACCACCTTTTGCCCGGACGTGCCCACCGGCAAGTTGGGAGCGCCCGTCACCACCTCGATCTCTTCATCGACGCCGAGACGCACCCGCACCAGCACCAGGCGATCGGCGTTGGGGTGCGGCCGTACCGCCACCACCTCGCCCACCACGATCCGGTCGCGATCCCACCAGTCTCCGACCCGGTCGATGGCTGTGACCTCGAGCCCTCCCAGGGTCAACCGGTCAGCCAGCTCATCGACGGGTAACGTAACATCCACCATCTCTTGAAGCCACTGCAATGGAACACGCATAGCGCATCAACCTCCGTTGAGCGAGAGCTCGGCTAGGCAAACTGCTGAAGGAACCGCACGTCGTTGGCAAAGAACTGGCGGATATCACGGATGCCGTACTTGAGCATCGCCATGCGCTCGGGCCCCATGCCAAAGGCGAATCCGCTGAACTCCTCGGGGTCATAGCCGCCGTTCCTGAGCACGTTGGGATGCACCATCCCCGCCCCCAGGATCTCTAGCCAGCCAGTGTACTTGCAGATCTGGCACCCCTCGCCGTGGCAAAGGATGCAGTCAATGTCGGCCTCGGCGCTGGGCTCTGTGAACGGAAAGTAGCTAGGGCGAAAGCGCAGCCGCCGCTCCCCGCCGAACATCTCGCGGGCAAAGCGCGTCAGGACGCCCTTGAGATCGGCCATGGTAATGTTGCGGCCGATGGCCAACCCCTCCACCTGGTGGAACATGTGCTCGCTGCGGGTCGTTACCTGCTCATAGCGATAGCACTTGCCCGGCAGAATCACGCGCAGCGGCTCGGGATGGTACGCGCGCATGGCATGGATCTGTCCGGGCGAAGAGTGGGTTCGCAGCAGCACGCCGGGGCGCGTGGTGTAAAAGGTGCTCCACATATCACGGGCCGGATGGTGGGGCGGCATGTTCAGATACTGAAAGTTGTAGACATCCGTCTCCACCTCGGGAGATCGCAACACCGTAAAGCCCATGCCACCCAGGATCTCATAGATCTCCCGTAGCGTCTGGGTGCTGATGTGCAGATAGCCCACGGAAGGCCGCCGTCCCGGCAGCCGCACGTCCAGGGCATCCCGCTGCAGGGCTGCCTGGAGCGCCGTTTGCTCCAGCGCCGCCTCGCGCTCGTCATAGGCTGCCTGCAATGCATCCTTGACCTCGTTGGCGAGGCTACCCATGGCCGGGCGCTCCTCCGCCGGCAGCGAGCCCAAGCTCCGCAGAATGCCGGTGAGCGCACCTTTTTTCCCCAGGTATGCCGTTCGCCAGGCACCCAGTGCTGCCTCGTCATCGGCCGCAGCCAACGCCTCCAACGCCTTTGCCTGCATCGCCAGTAGCTCTTCTCGCATCGTCATGATCTTGTCCTTTGCATCGGCGGGACTCTGGCCAGAGTAACCCACAAAAAAAGCAGCCGTCCCTAGGGACGAAGCTGCTATAGTCTCCGCGGTACCACCCTGATTGGCCTCGCGTGAGGCCCACTCATCAGCGGCTGGCGGACCCAACTGGCCCGCGTGCCGACGCCCCTTAACGGAGGGCTACCGGAGCGACCTACGCGTCGGGGCGCTGGTCCCCGAGTTCAGCCGTCGGCTCAGGAGTGAACGTCGGTAGGCGTCTCCCAGGGGGACTCGCAGTCGGTGATCCCCCCTCCCTGAGGGTCCGCTCCCTACCCATACTCTCCATCATCGCCTGTCTACCTATGTGATTGATAGCGATTATATCCCTCCGCCCTGACCCCTGTCAAGCTTGTGCATTTGCCCACGAATGCAGAACTGGATAGAGTAAGCACATCGTGTGCGGCACCTGGCGAACCGTGCTGCGTTCGCGTCCGCTTGTGTTTTCTTTCGTTTCGTTGTACCCTCGGAACAATCGATCAATTCAAGGGAGAATCGCATGCTCGACAAGCTCTTTGCCCCGTCGTCCGTGGCCGTCGTCGGTGCCTCCGAGAACCCCGGCAAGCTGGGGAACCAGGTTCTGGCCAATCTGATCTCGAGTGGATTCCAAGGCGCCCTCTACCCCGTCAACCCAAAAGCTGACGAGATTCTGGGTCTCAAGGCCTATGCCAGCGTCAGCGACATCCCCGGCGACCTCGATGCCATTGTCGTCGTCATCCCTAACAAGTTCGTCGCCGACGTCTTGGAAGAGTCTGGCAAAAAGGGCGTCAAGGCCGCCATCATTATCACGGCGGGGTTCCGCGAAGCTGGCCCCGAGGGCGTGGCCCTGGAGCAGGAGCTCGTGCGAATCGCCGAACGTCACGGCATTCGGATCGTCGGGCCCAACTGTCTGGGCGTGATCGATACGCACACCCCCATGAACGCTAGCTTTGCCGCTGGCACGCCCGAAAAGGGCACCATCGCCTTCATGTCGCAATCGGGCGCCCTCTGCACGGCCATTCTGGACCATGCCCTGGCCGAGCATATCGGGTTCTCGCAGTTTGTCAGCCTTGGAAACAAGGCCGACGTCGATGACGTGGCACTGCTCGAGGTCTGGGGAGACGATCCCGACACTAATGTGATCATCGCCTATGTCGAGGGCATCACGGACGGCTCCAAGTTCATCGAAACCGCCCGCGCCACCGCCGCCAAAAAGCCGATCCTCGCCGTCAAGTCGGGCCGTACCGCCTCAGGCTCCAAGGCCGTATCTTCGCACACGGGCAGCCTGGCGGGCTCCGACGCAGCCTATGACGCCGCGTTCTTGCAGTCTGGCGTGCTACGCGCCGAGTCAGTGCAAGAGCTGTTCGATTGGTCCACCGCCTTTGCCTACCAGCCACTGATCAAGGGCAACCGCGTCGCCATCGTCACGAACGCTGGCGGCCCTGGGGTTATGGCAACCGACGCCCTCGAAAAGCAGGGCCTGGTCCTGGCCACCCTCCAGCCCGAGACCGAGAAGCGCCTAGCTGAGGTCTTGCCCGCAGCGGCCAACATCCACAACCCAGTGGACGTGCTGGGCGATGCCCGCGCCGACCGTTACGCTGCCGCGATGGACGTCGTCATCGCCGATCCTGGCGTCGACGGCGTCATTGTCATCGTCACGCCGCAGACCTCCACCGACATCGAGGGCACGGCCGAGGCGCTGGTCAAGGAAAGCGTCAAGTCAGATAAGCCGCTCCTCGGCTGCTGGATGGGCGCCAAAGAGGCCTCGCGAGGGACCGAGATCCTGGCCAAGAACAAGGTGCCCAACTATCCGTTCCCCGAGCGCGCTGTGGGCGCCCTCGGCGCCATGCTGCGGTACCACACCTGGAAGCAGCAGCCCTCCGTCGAGATCGAGACCTATGACGTCGACAAAAAGGCCGTGGCCGATCTGCTAGCGCAGGTTCGCGCCGAGGGACGCACCGCCATCGGCGATGCCGAGGCGCAGACCATCCTCAAGGCCTATGGGTTCACAACGCCCAAGAGCGATGTGGCCCCGACGCCCGATGAGGCCGTGGCCCTGGGCAAAGAGATCGGCTATCCCGTGGTGGCCAAGATCGCGTCGCCCGACATTCTCCACAAGTCCGATGTAGGCGGCATCATCGTGGGCGTCTCTAGCGCCGATGAGATGCGCGAAGCGTTTGACACGCTCATCGCCCGCGCCAAGGAGCACCAGCCCGACGCCGCCATCTGGGGCGTTCAGGTGCAAGAGATGGTCAGCAACGCCCGCGAGATCATCATCGGCATGAACCGCGACCCACAATTCGGGCCGCTGGTCATGTTCGGCCTGGGCGGCATCTATGTGGAGGTGCTCAAAGACGTCACCTTCCGCGTGGCGCCCATGTCGCGGCTCCAAGCTAACGAGATGGTCAGCGCAATCCGCTCGTTCAAGCTGTTGACGGGCGTGCGTGGTCAGGCCGCCTCGGACCTGGACGCCGTCGTGGATGCCATCCTGCGCATCTCGCAGCTCGTCACCGATTTCCCCGAGATCGCCGAGCTGGATATCAACCCGCTGCTCGTGCGCGAGCAGGGCCAGGGCGCGGTCGCGGTTGACATGCGGCTGATCCTCAGCTAGTATGACGCTACGTTCGTGAGCCGCGCTCTCTCGTTGAGCGCGTCTGGCCAGCAACGATGCAGAGAGCCTCTCGAACCACGAGAGGCTCTTTTGTTGCAAGAGAGAAAGCTGTAAAGGAGCTACCCATGACACTGATCGAAAACATCCACGGGCGAGAGATTCTGGATTCGCGCGGCAACCCGACGGTGGAGGTCGAGGTCCTGCTGTCTTGCGGCGCCGAAGGCCGCGCCGCTGTCCCCTCGGGCGCGTCGACTGGCGTCCATGAGGCGGTAGAGCTGCGCGACGGAGACAAGGCCCGCTATGGCGGCAAGGGCGTCCTCAAGGCCGTCGAGAGCGTCAACGACGTCATCGCCCCGCAGCTCATCGGCACCGATGCCCTGGACCAGCTCGCCATCGATTCACTTATGTGCGAGCTCGATGGCACCCCCAACAAGGACCAGCTCGGCGCCAACGCCATCTTGGGCGTCTCTCTGGCCGTCGCCAAGGCCTCGGCAGAGGCTCTGGGCCTGCCGCTCTACCGCTACATCGGCGGCGTGAACGCCCACGTGCTGCCCGTGCCCATGATGAACATCCTGAACGGCGGCAAACACGCCATGAACAGCACCGACCTGCAAGAGTTCATGGTGATGCCCGCTGGCGCGCCAACCTTTGGCGAGTGCCTGCGCTGGGGCACCGAGATCTACCATAGCCTGGGCAAAGTGCTCAAAGACAAGAGCCTGAACACCACCGTTGGTGACGAGGGCGGCTATGCCCCTTCGCTTGGGTCTAACGCTATGGCCATCGAGGTCATCCTCGAGGCGATCGAGCGTGCGGGCTATCGCCCTGGCGAGGACGTGTTCATCGCCCTCGACCCTGCCGCCTCTGAGATCTATGAGGACGGCATGTATGTCTTGGCCCGCGAGGAGCGCAAGCTCACCAGCGACGAGATGGTCGCCTTTTACGCCGATTGGGCAGCCAAGTACCCCATCATCTCGCTGGAGGACGGCCTGGACGAGGACGACTGGGATGGCTGGGTCAAGCTAGTGGAGGCCATCGGCGACAAGGTACAGATCGTCGGTGACGACCTCTTGGTCACCAACGTGGATCGCGTCCGCAAGGCCATCGACCTCAAGGCCGCCAACTCGCTGCTCTGCAAAGTGAACCAGATCGGCAGCCTCTCCGAGGCCATCGCCGCCGTCGACATGGCCCATCGCGCTGGCTGGTCCAGCGTCGTCTCGCACCGCTCGGGCGAGACCGAGGACGCAACCATCGCGGACATCGTGGTCGGCCTGAACACGGGCCAGATCAAGACGGGGGCCCCTTGCCGCAGCGACCGCGTTGCCAAGTACAACCAGCTCTTGCGCATCGAAGAAGAGCTGGGCGAAGTCGCCGTCTATCCGCAGATGCAGGCCTTTCGCGTCAAGCGTTAGGCCTAACGGCTAGCCAACGGGGCGGGAGCAGACTCCCGCCCCGTTCTGCTTGGCGGCCTCGCTCCCAAGCCCTAGAATGCTTCCATCGTGCCGTATCCCGTCTGCATGGGGTTCCCCGATGACGGTTGCTCTGCTATGGTGGCTGCTGACCACCCTGCTTGGATGGGCCGCCTGGCCCTGGGCCAGACTGCTCTTTGCGCATGCCCCAGGCCGTGGATGGGCCGCGGGCCGTCTCCTCGGATTGGTGCTGGCCGCCTATCTCTACTGGCTCACCAGCAGCATGGGTCTTTTCCCTGCGGGCCGCGCTCTGGCCATTGCGGTGTGTGCCGCCTGCCTGGTGGCGGGGTCGGCTGCCTGGTGGCGCTTGTTGCGCAGCGCACCACACGCCCTGCGCGCGATGCGTCGCGAGATCCTCACCGTCGAGCTGCTGTTCGCTGGCAGCCTAGCGCTCTATCTCTTTTTCCGCGGCGGCACGCCTGCCATCCGTCACACCGAAGGGCCCATGGACCTGGCCATGCTCTCGGCCACCCTGCGCAGCACGTCCATGCCGCCGGCCGATCCGTGGCTGGCCGGCGAGTCGGTCAGCTACTACTATGGAGGCTACCTTCTGGTGGGCCTGCTGGCCCGGGTCACGGCCACGCCAGCGCCAACGGCGTACAACCTGGGACTAGGGCTCTATGCTGCCTTTACCGCCATCGGCACGTATGGCGCCCTCCACGCCATGCTGTCGCCCCGCGGGATCTCTCGGAAGGGCCGAGCGTTCGCCATACTGGGAGCCCTCTTTACCGTAGGCTGCAGCAACGGCGAGCCGCTCCTGGAGTTTCTACACGCGCGCTTGGGGATAGCGACGCTGGCGCGCTGGAGCGGCGTCCCCGGGCTGGCCGAGGCGCCCGTCACGGGGCGTTGGCTTCCCGAAGGTATATGGTGGTGGCGGGCCAGCCGTATCGCCACCGACATCTCTTTGGGAGGACGGTCAGGAACGCTGATCACAGAGTTCCCCACCTTTGGCTTTCTACTGGGCGATCTGCATCCCCACCTGATGGGCCTGCCGTTTCTCGCCCTCGGCGTGGCGGTCGCGATCGAGCTGCTGGCGCGATCTCGCCAAGGGGGCCGGCCCCATGCGGCCCTCGCGCTGGCCGTGCTGCCGCTGGGATATGCGGGCATGGTCAACACCTGGGATCTGCCCGTCATCATCGCCCTGATCGGCGTGGCCTGGGGATTGGGCCGATGGGCGTACACGCGTCGGCCCTGGCGATCATTGCTCGAGACGGCTCTGGTATCGGTGGTCGGTCTAGGCCTCTGCGGGCTGCTCTATGCCCCGTTCTATGCCCAGCTCGAGTCACAGATCCAAGGGCTTGGCTTTGTGATCCTCACCCGGACGCGTCTGCGGAGCCTGATCCTGCAGTTCGGCCTCTGGTACCTACCCATCACGCTGGAGCTGCTCCTCGCTCCGCGCCCGACCAAACGCTCGTGGCGACGTGTGGCCTGGTTGAGCCTGTCAGTGGCGTTGGCTCCATGGTTGGCGGCGCTAATCCTCGGGGGGGTCGGGGTCTGGGGCCTAGCGCTGGTAGGTGCGCTTAGCGCGGGCCCCTGGGTGGCATTGCTGCTCTCGATCCTCGTGGGCATGCTGATCGAGGATCTGTGGGCGCGGATCGTAGCCGATGGGTCCGACGGGTCGCTCACGCAGCTATCGGGCCATCTGCTGGCCCTCTTGGCGAGCCTGGCCCTCATCGGCGTCGAGATCGTCTATATCCGCGACCTGTTTGGCACCCGCATGAACACGGTCTTCAAGGTGTATCAGCAAGCGTGGATCCTGCTGGCGGCGAGCGCTGGCTGTGCCGCCTATCATCTATGCCAGGCTCAGCGCCCTCGTCGCTGGGCCCTCATCCCCGTGGCGCTGCTCCTGGCCCTCTCGCTGCCCTACTTTCCCTTGGCCGCCGCCGGCCGATGGGCTGAAAGCCCCTCCGCTTGGACCCTCGACGGCGCAGCCTATTTGGCTGACGAGGACCCCGATACCTACGCCGCCTACCGCTGGCTGCTGGCGAACGGCCAAGCCGACGACGTGCTGGTCGAAGCGCCCGGCGAGACTTACGATCCAGCCACCAGCCGACTGTCAGCCCTCACCGGGATGCCCACCATCCTCGGCTGGCCCGGCCACGTCGTGCAGTGGCGCGGGCATAGCGCCATGTTAGCCCCGCGCCTCGAGGATCTGGAGGTCGTCTATGTCTCGGGCGGCGAGAGCGAGGTGTTGGAGACGCTGGCCCGTTACAATGCCCGCTATCTCTATGTCGGGGCGTGCGAACGGGATCGCTACGGCCTAGACGAGCGCCGCCTGGCCCAGCTCTTCGGGTGGCTCGAGCCGGCCATGTCCAGCGGAGACGTTCATATCCTCCGCGTTGCTAGCGTGGACTAGACCTCAGAAACGCAGCAAAAGGACGCCAGATGCTCCTGGCGCCCAAGAGGTATCCTGGCAGAGCTGGCTAGAGTGTATTCAGCCTCAAAGCCAAGCGCGACTTGGTTCGGGCAGCCGTGTTGCGATGGATTACGCCCTTCTGGGCCGCCTTGTCCAGCTCACGACAAGCCTGACGTACCACATCCTCAGCGGCCTCGCGGTCACCCGCCGAGAGGGCCACCCGCGCCCGACGCACGGTGTTGCGCATCCGGGTGCGAATCAGGCGATTGCGCATACGTCGTTTCTCAGATTGCCGCGCTCGCTTGGCGGCAGAAGCTAAATTGGCCAAGGTGATCCTCCCAAGCTTCCCACACGGGATGAATGCCGTAGCAAGACCCAAGTATACGTCAGGACCGCGCGGCTGTCCAATCGCGCAGCAACGCCGTCACGCCGTGCCATGCGCGCTAGCCCCCCTCCAGGCCAAGCAAGAGCAGGAACCTGGCGGGAAAGGTCTCGTTGGGCTCGTTCGGCTGGCGCGCGCTGCAGATCATAACGATGAGCGTGTCACTGGTGACCTCGCCATCGGGGAACCGCTCGCTCAGGTAGGCGGGGCGGTACAGATAGGCGCTAGTGGTCTCTGCGTCCATGCGGACAGCCCTCCGCACAACAAGGCGAGCCTCTTGATCGCTCTGGCCAAACACCAGAGGGTGCCCTTGCAAGCGCTCCAGATTGGCCTCAATAGTGGCCATGGCATACGGCGATGCCACCGTGCCCTCGATCAGGGCCCGCAGCGGCTCCGCCTCCAGCGGCTGGCGCGCCCAGTACCCATCATGGATGCTGAGAATCGGCACACCCGTCGGCCCGTCAGCGTACACAAAGATACGATGGCCAGGCCGCCACGAGCCAATGTCGTCAAAGATGCGCAGGCTCTCGCCCGTGGCATCCGAGAGCAAGATGCCGACCTGCTCCAGCGTCAACCAATCGGCACGGTCCCAATCGGTCGGGTAGGCGATGGTGAGGGGTTGAGACGAGGCCGCAAAGTCGATGCCCCCGACGACCAAGCCACCCGTGCTAGGACCCGCCGTCGGCCAACGCGTCGCTGGGGGCGATGTGGGCGGGGCGGGTTCGGTGGTCGGTGTGGCCGTCTCTGCGGGAGTGGTCGTTTCGGTCGACGCTGTCGTCAGCGTGTTCGTAGGCCTCTCCTCGCTCGGTGACGGGCTCGGGACGAGGCTGACTGTCGAGGTAGGGCTCACGGTGTCCGTAGGAGTGGGCTCCGCCGTAGCAGTGGATGTGGGCGCTGGCGGCACGGTGATGGTTGGGCTAGGAGCCTGCGCCACCCGACCGTTGGACGGTCGCGTGAGGCTAAGCGCCACCCCAAGGGCCACCGCCGCCAAAAAGACCCCCGCAATCAGCCGTCCCTGTCCTCGCATCCGAACGTCCCCGCCCACTATGTTGCCAGCTTGTCCAACACCTCTGCTCGGTCCGATTCGCTGGCACAGTCTACTCAGCGGGACAGGCAAAGTCAAGCGACTTGGTTAGAAATACGATCTCCTGCCAACGCCCTTGCCAGGCCTCGCTCGCCCTCGTAGACTGTATCAGCAGACACCGAGCAGAGGGAAGGGGAATTCCATGCGCATCAGTGACATCAAGGCCTATCCTGTGTGGGTAGGCAGCCGAAACCAACTGGTGGTCAAGGTTGAGACCGATGACGGCGTGTATGGCTGGGGCGAGTCGGGCGTCTCGGGCCGCGAGCTCGCGGTGGTGGGCGCCGTCAAGCATTTTCGCGAGTTCCTCCTGGGGCGCGACCCATTTGCCATCGGCCGCCATTGGCAGGAAATGTATCGGAGTGCCTACTTTGAGGGCGGCCGCGTGCTCACTGCCGCGATCTCGGCCATCGACTTGGCTCTGTACGACATCGTCGGCAAGGCCCTGGGTGTCCCTGTGTACCAGCTGCTGGGCGGCAAGCAGCGCGACTATGTGCCCGTGTTTGCCACCATCGGGCTGAGCAACCTGGAAAAGGCCGAGGCCGATGCCCGCCTCTTGCTAGAGTACGGTTGGCAGGCCATCCGTACCAGCATCGGCTACCGCGGTCGCTCGGAGGATCCGCGCACGTTCGAGCCCTGGCGCTCCATAGGCGCCACGGCCGAGCTGCTGACCCAGCTTCGCCAGACCTTGGGTCCTGACCCCGTCTTGGGCATCGACTACCACCACCGCCTCAGCGTCGCCGAGACGGCCTCGTTCTGCCAGCGCATGCCCAGCGGCACGCTCGATTTCTTGGAAGAGCCGATCCGCGACGAGTGCCCCCCAGCCTACCAGTCACTGCGCACCATGATCGACGTTCCGCTGGCCATCGGCGAGGAGATCTCGAGCAAGTGGGAGTTCCTGCCCTATATCGAGCAGGGGCTCACCAACTATGCGCGGGTCGACGTCTGCAACATCGGCGGCCTGACCGAGGCCATCAAAGTCGCGGGCTGGTGTGAGGCCCACTATATCGACCTCATGCCGCACAATCCCCTGGGCCCCGTCTGCACGGCCGCCACGGTCCACCTGGCGGCAGCGGTCGCCAACTTTTCCTGGCTCGAGTGCCGCGCCACGCCCACCGAGCAGCTCGGCGCCGACAATGCCGATCTCTTTCCGCAGCAGGTGCAGCTGGATGGACCGCGCTACATCGTTCCCGACACCCCTGGATTGGGCGTCGACGTCAACGAGGAGATGGCGGCGGCTGGCGAGTTCCGCTTCTCAGAGCCGCCCCACCTCCACAAAGAGGACGGGTCCTACACCAACTGGTGAGCCAGCGCGACGACCAGAGAGGAGAACAGGGCCATGGCCGATAGGCTACTGCGCGATAAAGTCACCCCCAACTGGGAGGAGCTGCGTGACTGCTGCATCCTCCGCCAGGGCACGCCGCAACGCGTGCATCATATCGAGTTGTTCCTCGACCAAGAAGTCCGCCAGGCCGTGGCTCGGCGGTTCCATCTCTGGGATGGGCTCGATGCCGACGATCCCTTTTTTGACGTCAAGTCCGAGGTCATCATCCAACGCTTCCTGGGATACGACCATGTGCGGGCGGGCGTCGAAGGGCTGACAATGACATTCAACTATGGCTCCGCCGCCGACACGGCCGACCTGGGGCGCACGGGCGGACGCCAGTTCATGTCGGAGGGGCGGGGCCCCATCACATCCTGGGAAGAGTTCGAGGCCTACCCCTGGCCCCAGATGACCGATGCGCACGCGCGGATGCTCGATTGGTACCAGGCGAACCTGCCCGACGACATGTGCATCATCGGCGGTGGTGGTTTCGGCCACTTTGCCGAGTACCTCACCTGGCTGATGGGCTATGAGACGCTCTGTTATGCCTTGTTTGATCAGCGCGAGCTGGTCCGAGCCATCGCCGACCGCATAACCGAGATGTTCTGCCAGGCCCTGGAGCGCATCCTGCAGTTTGATCGCGTCAAGCTCGTCTGGGGCAGCGACGACATGGGCTTTCGCACCGCCACGCTCATCGGTCCAGATGACCTCCGCGAATTCGTTCTGCCAGGTCACAAGCTGATGGCGGAAATGTCACACGCCGCGGGGCGCCCCTATCTGCTACACTCGTGCGGCAACCTGCGCGAGATCATGGAGGATCTCATCGAGGATGTGCGCATCGACGCCCAGCACTCGTTCGAGGACACGATCATCACGGTGATCGAGCACAAGCGGCTCTATGGGGACCGCCTCTCGGCCCTGGGCGGCATCGACGTCGACTTTCTCTGCCGCGCCAATGAGTCGGCCATCCGCTCCCGCGTGCGTGAGACGCTCGAAGCCTGTATGCCTGGCGGAGGCTACTGCCTGGGCACGGGCAACAGCGTCGCCAACTATATCCCGCTGGAGAGCTATCTGACCATGCTCGACGAAGGGCGAAACTGGCGCCCCTAGAGCGCAACATGCCGCGCCAAAGGCCGTATAGCCTGCGAATGGCAGACGGACCAACGAGGAGGCACCATGGCTGGAGCACAGAACCGGCGCCCGCAGGGCGTCACGCTACTGGCGATCTATCGCTTTTTTGTGGGAGCGGTGTCCCTCGCGGCCACAGGGCTCTTGCTGCTCTTGGCACTACCCGTCCTGCTGACCGCGGGCGACCCAACGGGCGTCGCAGTTGTGACGGTGCTGCTGGGCATGGTGGCCATGGTTACCCTGGTCTATGCGGTACTGTCCATCGCCGTGGGTTGGGGCCTGCTCAAGATGCAACCCTGGTCGCGCTGGGGCGCCCTGGTGTTGGCCATCCTGTCTCTCTTGGACTTTCCCACGGGGACCGCTGTCGGCGCCGTGACAATTTGGTACCTGACGCAGGAGAGCTTGGCAGCCCAGTTCACGCGGGGTGATGATCTGCCGCCCGAGACGGCGACCGAGTAGCTCGGCACAGGCGCTGGCCGCGCCAGATATGCTCGCACGGCCAGCGTTTCCGTCTCATCCTAGAGGCTGACGGGCTCGCCGCAGTCTGCCGAGCGGATGATGGCATCGGTGATGCGTGTCTGCGCCAGCCCATCCTCGTGGGTCGGAAGGGGGCCCAGCCCCTTCCAGCCGTCGGGCTCCAACGTATCACCCAGAATGGCCGCGATGATCGCGTCCGAAAGCGCCATGGGGCGACCATAGCCCAGCCCGCGATACTCGAGCGCGGGGACACGCCCCATCGCACCCGCCTGGAGCGTCCCGGCTATCGGCTCGGGCCGGTGGAACATGGCGCGCACGTTGGCCCCCAGCGTCGACAGGGCCTCTTGGTGACCGAGCAACGCCTCCGCATCGATCTCTTTGGGCAGATTGGCCCGCCAGCCCGGCTCGGTACCGAACCCGCCCCGCTTGTTATAGATCAGCGTGCCCTTGTGCCCCGAAAAGCACATGTAGAACTCGACCAGCTCATCGATGTGCTTGATCCATTCAGCCTTGACCCGCACCTTCATCCCCGAGTCGAACGTCAGGAACGCGTCATAGACGTCTGGGGTATAGCCCAAGACCTGTTGCTGGCTGATGGCATAGACGTCGGTGACCTCGGCCGGCCTAAAGTAAAAGCGGAGCAGGTCCACCACGTGGCTCAGCAAAAAGTGAACGGTGGACGACCCGGCCGCCCAATCGCGGCTGCGCCCGCCCCACATCTGGGTAGGCACACAGATATTGTCATCCAGCCGCGATTCGCCATAGGCCACCGGCCCCAATAGCCCCTGCTGCATCACATAGCGGGTGGCGATATCCAGCGGCGCCGCGCGGTTGGCATAGTTCACGAATAGCCGCGCTTTGCGAGCCTCCACCTCATCATGGATCTCCTGGGCGTCGGCCAGCGTGGTCGCCAGCGGCTTTTCCTGCAGGATCGTAGGCACGCCCGCCTTGAGGGCGGCCAGCGTCGGCTCCTTGTGCAACGGATCTGGCGTCGCGACGACGACCAGGTCCAACGCATGTTCAGCCAGCATCCGCCCATAGTCGGTGTAGCTCTCGGCGCGCAACCGGCCCGCCACCTCGTTGGACGTATCGCCGCGAATATCGGCCACCGCCACCAGATCCACTTGGGCGTGGTTCGCCATGAACTCGGCATGCTGAGAGCCCAAAATCCCCAACCCGATAACACCAGCGCGTAACTTGCCGCCCATTTCCCCCTCCCATCTTCTGGCACCGATGATCAGCAGCGATCATAGCCCCACGGAGCGGCAGTGTCCACCCCACCGTCTGCCGATCAAAGAGGCAGCCTGGTTTGGCAACGTCGCGAGCACTGCATAGACTGTCGCTAGTGAACCTCCCGCATTCCCAGACGCCGCGCTCGGTGACGGCGTGTCTGGGCGCCGCAGGAGCTTGGGTGAAGTAGAGCGATCCAGAGGGGTATCATTGCTGTGTTGGGAAAGCTTGTTCGCAGACGCGGCCGCAACAAGGTATTCGTGATCGGCCTGGACTGTGCCGAGCCTAGTCTGGTCTTTGATCGCTACGCCGCCGACCTACCCAACCTCTCCCGACTGGTTGCTCAGGGGAGACACGGCCCACTGGAGACCACCATCCCGGCCATCACGGTGCCCGCCTGGTCCTCCATGTTCAGTGGGCGCGATCCCGGCGAGCTGGGGTTCTATGGCTTTCGCAACCGGGCCGACTATTCCTACGACAAGATGCGCATCGCCACCGGAGCTGCCGTCGCCGCGCCGCGTGTGTGGGATATGGCCGGCGACGCCGGCAAGCGCGTGGCGGTAGTGGGCGTCCCGCAGACGTATCCCGTTCGCCCCGTGAACGGGCTGATGATCAGCGGATTCCTGACGCCGAACACTCGCTCTACCTACACCTGGCCGGCCGAGCTCAAAGACGAGGTGCAGGAGGTGGTGGGCGACTATGCCCTCGACGTACAGCCTTTCCGCACCGACCGCAAAGAGCAGCTCCTAGGGCAGATCCAGGCCATGACGGCACAGCACTGCGCCCTAGTAAAGCACCTACTAGACAAAAAGCCCTGGGACCTCTTTGTCTGGGTCGAGATCGACGTCGACCGCATCCACCACGGCTTTTGGAAGTACGGCGATCCGTCCCATCCCATGTACGAGCCCGGCAACCCCTTTGAGCGCGCCATGCACGACTATTATGTCCATCTCGACGGCCAGATCGGTGAGATGCTCGCGCTCTTGCCGCGGGATACCACCGTCGTGGTGCTTTCGGACCACGGCGGCCAGCCCATGATCGGCGGCTTTTGCATCAACGAGTGGCTGATGCAGCGCGGCTATCTGGTGCTCAAAGAGCAACCAGAGGGCATCGCCCGCCTGGAGGACTGCGTGATCGACTGGGAGCGCACCCGAGCGTGGGCCTCTGGCGGCTACTATGCGCGCGTGTTCGTGAACGTCGCCGGCCGTGAGCCCCAGGGCGTCGTCCCATCAGAAGAGTACGAGGCGTTCCGTACCCAGCTAGCGGCCGAGCTCGAGGCGACTACCGATCAGCGCAACGACCCCATCGGCACCCGCGCCTTTCGCCCCGAGGACGTTTACCGTCGGGTGACCAACATCCCGCCCGACCTGATCGTCTACCTCGGCAACCTAGCGTGGCGGTCCGTCGGGTCGGTGGGGCACGGCACGCTCCACGTGTTCGAGAACGACACCGGCCCCGACGATGCCAACCACGCGCAGAACGGCCTCTATATCGCCAGCGGGGGCGAGCCGCAGACCAAGCCAGCCCCGCGCACGTGGCATGCTGTCGCGCCTACCATCCTGGAGGGCCTGGGCTTGACAGCCCCGGGATGGATGGGAGAAGAACGGCTTTAGGCATCTGGCGGCGCGAGGCCTCGCTCGGTTTGGCCGCCGTTTCAGCTCCCCTGGCAGGAGCTGGCCAGCGTGCGCTTGAGAACCCGTGAGGCTCTCGCTAGAATGTCAGTGTCCATGAGCTCTTTCACATCGAGGTAGGGCGTAGGTCATGTTTCGTCGGCACAGCGTCAACTATGCCATCGTCTCGTTGGCCATGGACCTGATCATGGCCCTGGCGGCTTTGCTGCTGGCTTTGGTGGTGCGTCCCAACTGGCCTTGGGCCATTCCACTGCCGCGCGAAGGCCTGATACCGCCCTTTTTCTGGTGGATGGTTCCCGCTACCTGGCTGCTTGTGGGCCTGGCCCTCGGCATCTATGACCCCTCGCGCACGACCACCTACCGCCAGCAGTTTGCCCACGTCACGCGCGCATCACTGTTATGCGGCCTCGTTCTGGCGGGGTTGGTATACCTGACCTATCGCCAAACCTCGCGCTGGCTCCTGGTCATCATCGTGGCCTCGCTCTGGGCCCTGATGGTCGGTTGGCGCCTGGTAGCCATGACCATCCAGAAGCGCAGCCGCCACAACGGCGAGGTGGCACGGGTGATCATCGTGGGGGCAGGCGTGCTGGGCCGCGAGGTGGCGAGCCGCCTTCAGGACCACGCCTGGCGAGGCCTGGAGCTGGCGGGGTACCTCGATGACGACCCCTCCAAGGCCTCGGACGAGGTGCGCATCCTGGGGTCTCTTGATCAGATCACCGAGATCGTCAAGACACACCAGATCAACGAGGTAGTCGTGACGCTACCGCTACGTGCCTGGGAACGCCTAAGCCAGGCGGTCGCCTCTCTGCACACGCTGCCCGTGCATGTGCGCATCGTGCCCGACTATTTTTCGCTCGCGCTACACAAGGCCGACTTTGAAGAGTTCGCGGGCGTGCCGATGATCGATTTGCGCGCGCCTGCCTTGAGCGATTACCAGCGGTTGATAAAGCGCTGCTTTGACCTGGCTGTGGCCAGCATTGGGTTTGCGGTGACGCTGCCCCTTTACGGTGCGGTGGCGCTAGCCATCAAACTCGACTCGCCGGGGCCCGTGCTCTTTCGTCAGCAGCGGGTTGGCGAGAACGGTCGGCTGTTCGACATGCTCAAGTTCCGCTCCATGCGGGTGGGCGCCGAGGAGCAGCTGCCGCCAGCCGGAAACGAGACGCGAGAGGATCTCACCGTGTTCAAGCGGCCTGATGATCCGCGGATCACCAGGGTGGGCAAGATCCTGCGTCGGACCAGCCTCGATGAGCTGCCACAGCTTATCAATGTCCTCAAGGGCGAGATGAGCCTGGTGGGGCCCCGCCCCGAGCTCCCATGGCTGGTGGAAAAGTACGAGCTCTGGCAGCGCAAGCGATTCACCGTGCCTCAAGGCATGACGGGCTGGTGGCAGATCAACGGTCGCAGCGATCGCCCCATGTACCACAACACCCAGGACGATCTCTACTATGTGCAGAACTATTCGCTGCTGCTAGATCTGCGCATCCTCCTGCTGACAATCCCAAAGGTCCTCCGAGGCGAGGGCGCTTACTAGCCGTGTCGCGCCGCGAGTCGGCCCTGGATCACGGGTCACCCTCCCGCTAACGTTCTCTTGCCCAGCCGAATGGTTTCTTTTGCCTGTTGGAGCTCTTGCGTTGCGTTCCGTCACGCGTACACTAGCGACGCAACCTTTGGCCGAGGGCACCGTATAGCGGATAGGCAGTGTTGCTACGCGACACGCAGCAGGAGGCGAGGTAAAGATGGTAGACGATCTCACCGAACGGATTCAGGCGTCTCGCAACAAGGTCGAGGAGCTCCTCGCCAAGATACCGGGCTATAAGGGCTACAAGCAAAAAGAGACGCGCCGCGAGGCCGACAAGCTCTTGCGCCTGCACGTGGCCCGCGAGTATGAGGCGTCGTTGCGCCGCATCTCTGCGGTGCAGCGCGACCTCAGTGACGCCGGCGAGCTACGTCTGGTGCTCCAGTTGGACCGCGCCATGGTCAAGCTGCAGATGCTGGCCGACCGCATCAAGACCGCCAGCTATGGCTACGCCGGGCTTTTTGACGCCATCAAGGTCGACGAAGAGGTACTCGACGCGCTATACGCCTTCGATTTGGCGATGCTCGAGGGCGCCGGCCAGGTTGATGCCGCGCTGGACACCCTCGCCTCGGCCGGGGGTGACTCGGACGCCCTGGCGACAGGCGTCCAGGAGCTGGTCTTTTTGCTGGATGAGCTCAACGGCACCTTTAGCAAGCGACAGGATGTCATCCTCACGTAGAACGCACCGTACAGCCGCCTAGGAGGTAGAGATGGCCAGGATTCTTGATGTCATCGAGTGCCCAGATCTTGGGCCGCAGGAGCTGGTGCGGCGCGTTCCCGAACGCGGCGCAGGTGATTTCCGTCTCGGATCCCAGCTCATCGTCCGCGAGGGGCAGACCGCGGTGTTCTTCCGCGATGGCAAGGCGCTCGACAGCTTTGGCCCGGGGCGCCACACCATCACCACCGCCAATATCCCTCTGCTTGCGCAGCTTGTCTCCGGCATCTTTAGCGGTAACACCCCGTTTACCGCCGAGGCCTACTTTGTCTCTACCCGAGACATGGTGGACCAGCGCTGGGGCACGCCAGAACCGATCACGCTGCGCGATGAGGTGCTACGCTTTGTGCGGCTACGTGCTCATGGCACCTACAACATGGCCGTGGCCGAGCCGCAGCGTTTTGTTGCGCAGATCGTCGGCGCTCGTGGCTACTATAGTGCCAATGACATTGCCAACTATCTGCGGAGCATGATCGTCAACCGCCTGACGGATCTGCTGGGTGAGAACACAAAGTCCATCCTGGATCTACCCTCCATGTTCGAGGAGATCTCGGCGGCGGTCAAGGCCAAGCTAGCCGACGACTTTAGCGCTGTCGGGCTCTCGCTCAAGCAGCTCTATATCCTCTCCGTGAGCCCCACCGAAGAGACGGCCGCCGCTATCGACGAGGCTGCCTCCATGGGCGCCATCGGCAACATGGACGCTTACGTCAAGTTCAAGGCCGCTCGGGCCATGGGAGACGCCGCCACGGCCGAAGGCGGCGCTGGGGGCGCAGCCCAGACGGGCATGGGCCTCGGCGCAGGCCTCGCCATGGGCCAGGTGATGAGCGGCGCGTTCGGCGGCGGGGGGCAAGGCGCGGCCGCGCCAGCCCAGGTGGTCAAGGTCCGCTGCCCCAACTGCGGCCATCTGAACCCAGAGACCGCCAAGTTCTGTGCCGAGTGCGGCACCAACCTCGCGGGCACCATCAACTGCCCCGAGTGCAACGCCGAGAACCCGCCGAGTGCCAGGTTCTGCAACTCGTGCGGGCACAAGCTCGGCTGACGGCTCCGCGAGATTGGCGAGAGGGCACGGCCATGAGGCCGTGCCCTCTTTATGTCGAGTAGCCGATCAGTTGCGGAGTGATCGTCTCCATGCTACCATCCCCGCCATCGCGGCTGTCGCCATACGCGCGTTCTGGGAGGTCCGTCCATGCATGATCCGTCCGAAAGCATCCTCACGCTGCCGCCGCGCGACCAGATGGACGAACACGCGCGGCGCTTGCGCGACACCTATGCCATCCGGCCCACCGATCGACTGATTCGCCGCGAGTTTGGCTACTACTCACTCCAAGCATGGGAGGCCCAGGGGCTCTCCCTGGACGAACCGCTGGCCCAGCAGTTCAGGTACGATCCGCCCGGCTTTCACGCCCTGGGGGGACTCGGATGGTGCGAGGCCGCCTTTGAGCCCGTCTTTGAGACCAAGGTCATCGAGGATCGGGGAGACTATGAGCTCGAACTGGACCACGCCGGCCGGCATGTGCTCTATTTCAAGGGGCGACGCGATGGCTTTATGCCCGAGTATGTTGCCCACCCCGTGCAGGATCAGACCACGTGGGAGCGCGACGTCGTCTGGCGCATGGACCCCACCTCGCCAGCGCGCTATGCCGAGCTAGAAACACAGATGGCCGCCGCCCGCGAGGCCGCCCGCCGCGGCCTGATGGTATCGCAGCGGGTGATCGGTGGCTACATGTACCTACGCAGCCTGATCGGGCCTGAGCGGCTGCTGTATGCCTTTCACGACCAGCCCGAACTCATCCACACCTGCATGGAGGCCTGGCTCTCCCTGGCCGACACGGTCATCGCCAAGCACCAAGAGCACGTCACGCTGGACGAGCTCTTTCTGGCGGAGGATATCTGCTATAACGGCGGAGCTTTGATCTCGCCGCGGATGATGCGTACCTTTTTGCTGCCCTACTATCAGCAGTTGATCGACAATGTCCGACGGCGCCAGCTCGATCCTGCCCGACACCTGTATATCCAAATCGACACCGATGGCAACGCGCTGCCCGTGATCCCCATCTACCGAGAGATCGGCATGGACGCCATGAGCCCCTTTGAGGTGGCTGCTGGATGTGATGTCGTCGAGATTGGACGGCGCTACCCCGAGCTGGCCATCTTTGGCGGCATCGACAAGCGCGTGCTGGCCCAGGGGCGAGCGGCCATCGATGCGCACCTGGAACGTATCCTGCCCACCATGCGGCAGCGAGGCGGGTATATCCCTACCTGCGACCACGGCGTCCCTGCCGAGGTGCCGCTGGACGACTATCGGTACTATCGCCAGCGTTGCATCGAGCTTGGCGGCTAACCAGCACCAGCGAGGAGGACCAGATGACTGATTTGCGTGTAGGCACGGCTCCGTTCAGCGGCGCGCTCTCCACCCGCGAGCGGTACAATCGCTTCATGCACTATCAGCAGGTAGATTGCATCCCCAACTATGAGTTTGGCTACTGGGATGAGCTCAAAGAGGACTGGATGGCCCAGGGACACCTGCCGGCATCGCTCCGGCGGGAGGATGGCACCATTCCGGATCGGGCCGTAGAGATGTACTTTGGCGTGGAGCAGTTCACGCATGTGGGAGCCCGCATCGGGGCCTACCCGCGGCGTGAGAC
>Ga0123329_1001543_pt1 | contig 21695 bp, 10 predicted proteins | sample BioC12SIPDNA_FD_89703 | JGI IMG/M metagenome (GOLD analysis project Ga0123329, IMG submission 89703) | Anaerobic biogas reactor microbial communites from Washington, USA - Biogas_R1_B C12 SIP DNA | ecosystem: Engineered > Bioreactor > Anaerobic > Unclassified | place: Washington, USA | collected...
GCTGTTCATCTGTCGTGGGAAGGCGCCATGCGCATTGCGAACGAAGTCGGCGACGCTCTGGTGTATGCCCACCAAAGCGGCATTGTCCATCGTGATCTCAAACCCGACAACATCCTGCTTGACGAGCGCAGTGGTGCCGTGTTGAGCGACTTCGGCTTCGCGCGCTTGGTCGGCACTTCGACGCTGACGGCATCGCTCAGCGGCGGTATCATCGGGACCCCGGCATACATCGCGCCTGAGCTGTGGGAGGGCGAGCCGGCAAGCTCGGCTACCGACCAATATGCGCTCGGCTGCGTGCTATACGAGATGCTTGTGGGTCAGACGCTGTTCTCGGGTGAGACACCGATAGCGGTGATGCACGCGCACGACCGAGGCGCACGATTACCGGAGGCGTGGCCCCCGGATGTCGCGTTGGGAATAGGCGAGGTCCTAGCCCGTGCCCTAGCGCGCGACCCCGCTGGTCGCTTTCCTTCAATCTCAGCGTTCCTGGATGCGCTCAATGCGCTGGAGATCGCGCAGCAACCGAGTTCACTCGCTCAGGTCGCAGCCGAAGTCGAGCGCTGGCAATGTCGGCTGGCCGACGACCGCCGTCACCTGGAGTCAGAACAAGCGGCTCTGGTTGAGGCTATGGCTGCGGCCGAGGAACAGGAACGCCACAGAGAGGAACAGTGGGCTGCTCTTCTCGCAGAGAAGGTGAGGATCGTGCAGCGATTGGATGAGATGGACCTGGAGGCAGACGCTCACCAGGCAAAGGTCGCCGAACTGCGCCAGCGGAGAACTGTATTGGATCAGAACGTGCACGATCTCAGTACGCGTCAGGGAGCGCTGGAGCAGATAGGGTTAAGGATTACCACGGACATCGATGTGGATGTGGAGGCACTTGGTACGGAACTGGCGGCTGCGATGCGAGAAGGGACGGATCCATCCGCCGAGCCGTTGGACGTCACCGCGGTGGTTGTCGACTCAGGACAGGCCCCCGAACGCCCTGGGAGCATTGCCCTGCCACATTCGGAGCCCATCACGGCTGTCGTGTTCTCTCCTGATGGAAGAATGCTGGCCTCCGCCGGCGTGTCAGGCACAGTGAAGCTCTGGGACATCGAATCCGAGGAGGTCTTGGCCTCAATCGATGAGGGGATTGGCAGCGTCAGCGCGATGACATTCACCCCCGAGGGTGAGGAGCTGATATGTGGCAGCGATGACGGCCAGATCATCCTCTGGGACTATGGTGAAGCGAACTATACGCGCAAGATTGGTAGACACCGTGGGATCGTATGGGACTTGACTGTCTCCCATGACGGCTCTCTGATCGCGTCGGGTGGCAGCGACGGGTGGCTTATCCTTTGGCGACGTTCTGCCGGTGTCTTCCAGGGATCCAGATACGCACGTCTGGGACGCTATGAGGGCGTAACCTCGGCGGCCTTCTCGCCAGACGATGCGTTACTCGCCTACGGTTGCCTAGACGGAATCGTGCGTGTGTGGGGTTCCGAAGCAGAGTCAGAAGTCCTCGCGCTCGATGCCCATCCCAGTGATGGCGGTGTGCAGTGTATAGCGTTCATGCCGACGGGTGAGTTACTAGCATCGGCGGGGGCCGGCGGTGCAGTGAAGCTTTGGCGGGTCGGCGATGGCGAACTGGTGGTCTCGCTTGAGGGGTCTCACGATGATGTCGTGACCGCCGTCGCATTCTCGCCCAACGCGAAGCTGCTAGCCTCAGCTGCTGATGATCGGAACATCTGTATCTGGCACACCCAGGTCTGGGAACGTGTGGCTCGTTGGGAGGCGCCTGCTGACGTAGGTAGCGCGCTTGCATTCTCACCGGATAGCCGGTACCTGGCGTTTGGGTCAGCCGACGGCGCTGTCCGGCTACGGGAGGTGCCCGGTGTCTAGCCGTCAGCTCGGGAAATACACGATCCTCGATTCTCTAGGTGCTGGTGCGACCGCCGAGGTCTTTCGTGCGCAGGATACCTCCCTAGGGCGGGAGGTGGCGCTCAAGGTGCTCAAGCCTGCGCTGGTGACCGATGCTGCCGCCTTCGCGCGCTTTGCCCAGGAGGCGCAGGCCGCAGCCCAGCTCTTCCACCCCCCTATCGCCCTGGTGCTCGACATGGACAGCGCCGAGAGTCGTTACTTCATCGCGATGCAATACATCGCCGGTCTCTCTCTGGACAGGATACTTGCTGAGCGAGGTCCTCTGCCCTGGCCCGATGTACTGCGGCTGGCGGAGGACGTCGGCGGGGCGCTTGCCTTTGCCCACGCACGCGGCTTTCTGCATCGCGATGTCAAGCCCAGCAACATCCTGTGCACATCCGAGGGCGAGTACGTGCTCACAGATTTTGGGCTCACCCGGGCGATGATGGCGACAGGGTTGACCAGTCACACAGGTGCCGTGCTGGGCACGCCGGCCTATATTGCACCCGAGATCTGGTTGGGCCAGAAGGCCACACCTGCCACCGATGAATACGCGCTGGCCTGCGTTCTGGTCGAAGCGTCGACAGGGGAGGTGCTCTTCGCGGGTGACACGCCGCCAGCGGTGATGACGCGGCATGTGCTCTCGGGAGCGGAGCTACCTCAGACGTGGCCCGATGGTGTCCCTGTGGGCGTGAATGGCATCCTGAGGCAGGCGCTCGCAAAGGAGCCGACGGCGCGCCACGGCGGGCCAGGATTCCTCGCCGTCGCCCTGGGAGCCACAATGCGCGACACTGCGCCTGTATTGCCGGCCACGGCAACCGAGTGGCCAGTACCAACCACGATAGATGAGCCTTCCCTGGATCCCGGCTTTGTGGTAAGCGAGGATGTCGCCAAGATCCCGGTTGGCCGGACTGAAACACTTGAGCCGGAGCTGGGCACCGGCGAGGTGAGTTCGTCGGAGGCGGATGGAGAACCCGTGCAGACGGAAGCAGAGTCGCTCAGCCGGACCTGTACGGTGCTGGTCGTATCGGCCAGCCTCTGCCTGCTTTTGTCAGCATTCCTGGCAAGACCGGTAGCGGTGGAGGGGGCTGCGTTTCTCGCTTCACTCGGCCTACTCGTCACAGGCATCGTCCTGGCAGTCAGGGCTGCCAGCAAGCTCGCCGAGTTGGATGAGCTAAGGACGAAGGCTCGTGACAACCGGTGATAGGTCGTCAGGTCGCCACATCGTCATGGGCTGACTGCGAACCAACAATTGGCACATGCTGTATTGACTCGGCCGACTGGACGGCGGCATTGTCACTGCACTCCACGCTGCGGGAACCAGCCTTGCCCACAAGGCCACTCTCAACCCGTTCCGTCTATTGTCTTCTCACATCTATCGTATCAGCGCCCAAGCCGGCCACAGGACGAGACCGGCCGCCGCAACGAGAAACGCCACGGTCACTGGTCTTTGGACCGGACGCAGCGAAAACCCAGCGTGAGGTCCCCCGCGGTTGGCCGGGCCCCGAGTCGACATACCACACCCGCGAGCCCATCTCTGTGGAGCCAGGATCCACCGCGTACAGTCTTCTCGCTTTCACTGAAGCTCTCAGTCGTCCATTCCCAGACGTTTCCCGTCATATCGACACATCCATATGGGCTATCTCCCCGAGGCGAGTACCGTCCTACCGGCGTTGTGCCCTCCACGTTACCTCCGGCAGTGTTGCACTTCCCGGTGTCGAAGACATCGCCCCAGGCATAGGCACGTCCATCGGTTCCACGGGCGGCCTTCTCCCACTCCTCTCCAGTCGGTAAGCGCTTCCCGGCCCACTGGCAGTACGCCGCTGCATCATCCCATGACACATTGACGACAGGGTGATCCGCGATGTTCTCCGGCGGTGAGGTACCCCTCCAGTGCTTTGGAGGCTCACAGCCCACCGCCGTGACGAAGCGTGCATACTCCGCGTTTGTTACCGGCGTCTTGTCCACCCAATACTCCGGCAAGCTGCGTTTCTCTTTACTATAGAGGTACAAGAACACACCCGCCGGGACGCACACCATCGCCTTGCCATCATCCTGTGGGGTCGGCGACACGGTTCGATCAAGCGGCTCACTGGGTGCTACCGACGCCGGCGCCTCTCTCGGAAGTGATCCCGGCGCGCGTCTCTCTCCCAACCATGCCTCAACTTCGACAAGCTTTCCACCTGCCCACAGTGCCTCAAGTTGGCTCGCCTGCGCGACTCGCTCCGTGGTCCGCTTGGCACACTGGTCCAGCTCTGCCTCGTGGCGGTCAAGAAGCGCCAGAGCCTGGGTCGACGTAGCCTGTCCTGCGACGATCTCAGCCAGACGTGTCTCGACCTGGGCTTTCTCATTCGCCAGTGCTTGCAGCGCTTCGCTCCGAGCGTGTCGCTCCGCTGTTAGCTGTTCCCGCTTTGTGCTGAGTTGTTCTTCTGCCTCTCGGGTTTCCTTGAGATAGCTAGCCACGACTGGGGCCAACTGCTGCTTCCGCGCCAGAGCGGCGCGTGCGGTGTTGCGTACTTCCGTAGCTGCGGCGTCCTCCGCGCGCAACTTGAGCGCTTGCTCGGCCAACTCCGATGCCACTTCGAAGCGGCCATCGCCACACGCCTTCGTCGCCTCCGTTGTCAGTCGAGCCACTTCAGCCGAGATCCGTTGCTCTACTACCGCCGTCTCGACGGCTCTCAACGCGTCCAGAAACTCGCTCGTCCCCTGGTAGCGCTCACCGGGCTTCCGCGCCACGGCACGCTGCAGCACCGGCACGACGTCTGGCGGAATGTCGAGCGGCCACACCGTGGGGAACTGAGCCCCAATATCATGGGCTCGCATCAACACCATTGGCGTTGCTCCTTTGAACAGCGCCTCGCCGGTCAGTATCTCATACAGCACACACCCAAGCGCATAGATATCTGTCGCCGCTGTCGCAGTCGCCCCCTCGTACAACTCGGGGGCAATGTACGCCGGAGTACCTACGAACTCCCCGGTCGACATCGTCAGCGGGTTCGAGCTAGTGTAGCGGGTGGGATCGTCCAAGATGCGCACGAGCCCAAAGTCGGAGAGCAGTGCCCCGCTCCTCTCGTCGAGTAGGATGTTCGCCGGCTTAAGGTCGCGATGCAGCACGCCCTGATCGTGCGCGTATCCCAGAGCACCTCCGACCTCGATCATGATCCGCGATGCCTCATCCCATGGAAGCCGTCCTCGCTCAGCCAGTCGCCTCGCAAGGCTGCCCCCACGCACCAGGCGCATCTCGATATAGAACCGCCCGTCCACCTCACCCTTGTCATAGATGGGCACGATATGCGGGTGTTCCAGATTGGCCGCTGCAGTGGCCTCACGGTCGAAGCGCTGCACGAACTGAGGGTCGGAGGTGAGCTGTGGGTGCAGCACCTTGAGTGCTACCTCCCGTCTGAGCGTCGGATTGAGGGCGCGATATACTGCCGCAAATCCCCCGCGCCCCAGCTCCTCAAAGATCCGATACTTTCCGAGCATCTTAGGTGATGGTTCGGTCATCTTCCAACCGCTCCCTGTGTGAATCTGCTGAAGTTGGTCAACGCCAATTGAACTCTTCCACGCGCCGACTCATACGCCCAGCGTGCCAAGACTGGATGGCCAGCATACAGGCGGCCCCTACCACCCCTCCGGCACGGCGAGGTTCAGCAGCTCGCGCGCCTTGGACGCCAGAGCCCGGTAGTCCTCACCGGGCTGCAGCGTGAGCCGGCTCAGCAGGGCCAGCCGTGCATCGACGTTGAGGCGTGGGTCCGACGCGAGCAGCCCCTCAAGGTCCGCCACCGATGTGGTCTCCAACTCATAGGTAACGTTTCCTGCGATCATGATCGCGTAGGGCACATTCCGCTCGCCGAGTTGTGTCGCCAACCGTCGCAGGAGCAGGTACCCTACCACGTAGATTGTTGGCTGCCCGAAGGTCTTGCCGAAGGCGGCGTCAAAGGCCGGCGCCAGAGCGTGCACGATCCTGACCGCGCTAAAGACCATCTCATCGTGGTCGCGATCCATCTCCAAGAGCAGGATCTGAAGTGCGGCCGAGAAGGCCTCCACGTGCTCCCGCGCCTCGGCAGGAGACTCCTCTTGAAGGGTCTGCAGAAGCGCGCCCAACGCGCCCAGTGTGTAGCCCTCCGCGGGCGACGCGTCTCTGGCCTCCGGCGAGAGGAGCCCATTCGCGGCGGCGAGACCTACCAACGCCTTCGTGACCCAGGTCGCCCAGCCCTCCTCCGTCAGAACCGAGGTCTGGTGAATCAGGCTGTGCTTCCGCAGCAGAAGCGAGCTCTGCGGCGAATCCGCTGTGCGCAGGGAAAACCGCTGTGCCAGCTCATAGCGCCAGAGCCCAAGCCGCGTTTTCTCCTGCCCCATCGCGGTGAACGCGCTGATGAACCCGTGCCCCAGCTTCTCGTGGCACACCGTCCCGAAGATCCGGGGGAAGGTCGCAGGGTTCTGGAGCGCCGCCCGCGCCGGCCGGCCCGACTTGATCCCAAAGAGCCAGCCGTTGATGTAGCATCCCTGCCCGGGCAGGTTCACGCCGAGGGTACCGCTGCCCTCCTCGGCCCTCTTGCGCGCCTCGGCGACCTCATGCTCCACGACGGCCTGCCGGATGGTCTCCGATATGTCCTGATTCACCAGGATGGCGGCGTAGAACTCCTCTAGCGTTTCGCAATAGACCACGGGGTACGCCTGCAGAGGCGAATCCTCACAGACAGAAGCCAGATCGAACGCCTGCCACAGCAACGCGTCGACCCGTTGCAGCACCGCCATGTTGCCGAGTGAGACCTGGGCATTCGCGATCACTTTGCGATCGTGAATGCCCAGGCTCGTGGCGATCAGCTCCCGTGTGCGATCGTCAGCGCGCCGCTGTGCTTCCTCGGCGCGGCGAAAGGCTGCATTCAGCTCTTCGACCGCTTCTGCACGGCGGTCGGCCGAGGCGGAGACCTGCCGGTCCATCCGCTCCCCGAAACGTTTGGCGATATCGTCTACGGACATCGTCGCTCCTCTATGGGGTAGCGCCGGTGGGCGACGCGTAGAAGTCGTAGCCGCAGTTCTGGCAGAACTTGGTCCCGACCGGTGACTGCAGGTGGCAGCGCTGGCACACGATCATAGCGCCGCCCTGCCCCATCACTGTGCCGGGCGGCACCGCGCCGCCGACCTGCGTGGCGCCTCCCCCCATCATTCCCGGCGTTACGACGACGGTGGGGGCCTGTTGGTGCTCGGCATAGGTCTGGGCAGTCTGTTGCATCGAATGAATGGCCTCGACGGCGGCTGCCTGCGCACGATCCGCGGCCATGTCCTGACGGTCGAGCGACTCGCGCATCGCCGCCTCCACGCGCAGATCGGTCTGAGCCTGCTGCGCCAGCATGCGCTCGTAGAGCCCTTTCTGCAGCTCGGTGGCCTTGCCGGCCTCGATAGCCTTCCAGCGCTCTGCCAGGGCCTGGGCGAAGTGCGGCGACTTCGAAGCCATCAGCGACTCCACCTGGCTGTCGCTCATGCCCTTGAGCGCCTCAGTCTGCTTCAGGTCGGCAATCACGCGCGCTTGCTCTGGGCCGGCCATGCTGATCACAACCTCGGCGGAGGCTTGGGAGAGCGTGCGGATGCGCTCGATCTCGTGATCCTGCGTCAACCGCTGCTGGTCAAGCTGGTAGGCCTGCTGCTGCCGATCGCGCTCCAGTTCCATAGCCAGCCGGCGCTGCTCGGCGTCGAGCTGCAGGTTCGTACGCCGCAGTTCCATATCGAACGCGTGCAGATCGCGCTCCATCTCGTCGCGGCGTCGGATCTCCTTCATGCGGTCTAGCAGCAACATGCCGAGTTCCGCATCCGCCTGATCCTGCTCGCGCTCAATACGCGCGATGTCAGCCTGGGTGCGGGCCTCCTGCATCTGAATGCCCAGACGCGCCTGCGTGTCCTGCACTTCTCGCTCGCGGCGCTCCACATCGTCGACTCTGCGCTGCTGGCGGTCGAAGTCCGCCTGGCGCTCGCGCTTCTGAAGCTCGTACTCCCAACGCCGCCGGTCGATGTCCTGCTTGCCCTCGAGCTCCCGGCGCGCCTGCTTGATCTCCCAATCGAGCTCCGCCTCTGCCAAATCGGTGCGCTGCAGGAACTCGATCTGCCGCATCTCGTAGTCGCGCTCCATCTGGGTCTTGGCGAGCAGATGCGCGCGCAGGCCCTGATGGTCCTCCTGTTGCTCTCGGATCAGTTGCTGAAGCTCTTGCCACCCCTTCTCCTCGAGCAGGCGGTCGCGGTCCTGCTCGCGCAGAAAGGTCTCCATCTGCTGTTCGCCGCGAAGCTCCGCCATCCTGTCGCCGAGCACCGACTGGCGCATGCGCTCCCAGAGCTGGGCGCGCTGCTCGTGCATCCGCACCTTGCGCTCCTGCTCGTAGAGGTCCTGCAGTTGGTCATCGTCGTAGAGCGCATAGAGCGCCTTTCGCCGGGCCAAGGTATCCTCGGCCTTACCGACTTCCTCTTCCGTCATCAGCCCCCGCTGCCGGCGCTCCTGGTTGATGCGTGCGCGCTCGGCCTTGAAGGCCTCCTCAGCCTCAGCTGAGGCGATGAAAAGCGCCGCGCGTTGCTGGGTCACGCGGTCGAGATAGGGGTGAACCAGATCCAACGCTCTGACCCGCACAAAGCGCAAGCCGTTGCGGTCCTCAGTCCCTTGCAGGTGGGCCTGGATGGCCGCCTCGAGATCCTGCTTGACCTTCAGATTCGTCCTAAGATGCTCTACCTTATAGGCGCCAAGCCATTCACCGGCGGCATCCTCGACCTCGCCGTAGAGGTAGTCGCGCAGCTCGTGGATGGGGAAGCTGCGGCGCGACCGCATCAACGTCTGGAAGAAGCGCATTGGGGTGGCGACCTGGACGTCGATCACGCAGGTGACGGTCACCTCCAGTGGGTCGTCGGTATAGATGCCGCTCACCGAGAACTCCAGCTCTGTGTCGGCGGTGTCGATGAGGATCACCTCGATGCGGTTCGCAGAGCGCAGATTCAATGAGACGGCAAATCGCTCGATCAGATCATCCATCTGGTACTTGCCCGGGCCGACGATACCGACGTTGGCGCCATCGACCAGCAGGATTGCCTGGGTGCCCGGCTCGACGATCAGGTCGCGCGCTAGGAATCCCCGCACGTCGTCCACGATGATGTGGGTCGCGAAGTCATCGTCGCCCCGGCGCCAGCGGTTGTCGCCCAGCCGTGGGGCCTGGGTCGTGTCCAGCCGGGCCTGGCACTGGGGGCAGAACTTAGCCGTCACTGGCACCAATGCTCCGCACGATCCGCAGCGCTTCTGCGCCGGCGCGTCGGACTGCGCCGCTCCACATTGGGGGCAAAAGCTGGCGCGCTTATCGATGGACGCTCCACATTGAGCACAATCCTTTGTCTGTCTGAACATCGCGACCTCCTATGTGAGGGACATTTCCGAGATAATCCAAGCTGGCTGTAATCAGTGAATGGGAAATCGATACCATGGCACCGGGGCGTGCCGGTCGCCCCACCGCGCGTCTGCCGACCACGATCCGTTTGGCTTCTCCTTCTTGCGAGTATACACGACCATCTCGTGCTGGTCCTTATCGAAGGCGAGGAGGTTATACTGGAGCGGGATGCTGGATTCCGGGTTCTGCTTGGTGGCAGCGCCAAAGGCGCCAGCCCCCACGATCGTGATGCCCCGGTGCTCGTCGTACTTGTGAAACCCCTCGATGGCCTCGTGAACGTGGCCGTGGAGGCAGAGCTGGAACCCGTGCACCTCCAACAGCTCCAGGAACTCATCGTCCATCATCTCCTTACCGGTGACGGGATGATGCCAGATGGCGATCTTCAGCCACTCGTCCAGGTTCTCCCTCTGGATGCTGTCGAGCGCGCGGCCGAGCGCCGGCATATGGATGCCTGCGCGCCTGTTGAAATGATGGTCTACTTGCCATGACGAATTGAGACCAAGGAACAGAATCCGGTCATCATGCCGCTTTACGAGCTGAACTTGCTCGACATAGTCGAGGGGATAGTCCTGTCCACTGTACATACGCCGGTGGAAGTGCGTACTGAAGCTCACGAACCGGTCGCGATACAGAGTGTCATCGCGCAGCAGGGCACCGGCTTCCCCGGCCGGGATCGACCGATCCGCCGGCAGGGGTGAAGGGAGATGCTCGTTGAAACGGAAGGTATAGGCCTTTCTGGAGAGGTCCCAGTCCACATCGTGGTTCCCTGGGACAGCGATGACGCGCCCCGAGTCCAGCCGGAAGAGCCGCACCAGATCCTCGACTAGATGGAAGGCGGCCTCATAATCCGTCTTCTTGGCGCGGTTGGCAATGTCGCCCGAGATCACGAGGTATCCCAGGCGCTGGACGCCCAATTCCTGAACCAGATCCGTCTCAAGCTGCGTCCGGTAGATGTGAGCCTGCTCCACACTTTCTATGTGCAGGTCCGACAGGTGCAGAATGGTGATGGGGTCACCCGCGACGTCTGCGTCGCGCCCGTTCCACGCAACCTGCGCCTGCGCCGGGGATCGTTCCCCTGGCACGGATGGCGTCAGAGCGCGCTTCGACGGTCCGGGCTGTGGCTGGTCCGTGGCGCTGAAGGCACCGGTCAGGCTCCCGGCGGCTTCCGACAAGCGCTCATCGGACGCCTTCTGCTGGCGGTCAAGCTGCTCCTGTAGTCGTTTCGCCACATCATCGACGGACATAGCGCCTCCCTGTACCGGTCTATGCCTCTTCGGGCGCCGGAGCCTGAATGAAGCGCGCCCGGGCCTGAATCTGGTGGTCCAGCGCACTGAGCGCGGCCTGAAGCTCCTCGATATGGGCGGCGCTCGACAGATCCGCAGCCAGTACTGACTGCCGCACCTGCTCACCGAGGTCGCCGAGCATCGCGCTCCGAGCCAGAAGCTCTTCGTCGTAGCGCAGCATAGCGTCGAGCTGCCGCCGTGTGATCTGCGCCTGGGTCAGATAGGCCGCGGGCCCGAACGTCTCGGCCTCCACCGTGCTGCGCGCCCGGTCGGCGCTGGCCTCGACGTCCTTGATGCGCAGCGCCTCCTCACGGTAGCCCTCGCGATAGGCGAGGTTCTGAACCTCGCGGAGACGGGCGCTGAGGGTCGCGAGTTCGCGCGCCAACTGTCCGCGGACCAGGCGATCGATACGCTGTCGCTCGCCCTGGCCAAGCCGCTCCAGAAGCGGGACCGGCCCCAGGCGGGCGTGGCGCGTCGCGGCGGCCTTCTGCTCCAGCCAGAGGCCGAGGCCCATCAGAGCGACGGCGACCACCACCGCGACTGCCAGCGAGATTCCGGCGGCGGTCGTGCTCAGGCCGCGCACGAAAGGCGCGACTGCTACTAGGACGAGCCCTATCAGGAGCACCACCGCGGCGGAGAGCTTGATCCAGGGGATGGCGGGGTCCCACCAGCTTGGCGGCGGCGGTAGGGGAGCTTGCACCTCCCCAGCCAACCGCTGCACGCGGGCGGCGAGTGCAGCGCTCTCGTCTCCGCCGGCGGCCGCGGAGACACGCTGCCGCATCTGCGCCGCGGTGAACGAATCACCCATTGCCTCCAATATGTCGGCAATCGCGCCCTCCGGAAGGTCGAAGTCGGCCTCAACCTGGCGGGCGAACTGCAGCCACTCCGCCTTCGAGGTGAGGGCGTCCATCTTCCGATCCATCTCAACCTCGGCGAGCGCAACATCCACCTCCGCCATCTTTCGGGCCAACTCGACGGCCTCGTCGCTGGGTCGGGCGGTGAGCGAGACAATGCCATCGAGCGCCAGCCCGCGGTTCTGGAGCTGTGTCTCCAACAAGGGGAGCAGGAGTTGGGTCAGTTCCGCGGTGGCCTGAGGGCGTCCCAGATCATCCGCCGCCCACTGCTCGACCGCGCTACGCACCGCCTCTTCGAGCGTGACGCTCAGATCGGTCGCGAGCGCCTCGGCGTCGGTCAGCGCCACCGCAGCGCTGGCCGGGTCCGCCACGCGGATCACGAGCGCCAGGCCCAGGTCCGCCCAGGTGCCGTCGCCCGCCCGAACGCGCGGGATGGGGACGTGGAACGGAAACGGATTCGTTGGCAGCAGGACGAAGCGCCAATCGCTGACGCGGCTGAAGAGGCGCCGAGGTACTGAGAACACAGTATGGGTACCGATCCCGAAGGCTCGCGAACCACCGGGAGGATCCACTACCAGTCCCACACACCCACTTGGAACAACCAAGCGCTTAACAAGCCCGCCCGGAAGGTCAGCCAGTGTCAAAACACGCACTCCTACGCGACAGCTAGTCTCGGTTCCCATATTCCCTCCACGTGATGGTTACGACTACTTCCTGGCCGGTTGAGGATTGCCATCTTGCGACCACCTGACGCTCGCCCCGCTAAGTACATGGTCCCAGTGACCAGCCTCTTAGCGCTCTTGAACTTGTCTCCGATCATCCTGGATTACCCGAAGGAGCCATTCGAGTACGACACCGGTGCTGAGGCCATAGACCAGGCCACCCACACCACCCGCCAGCGATCGTCCGAAGATAAGGTGCCCCAATCCCCGCATAGTCCACCGCGACGCCAGCCATCCTACTGTACTCGCCAGAGTGTAGAGACGAGCCTGGCGCCAACTCAGGCGCCGCGCGAACCAAAACGTCAGCACGCTACTCAGGAGAAGCCCCTCAACCACTGCTCCACCACGATCGCTCCAGACCTCATACCACCACGGGTAAGAACCGGCGAGCCACGATAGACCTGCCCAGGTTAACGGCACTACTGAAACCAGCAGCCTGTGTCGCCCCACGTGCAGGCGTCGCACGAAAATCAGGGACTGGATCATGAGAAAGACCAAACCCAACAGAGGTGCGTGCACAATCTGCCACTCAACGGGCCTCCATAGTCCCCAGAAAGAGAAGCCGAAACCCAGGACAACATGCAGCATCAGCCAACCAGCCAACACGCGACTTTGCTGTACGGGAAAGACGGGTTGCGAGACGACACCTTTCTGTGCTCTGGCCCAGAGTCTTCGCAGGCCGACGAGCCCTGCCGCCGTGGTCAGTCCCGAGGTGATGAGTCGGGTGACGCTCTGCCAGCCGGAGAAGACGGATTCGACGCTTCTTGCGAACCATGTGTCGCGCAGGGCGTCTTCCGGAGCTCGGTCGAGGCTCGATAGGGCGGCGCCGCTGTCTTCCTGGCGATTCCCGTGGTCCGTGGCGGGTTGCGGCACCTGCTCTCGAAGCAAAGTCAGCTCTTCTTCGATGGTTGCACGTGCAAGCTGTGCCTCGTTGTCCTCAGGCTGCGGCGACGGCCAATGTCCAGCGTCCATCCTCGCGACGGAACACTCACTGGTCTCCATCGAAGAATGTCTCTCAGCTTTCCACTCGTCTGCTACCAAGGCCAGACGTGCAGCCTCCTGAGTCTTGGCCGCTTGTGCCTCAAGGTCGGCAAGTGCTTGCCATAACAGGGCGGCGTTCGCGTAACGCGCGTGTGGATCGCGCATTAGTGCAGCATCCAGCAACACGGTCACACCGGCAGGCACCTCTTCAGGCCATACGGCCCTATACTTTGGACCCAAGTCGTGAGCGCGTACGGACTGCATCGGGTTCTGACCGCCGAACAGCACCTCGCCAGTTAGGGCTTCGTAGACGATGCAGCCGAGGGCGTAGACATCCGCAGCCGACGTTGCTTGATTCCGCTCCCAGACCTCCGGAGCGATGTAGGCTGGCGTTCCCAATATCCCGCCACTGATGCCCAGACTCTGGTCGTTGCCGCCGAGAAGGTGCACGAGACCGAAATCTGTTAACAGTGCTCCTTCCTGAGGGTCAAGGAGGATGTTGGCGGGCTTGAGATCTCGGTGGATGACGCCCTGCGCGTGCGCGTAATCGAGCGCCTCACACACGGGCTTGAGTAGCATCAGTGTCTCCGCCCAAGGGATCTGTCCGCGTTGCGTAATCGCATCCGCAAGGCTCCCACCAGTCGCGAGCTCCATCGCGATGTATAGCCGACCCTCGTGCTCCCCGACCTCGTAGATGGTGACGATGTGCGGATGCTTGAGCGTGGCGATCGTCTTGGCCTCACGCCGGAACCTCGCCACCCAACCTGCGTCGCGCGTCAGAAGCGGGTCAAGTACCTTGAGCGCCACCTCGCGATCCAGTGTCGTGTCCACGGCGCGGTACACCGTCGAGAACCCGCCCTGCCCGAGTTTCTCCAGTATCTCGTACTTGCCGAGCGACCTAACCTCTGTCATTCGCCCTCGACCTCCCTGGTACCTGATGCGATCATCCCAAGGCCGGCGCCGCCTCCGCAACCGAATGCCTATCCCAAAGCCGGCGGACGAGCTGGGCGGACCTCGCTACTTCCCTAAGGCTTGGCTCGACCCGCCAGAGTCCGTCATATCCCAGTAGCGGATCTCCCCGTCACGCGATCCTGATATGAGCAACTTGCCGTCCGGAGAGAAGGCCACTGCATAGACCGGAGCCTGGTGTCTGCGTGCCACCGCCCGGGGCTTCTCTCTAGTACGCGCTGGGCGAAGTACAGACCAGAGTGCGATCGTGGTATCGATTGAGCCTGCGGCGAGCAGCAACGCGGTGGGGCTGAATGCGACACAGGTCGCCGCCATTGTGTGGACCCTCAGCTCGCTGATGAGCGTGAAGTTGAGGCTACTGCGCAACTCAACTCGTCCATCCTTGCATGCCAGCGCCAGCTCTTTTCCTGAAGGCGAAATGCTGATACCGTAGACCGTTCGGCCTTCGCTCCGCCCGAGGTTGTGGGAAGCGGGGCCGCGCCCGGTGAGCAGTCTGTGAATCGCCCCGCTTCCCGTCCCGATGTAAAGCAACTCCTTCTTGGGCGCGTAAGCAAGACTGTGAACAGCGTCGTTGCCCGCAACACGCCAGGGATCGCCTGCGGACCGAACTATCGATCCACCTATGACCCACCCGCTTCGCGTGCCTGCGGCGAAGGCGCTGCTGTCCGACGATATCGCAACCGCCTGGACCACGTCATTGGGACAGTCGATCTTCCAGAGACACGCACCGGTCAGGAGATTCCAGACGATTATCTGGCCGTCGGCGCCACCAGAGACGCACACTCCCCCATTCCGAGCGATCGCCACGGCGAAGACCTGCCGAGTGTGACCGTTAAGCACTCTGATCAAGCGGTTGTCGTCCACCGACCAGACGGGGATACGGCCATCCTTCGTGGCCACAGCCAGCACGAGCTTCCCTGAGAACTGCTGGAGTGCCAGGCCGTATAGCTCGCTCTGCAGTTGGAGTAGGGCAGGCTCCTGGCGCACCAGAAGATCCTCTCCCGATGTGGTCTTTGGCAGCTCGCCTGTAACAGCCAACTTCGATCCCTGGCCGGGCGCAGGCGATGGCACCGATACCTCGTGTGCCACTACGGTTGGTCGCGCGAACTGTGGCGACGACGCGACCGGCTTCGGAGTATGGTCTGCTGTGGTTGGTGGTTTCTGAGTGGGAGTAGACGGCGCCGTGGGCTTTGTGCTTTGCTGTGCTGCAGCCGTTGGCTGGGCCGAACGAGTGACCGCCGCTGCAGTTCCTCTGTCCACGGAGACGCCTGTCGCTGCTATCGGCGGCGAGACTGGGGCGTCTGCCGTCCCAGCACTGGTCTCCGCCTTGACCTGCCGCAACGCCCGGGCGAACTCGCCGGCGTGCTGATAGCGCTCAGTGGGATCGAGGGCGAGTGCTTTCCCAAGGATAGCCTGCACCTCAGGCTGCGTACCCGTGGGCCAGTGGTCAGCGAACTTGCGCGGCTCGAAGTGCGCGCGCATCGTGGCCGACGACGTGGACCGGTGAAAGAACGAGAGCCCTGACACCATCTCGGTGAACACACACCCGAGCGCGTAGACGTCCGTCGCCGGCGTTGCCGGTTGCCCGTCCCAGATCTCCGGCGCGATATAGGCGGGCGTACCGATAATCCCGCCGGCTGAGGTAAGCGCCAGAGCCGACTGTTCCACAGCGCGAACCAGCCCGAAGTCGCTCAGGACGGGTTCGCCCTCACGGCTGAAGAGGATGTTGTTGGGTTTGACGTCGCGGTGAATGAAGCCCAAGTCGTGGCAATAGTCGAGGGCTCCGGCAAGCCTGGAAACGACTTCGCAGCTCTTGGCAAAGGGCACTTTGCCCGATTTCCGGATCAGCTGTGCCAGCGATCCGCCGGGGAGATACTGCATCACGATGCCTAGTCGCTGTTCGGCCTCCAGAAGCTCGTAGACCACAATGATGTGACGGTGCTCAAGCTGCGCCGCGGCACGTGCGTCATTGCGAAATCGGCGAACGAACTCCGGGTCACCGGCAAGCTGCGGGTGCAGCACCTTGAGCGCCACCTCGCGGCCCAGCGTCGTGTCCACGGCACGGTACACGGTGGCGAAGCCACCCTTGCCGAGGATCTCGAGGATCCGATACTTGCCTAGCTGGTCTCTGACGGCGCTCATTGGCCTTCTGTGCCAGAATCGCGTTCTACTTGGAGTGCCTGTGGCGTGTCGCCACACATTTCTTCAGGCGCCGGCATTGGGGCACCGCACTCCATGCAGTACCGCAGGCTCGGATCGTTCGTCGGCACGTTGCAGATGGGGCAGCGCCGCACGGGGCCGACGCCCTCGCGGACGACCACACGCGGTCCGTTGCTGCTTCCCGGCACCGCGGAGGTCCGCGAGATCTCGACGCGATCCCCTTTCTGCGCCTCGCCGCTCAGGATGTCGCCCTCCGCCTTGTGAGAGCCGTCGCCCATCACGTCGCCCTCGGCTTTTTGGGACCCGCTCTCGAGATAGTCGCCGCCCACCTTCCTCGAGTTCTGGTAGAGCTCCTGGATGTTGATGTTGAGCGGGGTCGCCGACCTGAGCAGACCGCTGAGCAGACTGCTGGACGATACCGGGACGAAGTCTTGGTAGGACAACTCCCCGGCCTCGTGGTCGCCAAACTCGTACGTGACAAGGATCTGAAGCCGCACGGCGGCGCCAAAGTAGCCCTGCCGCGGCTTCACCGATAGGTGCAGGTTCCTGCTCCGCTCGGGAGGCAGGCCACGCACGAGGTCATCGCCGTCCACGTCAAAACCACCCTCCACGTGCACGTGGATGTTGCGGGCTACGCCCCAGCCCCGGTTGGTCACGACGACACTAAGTGGATTGTACTGGTCCTCCACTAGACCTGCCGCGCTGGTCACCTGAACGGTGAGTTCCGGCAGACGTCGAAAGCGAGCGACCATTCGGCTGCACGCGCGCGCCTTGTCCTCATCGTAGAGAGGATCGGTGTAAAGCTCGCATGCACGTTCATAGAGCGCAGCGACACGGACCCCGTCGATCAGATCCGCGTTGAGCGCGCGCTTTGCGGCCTCGACATAGGCATTCGCCGCTCTGTCAGCGTCAGGCACCCTGAGCCAAGTGTCAGCGGCCTGCGCATAGTCTCCCACACGCTCTGCCAGTGTCGCAACAGACTCCCAATCTTCCAGTGTCTGGCTCACCCGCAACGCCTCCGCGAAGGCCTCGGCCTGTTCGTAAAGGTCCCTGGCTCGCGGCAGCCGATCATGCTGTTCCAGGATGCGGGCGGCTCCGCGCAGATTGCCACGGCGGGATAGGCTATCGACAGATCGCTCCCAGCGGTCAAGCTGATTCCAGATCTCGACGGCCCTGTCATCCCAACCCAGCCTATGGTAGATCTCGGCCTCCATCCCGCGGTCGCCGCCCCGAGCGTAAAGCCGGGCGGCCTCCTCCAGATTCGCCAGGTCCTGATGCAGGCGCGCCGCTCCCAGGAAGTCCTCCAGATCCTCCAGAACCCGGGCCAAACCGGGGCGATCGTCGGTCTCCTGATAGAGGTCGCGTGCCCGCCGGTAGTCTCTCGCGCTCTCCCACGCCTGCGCGGCACGCACTTTGTTCCCCGCTTTCTCAAAGAACTGCGCCGCCTCCCTGTGACGCCCCATCGTTTCCAGCAACGCCGCCGCCTTTTCGGGCTGGTTGGCCGCGACATAGAGCTTCTGGGCCCGGTCCAGGTTCTGAACACGCTCGGCGTAGATGTCCGCTGCGGCCACGAGGTCGCCTTGGAGGGCATAGGCTGCGGTCGCTTCCTCCAAGCGATCCTCTTTCAGATAGGCCTCGGGTGTAGCAATCACCTCCATTGGGACCTCGCGCCAGCGAACCGCGTGCACTATGCCGTCACGCCCCCCGAAACAGACGAGGTCCCCGGCGACGCGCGGCAGCGTCACCGCACGCGAGGTCACCTGGACCTGCCAGGCAAGCTGCCCCAGGTCGGCGTCGATAGCATAGAGTGAGCCGTCGTTGGCGCCGAAGAAGACGTAGCCCTCAGCCACTGCCGGCGGGGTGAAGATATGCTTCACGGTGCAGAAGCGCCACCGTTCGGTCCCATCCACGGCGTTCAGCGCGACCATACCATAGCCCGGCATGCGCTCTTCGCCTTCGGAGCGGTACAGTCTGCTGCCCAGGTAGACGGCCCCGTTGGCAACAGCGGGTGGCGTGGTGAACCCGTGGCTGCGCTCGCCGGTTCTCTCCCAGAGGAGCGCGCCGCTCTCCAGATCGAGCGCATAGAGATGGCCATCCCAGGCCAGGGCATAGACCGTCCCGCTTTCCATCACCAGGGGATGCGCGAACCAGTTGCCCGCGCCGTGCTGCCAGCGCTGCTCTCCCGTCCGCATATCGTAGACCGAGAGCGTGGCATCCCGCCCACCGACGCAGACGAGATCCCCCCAGACAAGGGGGGGCGCCGGGCTCCAGTACGGGTGGGGGATGGACCAGCGCGGCTCGCCGCTGAGGGCGTCCACTGCTCGCAGATAGCCATCCGTTGCCGTGAAGAGCACCAGGCCATCCGCGACGGTGGCAGCCGAGAGGCTGTGAGCCTCGGTGGGGCTCTGCCAGGCGACCTCGTGGGTGGTCAGATCCAGCGCAAGGAGCGCGCGGCCCGCGTGGGGTATCGGGCTGATATCCTCGCCGCCCACAAAGAGCCGCGTTCCGTCGGTGGCCAGCGCGTGAGCGAGGAGCCCCGCGTCGAGGCGATGCTCCCACACCACCTCGCCGCTCGCCACATCAAGGGCCAGGATCGTGCCATCTTCGGTGCCCAGGCAGTACAGCATACCCACGACGATCGGGTAGCAGTGCGGTTTGTTGAGCTTGGTGCGCAGATCGGCCTGCCACACGACGTCCCCGACTGCGCCGGCAACCGCCACTGGACGATGCCAGGCGCACTCGGGACAGCCCTCGCGATCGAGGATCAGTGCCCCGCACTGTGGACAGAAGATCTCAAGCATGGGTCCGGCCTCTCGGCGCACTCAGGTTGTGTCGACCAGTGTTAAGACTACACTACATCAGCAAACTATGCAACACTCATCGCTGCGGCTTCCGGAAGTTACCGGCGTCGGGGCCACAATCCGGACAGACCTGGCCGGGCGCCAGCGCACGGCCACAGCTCAGGCAGTAGACCTGGTCCGCCGCTGGTCCGGCAGCCCCCGCCTGGCGCCGCCGGGCAAGGACGACCAGTATGCCTGCCGAGACGAGCAGCGCTGCCAGGCCCGCCAACAGGCTGCCGATGCCCGGACCGCGATCCGCGTCGGCGTCGGACTTGACGATGCTCTCGCGGGTTGCGACTGTGACCGGTGTCGCGGTTGGCGTGGGGGTTGGCGTCGCGGTGGCCGTCGCCTGTGCCGTCGGTTCCGCTGTCGGCGTAGCGAGCAGGGGCACCGGCCCGAACTCGGCCTCATCGGCAGCCTGTCGATCGCCCACCCGAACGGTGACCTGCACCCGGTGGGTGGCGCCATCGGCCGGCAGCCCGGAGTCGTAGGCGAGGACGTACTGGTGCTTGAGCCGGTCAAGCACGTTCAGGAAGAGCTGCGTGAGGTCGGCAGAGTCGGGCGTCTCCTGGTAGAAGCCGCCGGTGGTGCGGGCCACGCGCTCCAGGTAACCTCGGTCGATCCTGCTGCCCAGTCCGATCGTGAAGACCGGGACGTTGGCGCGGGTCGCTCCCTGAATCGGCGTCTCTGCGCTCGCGACGCGGCTTCCCGGTCCCTCGTCAACGCCGTCGGTGAAGAGAATCACCGCGCGGTGTCCCAGCGGAGCTGTCTCGGCCCAACCCACCGCCTTGTAGAGCGCGTCATAGAGCGGCGTGCCGCCCGCGGCTTCGAGGTCCTCGACCAGCACCGCGATCGCGTCGTGGTCCTGCGTGAAGGAGGCCTCGCGCGTAGGGTCAGGCACATCAAGATCGACCAGATCCGCAAAGGCCAGGAAGGCAACCTGATCATCGGCGCCGAGGTTGCCCAGGAGCGCCAGTGCGGCAGATTGGGCATCCTCCATCGGGCGTCCGGCCATCGAGCCGGAGATATCCATTACCAAGACCAGGCCCACGGGGATCTCTGGGTTAACCGCCTGCTCGATGGCCAGGATCGAGCGCGCTTGCGCCGCGCGGTCCTCGTTGACCTCGAAGGCGCCTGCCGCCAGATCGGTCACGGGCACGCCGTTGGCATCGCGCACGGTGACCGCCACGACCACCTTCGGGAAAGCACTCACGTCCACCGCGCCCAGACGCAGCGAGAGCTCCGCCGGAGGCTGTGGCCCCGACGCCAGCGCTGGGGAGGCATGGATCAGGGAGCACAAGATCAGGGCAACCAGACATCGTAGGTTACGGTTCATATGAGCTAACCTCCAGTCGTCGTGAGCACATCACACCTTCAGCGATGAGGCCATACGCAACGGACCTTCGCGCCGCTGTGGGGCACGCCCTCCAACAAGGCAGCACCGTGAGCCACCCTATGAACCAGTGTAGCCGAAAGCTGGTGGAGTTACGCCCGTATATTGACTTGGCGAAGGGTGTTACCCCCTTCCCCTTTTCGTAGTCCAGAATCTTAGTTTCCTGGGGCGCCCCGCGCACACCGAAACCCGACGTGGTCGTCGAGATCGACAGGGCCACTGTGGTGGCGTCCCGCCACGCGGAGGTCGTTCCAAGTGTCGAACCAACCGCCACCGCGCAACACCCTAGAATAACCAGCCTCCGGTCCCTGTGGATTACGGTTCGACGTGGTCCTGTAGGTATTGGCCGCGTACCAATCCCAGCACCACTCGTGTACGTTCCCCGCCATATCTGCGCACCCATACGGACTGTCCCCCTGCGGACTGTAACGCTCCACCGCCGTCGTGTCCCACTCATGGGCGCCGAAGTTGCCGCGATGCACATCCGGCTCTTCGTTGCCCCACGGGAACAACCGTCCGTCGGTCCCGCGTGCCGCCTTCTCCCACTCCGCCTCAGTCGGCAGTCGTACCTCGCCGTGCCCAAGTCGCGACGCCCACCTGCAGAACTGCACTGCATCTTCCCAACTCACATTCACCACCGGATGTGGTTCCTTACCCTCTGGAGGACGGTCGTTCATCCAATGTTTTGGCATTCGATGCCCTGTCGCCGCCACAAAAGCTGCATACTGTGCGTTCGTCACCGGCGTTCTGGCTATCCAGTACCCGTCCAGCGTCACTTTGTGCTGTGGTTGTTCAGACTTGCCGGCACGTGGATACTTCCGACGGTCGCTCCCCATCAGGAACTGCCCTGCCGGCACCTCGACGAATGCCATCTCCACCCCTGGCGCTAGCCCCAACGTCGACATCGCCTCGCTCGTAGTCTTCTCTGATTCGCGCTGACGTTGGGCCATTTCCGCGACGCCCACCTGTGGCTTGGCTTCGGTCTCTGCCTCGTGCTGCCGCAGGGCGGTCTCTTCTGCCTCCTGCTGCCGCCGCGTCGCTTCGACAGCCTCCGTTGCGAGCGCCTCCCACAGGGCGTGGGGCGATGCATATCGGTCGGAAGATGCCTTCGCCAACGCCCTGGCAAAGAGACGGGAGATTCCCGCAGGCACGCCGTCGGGCCACGCGTCCGGA
>Ga0123329_1001547_pt1 | contig 21656 bp, 18 predicted proteins | sample BioC12SIPDNA_FD_89703 | JGI IMG/M metagenome (GOLD analysis project Ga0123329, IMG submission 89703) | Anaerobic biogas reactor microbial communites from Washington, USA - Biogas_R1_B C12 SIP DNA | ecosystem: Engineered > Bioreactor > Anaerobic > Unclassified | place: Washington, USA | collected...
CCAGGTGGAGGTTGTGGTCCTGGAGATCAACAAGGACAAGCAGGAAATCAGCCTGGGCATGAAGCAGATCGAGTCGAATCCGTGGATGCGGGTGGCGGAGAAGTACCCGCCGAACACGATCATCGAGGGCAAGGTTCGCAACCTGGCGAACTACGGCGCGTTCATCGAGATCGAGGAGGGGATCGACGGTTTGTTGCACGTGTCGGACATGAGTTGGACGAAGAAGATCAGCCATCCGTCGGAGGTGCTCAAGAAAGGCGATACGGTACGGTGCGTGGTTCTGAGCGTGGACCAGGAGAAGATGCGTGTCGCTCTGGGCACGAAGCAGTTGACGGAGGATCCGTGGATTCACGCGATTCCTTCGACGTACATCCCGGGCCAGATTGTTCGGGGGAAGGTGACGAAGATCACGAACTTTGGCGTATTCGTGGAGTTGGAGCCGGACCTCGAAGGTCTGCTGCACGTCAGCGAGTTGGCGGACCACAAGGTTGAAGATCCGCACGACGAAGTGAAGGTTGGCGCGGAGATCGAGGTGAAGATTCTTCGGGTCGACCCGCAGGACCGCAAGATTGGGTTGAGCAAGAAGCGGGCCGAATGGGCGGTTGAAGAAGGCAGCCGGCCGGCTGGTGAGCCGCGAGCTCGTCGTGGCGGATTGCACGGACCGGGCGAGGCGTCCACGGATGTGATCACTCACTTCCCCTTCCGGCCGGCGGGCCAGCTGGAGGCGGATAGCGAGGTATCGGGTGACGTTGAGCCTGCCACGGATGAGGCGGCTTCGCCGCAGGACACGGATCCGGAGGCAACCGCCTGACAAGGAGGGCCAGGCCATCGCTCTCGAAGCGGGATTACAGCACTATCTGAAGCAGATTGATGAAGCCCCCCTGCTGAGCGCGGAGGAGGAGCGGGAGTTGGGGGAGGCGATTCAACATGCGGGCAAGGTCCAGGAACTCTTTCGGGAAGGACAGATCAGTCTTTCAGAGAAAGAGGAGGTCGAGACCAAGGCTTCGCATGCGCGGGATCGCATGATCCTGTCCAATCTGCGGCTGGTGGTCAACATCGCGAAGAACTACCTGAATCGCGGGATGGCTCTGGCCGACCTGATCGAGGAAGGTAATATCGGCCTACTGCGCGGGGTGGAGGGTTATGACCCCGCGATGGAGACGCGTTTCAGCACGTATGCCTCCTGGTGGATCAAGCAAGCCATCAAGCGGGCGTTGATCAACGCGGTTCAGCCGGTGCACATTCCCGCGTACATGGTGGCGATGATCGCGGACTGGAAGCGGGCCCAAGGGGAGTTGGAGCACAAGCTCAACCGGCAACCGACGCTTACCGAGATGGCGGAGCATATGAAGCTGTCGGAGCGTAAGGTTCGGATCGTTCGGCGAGCGGTGAAGGCTTTCAATGCCCCAACGCAGTCGGGTGGTACGGATGGGTCGTTTGGGTTGGGCGAGGTGCTGGCGGACCACCGCACGCCCGCGCCGGAGGATGCCGCCTTCAGCAACGCCGACGCGGAAGTCATCGAGCGGCTCTTGAGCCGGATTGACGAACGCGAGGCCACGATCCTCAAGCTCCGGTACGGGTTGTTGGACAAGAAGGAGCCCATGACCCTCAAACAGATCGGGGCGGAGGTGGGGTTGACCCGCGAGCGGGTGCGTCAACTTGAACGCGAAGCGTTGCGTAAGCTGAAGGAGGCCCTTCAGGAGTTGCTCTGATTCGACGCGGCGATGTTCTGTATTGGCGCCGCGAGCTGGCGCTCGCGTTGTGGACACCGACCGCTACGGGTGAGCGTGAGGGCGGCAGTCACGAAGGCACCGCCTCGGTGTTGTGATAACAAGTCCCGCCAGATCGGCTGTTGACCGCTGGCCTTACCGCGTTACAGTGTCCCACACCATGAGCACGCGACGCAACGTCACCTACAAGGATTCCGGGGTTGATATCACCGCCAACGACAAGCTGGTCGAGCTGATCAAGCCCGTCGTTCGGCGCACGTACGGTCCACGAGTCATGGGCCGGCACGGCGGATTTGCCGGCATGTTCCGGCTTGACTACCGGGAGGATCTATTTCGCCGCAACTACAAGGAACCCGTACTTGTCGGCTGCACGGACGGTGTGGGGACAAAGCTCCTGCTGGCTCGCGATTCCGGCCACTTCGACAGCATCGGCATGGACCTGGTGGCCATGAACGTGAACGACATGCTGACCTGCGGGGCGGAGCCGCTGTTCTTCCTTGACTATGTAGCCGTGCATCGGCTTGATCCGGCGTGGGTTGCCTCGATCGTGGAGAGCATCGCGGCCGGCTGTCGCGAGGCGGAGTGTGCCCTGCTGGGTGGTGAGACGGCGGAGATGCCGGATTTGTATCCCAAGGGCGACTTCGATCTGGCGGGTTTCGCGATTGGCGTGGTCGAGCGGACCAAGGTGATCGACGGATCGGAGATCGCGCCCGGGGATGTCGTGATTGGATTGCCCTCCAGCGGCGTTCATTCCAACGGCCTGACACTGGCCCGCAAGCTGGTGTTCCAGCAGGCGAAGCTCAAGTACGATTCGGTTGTCCCGCAACTTGGGTGCGCGGTCGGGGATGAGTTGCTCAAGCCGACTCGGATCTACGTGCGTTCGGTGCTGAGTCTGCTGCATCGCTACCGGGTGAAGCGGATCATCCGCGGCATGGCCCACATCACCGGCGGTGGCTTGCCGGGCAACCTGGTTCGCGTTTTGCCGGAGGGCGTCTCCGCCGTGCTCGATACCCGAACCTGGGTGGTGCCGCCGGTCTTTCGGTTCCTTCAATCGCTTGGCGTGAAGCGCGACGAGATGTTCCGCGTATTCAACATGGGCATTGGGTACGTCATCGTGGCCCGCGCCGCGTTCGCGAATACCATCATCGGCCACTTCCGCCGCCGTCGGCTTGATGCTCTGGTCATCGGCCGCATTCGCAAAGGCTCGACCGGCGTCGAACTGCGCTGACGGCCGTGTGCCGTTGGGGATCCGTGTCGGGGATCGGGGCCGATCAATGAGCCCCAAACGCCAGCGAAAGGTTTCGCACGGAGCAACCGGCAGTGGAGCCACTGAGAGACACATCCGGCCGCCCGTGCACCACTGCTTTCCGATAGCCGCTCACGGAACAGTGCCATACGAACACTGTCTCGCAACCCGCACTGCTCGCAGAGCAGTGCCACGCGGGTGGTTTGCCGCTGCGGCCTAATCTTTCCGCTTTTCCGCTTGCTGCCGCCCGCCCACCTGGTTTGTTTTGAACTTTGCGATCACGGGGTTGTGGTCGGAGCCGAGGGTTTCGCTGCTGCCCTGGGGGATGCGGTAGGATCTGGGCAGGTAGCGTTCGGCCATGGCCGGCGAGGCGAGGATGAAGTCGATCATCGACAGGTACGGTTCCTTGTTGTAGCTGATGCGCTCGTCGGAGGGCAGGTCCTTGATGAAATCATGGAGGGCGAGAGGGCCGCTGCCGATCAGAGTCTTGAGAGGTTCGCTGTCGATCGTGTCATTGAAGTCACCACAAACCACGAAGTGGGTATAGGGATCACGTTCGAGCATCTGGTCGAGCACGCTTCGCACTTGGGCGGCTTCTGCCCGGCGGGTATCAGCCCCGCCCTCTTCCTGCCCCCCTTTGCTCTTGAAGTGAACGACAAAGACATCGAACGGCGTGCCCCCCGGCGGCTCGATGCGAACTTGCAGCAGGTCGCGTCGGAACCTTGTCAGCCGGCCGGCGCCTTCCTCGAAACGCAGATGTCGATGCGAAGTGACCGGTCCGACGGGCAATCGCGACAACAGAGCCACGTCGATACCACGGCGGTCGTTTCCCTCGAACAGTACGGCTTCATAGCCCATATCGGGCAGAAACGCCTTGCAGAACGCGTCCAGGATTCCGCGGTTCTCGACTTCGACCAACGCGAGAACGTCGGCATCGAGCTTGCGGATTTTGTCGGCCACGCTCTTCATCGCGTCCCGAGGTTTGGCGTCTGCCGCGTCATCAGTACGGTAAGGATCGTCGTGGCTGTCAAAGAGATTCTCGACGTTGAAGCTGGCAATGGTGATCTCCTCGCCCGGCACAGCGGTCATGGTCGGCCGGAGGTCCACAGGGATACGTGGAGCAGTGGGTGGCGAGACATCGTCGGATAGGATGGTGATCTGCCCGGGGCCGCTGACGGAGATGTTGGGTCGGCCGTCGAATTCGTAGGGCGAGCCGCGCAGCCGCACCAGCTTATCGCGGTAGAGGGTGTGCGGCGGCTCAGGGAAGTTGTCTACATAGCCGGCGCGGATGAACAACTTGAGCGGCTTGTCCTGGGGCTGATCGAAATCGAGGGCCACATGACCGGTCGGCATGCGGAATCCTTTGACGATCCGCCCGACGACGATGACCTCCTGGTCGATGAAGTCGGCGACGTGAGCGGCGGCAATGGTCGGCAGATACTCACTCGGGCGAATGTTGAGCCGTCGTTCGTCCTCGGTATCGAGCCAGGGTTCCTCTGCCGGTGAGGTCGTCGCTGCGACATGGCCGGGCAAGGGGGTATCGTCCGGGAGGACGGCAATGTTGCCCGGATCGGTGAGGGTCAAGCTGGGGTCATTCTTGAAGAGGACGATCTTTCCACGCACACGGATCATCTTGCCGCGGTAGAAGTCCTGCGGCGGAGCGGAGAATCGGGCGGCGGCCTGGACCGGGATGTGCACCGAAAGTGTGCCGCGATAGTCCTGGGCGAAGTTCAGGAAGACGGTACCCGATCCGGTCCGATTGGCGCGGACAACCCGGCCAACGACGGCCACGTCCTCGCCGACGTGATCTCGGGCATCTTGCCAGGAGATGGTCTTCTCCTCCTCCGCGCGTGCGATCGGTACGCCCCACCCCGCCGTCATGAAGCACACGAGCGGAAGAACCAACCACGCTTTTCGGTTATGTCGCATCATTTTTTCCTTGCACTTGAGCGGTCGCTGCCTGTCGATTGCCGTAAGCCGTCCCTGTCATACCCGCCAGCCGCGGGCGGCGTCAACCGGGCAACGCGCACCAGGACATCCTGGCGGCCCGATATTGCACTCACCCGGCAAGCGCTTATCATATCCTCTGACGTCTAACCAGGATGGCCTGTTCCATGATCCAGGGATGGTAGATTCACCATGACGACGACATCTTCCAGCGACAAGCAACTGTCGCTGCCCTTCGGTGCACCGCAGGCGGGCACGCGCAAGAAGCCTGCGGCCGGCAAGGCCCAATCGCGTTCCAAGCGTTCAGCGATCCGCGAGGCGGCAACCACGGCGGTCCCGGAGCCGGCGCCCGAGGTCGAGCCCGAAGCGTCCGCGGAGCCCGCGCCGCCGCGTAAGGAGCGTTCAGCCGCACCAAGGGCCACTGCTGAATCCATGGCCCGTCAGCAGCGTGATATCTCGGTATCAGAGTTCTTCGCCAAGAACCGGCATCTGCTCGGGTTCGACAACAAGCGCAAGGCCCTACTGATGACGGTGAAGGAGGCGGTCGACAACGCTCTGGACGCTTGTGAAGAGGCTGGGCACACCCCCGATCTGGAGATCACTCTTCGCCAAGTCGGTGAGGATCGCTTCCGGGTCATCATTCGAGACAACGGGCCGGGCATCATCAAGCAACAGATCCCGAACATTTTCGGCAAGCTGCTGTACGGTTCGAAGTTCCACCGACTCAAGATGTCGCGCGGCCAGCAGGGCATCGGCATCAGTGCGGCGGGAATGTACGGTTTACTGACCACCGGCAAGAGTGTCATCATCACCTCGCGAACCTCATCGAAGAAGCAGGCCCACTACTACGAAATCCAGATCGACACGAAGAAGAACGCCCCGAACATCGTCAAGGAAGAGGTTATCGACGTTGACTGACCGCACGGGACGCAGGTCGAGATCGAGCTGGTCGGCTCGTACAACAAGGGCCGTCAGTCGGTGGATGAGTACCTCGAACAGACCGCGATCGCGAACCCGCACGCCCGGATCGCCTACACGCCGCCGGTCGGCGACCGTGTGGTTTTCGATCGTGGGACCAAGGTCATGCCGGTGCAGACCAGCGAGATCCGCCCGCACCCTTACGGCGTCGAGTTGGGCATGCTCATCAAGCTGCTGCACGAGACGCGATCGCACTGGCTGAGCGGGTTTCTGCAGAGCGAGTTCTGCCGGGTCGGTCCCAAGGTCGCCGAGGAAATCTGCAAGACGGCGCGTTTGAACCCGCGAGCGCAACCCAAGCGAATCGCTCGGCAAGAAGCGGAGAAGCTGTACGAGGCGATCCAGAACACCAAGCTCATGGCTCCTCCGACGAATTGCCTCTCGCCGATCGGGGCGGAGCAGATCCTGACCGGTCTGCTCAAGGGTGTGCGGGCAGAGTTCTTCACCGCGGCGACCCGCCCACCGGGCGTGTATCGCGGCAACCCATTCCAGATCGAGGTTGGCTTGGGCTTTGGCGGTGATCTGGGCCCGGACCCGCGTGGGGACAACGGCCAGGAAGAGGCCGATCCCGCCGAGAACGGCCGTCGTCGCAAAGGCAAGGGCAAAGGCAACGGCAACGGTGCCCGTACCGTGCCAACCGCCCGGGTGATTCGCTTTGCCAACCGCGTGCCTCTGCTCTATCAGCAGTCCGCCTGCTGCATCTTCAAGACGATCCTGGATCTTGACTGGCGGCGTTACGGCCTGTCGCAGAGCAATGGGGCGGTCCCCCAGGCTCCCTTGGTCATCATGGTGCATATGGCCAGCGTGTGGGTACCCTTTACCTCTGAGTCTAAGGAGGCGATCGCCGACTACGACGAGATCCGCCAGGAAATCAAACTGGCCCTCCAGGAATGCGGGCGCAAGCTGTCCGCCTATCTCAACCGCCGTCGCAAGCAGAAGTACGAGGGGCAACGTCGCGGAGTGTTCGAGCGCTACATCAAAGAGGTGGCTGACGCCTGTGCCACGATCAAGCGAATCAATCGCGAGAAGCTGATCCACGACCTGATGGCCATGGCCCAGAAAGTCACCTGTCGCGCCGACGAAACGCTTGACGACCACGGGCGACCGATCAAGGCCAAGCCCGCCGAGAGCGAATTCGGCGAGAACACCGTGGTGGTTGACCGTTCCGCCGCCCCCGAGGAATCCTTCAGCCTGACCTCATAGCTTGAGCGCGCGGTCATCGCCGCGTTGCGGCGGGGCACCGCGGCGAGCTATAATATGGAAGATACTTGAGTTGTAAGAGGTTTCAAGGCCGCGACGTTGATGAAATGAGAATTCCCGACGTTCAGATACCGGTGACCGCCGTACGGATCCCGATGGAGTGGATCATGAGAGCTGAGCGCGCTGTCGAGAAGGTTCGCGAACGATTGCTCAGGACTTGTCGGGCCTTGGAGAGTGCCGGTGTCCCCTACGTGGTGATCGGGGGCAATGCGGTTGCGGTGTGGGTCGGCAGCCGAGATGAGGGGGCCATTCGCAATACCAAGGACGTGGATATTCTGCTGGCCCGTGGCGACCTCGACCGGGCGGCACAGGCCATGTCGGCGGCCGGTTTCGATCTCGCAGAAGTCAATGGGGTGACGGTGTTCCTCGACCGCGACGATCCCATGCCCAGCCGGGGCGTGCACGTCATCTTCGCGGGTGAGCGAATCAAGCAGCACGACATCCACGCCGCACCGCCGGTCGTGAAGGGGCTCCGCAGCCCGGAAGGCGTCGATGCCATCCAGTTGCGCGAGCTGCTGATCCTCAAGTTAATCGCATTCCGCCGGATCGACCAAGTGCATATCGCCGACATGATCCGCGTCGGCCTGATCGACGACCACGTCGCCGAGCAGATCCCGCCGGAGCTGCGGCCAAGGCTGGAAGAGATCCGCGCGAACCCGGATGGGTGATACCAAATCGTCGGGAGTTAGTCAGTGGCCAGAAAGAAGACAAGTACATCCAAGGCTGTGGCGCTTGACACCGGGAAACCTGCCCCGGCGGGGAAGTCCTCGCCCAAGGCAAAAGCCACCGCCGGCAAGATCGAGAAACTGGCGGAGATGGTCGTCAGCACCGCGGCGGCACAGCAGAGCCCGCGGATGGAGATTCCGACACGGGCCCTGTCCAATGTGCGTTTTGACCCGAAGAAAGCCATCATCGAGATGGGGCCGGCCAAGCAGACCCGGCAGTTCTTCGATCTGAGCATGGCCCGCAAGTTCATGCAGACCACGCTCATCGCCGCTCAGTGCAAGCAGCTCATCGACGCGGGCAAGACCGCCTCCATCCGACAACTGTACTACCTCTCCAAGCACGACGTGGCCGGCACACGGGAGAAAACCTTCAACGACCAGGTCGAGTCGGACCCGATCATCGAAGACCTGGAGGTCACGCTCGACGCCTTGCGCGAAGAACTGCACGTTTTCGCCGATCAGCGTGGCAACTTGGCCGGACCGATCACGCTCGTTGATAGCGGAGATGTGCTGGACTGCATGCGTATGGGCTCGGGCGGGTACACCGTGCCGAGCATCGTCGAGCCGGAGGTCGTCCAGTTCAAGAAGTGCTCCGCGAAGTTTATCCTGCATGTCGAAAAAGCCACCATCTGGCGGCGATTCCACGAGGACGGATTCCACGACAAGCATCAGTGCATTCTGACCCACGGGCAAGGCCAGCCCGCGCGGGGTATGCGGCGGTTGCTTCGTCGGATGCACGATGAGCTCAAACTGCCTGTCTTCTGTCTTCTCGACAATGATCCGTGGGGGTACTACATCTACTCGGTCATCAAGCAAGGTTCGATCAGCCTGGCCTACGAGAGTCGTCGCATGGCTGTCCCGAAGGCCCAGTTCATCGGCGTGTCCAGCTTCGACTATGAGCGCTGCGGGCTGAGCGACGATGTCAAGATCGGGCTCGACGACAATGACGTGAAGCGGGCCAAGCAAATCCTGGCATACCCATGGTTCAAGGGCAAGAAACCATGGGAGAAGGAAATCCGCAAGATGATCTCCAATGGTTTCAAGATGGAAGTGGAAGCCATGATCAACAAGCGGCTCACGTACCTCACCGAAGAGTACGTACCGATGAAGCTCCGGGACCGCAAGCAGTGGTTGGATTGATGGAGAGGAGACCTTGGCATGCTCGAGCGAGTGCGCGAATGCATGGCTCGTGCTCTGAAGCTGGACGGGGCGGGGACGGCGGGGATCACCGCCGATACAACCGCCGCCGACCTCCCCGCATGGACGTCGGTCGCTCATCTGGCGTTGGTGTTGGAGCTCGAGCAGTGTTTCGGCGTCCGGTTCGACAACAGCGAGATTGCCGCCCTTGGCAGCGTGCCGGCCATCATCGCCAAGCTGCAAGCGAGACTCTCATCGTGACCCCGCGTGCAGCGGTCTTCTCGAACAGGGGAATTCTCCCAGGTGAGGAACGCTCGGAACGGCTTGCCGCTTGCTTGGTGGGCGGGTAGGATTTCCGCCAGCGTCAAACACAGATCGCGCGATACAGCGAGAATGCCACATGACTACTGGGTCCGCTCAGCACACTCCTTCATCCGAGGCGATAGTTGCCGCGGTTGTGATGCCGCAGGTCAACGTGAACGACCAGGAGGTTACCCTGCTCGGCTGGCTGGTCGAGGACGGCGGGCATGTGCTCAAGGACCAACCGCTTTGTGAGGTGGAGACCAGCAAATCAGTCGGGGAGTTGCCGGCGCCGGGCAGCGGCATTTTTCGCCAAGCGGTGCCCGCGGGCGAGATCGTCGCGATCGGTCAGACCGTCGGCTACCTTGGCCCCACACTGACGGCGATCGAGCAGCATCTCGCCGACGCCGCCCGGTCCACCGGAGACCAAGCGACGGCATGCGCGGCGGGCCCTGCGGCTCTGGAGGCCAGCGCGGGGGCCATCGAGCTGGCCATGCAGTACGGGATCGACCTGGCCGAGGTACCGGCCAAGGGCAGGATCAGGCGAGCCGACGTCGAGCAGTATCTCGCAACGCACCGCGCGCCTACCCGCACCGCGGCATCGCATCGCATGTCCGGCGTGCCGGAAAGCCTTCCGCCGAGTTTGGCCTCGCTTGTGGTGGACGAAGGCGACCTGCCGGATCACGCTTGGGCCATCGCTCGCCACCTTGGGGCGACGCGCGATCGCTTGGTTACCGCCCACGTCATGATGGATGTGACGCTCACGGCAGCCCACACATGGATCGCCAACCAACGTCGTGCCGGACAGATGGTCAGCCTGTTACCTCTCCTGCTGCACGCCGCCGCCGCTGCCGTGCAGGTCTGCCCAAAGCTGGGTTCCTTCCGCCTGGGGCGTCGGGTTTACCGTTACCCGGAGTTGGACATTGCCTACACCGCCCGGAGCGCGGACGGCCGGCTTTTCACCCCGGTTGTGCGAGGGGTCGACCGTCGGCCGCTCGACGACCTGGCCAACGAATGTGCCCGGCTCAACATGGGCGTATTCCGCGGGCAGCTCAACGCCAGCGAATTGGCCGGCGGCTGCCTGACCGTTTCGGCCTTGATGGAACAGCCCGTCCGCTTCCACCTCGGCCTGCAAAACGCCTATCAGTCCGCGCTCATCACCGCCGGCTCGGCTCGCGAGGAGTTGGCCCTCGTTCATGGCAAGGTCACCGCCCGCCCGGTCACAACCCTGGCCCTGTCGTACGACCACGGCCTGCTCGACGGCTGGGAAGCTGCCGCCGCTCTCGAAGCCGTGAAAACCGCCCTGGAAGCCATCAACGTCTCATAACTCGGCTCGTCGCCGGGCCGATACGCTTTTCAACAATCATTTCGCCAGTGCGCCGCTCCGTCGGCCGATAACACGTTGGCGTAGAGAGTCCCCGGTCCAAAGGGCAGACGGCACGACAGACTTATGCTGGATCTCGCAAACGCACCAGAGCTGCGACGTAAGGTCTTCGCAGCCCTTTCCTGGCGGGTTGAGGCCAGGGCGACGGGGATGTCCCCTCGCCGGGGGCAGTCTATTCGCCGCGGCTGTGGCCGGTTCATGGAATGGGCCGGCGCGCACCGCAGCTTGCCGAACATCCCCTATCGAGCCGCCATTCTCTGCTTCCATAACGTCATCGCCCACCGGCGCGACCCCGAGATCGAGGAGGAAGCCCTCGAACTGCCGCAGTTTCGCCGATTGCTCAGGGTGCTCCGCGACGCGTTCCAGGTTATCAGCCTGGCTGAGCTGGTCGCGGCCATCCGGGAACGGCGATCGCCCCCGCCGCGTTCGATCGTCATCAGTTTCGACGACGGCTACGCCACCAACCACACGGTGGTTGCCGAGGAACTGGCCGCCTTGGGGATGCCATGGTCAGCGTTCCTGCCGGCCCAGATCATCGAGACCGGCGCCCGCCAGTGGACGGACGATCTCTATCTGCTCATCCACCGCGGGAGCCTCCGGCATCTTCGCCTCCCATGGAGTGACGGGCCAACCGAGTTTGATCTGCACACCGTCCAGCAGCGTCGCGAGGCCTTACACGCCATCCGCGAATCCTGCCGTTATCTGCCCGAGGGACTTCGGCGTATACGTCTCGATGGAATCTACGGCCTATACTCTCAAGACGAGATCGATGCCCTGCGGGCGCGATACCCGGCCTTTGCGCCGATGACCTGGGAGCAGGCACGGGAGCTCAAGGCCGCCGGGGTTGACGTGGGCAGTCACGGGCTGACACACGTGGCCCTCGCGCCGCAGACGCCCCAGGCCATTCGCCACGAGATCACCGGCGCGCGGGATCTGATCCAGGCTCGGATCGGCGAGCACAGCCGGCACTTTTCGTATCCGTACGGGCGGCAAGCCAGCATTTCGCAGGACACCCGGATCATTCTGACCGCCCTGGGGTATCACTGTGCACTGACGCTGGAACAAAGCACAGTGGACACTCGAACGCAGAACCTGATGGAGTTGCCGCGGCTAATCGCGCCGCCCTCGGCCGGGCGGACCCTGTTCAACCTGTGGCAGCGGTTCATCCGGTGAATCGCCATGTCCTCGGCTACCGACAACCCGAAGTCACCCGCGCCGGCTACGGCGGCACCTGTCGCCGAAGTCACCGCAAGCCTGCACCTGCGTGCGATCGAGCCCGCGGACGGTCCTGAGCTGCATGCTCTGCTGCTGACAAGCCTGCCGGGCGTACCTCGGGATCGTCGTCGTTGGCTGGCTCGCTGGCATTGGCAGACGTGGGACAACCCCTTCCGCGAAAATCGGCCCGCCGGTTGGGTGATCGAGGCCCAGGGACGGCTCATGGGTCATCTGGGGGCGGTGTATCTGCCTTGGCGCGTCGCGGGCGGCCCACGTTTGGGCATGATCGCCACGGATTACGCGGTCGCGCCGGAAGCCCTGGTCCACGGTGGAGCCTTCGCCGGCCTGACCTTGGCCCAGGCTTTCTTCGACGCGACCGCCGGCGCCTTCCCGCTCGCCACCACCGCCAACGAGAAGACCGGGGCCGTCTTCGCACGCTACGGGTGCCGCCCGGTGCCCTGGACTCGTGAGTTCTGGCGAGCACCAACAACCACCGCTCAGCAGGTGCGCACCTGTCGCGGGGCCAACAGTCGCCTCACAAGAAAGGTGCTCGGAGGCCCGAACGGCGGCGCCAGTCTCCGTCTGGCTGGGTGGCTCTACGCCTCGCTTCACCATCGGCCGGCCGTCCCCATCCCCGGGGGATGCCGGGTCGAAACCACCACTCCGCGGTTGGCACTCGATCTCGGACGCATCCGGGGTGATCTCGCGGGCCCACGCACTCGCGACGCGCAACCGGGCGGTTTCACCGGTATCGATCGTTCGCAGCCCTACTTCGATTGGAGGTACGGCCGGCATCCCGAGCAAGATCGCCACCGCGTCATCACCATTCGCGATGCCGACGGCACGGTTCTGGCCGGAGCGGTCATCCTTTTCGAAAGCACCGCGGGCTTCTCGGACGAGGCCGCCACCACAACCGCTTCACCGTTGCGGGCTCTGGTGACGGACCTGATCGCCCCGTCTCATCGCGACGACTTGGTCAAGACACTGTTCTGTGCCGCCCTGCTGCTGGCCGCCGACCACGAGGCGGAGTTCCTGGTCACCACGGCCGGCCAAGACCGCCTCCGCCCGCTGTTCTGGGAACTGGGCTTCGAGCCCCGTGCCCGCAACGCCCCCGCCGTGGTGCTCGGCGGTGACCATCCCACGGATGCCGCGCTGGACTTCTGGTGCGGCGCGATGTTCTGAGGTGCCCTGCCGGCCTGTGGCCGCCCTATCGACTCCCCCCCTACCATGTCGTATCGCCACCTGCCCGGAGGCGGTGGGACAAAGCACAACGCGCCATCGGGAGAAATCGCTCCGGTGGACCGAACATTGCGATCATCACGGCCCCTCGTCGCGGCGGCGGTTGTACTGCTCCTGTCGGCCTGGGGCACGAGGGATCGACGTATGCTTTTCGGACAACCACGCTCCGAAGACTCGCCCCGCGTCGCGGCCCCCGATTTCCACGGCCTCGACGGCTGGCTCAACACCGACAAACCCCTGCGCATGGCCGACCTGCGAGGCCGGGTCGTGCTCCTCGACTTCTGGACCTACTGCTGCATCAACTGCCTGCACGTCATTCCCGACCTCCAGTACCTCGAGGACAAGTATCGCGACGAGCCGTTCGTCGTCATCGGCGTGCATTCGGGCAAGTTCAGCCAGGAAAAGGATCCCGAGAACATTCGCCAAGCCATCCTGCGGCACAACATCGCCCATCCGGTCGCGGTGGACAGTGACTACCAGGTGTGGAATGCCTACGCGGTTCACGCCTGGCCCACGTTGGTGCTCATCGACCCCGAGGGGTACGTCGTCGGTCAGGTGTCCGGCGAAGGGCACCGCGGCCTGCTGGACCGCACCATTGCCCGTCTCCTTGCCCAGCATCGTCTCAAGGGCACACTGGCCGGACCGATGACTTTCCGTGCGGACCGAGAAGCGTTCCAACCTGGCGTCCTGCAGTTCCCCGGCAAGGTGCTCGCCGACGAGGATCGCCCACGCCTCTTCATCAGCGACACCAACCATCACCGCGTGTTGGTCGCGGACCAGGACGGCAAGGTGAACATGGTGATCGGTTCGGGCTCACCGGGTCGGGCGGACGGCCCCTTTGCCGACGCGCGGTTTCATCAGCCACAAGGGCTGGCTCTCTCCAGCGACGGCGACACCCTCTACATCGCCGATACCGGCAACCACCTCATCCGGGCCGCCGATCTGCGCACGGGCAGGGTTACGACTGTTGCCGGCACCGGTGAGCAAACCCGCGACTATGCCGCCAACGGCCCGGCCCAGGAGACCGCGATCAGCTCGCCCTGGGATCTTGCCCGAGTCGACACCCGGCTGTTCATCGCCATGGCGGGCACGCACCAGATATGGGTTCTCGACCTTGCCGGTGGGCGGGTGTCCGCCTTTGCGGGCACTGGGCGCGAGGCACGCATCGACGGCCCCAATCATCGGGCCGCCTTCGCCCAACCCTCCGGGCTCGCCACCAATGGCCGTCGCCTCTTCGTCGCCGACTCCGAGATATCCACCATTCGCTGGGTCGAGGTCGATCGTGCCGGAAGGACCGGTACTCTGGCCGGCAGCGGTGGCCTTTTCGATTTCGGCCACCGTGATGCCGCAGGCGACAAGGCCCTGTTTCAGCACCCGCTCGGCGTGGCCCTGCAAGGCGAGTATCTCTTTGTCGCCGACACGTTCAACCACCTCATTCGTCGCGTGCGTCTCAGCGATGGGCAAACTACCACCTGGCTGGGCACCGGAAAGCCGGATGTGGGGACGCCCGACGACATCGGTCTCTTCGAGCCCGGCGGCATCAGCGTCGCAGGCAACACGTTGTACATTGCCGACACCAACCACCACCGCGTGCTGGCGGCGGACCTCCAGACCCGTGCGGTGCGTGTTCTCGACGTGACCTTCTCCGAGGCGGCCACCCACCCCGCAAGATAACCAGAGGGCCGCTGGTCGATGCCCGATTGGGCCTGCATTGCGTGGATTGGGTTACTTCAGGTGCTTCGCTCAGCGCGGGCCCATCGTCGTCGGGCGGCTTGGCCGCGCCGGGCAACAAGGAAGAAGCTGGGCAGAAGCAGTGGACGAACGAAGAACGTATCCATGAGGATGCCCAGGGCCAAAGCCAGACCGACCTGGCGAAGCAGCGATAGCTGCCCGGCCCAGAGCGAGCCGAGCGTCGCAGCCATAATCAGCCCGCAACTGCTGATCACCGAGCCGGTGCTCACCACCGCCCGTCGGACGGCCTCGCGATCGTCGTTACCCCGCAGTTCGGTCAGCAGCCGGGATACCAGAAACAGGTTGTAGTCCTGCCCGACAGCCACCACGATCACAAAGACGATCAGACCGACCTTCCAGTCAAGCCCCCCCTCCCCCAGCAGGTGCACAAACACCACATGACTCAACGCCAGAGTCGCCCCATAGGTCAGCCAGGTCGCCAGGAGCATAAAGCCCGCCAGGAACACATCGCGAACCAGAAGGAGCACAACCAGACCGATGACCAGGGTCGCGAGAACCATCACGCGGAGTTGATCACTGGCCGAGATCGTTCGTACGTCCATGATGTAGGGCGTCAGCCCGCCGAGCATCACTCGTGGTTTCCATCCGTCAACTCCGGCTTGGGCGGCCACGCGCTCCTCGGCCACGGCTCGCACGCGGTCCGCCAGGGCCATGGCCTCGAGCGTGAACGGCGGGTGGGTGAGCAGCACCTCGAACCGTACCACCGGCTTCACGCTCGACAGGTAGAATCGCTCCGCAACCGGGCGGATAACCCGATCCATCAACACCGACGGTACAGCCTGCGCTGAGTGGCCAAGCGGATCCGCCAGGGAGTAGACGTCCTCGATGCCGTCCAGAGCCAGCAGGGCATCGGACAACTCGCGGCTCAGGCGATCCATCCGGCCCTTGTTCTCAACGGCCCGATCGCCCACCAGCAGCAGTTGCGTGGCAAAGAGCTGGCCGGAGGAATAGTGCTGCTCAAGCAGCTTATAGCCCCGCTCAGACGATGAACCCGGCGGCAGTTCCGACAGCGAATCGAACCGCTGTTGAATGCGTGTAGCCGCCAAGGCGGGAGCCCCCAGAGCGATCAACCCGGCCAGCAAAACGCAACCCGGCCGGGCGGTCACCACACGGGCAAGTGCCGGCCAGATCACCCGTACGCCCCATCGGGCTCGGTCCGTCAATCCCACCGGCCAGAAAAGCGAGCGCCCCAACAGCCGGGCCAGCGCGGGGGCCAGCGTCAAGGCGGCTACCGAGGCCACCACCAGCACCGGGGCAAGAACCTTGCCCGCATTGCGGGACGGAGCCAGATCGGCCACCAGCATCATGCTCAGGCCGCAGATGGTGGTCCCGGCACTGGCCAGGATTGCGGGACTGGTCTCGCAAGCAGCGGTCTTCGCGGCCCATTCGAAGTCGAGCTGGCCCTCGAGCGATTCGCGATACCGGGCGATCCAGAACAGGGCATAATCGACCCCTGCTCCGAACAGCAGCACCACGGCGAAAACTCGCTCAATGTCGGAGACCTGCCAGCCCACGCAAGCCAGCAGACGAAGGAACACAAACGCCACGTAGACACTGACGCCGATGGATACCAGGGGAACAAGGGCTCCAACCGGGGAGCGGTAAACCAGAATCAGAATCACCAGGACGGCGGCGACGGTCACCCAAGTGGTGTGGTCCACCGCCCGGGCGGTCGCGACGGCGTAGTCTCGGCCGATGCCCCCCGTACCGGTGAGCTCGACCGCCAAACCCGCCGGGCGGTTCTCGACGAGCAGTTGCTCCGCTCGTTCGACGGTCGCCGCGGTCGACGCGCTAATGAAGTGGCTGCCGAGATTGGCGACAACCATCGCGGCTTGGCCGTCTGCGCTGCGGAGGCGACGGTCGAAGAACGGCATGGCCGGCGAGAGCACCTCCCCACCGGTGATCGCGCGCATCTCCATGGCAGCGGAATTGAGCCAGTCGATGTCCTCGATGGTGACGCCCTCGGGTCGGTGGGCGACCACGACGATCTGGCTGCGAGCGGCCATCTCGGGGAACGCTTCGCGCAGCACGAGCATGGCCTGATTGTGCGGGGCGTCTTCGGGCAGGAAGGATCCCAGGTCGCCCGGAGAAGGCGGCGACCACCCCACCGACCACGCCACCGCGCCGACCACAAGGGCCAACCAGACCGAAACAATCCTCCCGGGCTGCCGGGCAATCCATTGCCCCAAGCGGTTCAACATGGCCAGTTTGTAGTCGCTGTCGCGTCCACACACAAGAGCGGCAACACGAGGGAAGGAGGGCGAACTCGCTCCGGCAGTCGCGACGCCGGCGTCGCGTGCGGAGGACCGAGTCAACTTGTTGATGGATGTGCCCAGCCGTATGGCACGAACAACAACAAGCCGCCTCGGTCCTGGCAACGGCCCCCGCCGATTCTGTCACGGACCCGAATGGGCTGTCGGGAATCGCTCCGGCTTGACAGCCGACGCCGCAGGGGCCACAATACCCGTTTAGGCCGAGGGTGCCCTTTCGCGAGGCTCCCGGTCCGTGCGTACGTTTGGCCCGTGGTGCAATTGGTAGCACGCCTGACTCTGGATCAGGAAGTTCTAGGTTCGAGTCCTAGCGGGCCAGGTTTTGAGAGCCCCAAACTTCTATGTAAGTTCCCGCCAGAAACACCCGAAAACGCCTTGTTTTGTTGGGTGTTTCGACCGCTTCCCTGTGGAGTGTTCGGGGAGCAGTCTTGCAGGGGCTCGCACGCTTGGGAACCATTTTTGCATACTTTTTGGTCCCGTATTTGGTCCCACGGAACCAACGGGGTATCCGTGGTCCCTTCGGCCACCGCCACGGCCGCCGGTGGGTCGTACGTCGGCAGCTTGGCCGCCGCCCCGAAGGTGTCGAGTAGAGACAGGTCGGTGTACGTCCCGTGGGTCAATCGGGGGTCGGTGTGCCGGGCCAGCGCCTGCACTACCCGGCCGGGAGTTCCCGACCGCTGAAGGTTGGTCACGAAGGTCAGCCGCAGTCCGTGGAAGCCACCGATTCGCCTCTCCGCGTCCAGATAGGCCACGCCAGCCCGCTCCAACAACCGAAGCCATGGCTTGAGGGCCGGCGGTCGCGTCACGCAGTCCGTAGGAGCCGCGTCAGAGGGCCTACGAGCCGCAAGCGCCGGGGGCAGGGGTAAGACATCCCCCCGCCCGCTCTTGGTCGCTTCGGGCCGCAATTGCAGGTAAGACCGGCCCTCAAGGTGAACATCCCGCCATTGCAGATCCCGGATTTCCCCGCGTCGTAAGCCCGTCCCCAGGGCCAGCCGAACTGCGAGGTCATATCGTCCCGCGTGCTTCAGAATAGCCATGATTTCATGGTCAGAGAACGCCCGGCGTACCCGTCTTCGCTCGGTGGCGTCAATTCTGCCGATCGTGGCCAACGGGTCGCGGTCCGGGTGCTCGTTGCTCACAGCCCAACCCAGGAAGCCCCGGACCGTGGCGAGAATGTTGTTCAGCGTGCGGGCCGACACCTCGACGCGCCGGGCCTCGACATACTTCACCCACGCCGGCCGCCACACGGTCCGCCGCTTGTTGGAGGGCCACGAGCCAGCCCGTGGATACGCTCCGGTCGGTGCAGAGACTTACCCGTCCTTCTCCGTCACCGTTTGCGGTACACTTCCCGCCGATGCCCCACACGCACCACCAGGACCAAAAGCACATCGTCCCGGATGGTGTAGATGATGCGGAAGTCGCCCGCGCGGATCCGCCACAGGTCATCTTCTCCGCTCAGCTTCTCCGCCCCAGCGGGCCGGGGATCGTCCGCCAAGCCGTCAATCTTCCGGGCCACGCGCAGGAGGTCCCGCCTTTCGAGGCCAGCCAAGTCCCGCTCTGCCGATGGCTTTAGCTCGATGCGGTACGATCGTCGGCGCGCCTTGTGCTTGGCTGCCGTGGGCCGCTGGTTCGGGTCCGCCTTCGGTATGTTTCGCTTAGAGGCCAAGTCGCTTCCTCACTTCAGCCCAAGGCGCCGCCCCCGGCTCTTTCAGCGCTTCGCGGGCTGCTTCCAGGTCCATGCGGTCCTCCAGCTCGATGAGCAGCTCCAGATCCTCCAGCGGGACCAGCGCCGCCACGTCCTTGCCCCGGCGGCCCACGACGATCCGCTCGCCACCATAAGCTACCCGATTCAAGGCGTCCGTGAAGTTCGCCCGCACCGCCCCAAGATTCGCTCGACTCATCTTATCGCCCCTGTACTTGTACACGAAATACCGTCAGTACAAGTATGGCGCACAAACCACCGGAAGTCAAGGCGCTCAACTCGCCGGTGGCCCTTACGCTCCCGTCCGCCCCCGCCCCGGTAGGCACTATCGCCCACGTTTTACCCAGGCGCGCGCGGGACGATGGGGGCGCCCTCAGGGGCCGGCCTTTGCCGATCGTCGGTTGTCTCGCCTCCACCTCTCCCCCCTACCCATACCCTCCCCAGCGGGCGCCCTTGGCGTCCTTTGCGTCCCTCTTCTCACTTGCCCCCCCGGACAAGTCAAAACGGCAAGAGGCCCAAGTCAAGCCCGTAGCTGCTCTGGATGCGCTCGAGATCCTTCAGCCGGGCATCTGCCAATCGCTGCCCTGCCGATTTCCTGGTCTCGATGCCATACGGCCGCAGGACCGCCCCGACCCGGTTCGGGGACCACATGCGCCCGAACGTGTCCGCGTCTTGCTCCCTTGCCATGTTCAAGAGCCCCTTGCAGTTTATGTACTGCCCGGCCTTCACCTGGTCGGCGAGAATGGTTAGCAGCGTTTCGTCGGCATCCGGCATCGTGTCTTCGCGGTTCGCTTCGACCGTTGCGGCCGCGTGTTCTTCCATCCTGCTCTTCAGCCTGGCCACCCCTTGCGATTCGAGCCAGCCGGGCCTTCCGGCCCCATCGTCGCCACGGGGACCGCCACGCCCGAGACTTCGTCTGTATGGAGAAGTTCGGGCCGCACGATCCGGCGTACGTCCATCTCGTTGACCGCCGCGCTTGAGGCAGGGGCTATCCCGCTCACCTCTGACACGATCCGTAGCAGCTCCGCGTCGAGGGTCTCCCGGTCAATGCTCGGCAGCCGCTTGTACCGCCATCGACAAGATCTGAGTCTCACGAGCAGGTCACCTGTTTGGAAGCTGTCTCCTCGGACTGCACGGGCGAGTGTTCCTCTGCTATTGGCCGTCCAACCAAGGTGCAACCGCACGCCGTCCGGTTCTTCAGTGGCAGCAGTTGCCTTCCGTGGCGGTGAGGCTCACCGAAACCTGGGCCGGTATCGGCACCCGGCGGGCGGCGCGGATTTGCATGAGCTTGCGGTACAGGCCATTGAGCATGAGCAGCGTCAGGAACACGCCCAAGGGCCAGGCGTACCATGGCGGCGTCTCGCCGTGGCCGTGGCAGGCGTCCGCGGTGGCGACGGAAAACGCAGGTGACGAAGCCACCCACAGATCCGTCACGATTCCGAACACCAGGGCAACAATCACGATGCTGATCAGGTAGAGGGCCAAGCCGCGCCCGCCCAGATCCTTGCCCACCACGAACATGCTCGCGGTACTTGTCGCGGGCCCGACCAGCAGGAACACCACGGCAGCTCCGGGGCTCAGGCCCTTGGCGATCAGAGCGGCGGCGACGGGGGTCGAGCTGGTGGCACAGACGTACATGGGCAGTCCGATCGGGACCATGAGCAGCATTGCCAGGGGGCCCGAGCCGACGTACTCGGGCAGCAGATCGGCGGGCAACGCGGCGGAGACCAAGCCGGCCAGCACGAAGCCCAGAAGCAGCCAGTGCCCGAGCCTCTCGAACATGCTCACGAAGCCATGACGCAACGCCTGCCGGGCGCCGGCGACGAGGCCGATCTTCGATGACCGGACCGACGCGGTCGCTTTGCCGTGGCAGCAACTACGAGCCTGCCCAGCGGCGTGTCCCGTCGCGGCTGCCTCGCCCTCGCAGCAAGCACGGGGCTGCTCAGTCGCCCCGCCCCGGCTGGGGGACGTGAGGGGATCATCCGCGGAACTCGCCTGTGGATCTTCGGGGACAAGACGATCGATCATCGTGCCGGCCAGTATGGCGGCGACGACCGCGGCGATGGGGCGCACGATCGCGAGGACCGGGCCGAGCAGTGCATATGAGACAGCGATCGAGTCCACGCCGGTAGCGGGCGTACTGACAAGGAAGCTGGCCGTCGCCCCCCGGCTGGCTCCCTGGCGGCGAAGCGACGAGGCGATCGGGAGGACGCTGCACGAGCACAGCGGCAAGGGCGCCCCCAGCAGTGTGGCCTTGAGCACACCCGCCAAGCCGGGCTTGCCGAAGTGCTTGGTCACCTTGGCAAAGGGGACGAGTACGTAGATCACGCCGGCCAACAAGAAACCGCCCACCAGCCAAGGAGCCGCTTGAAGGATGATCCCCCGAGTCTCAATCGCCCAGTCACTCAGAAAACTCAACACCGTGCCGTGCCTCCGCACAAGGAACCACCTCTGCAGTTTGGGGTATTATAGGGAGCGGGAACGGTTTGGGCGCGATTCGTTTCGCCGCGGGCCAAAACGGGGACAGGCACCGCCGCAGCGGTCTGCGTCAGCGACTGAACTTGCCCGCACCCGGCCATGTCAAGCATGCTCAGCCATCCGACTCCCTGCCCGCAACCCGCGTGCTGCTCGTCTCTTGCCCGCCGTTCCCTGCTTTGTGGTACAATGCGGCGGGCGGAGTGGGCGAGGCGATCGCTCGGTCGCCCCTTCGGGGGCCATGGCCGGGAGGAAAGTCCGAACTGGGCAGGGCACGGTGGTCGCTAACGGCGACCCGG
>Ga0123329_1001548_pt1 | contig 21652 bp, 17 predicted proteins | sample BioC12SIPDNA_FD_89703 | JGI IMG/M metagenome (GOLD analysis project Ga0123329, IMG submission 89703) | Anaerobic biogas reactor microbial communites from Washington, USA - Biogas_R1_B C12 SIP DNA | ecosystem: Engineered > Bioreactor > Anaerobic > Unclassified | place: Washington, USA | collected...
AGGTTGACCAGCTCCTGGGGCAGCATTCGCTGCACGTCCCCCGAGAACACCAAAGAATGCGTCTCGGTCATGGACTGGGCATCGGAGAGCGCCCTCCTCTCGCCCTCCACCCTTCCCAGCATGTCCTTCAGGCGGTCGATGTCCTTGTGCTTGCGAAGGAACGCGGCGTACCTCTCCAGGTCCCCCAGCTTGCCCCTGTGCGGCGCCACCCGGTGCATGTCCCATCCCAGCCCGGGAAGCATGGCCTCGAGGCGGACCAGGACCTCGGCGTCCCTCTGCAGCCCGTCGACGAGCGGCGCCAGGCTGCGGTCCAGGGACCTGACCATCATCCTGAGGACCAGCATAAGCGCCGCCCTCTGCCGCTCATCCAGATCGATCTGCCCCCCATCGCGCCCCTCGGGGTCCAGCAGCGCCTCCAGGAGGCCCTCGGCAAGCCTTCTTTCCCCTTCGGGCAATTCGCTCCAGTCAAGACCGGCCAGGCCCTTCTCCAAGGCCTCCAGGACGGGAGGGAGGGAGATGGTGAGAATTTCCGGCACCATATCAGGCCGGCCTTCGGCCAGGTCCCTGGCGTCCCTCCAGGCCCTGCTTTCAAAAAGGGAGCGCGTGACCATGGATGCCAGGTCGACCGGGTCCACCGACATTCCCTCGCCAAGCAGGTCGGCGGCCATGAGCGTGGCGACCATTTCCCTCTCCCTAAAGGGGACCGTTCCGGGTACCGCGAGGAGCGCGCGCACCTCTGGCCTCTCCATCAGATCACGTGCCTGACGGGAAGGGAGCATGGCATCACCCCTTGAGCTCCGCTTCCACTTCCTTGAGGGAACGCTCTATGTCGGACATCGATTCCAGACGATGGTCCTGCCTGGCCAGTATGTCCCGGCGGTCCCTCTGGCTGAGCCAGATGTTCTGGTCAAGACGATCGCGAAGCTCCCCCCTCTCCAGCTCATGCGTCTCTCTCACCCTCTGATAGGCCGCGCGCAGTTCCTGCAGCTCCCTTTCGTAAAGGCGATGTTCGGCCCCTCCCCTGAGGCATGTCACCTTCCAGCCCCTGACGTTCTCCAGCACGTGCATCAGCTCGGGCAGCTCGAACTTGCGGTAGGAGGGATTGAGGCCCTTGGCGTCCTTGGCGTAGGGGTCCATGTACACATGGTTGGGGAAAGACTCCCCGTGCCGGCAAAGTTCCTTGGCGCTCATGAATGTGGAACCGCAGTCGTAGCAGCAAACTGGCCTCGGGAACTGCGCGTCGGAGACGGAACTCTGCTTGGCCTTGGCCAGCAGAGAGAGCAGCTCCTCGCTGCTCGCCTGCAAACGACGAAGGTCCACCCCCCCGCTGCTGGCCAGGTCGATCAACATGTCCCTCAGCCCTTCCTTCTGCTCGGGCCGGTCCCACAGCATGTGCTGCAGAAGCGGCAGGAACGTCGGATCGACCTTGCTACGGCCCATGGCCGCGGCCGCGGTCCGAAGTACCGTCAGGGTCTTGTTCCAGCGGCGGTCGGACACGTAGACGTTCTGGGAGCGGAAGTGCTTCCTCAAGCTCAGATAGGCCTGCAGCACCTCCTCGTCCACCGTCACTGACCGGGCCCCCTCCTTTATCCGGTCCACGTCTTCGACCTCCATGGTCGTCCCGGAGACCGTTCCGCCGGTGTCCGTTAGCACCTTCAGGAAGTTGCCCTCGTCCTGGACGTTGGCAATGAAGAACCGATACAGGAAGCGGTCGTATAGCGCCGCAAGACCCTCCTCCTCGTTGGGAAGCTCGTTGGAGGCGCCGTAGACGGAGAGTATGGGAACCTTCACCACCTCGCTGCCGTTGTGGAACCGCCTCTCGTTCAGTATGGTGAGCAGGCTGTTCAGTATCGACGAGTTGGCCTTGAATATCTCGTCCAGGAACGCTATGTTGGCCTGCGGGAGGTAACCCTCGGTGCGCCTTCGGAACTCGTCCCTCTGCAGGGAGCTGAGGGAAAGCGGACCGAACACCTCCTCGGGCGATGTGAAACGGGTGAGCAGGTAGTAATAGAAGTACGCGCCGCGCAGCCTCTCGCACATTGCCTTGGCCATCTGGCTCTTGGCAGTGCCGGGCGGGCCGATGAACAGCACGTGCTCGCCGGCGAGCATGGCCAGCAGGGCGCCGCCGATCTCCTCCTCCCTCTCCATGAACTGTTCTCGCAGCTCGGCCATGATCGTGCCGAGCCTTTCCGGGAACGCCCTGACCGCATTGTCTTGAAACTGCCCCCCGCTCATCGGAACACCTGCTGGACCGAACAGAGTGGTAGCAGGATTTATAAAATCGTAGCGGACGATATCGATAAGATGGGGAAGCGCCAATAACTTCCGGAGGACCATGGAACTGGGGCTGGGAATAGACGTGGGAAGCACCTTCACGGACGCGGTCATCGTGGACCTGCGGGACAGAAGGCTTATGGCTTGGAACAAGGCAAGCACCACCCATCACGACCTGGCCGGGGGCATCGTGGGTTCCGTGGGGGACCTGCTCCGGGAACATCGTTTCGATCCGGGGAACGTGGTACTGGTGAGCATGTGCACGACCCTGGCTACGGATTCGATTCTGGAGTCGCGGGGATGCGGCGTGGGACTGATAGGCATAGGGTGGGACACCGAACGGGCAGGGTCCTTGGGGGCCGAGCGCTGGGCCTTCGTGAGGGGGGGCCATGACAGCAAGGGCCAGGAGCTGGCCGCCCTGGACGTGCCGGCGTTGCGAGAGGCCGTGTCATCAATGGCTGGAGAGGTCGGCGCCTTCGCGGTCTCCTCCGTTTTCAGCGCGTCCCGGCCGGAGCATGAGGAGATGGCCCGTCAGGTCGTGTATGAGATGACAGGCATGCCCGTGGTGGCCGCCAACGAGCTCGGCGGGGACATGGGTGTGGAGGAGCGCAGCGCCGCGGCGGTGCTCAACGCCCGCCTGCTGCCGATCATGGACGAACTTCTGGACAGCGCGGATGAGTCAATGCGTGAGTTGCGCATCGGCGGCAGGCTGTTCGTCCTCCGGGGGGACGGGAGCCTGATGCCGGCGGGCGAGGCCCGGGTAAGGCCGGCGGTGACATTGCTATCAGGACCGGCGGCCTCCCTTCTGGGCGGCACCAGGCTGGCCGGCCTGGATAACTGCCTGGTGGTGGACATGGGGGGCACGTCTACCGACATGGCCTGCTTCGATCAGGGGTTCCCGCGCCTGAGCCGCGAGGGGGCCGTGGTGGCTGGCCAGCGCACCCGGGTCCGGTCAATAGAGACCACCACCGTTGCCCTGGGAGGGGACTCCGAGATCATCTCGGACATGCAGGGCGGGATGCGCATAGGTCCCAGCAGGGTGATGCCGCTGGCCCTGGCCGGGCAGATGGCGAAGGACCTTCCCCGACGGATCATGGACAGGAGGAGAACGGATTTCCTGATCGCCTCCCGGGGCCCCAGAGGCCTCGCGGAAGGACCGGCAAGGGTCTATCGCAAGGTGGAGGAGCTTGGGCTCTGCGACAGTGAGGAGGTGAGAGAGGCCCTCCCGGACATGTACCTGGTGAAGCGCACCGTCGCCGACCTGGTGCGCAGCGGGCATCTGCTGAGGACCGGGCTCACGCCCACGGACATCTTCAACCTGGAGGGGCTGCACAGTGTGGGGGACCTGCAGTCCTCGAGGGCAGGGGCGGAGCATTTCCTGGAGGGCACCGTAATGACCCTGGAATCATGCTGCGGGCGCGTAATGCACCGTTTGGTAGGTCGCCTGGCCGAGGAGATAGCCCGCAAGTTGATAACTGACGAGGCGGGGGACCTTCCCGCCGACAGCGCGGTGGACGGTTTGGTCCGAATGCTGGTGAGGGACCGTTCCGCCGGCCCCTTGCGGCTGGGACTGCGCTTGGACCGGCCCCTGGTGGGATTGGGGGGGCCGGCCAAGGTCCTGATGTCATCGTTGCGTGACATGCTGGGGACGGAGGTGGTCGTGCCCGAGGGGTCCCAGGTCGGCAACGCGATGGGCGCGGTGTGCTCCCGGATCTCGGAGACCATGACCCTCAGGGTGCAGCCCATGAGCGACGGCTACTTCCAGTTCGTCACCCCCTTCGGGGACACCCGGGAGTACCATAGTGTGGACGAGGCCATCGCCCAGGCCCGGGAACTCGCCGGTCTGCACGTGCAGCGAAGGGCGGAGCACTCGGGGGCCAGGGATGTGGTACTTAGAACGGACCTCCGGGAGGTCCTCCTTAAGGACCGAGAGGGAATGGAACGCGTGGATTGGATAGAGGTCACCGCCCGGGCCACGGGCGAGCCAAGATGAGGGGCACCATTAATTAACCGAATGTCGTTTTTTACGGCATGGCTCCTCCCAAGGTATACTTCACCGACATGCACACCTGTCAGGGCAGCAACCTGCTTCAGAAGATGGAAAGGCTGCTGCGCAGGGCGGGATTGGAACGCATGGACCTGGACGGCAAGCTGGTGGCCATAAAATTGCACATGGGCGAGCCGGGGAACATGGCGTACCTGCGGCCGAACTTCGCCGCCGTGCTTGTCCGTATGATCGTGCAGAAGGGGGGCAAGCCCTTCCTGACCGACTGCAACACCCTTTATCTGGGAAAGCGTTCCAATGCCGTAGACCATCTCAACTCGGCCATGGAGAACGGTTTCAACCGCATAGCCGTGGGCTGCGATGTGATAATCGCCGACGGGCTGCGGGGGAACGAGCAGCGCGAGGTGCTTATCGAGAAGGAGCTGTGCCGAACGGCCAAGATAGGAAGCGCCATAGCCGACGCGGACGTGATCATCTCCCTGAGCCACTTCAAGGGCCACGACCTCACGGGTTTCGGCGGGGCATTGAAGAACCTGGGCATGGGGAGCGGCAGCCGCTGCGGGAAGATGGAGATGCACGCTTCCTCCCAGCCCGAGGTGAACGCGAGGAAGTGCGTCGGTTGCGGGATGTGCGTGAAGAACTGCCCCGAGCGGGCGATAACCCTTACCGAGAGAAAGAAGGCCCTCATCGACCATGCCAAATGCGTGGGATGCGGGCAGTGCGTGGCCGTGTGTCCTTACGGGGCGCCGGAGGTGGAGTGGGAGGGTTCCTCGGAGATAGTCAACAGGAAGATCGCCGAGTACGCCTACGCCGTGGTGCACGGCAAGCCGTCGCTGCACGTGTCGCTGATCGTGGACGTGTCGCCGAACTGCGATTGCTGGCCCTTCAATGACGTTCCTATCGTGCCGGACGTGGGCATGGCCGCCTCCAAGGACCCGGTGGCATTGGACATGGCCTGCGCCTCGCTGGTGAACGAGGCCTCCGTGGCCAAAGGAAGCGTGCTGGACGTCAGTGGGATGCGGGGAGACAAGTTCAGGGCGGTGCATCCGAACACGGACTGGATGACCGGAATGGACCATGCCCAGCGCATAGGGCTCGGAAAAAAGGAATACGAGCTGGTCCGGTTGAAATGATTGTAAAAGATATTATCGGATAGTGCGTTGCCCGGTCATGGTCGATTTCCGTCCCTTCCGCCCCTACATACCCCGCCTCGGGAACGGCGAGAGAATGCTCGATCGCGTGTCCCCGCCCTACGACGTCATCTCCGCGGAGGAACTCGCCAGGTTGAAGGAGAACCCTTTTAACGTGACGAACATAACCTTGGGAGGGGTGGATGGGGATTACACGCTTACGGGGCAGGCCTTGCGCTCCTGGGTGGAGCAGGGGGCCCTGTCCCAGGACCGGCGGGACGCTTTCTACACCTACAAGCAGACGTTCTGCGAGGGGGAGCATTGCTGGCAGAGGACCGGCATAATAGGGATAATGGCCGCCAAGGGATACGCGGAAGGGGTCGTGCCTCACGAAGAGACCTTCCCCAAGGTCAAGGAGGACCGCTTGAACCTGCTGCGCGGCACGGGAACGCATTGCGAGTCGATATTCGGCATATTCGAGAGGCTGTCCGCGGAGGTCTTGGACAAGATAGAGGATGTGGAGACCAAGGTCATGGAGTTCACCGACCCCCAGGGGGTGCGGCACTGCCTGTTCCGCGTGTGCGATCCCGATACCGTTGCCGCCATATCCGGGGAGCTCAGGGAAAGGACGGTGCTCATAGCGGACGGGCATCACCGCTTCGAGACCGCCTCCCGTTACGCCCAGGAGAACCCTGGATCGCTTGACAAGCAGTTCGTGCTCGCCACACTGGTGCCGTCCAACGACCCCGGGCTGCTGGTGTTCCCCACGCATCGCCTGGTGAAGGAGCTGCAGTTACCGGTCGAGGAATTCCTTGCGGTCATGAGGGAGAGGTTCGACCTGCAGGAGGTGCCCGGCCCCGATGACCTGGCCTCGGTATTGGAGGGGCGGCCGGCCTCGGACCTCGGTCTGGTCATAGACGGCAAGGCGTTCGCGGCCTCCCCCAAGGACCTGCCGGCGGACCCCATGTGGGAGCTGGACTCCTACGTGTGCCAGGAATGGGTGCTGAAGGGGAAGGCATGGAAGGATGACCCCGTCGTCGTCTACGAGCATGACACGGAGCGGGCGTTGGCCGGGGGATACCGGCTGGTGGTGATGCTTAGGCCGCCCTCGGTGGACAAGATATGGGAACTGGCCAGGCTGGACCGCCGCATGCCCAAGAAGTCCACCTACTTCTGGCCGAAGATGTGGTCCGGGTTCGTTTATTACCGTATGGCATGACCTACCTGCGGCGCTTGAGCAACAGCGCGACGGCCGCGACGGCCGTCACCGCCAGCAGGGCCAGGGCCGCGTAGACGACATCGTCTGTGTAAAGCCCGTTCCCTTCCGCCACCGTCTCCATCACCGAGTCCTCCAGGACCATGTCCCCGCCGGGCTCCACGTGCACCATCACCATCCTGTCCAGGTAGCCGGCCTTGCTCATGTTGAGCGCGTGGTCCCCCGGTGACAGTGTCATGATGAAGCTGCCGTTGACATTGGTCAGGGCCTCCTGCTCGCCGACGGTGACCAGGACCCCGGACAGCGGCTGGCCGTTCTCGTTGATTACCCTGCCGGCGACCCCGGCGTTCCTGTCCTCGGTGCGGAAGGTCCAGCCGAACTGTTCGAGAGCGTTGCCGGAGAGGTCCTCACCTGTGACCACGACCTGGTAGTCCGTCTCGAACTCCAGTTCCAGGTCGAGGATGAACGTGCGATCGTCCCAGATGCCGCTCCTCGTGGAATTCTCAACCATCACGATCACCGAACTGGCGTTCATGTCCTCGGAGAAGGTGACCGATATGGCCTCGCCCTGCTCGGCGTCGCGACCCTGCGGGGAGTGCCCGATCACCTCAGGTGGGGTGATGTCCACCGGTATATCCAGCCCGGGGATGCTGGTAAGCGGGAACGGGTCCTGGTATCCCCCGGCCAGCTCGTACGGAAGGTCCACGATGCCGTCGTCGTTGTCATCGGGGGACAGCCAGTCTGCCCACAGGTTGCCGGTGCCCGAGGACCAGTTGTTCCCCCCCTCGCCGCAGAAGGCCTGCGGGCGCAGCTCGGAATACTGCCTTCCCGAATCCCTGTTGAACAGCAGTGCGTTGCCGTGCATCGCGTTCCCAGACCCGCTCTCAAGGTACACGCCTTCCAGGGCGTTGCTGATGAACATGTTTTCGGAGATGGCGCATTCGTCCGCATCACGAACGTAGAGGCCGGCCCCGCCGTTGAAGGACGCTTCGTTGCCTTTCAGGACAATGTCCCGGCACCCGGGCCCCAGGTACACGCCGCTGCCCCCTCCGGACAGGAAGCTGTTGCCGAGCAGTGAGGAACCTATGGTGTTGAGCAGGTACGTCCCGTTCCTTAGGGAACCGATGACCGTGTTGTTCCACACCCTCAGACCGGATATGTCCGGTGAGAACGAGGAGGCCCTGATACCCACGGTGCAGAAGGACACGCCGTTCCCTTCGATCCGCGCGTCCCTCACCTCCCCGGTCCACAGATGGACGCCTGCCCCTGAGACCGTGTCCATGCGCATTATGGTGTTGTTCAGCACGAGATTGCCTTGGCTGGGGGACACCAGCACGCCGACGGTGCCGTCCTGCACGAGGTTCCCGTCTATGAGATTGCGGTCGGCGCCAGATCCCAAGACGACGCCGTTGGTGTTGTTCGACAGCACGTTGCCGATCACCTCGTTGTCGCTCCAATCCACCCTGACCCCGCAAGAGCATCCAGATATGCTGTTCCCGTACACCTTCCCGGAGGTCCCGAAATGAACGTTAACCCCGGTCCCGGCGGCACCGCACACCGTGTTGTTCAGCACCAGATCGCCCGCTCCCAAGGAGGTCCCTCCGAGAAGCACCCCGTTCTCCGATTGGCCGCTGAGGGCGTTCCCCGCCAGCAGGTGGCCGCCAAGCCCCAGGCCTTTGGCCCGGACAGCGATGCCGTTTCTTCCCCCCTCGATGACGTTGTCGGTCACCTGAACCGAGCTGCTTCCTTCCAGTAGCACCCCGTCGTCCATGGTACCCACGCGGAACGTGCTGTTGGTGACCTTTACGCTCCCGTCCAGGCAGTTCACGACATGCACCCCGGCCTCGATGTTGTCAATGAAGCGGGAACCGTTGATCGTCACGTTCCTGGACCCCACGACCGTTACACCCCTCACGTTGGACTCGCCCGTGAGATCATCGATGATGGCGTTGGTGACATTGATCAGTAAGATGCCCGACCCGCTCGCAGACATGTTGAGAGGGTCGCGGTCTGGGGAGTATGCATCGTGCACCGTGCATCCCACTATGCGGAAGTGGGCGGTGGTGTTCGAGACCACGATGCCGCTAAGTTTCTGGAACGCGTTGACGTTCATCTCGCTGAGGAGGTAGGGTTCCTCGGCGGTGCCGCTTCCGCTGAAGCCCGCCCCGGCGAATCCGTCGTTCCCCTCCACGATCAAAGGCTCCGATGTGTAGGAGGCCCCCTCCGAACCCAGGGGGAGTGAGGAGATCGGCAGAAGAACGCACAACAGGACCGCGACGAGTATGCTACAGTTCCAGCTGCCCCGCTCCACCATGACCGTGCCCATGGAAATGATTGGTTATGAATATTTGTTGAGAAGATATGGAGCCACTGGAGGGAATTGAACCCTCGACCTACGCCTTACCAAGGCGTCGCTATACCTCTAAGCCACAGTGGCCTGCTCCACCGACAAACCGGTGGTCGTTCATAAACCTTTTGCTACTGGTCCTGGGCAAAATCCTTTTGATTGAGGGGACGCTAGAGGTGGTGATGAAGAAGGAGATGACGGCGTTCGACGTGGCGGCTATCACGTCGGAGATGCAGGGGCTGGTCGGCGGTTTCCTGGACAAGATATTCCATTGGGACGGCCGAAACGTGCTCCTGCGCATAAACGTGCAGGGGGAGGGCAAGAGGGAGCTGACGCTCAAGGACGGGAAATGGCTGCACCTGGTGGCCGATCGGCCGGAGACCCCCGATACGCCGTCGGGATTCGCCGTTCACCTGCGCAAGGTGCTGTACAACACCCGCATAGTCTCCGTGACGCAGAGGGAGTTCGATCGCGTAGTGACCATGGACCTTGCCGGCAGGGACGGCACGTACCAGATAGTCTTCGAGCTCATCGGGGAAGGAAACCTGATAGTGGTGAAGGACGGGAAGATAATCAACGCCTTGGAGCAGAAGCGTTGGAGGCACCGGGACGTGCTGATCGGCGCCGAGTACTCATACCCTCCGTCACGGTTCGACCCGCGCACCGCCTCCGCGGAGGAGTTCGATAAGGCCGTTCTCTCCTCCAGGTCCGATCTCGTGCGAACCCTGGCCACCTCGGTGAACCTGGGAGGGCAGTACGGAGAGGAGGTGTGCCTCAGGAGCGGGCTGGACAAGGGAAGGAAAGCGTCCGGGATGACCGCCGAGGAGATCTTTTCGCTGCGCTCGGCGACCCTGGAACTCTTCAAAGGGCTCGAGGGCAGGGAGTTCGCCTGCCTGATGTCCCAAGGGGACGCGGCCGTGGATGCCACGCCCTATCCCCTCATGGTGAACGAGGGCTTCGAGCGCGAGGACCTGCCCACGCTCTCCGCGGCCATATCGGCCTTCCTGGCAAACAGGAAGGATGTGGAGGTGAAGGTCGACCCGGAGCTGCAGAGGTTGCAGAGGCAGCTCGATCAACAGCTCAAGGGCATCGAGGCCACGGAGCAAGAGGCGTCCACGCTGCAGGCGCAGGGCGACGCCATGTACACTAACTACGCCGATGTCTCCCAGACCCTGGAAAGGATGAGGGAACTGTCGGTGGACAGTACCTGGGAGAACCTCAAGGAAAGCGGGAGCAAGGTACCGCTGGTCATTTCGGTGGACCCGCGGAGAAGGGGTTTCGTCATGAAGCTGGGCGACGGGCAGGTATCGCTAGACTACTCGGTGAGCATAGACGAGAACGCCAACCGGCTGTACACGCAGGCCAAGGAGATGAGGGAAAAGGCGGCCGGGGCAAGGGAGGCCTTGGAGGAAACGAGGAAGGCCATGGCCAAGCGGGAGGCGAAGGGGCTCAAGGATGCACAGCAGGCCAAGGACCGCGTGCAGCCGACCAAGCGCCTCTGGTTCGAGACGTACAAGTGGTTCTTCACCTCCGGAGGGCGCCTCGTACTGGGGGGGAGGGACGCCAAGTCCAACGACCAGGTAGTGAAGAAGCACCTGGGGGACAGGGGACGCTATGCCCACGCCGATTTCCACGGGGCACCGTCCATAGTGGTCAAGGAAGGGGCGGAAGCCAGCGACAAGGAGATGAGGGAGGTCTGCCAGTTCGCCCTGTGCCATTCCAAGGCCTGGAACTCCGGGGCCTCTGAGGGAACGGCGTACTGGGTGCTGCCGGACCAGGTTTCCAAGCGCCCCGAGGCGGGAGAGTTCGCTCCCCGGGGGGCGTTCATAATACGGGGGAAGCGCAATTACGAGCACCATCTGCCGCTGGAGATGGCGGTGGCGGAGGTCCAGGTAGAGGGGGCGCGCAAGATCGTCTGCGCGCCGCGGGACAGCGTTTCATCGGAACGCGTGGTGATCGTTTCCCAGGGAAAGATGCCGAAGGGCAAGGCCTCCTCGACCCTCGCCAGGGCGTTCGGCGTGCCAGAGGAGGAAATATCACGGATACTGCCGCCTGGGGACCTGGAGATCAAGGAGACCTTCGGCATGGAAATTGAATGATAAGAGCGCCCGGGCCGGAATTCGAATCCGGGTCTAGAGGTCCGCAGCCTCTTAGGATATCCAAACTACCCCACCCGGGCTTGATTTGTGGACAATATGCTCCAATTACTAAAGCGTTGTTACTGCCCGGGCCGGTCGGAAGTGCGTAAAAGGGCATCGCCAGACCTTACGATCGAGCAGGAACGCATATGAGAAAGCGCAACGGGATGGAAGATCGAAGAAGACGTCGCGATGACCGCGCCAAACGGCACGGCCCTTGGGGTTTCAGAAGTCCTTGTTCTGCCAGTAGCGGCTGATGTAACCGGCTATGCGGTTCCTCATCATGATGGAATCGACATTGGTGAGCCTCTGGACCAGGACCTTGTTGTTCTCGAAGTCGGCGCTGAAAGCGCGGGGATACTTCTCGACCAGTTCCACGGCCACCCTCTTGATGTAAGTCGGTCTGATGTTGCCCATAGCGATCTTCCCAGGTAAATGCGGCCAAAGTATTGGAGTTATATAAATCTTAGCTCCGTGCGGGGCTTGCCGCAGCTCAGCTTGCCCTCGGGGCACTTACCCCTCAGGCAAGCGGGGCCAGCATCCCTGAATATCGTCGGCGAGACCTTCCTCGCCTCCCTGAGCATCAGCTCGGCGGCGGTGCGTATCTCCCACTGCGCCCGGCGGCACGTCCTCAACGTGAAGAAGTGCCAAAGCTCCCGGGCGTTCATAGTGACCACGATGTTCGTGGTGCATGCGTTCGGCAGAACGTAACGAGCGTCCTCCACCGGGACCACGGTGGCCAGCTCCTGGTACGCTTCCCACGCCTTGTCCATGGCCTCCTCGAACACCCGCTTCCGCTCCGGGTCGGACCGGATCGTCTCGGGGGTAACATAATCCGGCTCGAGCAGGGACACGTACCTTTGGCTCTGCTGCGAGAAGCTTGCTATGCGGTGGCGCACCAGCTGGTGGGTGAGGGAACGGGAGACCCCCTCCAGGGAGAAGGTGTAGGAGGCGTGCTCGATCACGGAATGATGGCCCATGCCCACCACCTTGTCGATGAAGGCGCCGGCCTTGCCCTCTTCCACACCTTCCAGGATCTCGCTCGCCGGGTCCGGCGAGTAGCAGGAGCGGGCCGCCGCGGCGCACAGCCGCTCGGCGTCTTTGGTGTACGAGAGGAGAACTACCTTCATCGGATGGGGTATGTCATCAGGGGAAAAAGGATTTCCCTCATTCCCCTATGGTGAAGGAGAAGGAGGCCTCGGCGGTGTTCACAGGATGTTCCAGGTGAAGGTCCTGGAGGTCCTTGAGACGGTACACCACCAGGTCCTCCCGGGACAGTAGCCGACGAATGCCCTCCACATGCCCGTCGCCCACTACCGCCAGCACGCTTCCGTACTCTCCCTCGGCCCTCAGTATGTTCCTGGCCATGTGCTCGTTGCGCTCGTCTATGAGTACGCGCTTCACGGTCGGATAGCTCCTGCCAAGGGTTTCCATGTACCGTTCCTCGTTCTCCTGGAACTCCTGCAGCTCCTTCTCCACCCGCCTGCGGGTCATGAACAGCCCGCCGAAGGAGGCGAGCACCATGGTAACCCGTTCCTTCAGGGACATCTGCTTTAACAGGGAATTGAAGAGGCGACCGGCATCCATGTCGATGAAGAGCACCTGGGACCCCCTGGCCTTGGCGGCGTCCACGGCGGCCAGCATCTCCGCTCCCACCTCACCGCCGAACTGGTCGGCCAGCCTGCGCTGCATTACCGCCAGCAAGCGGTATGGCAGCGGCACCTTTCCCCGTGAGGACCCTTCCCGCAATGACCGGTACCGCCCGGGGTCCAGCTCCACGCCCACCGACCCGGGGGAGTGATGCTTTATGAGGGAGCCTATCGGCACTGAAACGTCCATCACATGTGCGACCCCGACCAGCACGATCATGTTCGGAGGATGGCAGCAACTTTCTTATAATCATTCCCTCCTGGCTTTGACGGATGAGCGGTAACGGGCGGAAGTTCGACCTGGTGGCATTCGACATGGACGGGGTGCTGGTCGACTACCTTTCCTCCTGGACCTGGGTGCACGACCGGTTCGGGGTCAGCAACGAGGAGTCGGTCATCTCCTTCATGGACGGGGAGATCGACGATCTGGAGTTCATGCGCCGCGACATCGCGCTTTGGCTCAAGCATCGCCCAGACCTGCGGGTGCGGGACGTGGAGATGGAGCTGGCGAGGCTTCCCATAAACCCGGGCATCGAGGCCACCGTCCAGGCCCTGCGGGAAAGGGGCACCAAGATGGTGATAGTGAGCGGCGGGCTGGACATCATAGCGGACAGGCTGTCCAAGAGGTACGGCTTCGACGCGCAGTGGTCCAACGGCCTGGCCTCGGACGGGTCTGGCAGGCTCACCGGGGAGGGCATACTCAGGGTGGAGCTTTGCAACAAGCGGAAGGCGTTGGAGGAGGCGCAGCTACTGTTCGGCGTCTCCCCGGAAAGGACCGCTGCCATCGGCAACAGCTCCATAGACGTGTCCATGTTCCAGGCGGCCTCCCTGGGCATAGCGTTCAACCCTATAGACGACGACGTGGTCAGGGGCGCCCATCATGTGGTCAGGGACGCCAGTCTGAGCGCCGTTCTGCCGTTACTGCTTTGATCGATGCCCCCTCTCCCCGATCAGGGGAACGAAGATCACCGACCCCAGGTCCTCGGTGGCGGTCCTGCCGCCGACCTTCCTAACTCTCAGCAAGGACTGGTGTTCCAACCCGCCCACGGGAATGACCATGACTCCCCCCTCCCCAAGCTGTTCGGCCAGCGGGCCGGGCACGCCGGGAGCCCCGCAGGTCACGCTTATCCTGTCGTAAGGCGCTTCTTCAGGATAGCCTAACGAACCGTCGCCCACCACCACTTGGACGTTGGAATAACCGCGTTCGAGCAATACCCGGGCGGCCCTCTTGGCCAGGGAACCGTGCCTCTCCATGGTGATAACCCTCCCTCCGGGGCCCACCAGCTCGGCCATTATCGCGGCGTTGTAGCCGGAGCCGGCGCCGATCTCCAGGACCTTGTGCCCCTCGCGCAGCTCCAGTGCCTCGGCCATGATCGCCACCATGTGCGGTGCGGACACGGTCTGCCCGTCCCCTATCGGAAGAGGGGCGTCCCTATAGGCGCAGGAGCGGACGTCCTCCGGCAGGAAAAGATGGCGGGGGACCTTGAGCAGGACGCTCTCCACTTCCTCTGAGAGCGACAGGCCGCGACCGCGCAGCCCGACGACCATTCGCCGACGCTCTTCCATGACCATCACGAATACGTGGTGCGGGTCTTCCTAGCATATATCCTCACGATATCCCGGGCAAGCACCGAACCGCGGCGGGCCATTGAATCCGTGGTCTTGATCTGTGTGATGACCACGTTGTAACGTCCGACGGTCATAAGGTCCCCGATGAAGAACTCCTCCTCCGGAAGCACGACTATCTCCGCGGGTATGGTCTTGTGCACGTCGTTGATGGATATTTTGACGTGCACCCTGTCGAAGCGCTTGGCCCATATGGTAGTTATGTCCTTGGCCAGGGCCTTCGGCACCCGGCCGTTGCCCTTCTCCAAAGAGCTGACTATTATCGGAAGGTCGTCCAGGAGGAGCTCGTCCTCCACCCGCACCTCTTCGTCCTCGGGTAGCTCGATCTCCGCCTTTCTGGACTCCCCTTGGTCGCTGACGATGACCGGGACCATCACGGTCTTGGGTTCCCTGACCACCGCGGTGTGCACACGGCCGCACTCCTGGCAGCGGAGGGTGCCTTCCAAGGTGTCGCCGTCCTTTCCCAACCTGCCCTTTAGCACCTCGTGCAGGGTCTCCTCGCCGCAGTCCGGGCATTCCACATATATCGCGTTAGGTACGTTCATTCGCCTCGCCTCGCCTTTTCCTTGTACTCGGCCGTCCGGAAGGCCGGCCCGTGCCCGGGGACCACGATATCGGCCATCCCTATCAGCATGACCATGGAATCCATGGCCTTCCGGCGGTCGCAATGATGCCCCGGGGGCACCCACTTCCGGGCGTTGTCCTCGGTCGGTATGGCATCCCCGGCCAACGCGTAGGTCTCGCCCGCATCGACGATCACGCTGATGCTTCCAGGCGTGTGACCAGGTGTGTGGACAATCCGCACGCCCTCCCATACCTCGACATCCTTATCCAAGTTCAGATCGCCGCCTTCCGCGCGGTGCGACAGCACCTTGATGCCGGGGAACATGCACAGGTTGCCATCGTGGTCCCCGTGGGCGTGCGTGAGAACGATCATCTCTATGTCGGAGGGGGAAACCCCCCGGCATCGAAGGGCGCCCATCAACGCCTGGCGGTTCTCCGGGCCGCTGGTGTCCACCAGAAGCCGCCTCTCGCCCCTGCTTACCAGGGTCGCGGTGGAACGGGCCTCCAGGACGACCTGCCCGTCGCGAACGATCATCCCCGGGCAGAGCACCTCCACCCTGTTCGATCTCATCTTACCGACCTCTCCCATCCGCATGCGCACTTAATACGGTTTCCCTCCAGCACGGGTCTGGAACCGCAGGAGGGGCACGCGGATCGTTCAACGAACCTTTCCAGCCAGGCTCGCTTGACATCCGGTTCCGTCTCGCTCTCGATGCGCTCCTTGATCTCCCTGAGCTCGTCGCTGGTCGCCAGGTCGTTCAGGTCGAGAGCGTCGTCGGCAGCGCGCTCCCTCTCCCCGGGCAGAAGGAACGCCACGGCCATGCCGGCCACGAAGCCCCCGATATGCGCTGCGTAGGCCACGCCGCCGGAAGCTATCCCGGAAGGCAGGGTGAAGGCCGACACTGCCTGTATGGCGAACCAGGCGCCGACGGATATCCAGACCGGGACCCGGGGCAGGAAGATGAAGCCGAGGAACATGGGTATCTCGTCCTTGGGATAGAGGAAGAGAAGCGCGCCCATGGTCCCGGCCACCGCTCCAGACGCCCCCAGTATCAGGATGCCGGGATCGCCCGACCTCACCGTTGCCTCCAGCGCCAGGGCCAGTATTCCCGGGACGAAGAAGCACATGGCGAAGTTGCGCCTCCCGATGCGCTCCTCCAAGGGAACGCCTATCAGCATCAGGAATATCATGTTGAACAGCACGTGCATCAGGTCGGCGTGCACGAACATGTGGGTCAGCACGGTGTACCAGTTGTAGGGCTCGCCCACGTAGCGCGGTTGGAAGGCGAGCTCGCGCTGCACCTCTGAAAGGTAATAAGGTGAGCCCCAGTTGGCGATTATCGTCAACAGGAACAGCCCCAGGTTGACAAGCACCAGCACCTGGGCCAGCGGATACCGCCTCAGGTACGCAAGCAGCAGGGCTGCTATGATGATGCCAGTACCGAGCAGGCTGTATAGGTCCACGTTCGTCCGATACACCGTCCCCGTTTAAACCCTTCGGGAAAGGTTATTACCCCCCGCGCCTCTGAGCGTCCGTGCAGCGCGATAGCTCCGTTCAGCTGGACGTTCATCCGGACGTTTACGCGCCGTCCGAGGACACCTACCTCCTTCTCTCGGCCATAGAGGTGGAGAAGGGGGAGAGGGCGCTGGAGATGGGCTGCGGCTCCGGGACCATATCATTGCACATGGCCAGGGCTGGCGCCATCGTCACCGCGGCGGACCTGGATGAGAGGGCGGTGAGGGCCACCAGGAACGGCGCGAGTATGAACGGGCTCAAGGTGCGAGTGTTCAAGAGCGATCTGTTCGCGGACGTTCCAGGCAGGTTCGACCTGATAGTGTTCAACCCTCCTTACCTTCGCGGAGAGGTCCAGGGGCCGGAGGACCTGTGCTGGGCCGGGGGGGAGGATGGAACGCGGCTCACGGCCCGCTTCCTGCGTGAGGCGAGGGACCGATTGGAGCCCCGAGGAAGGGTGCTGCTGCTCGTCTCCGACGATATGGACCGCTCGGCACTGAATGAGGCCCTCTCCGGCTGGCAGGCGAAGACCGTTGGCAGCAGGACGCTTTTCTTTGAGGAGCTGCGAGCGCTGGAGCTCACCCTCTGAGAAAAGCCTGCACCCTCTCCTTCAGCAGGTCGGCGGCCTTCTTTCCATCCACCTTGCCGCGCAGCTCCTTCATGGCCACGCCCATTAACGGTCCAACGGCGCCCTCTCCCTTCTCCCGCACGAAGTCGGCTCGTTCCCTGATGATGGTATCTATGATACCGGCGGCGTCCTGCTGGTCCAGTTGGCCCAGGCCGAGGGAGACTATGGCCTTGTCCACGTCGGAGCCTCTGGCCAGCTCCTTCAGCAGGGAGGGGAGCGCCTCCTTGGCGAAGCGGCCGGCGGACAGGGCGGCGAAGGCGTTCCTTACCATCTCGTCCGTCAGCGGATCTAGGTCCACGCCCTCCTTCTGCATCTCCGGATAGGTGTTCAGGAAGGTGCGGGCGGCCACCGCCGCCATGGTGCGGTCCGTGGACAATTCCTCGAACAGATCGTCGTGGCCGTCCTTCACCAGCTGGCGGGACTGCTGCTCGTTGATGCCGTATTCCTTTGAAATGCGCAGCATGCGCACCTCGGGGAGCTCCGGCAGGTCGTTCCGTATGGCCTCGAGGCGGTCGCGTCCGATCGGTATCGGCCGCACGTCCGTCTCCGGGTACATGCGCCCCGCACCGGGCAATGGCCGGCTGTAGACGGACGTTCCGTCCGGAAGGGGGTCCCGGGTCTCCTCCGGAACGCCTATCAAGGCCTGGTTCGCCCGGGCCACCGCGGCCAGGAGCGCGGGTTCCGCCCTATCTGCCATGTCGGCGCAGAGGGCGAAGGCGTCACCTTCACGGAGTTCGAGCTCCTTGCCTATCGCCTGAACCTCCTCGGCGGTTATGCCGTATGCCGGCAGTTCATCGGAATGGAATATGCCGGCCACGCCGTGGGAGCGGGCGTACTGGGCCATCTCTGCCCCCAGACGGAGATGGCCGTCAGCGCTGCGCAGGGTGCCAGCGAACAACGGCAGCGCGGAGCAGAACACCTTCCCCCCCTTGGATAGAGCGGAACGGATGACCTTGGAGCGGCTGTCCTTCAGCAATGAGGAGACGTTCCTGACCATGACCGGGACCGGCATGGCACCCCTTTCCCGGAGCAGCTCCTTGATCTCGATGAGGGAGCGCTGCCTTTCCATCTCGTTGCGCACGTACGCCGGCAGCAGGGAAAGGTCCTGGGCCCCCTTGATCTCCACCCTGGCGCCACCTGGAACCGAGATGTTGATGTCCTCCCTTATGGTTCCAAGCCCGCGTTTCACCTTACGGGTGGAGCGCAGTATGGAACCCAAGCGCTGCGCCACCTCCTTCACCTCGTCGGGATCGTGCATGTCCGGGGCGGTTGCTATTTCGATCAGCGGTATACCCAACCGGTCAAGGCGGTAAGTCACCTCCCTGTCCTTCGTTTCAACCTTGCGGGCGGCGTCCTCCTCCAGGCACAGGGACAATATCCCGATCCGACGGCCGTTGAGGTCCAGGTTGCCGTCGACGGCCACCAGCGCCGTGCGCTGGAAGCCGCTGGTGTTCGAACCGTCTATGACTATCTTGCGCATGAAATGCACTTCGTCCACCACATGGCAGTTCAGCATGGACGATACGATCAGGGAGGCCTGCATCGCTTCCGCATCGGCATCGTGAGGAGGCTCCTCGTCCGCCTCCACCAGGCAGGAGACCTCTGCGGGAGCCTGATAGGCGAAGTGCATTCGTCGTTCGGACTGGGCCAGAGCGGCCCGGTCCACTTCCCCCATCTCGCTTTGCGTGGGGCGCAAACGCCGCCGGAAGCACTTCCCCTCGTCGTCCACCAGGCGGGAGCGGCAGGAGCAGAACAGCTTGTGGGTGTCCAGCTGCTGGTGTATCTCGATACCGCAGGTCACCTGCTCCATCAAAGCCCCCTCCTGTCCGATATCTCGCCGCGCAGGTTGGCGATCATCGTTTTCCTGACCTCTTCCGGTCCGTCGGTGCGGCCCAGCACCCACATGAGCTTTACAAGCGCCGTCTCCGGGAGCATGTCCTCGCCCGGGACTATACCGGCCGAGAGCAGGTCCCTTCCGGTGTCGTAAACGTTCAGGTTGACCCTGCCTTCAAGGCATTGGGTGGTCATCACCACCGGCATTCCTTTGCGGACGAGGTCCTTTAGGCAGCCCACCATGTCCCTGGACACGTGCCCGAGGCCGGTTCCGGCGATGACCATTCCCCTCAGCCCTTCAGCGAACCTGCGGACGGCCTCGGGGCTCATGCCGGGATAGAAGTGCAGCATACCCACCTTCGGTTCCATGCGGGTGTCCGGTTCCACCTTGAAGTTCCCCTTGGAGCGGCAGGGGGAGAGCATTTCCAGCCCTCCCTGCAGGTCAAGGGAGGCCACGGGGGACCCGTTCATGCTTTTAAAGGCATCGCGACGGCTGGAGTGCATTTTCCTTACCTTCGTTCCCCGGTGAACATGGGCGCAGGTGTCCGACGTCTCGCCGTGCATCAGGACGAACACCTCGGCGGCATCGGCGTTCACGCAGAACCTTGCCGCCGATAACAGGTTCCCGTAGGAATCGGAGGAGGGTCGGTCGGAAGACCTCTGCGCTCCTACTAGGACCACAGGCCTCGGCAGGTCGCCAAGCATGAAGGATAGCGCGGCGGACGTGAAGCCGAGGGTGTCCGTTCCGTGAGGTATAATGACCCCCTCCGCCCCGGAGCTCAGTTCATCGGCCACGGCGTTGGCCAGCTCCTGCCAGCGGGCCACGTCCATGTTCTCGCTGAATATGGAGAACACGACCTTGGAGCGCATGTTGCATATATCGGAAAGCTCGGGAACGGTGGCCACCAGCTCTTCCGCCCTCAGGGCAGGATGGACGGCGCCGGTCCTGTAATCGACGTAACTGGCGATGGTGCCTCCCGTGCCCAGAAAGGAAACGGTGGGAAGGCCGCTCTGCCGTTCGGGTGATCTGGGCCTTGAGGGCCGGTCCTGAGCCTTGGATACCACCCTTAGCTCGGAGGCGTCATCCACCATCACCCCGATGTTGTAACCGCTCTTCAGCTTGATCACTATGACATCGGGATGGCTGAACTCGTGATGGGGCATGAGTATGCCAGAGTGCTCCTTGCCTCCCGCTCGCAAATACACGGCATCGCCTTCTGAGGCGTGGCCACTGGCCAATAGCTGTCGGGCCATTTCGGAATAGGTCATTTCGCTCGGTCGGGAATGCAACTACCTCCTTAACAAAGTATCTTAGAGGGGAAAAATGAGAAACGGGGAAAAGGTTTGGAACTAAGGGGTTTGGGTCCCGTTACATCCGGCGCCTCATGACCACGACCGCGGCCACGATGAGCAGGATGATGACCAGTACCCCGACGACCGCCAGGATTGCGCCCATGTCGCTCTCCTCCTCGCCCTCGATGGTGGCGTCCTGGTAGGACTGGCTCAAGACCAGCTCTATGGACTCCTCACCGGACTCGAAGTCAGCGGTTATGGTGTACGGGTTGAACCCATCGTCCTTGCCCTCGGAGGTGTAGGAGTACTGCGTCAGCAGCACTTTGACCTGGCCGTTCGCATCGGTGGTGCCGTTGAAGACTATCTCGCCCTTGGCGTTCTTTATGACCACCGAGACGTTCGCTGCCGCTTCGCCCTCGTCCAGGGCGGTCAGGGTCAGCCAGGTGCCTTCGTTGAGGCTGTGGGAGTCCATGACCTTGGCCTTGGAGTAGTTGGTGGCGGTGTTGTACACCTCGGAGTCGCCGAAGACGAAGTAGTCGAGATCGCCCGCCAGTAGCGTGGCGCCCTCGATATAGCCCTTGGAGGACTCCATGATGATAGCGTCGTCCAGCACCTCTATGGTCGAACCGTCCACGTACACGACGGAGCGGGCCGCGTACAACCCGTTCAGCGTGTAGAGGCTGAGCGAGTAGTTGTACATCTCGCCTTCGCTGGCATGGGGCACGGTCAGCTCGATGTTCCTCACGTCGTCGGCGAAGTGTATCTCGCTGTCCACCGCGTACAGGGCGTAGTTCAGCAGACCGTACAGGTTGCCGCTGGTGCGCACCACCGAGCTCTCGGCCCATATGCCGTTGTGTGCCCTGATCCAGGATATCACCTGCATGGGCTGGAAGCTTGCCGAACCCAACACGGATTCGAGCGCGGTCAGCGGATCTTCCGATGTGGTATAGGTCCCGCTCTCACCGCTCACGAAGTGACCGAGTATGGGTGCGTAGTTGGCCAGTACCTGGAGCAGGTTCGTGTAGCCGATCTCGTTGTCCTCGATGCTCACATCGCTGTTGCGAAGCAGTATCTCCACCTTGTTCACAAGCAGTATGTTGTCGTGGATGCAACCGGTACCGTCCTCGACCAGCAGGCCCGACATGGTGTTCAGCACTATGAGGTTGTCATAGATCCCGCCCATGTCCATGCCCTTGGCGTATATGCCGTGGTCGTTCAGGGCGATGATGTTGCCGACGATCACCGGAGCCGCGCCCTCGCCCTCCACCTGTATGCCGTACTTGCCGTTGGCGCTGAAGATCAGGTTGTCAGCGATGACCGGTGAGCTGCCATCGACCCATATGGCCGTGTAGTCATAGTAGGTGAAGGCGCTCGCCCTGATCTCGGCCTCGGAGGACGGGTACAGGTGCAGGGTTATCGCGTCAAGGTGGGCCATG
>Ga0123329_1001555_pt1 | contig 21582 bp, 31 predicted proteins | sample BioC12SIPDNA_FD_89703 | JGI IMG/M metagenome (GOLD analysis project Ga0123329, IMG submission 89703) | Anaerobic biogas reactor microbial communites from Washington, USA - Biogas_R1_B C12 SIP DNA | ecosystem: Engineered > Bioreactor > Anaerobic > Unclassified | place: Washington, USA | collected...
TAGATGGGGAGGGAGCCATAGGCAAAGAACTGGGGGTTCCAGGGGCTCTCGGGGCTCAGCAGCGTGCCCCACGCGCGGAGCGGGGGGAAGGCGATGCCGTTGGCCACCACCAGGATGTGGCGTTCGTCGGGGTGAAACAGCATGCCGCCGTCCCACGCGATGCCATAGAGGCGCAGGGCGGCGGCAACGGCGAGGATGGCGATGAGCGCCAGGCGGACGGGCAGCCGAGCCGTCCGCTCGCGTGCGGGGGCGGGCATCACGATTCCGTCTGCAGCACGGCCATGAACGCTTCCTGCGGGATCTCGACTTTGCCCACGCGCTTGAGCCGGCGCTTGCCCTCCTTCTGTCGCTCCAAAAGCTTGCGCTTGCGCGTGATGTCCCCGCCATAGCACTTGGACAGCACGTCCTTGCGCTGCGCCGATACCGTGGCGCGGGCGATGATGCGCGACCCGACGGCCGCCTGGAGCGGCACGGCAAAGAGCTGCGACGGGATGACCTCCTTGAGCCGGCGCACCAGCGCGCTCCCCTTCTCATAGGCCCTGTCGCGGTGCACGATCACCGACAGCGCATCGACGGGCTCCTGATTCACCAGGATGTCCATGCGCACCAAATCGCCCGGGCGATAGCCGTAGAAGGAATAGTCCATGGAGGCATAGCCGCGCGAGCGCGACTTGAGCTGATCGTGAAAGTCCACCAGAATCTCGGACAGCGGCAGCAGAAAGGTGATGAGCACCCGGCGCACATCGAGGTACTCCATCTTTTGATACTCGCCGCGGCGGCTGGTGGCCAGCTCCATCAGCGGGCCGATGTACTCCTTGGGCGTATAGATGCCCACCTCCATCCACGGCTCATGGATCTCTTCGACGTCGCCCGCCGGCGGCAGGTCGGCGGGATTGTCCACCGTGATGATCTCGCCGTCCGTCCTGAGCACCTCGTACTCGACGCTGGGCGCCGTGGCGATGAGGTCGAGTTCGTACTCGCGCTCCAGCCGCTCTTGGACGATCTCCATGTGCAGCAGGCCGAGAAAGCCGCAGCGGAACCCGAGGTTCAGCGCCGCCGACGATTCGGGCTGGTAGACGAGGGAGGCGTCGTTGAGCTGCAGCTTGTCCAGGGCGTCGCGCAGATCCTGGTAATCGGCCGTATCCACGGGGTACAGCCCGGCGAACACCATCGGCTTGGGCGGCTGGTAACCCGCAAGAGGCGCCTCCGCCGGGTGCTGGGCGCTGGTGAACGTATCGCCGACGCGGCAATCGCGCACATCCTTCAGGCCCGTGGCCACATAGCCCACCTCGCCGGCGTGCAGCACGTCGATGGGCTTGAGCCCGGGCGTAAAGACGCCCACCTCCAGCGGCTCGACCTCGCGGTGCGTCGACATGAGCAGGATGGCGTCGTCGGCCCGGACGGCGCCGTCCACCACGCGGACATACGCCACCACGCCCTTGTAGGGATCATAGTGCGAGTCAAAGATAAGCGCTCGCAGGGGCCCGCCGGTGGGCGCCGCCGGTGGGCGGATGCGCCGGACGATGGCGTCGAGCACCTGGTCGGTGCCCACCCCCTCCTTGGCCGATACCCGCAGGATCTCGTCCGGCGAGACGCCCAGCAGTTCCTCGATCTCCTCCGCCACCTCGCCCGGCATGGCCGAGGGAAGATCGATCTTGTTGATCACCGGCACGATGTCGAGGTCGAGTTCCAGCGCCTGGTACAGGTTGGCCAGCGTCTGCGCCTCGATCCCCTGCGTCGCGTCCACCACCAGGATGGCGCCTTCGCACGCCGAGAGGGCGTGGGACACCTCGTAGGAAAAATCGACGTGCCCCGGCGTATCGATGAGGTTCAGCTCATAGCGCTCGCCGTCGGGCGCATCGTACATCATGCGCACCGCCTTGGCCTTGATGGTAATCCCCTTCTCTCGCTCCAGGTCCATTCGGTCCAGCACCTGCTCCGCCATATCTCGCGGGGTGATGGTGCCGGTGCGCTCCAGGAGGCGGTCCGACAGGGTAGACTTGCCATGGTCGATGTGCGCGATGATGCAAAAGTTGCGGATAGCGCTATGCGGTCGGCTCTCAGGCAGAACTTGGCTCACTGTCACCTACTGCTGGCTAGCGCCGCGCCCGGCGCGTGGGCGCGGCAAGACGTATCACAAGTATACGCGTACCGACGGGGAAGCGAAAAGGGTCGTGACCGGCGCGTCTACTCCTCGACCGCCAGCCGCGAGGGGCGGCCGACCAGCCCCGTGGAGGCCCGCAGGCTCTCCAGGGCCATCTGGGGCGTGGCGCCTCGCTCCGTGGTGCGCAGGTACAGGTAGCGAAAGACGTCACGCACCATGGCAGCCAGGGGCACGCCCAACAGCATCCCCCAGACCCCCGCGACCTCGGCGCCGACGACCACGATGATCATCACCACGGCGGGGTGAAAGCGCACTGCGTTCCCGGCGATGCGCGGCACGAGAAAGAGGTTCTCGATCTGCTGGATGGCAAAGAAGCACAGCGCCACCCACAGGGCCAGGATGGGGCGCTTGAGCAGAGCGATGAGCACGGCCGGTACCGCCCCCAGGTAGGGCCCCAGGATGGGCACCAGTTCAAAGACGCCGGCAAAGGTCCCCAGGAGCAGCGCCAGGTCGATTCCGAAAACCACCAGTGTGATGGTGGCCATGACGCCCACCAATACGCACAGGATGAGCTGCCCCCGCAGGTACGAGCTGAGCAGGCCGTCGAGAATGCCAAAGATGCAGCGCACGTCCTCGCGGGCCACATCGGGGATGGCGCTGTAGAAGGCGCGCCGTCCGCGCGCCTCGTCGTTCAATACGTAGAACAGCCAGAACGGCACGATCACCATACCGATGATAAAGCTGACCGTCTGCGATACGGTGCGCACCGTGACCTGGAGGCCCCGCTGCAGGCCGTCCCACACGGTGCCCAGCGCGCTCTGCAGGTTGGTGTTGATCGCCTCCTGGATCTCGGGAGGGATCCCCTCCAGCACCTGCCCGACGTCATACGTCAGCAGCCCCTGCGCCCGCTCCAGGTAGGTTGGAAAGACGGAGACGAGGACCTCCGCCTGATCGGTGACCGCCGGGATAAAGTACGACAGCACCCCCGCCGTGAGAGCGATGCCCACCAGGTACACGATGATGATCGCCAACGGCCGCGACAGCCCGCGATAGCGCAGCAGGCGTGGGGCGTTGCGGTCCATCACGTTCACCACGGGCAGCAGCAAGTAGGCGAGCAACATACCCAGGAAAAAGGGCACCAGCGCCGCCCACGCCGCAACGAGCAGGCGCACGAGCAGGTACGTCATGGCAGCCACGAGCACGAGGCGATAGCGCTGCGCCGGCGTCGAGAGCCACGATGGCATGGACAGTATCCTCCCGCCCGGGGAGTTGCGATCACTGCCTGAAAGCATTGCTGCCTCGAAACATCGTCACGCTGCACGTCCTACTCGTTGTACCGGAGCGACGGGGGCGTCAGCTTCGCATCCCCCTACTCCTCCTCCGCGACGACCACGGTCTGGTCTTCCGGAGCGCCTCCCTCGGCCAACACGGCGTCGATGGCGGCGCCAAGGTCGGCGGCGCCAAGGTCGGCGGCGCCAAGGTCGGCGGCGGGGCGCTCGGATCCGGCCATCGTTCCGTCAACACCCAGCCAGGCCAGGAACTCGACGTTGCCCTTGGGGCCGGTGATGGGCGAGCGCGTCAGCCCCAAGACGCGCCAGCCGTTCTCGCACGCCCATGCAAGTGTCGTGTGCAATACGTCGCGATGCACGTCCGGGTCGCGCACGACGCCCCCCTTGCCCACGCGCTCGGGTCCCGCCTCGAACTGGGGCTTGATGAGCGCCACGACCTCGCCACCGGGCGCCAACCAGCGGCGCACCTGGGGCAGGATCAACTCCAGCGAGATGAACGAGACGTCGATGGTGACCAGCGAGACGGGCTCGGGCAGCGCCTCGAGATGGCGCGCATTGGTGCGCTCCATCACCACCACGCGCGCGTCTTGGCGCAGGCCCCAGTCGAGTTGCCCATAGCCCACGTCGATGGCGTACACCTTGGCCGCGCCGCGCTGCAACAGGCAATCGGTAAAGCCGCCTGTCGACGCGCCCACGTCCGCCGCCACGCGGCCATCCGGGCTGATGCCAAAAACGCTCAAAGCGTGCTCCAGCTTGAGCCCCCCACGACTGACGTAAGGCGGGCCCTGGCGTACCTCGACCTTGGCGGATTCATCCACCCGCGTCCCCGCCTTGTCGACGCGCTGGCCGTCGACGAACACCTGGCCGGCCAGGATGAGACGTCGCGCCTTCTCGCGGCTCGGCGCGAGCCCTCGGTTGTGAAGCAGTGTATCGATTCGCACGCCTTTCATGGGCGCAGAATAGTGCCCCTCGCCATAACTGTCAAGACAACATCTTTTGACGCCTCGGGGGGTCTGGGCTATGATGCCAGTCACCCTGCCTCGGAGGTCCGGCGTGTTTCCAGCGCTCCTGAAAGCCATGCGCCCCAAGCAGTGGGCCAAGAACGTCTTTGTCTTTGCCGGGCTGTTCTTCGACGGCAAGGCGCTCGATGGCGCCTGGGCATGGCGGAGCGTGGTCGCCTTTGTGCTCTTTTCCCTGGTATCGAGCGCCGTCTACCTGGTGAACGACCTGCTCGACATCGAGAAGGACCGGCTCCACCCGACAAAGCGCCTGCGGCCCCTGGCCTGTGGCGCGCTCAGCCCCAGGGTGGCGCAGGCCGCCGTCGTGGTGCTGCTGGGCGCCGGCATCCCCGCAGCCTTTGCGCTGAATCCCGCCTTTGGCGCCACGCTCCTGGGCTATGCCGTCCTCATGTTCGTCTACAGCGCCCGCCTCAAGAGCATCGTCATCGTGGACGTAATGGTCGTCGCCGCCGGGTTCGTCCTGCGCGTCTTTGGCGGGTCGGTGGTGGTGGACGTGACGCGCTTCTCGCCGTGGCTCTATGTCTGCACGACGCTGGGCGCGCTCTTTATCGCTCTCAACAAGCGCCGCCACGAGTTGCTCCTGCTGGCGGAGAACGCCAACGGCCATCGGTCCAGCCTGCAGGGCTACTCCGTGCCCTTTCTCGACGAGATGACCGCCCTGGTCGCCTCGTCAGCGCTGGTCACCTACTCGTTCTACACCTTTTCCGCGCCCAACCTGCCGCTCAACCACGGTATGATGCTGACGATCCCCTTTGTGATCTATGGCATCTTTCGGTACATGTACCTGATCCACAACCACAACCTGGGCGGCGCCCCTGAGGACGTGGTACTGGGCGATCGCCCCCTCATCGTAGCCTCACTGCTATGGGCCCTCACCGCCGGGATCGTCATCTATGGGCCGTCGCTCTTCTAGCGCGACGGCTTGGTTGTGGGTTGTGCGTTGTGTGTTGTGGGTTACGCCTTTGCAGGACGGGAGGGTTTCAGGCCACAGGTAACAGGGCCGAGCATAACCATCCTCCAGAGCCTGCAACCTGCCACCTGTAACACACAACCCATAACGCACAACCCACAACCGCCCCACGGCAGCATAAAGAGGGCGAGCCTTGTTGCTCTCGCCCTCTTGGAGCTAGTGCGAACCTAATCCGCGAATTAGCGCTTGGTGTACTGCGGCGCCTTGCGCGCACGCTTCAGGCCCGGCTTCTTGCGCTCCTTGGCGCGCGGATCGCGCGTCAACAGGCCGGCGCTCTTGAGCGGGGGCCTGTACTCGGGATTGGCGGCCAACAGCGCGCGCGCGATCCCATGTCGGATGGCGCCCGCCTGGCCGGTGATGCCGCCCCCCTCCACCATCACCGAGATCATGAACTGCTGCTCGGTGCCGGTGACGCGCAGCGGCTCCAGCGCCCGAATCATATCCACGTCTCGGCTAAAGTACTCGGCCGCCGGCTTGCCGTTGATGACCATCGCCCCCTCACCCGGGTACAGGCGTACCCTGGCGGTAGACGTCTTGCGACGACCGGTACCATAGTAATACTGCTGCGTTGCCACCTACTCGTCCTCCTTGTACTCAAGGCCTAGTGACAAGACCCTGAACTCGAGGCCTAATTCCATGCCAGGGTTCTCAGGCGCTACCACCACGGGAGACGCCCGGCGTTACGATACGTCCAGCGGCTTGGGCTGCTGTGCCTCGTGCGGGTGCGTGCCACCCGCGTACACCTTGAGCTTTTTCAGCATCGCGCGGCCCAGCCGATTCTTGGGCAGCATGCCACGCACGGCGAACTCGACCACCCGCGTGGGGTGCGCCTCCAGCATGCGCCGCAGGCTGGTCTCCGTCAACCCCCCGGGGTAGCCAGAATAGCGATAGTACATCTTCTGGTCAAGTTTGCGTCCGGTGACGGCGATCTTGTCGGCATTCACCACGATCACAAAGTCGCCCGTATCCATGCTGGGGGTAAAGATCGGCTTGTGCTTGCCGCGCAGCAGAGTGGCGATGCGGGTAGCCAGCCTGCCGAGGTTCTGCCCGGCGGCGTCGACCACGAACCACTCGCGCTGGATGTCAGATTTCTTTGCGCTATACGTCTTCACCTAACCGACTCCTTCCATGCTCGAGCGATGCTGGTTCTGGGCCCCGGCGCCGCCGGTTCCCTGGCCGCTGCAATCCGCCCGTCACTGCCTTGTGGGCAGCGTCGTTGTTCCTTCCGGCTCCTGGCGTTGATGCGCCATCGCCATACTCCACGCGCCAGAGGGTGAGCCCTCGCGCCGGAGCGGGCGGCCCGGATCGCGCCGGGTTGCGCGAGGCGAGCACCTCGGCAAAGCCATCCGCCGACAACTCGCCGCTCCCGACGAGCAGGAGCGTCCCCACCACGCGGCGCACCATCCCTCGCAGGAAGGCGTTCGCCGCGATCTCGAACTCCCATAACTCTACGTCTGCGCCCGCCCACGGTGGGGCCTCACGCCCCCGCCACTCGGCCCGCAGCACGGCCCGCACGGTGTTCCCGCCGCCCGGCGCCTGCCCAAAGGCCGCAAAGTCGTGCTCGCCCAGCAGGTGCCCCGCCGCCCGCTGCATCGCTTCCACGTCGGGCCGCCTCGCCAAGCCCCAGCCGTAGCGCCGCATGAGGGGCTGGCTGGCCGACGCGTGATGCACCCAGTAGCGATACGTCCTCTGCCGCGCGCTGAATCGTGCGTGAAAGCGCTCCTCTGCCGGCGCCAGATCCCGCACCACGATGTCGTCGGGAAGGAGGGCGTTCATCGCCCTCTGCAACGTCTCCACGCCGTGGCGCCAGCTCGTCTCAAAGCTGATCACCTGTCCTTGGGCGTGCACGCCGGCGTCCGTTCGACCGGCGCCCACGATGCGCACGAACTCTTGCGTGGCGCTCCGCAGGGCGCGCTCCAGCTCGCCCTGAATGGTCAGGCCACTGGCCTGGATCTGGAACCCACCGTAATCGGTGCCATCGTAGGCGACGATGGCGCGATATCTCTGTGCTCCCACGACGACCCAAGGTCTCACTCAGGCCCCTCGCCGTAGCGGCGGAGGGGAACCTAGTCCACCAACTCTAGCACAACCATCTCGGCCCCATCGCCCTGGCGACGCCCAATCTTGATCATGCGGGTGTACCCGCCGGGGCGCTCTTCGAACCGCGGGGCGATCTCGTCGAACAGCTTGCGCACCACCATCGGGTCGCGCAGCACGGCCGCCACCATCCGGCGCTCGTGCACGTCATGCTGATCGCCATCCCGCTTGACCTTGCCGCGCTTGGCGAGGGTCACCAGGTGCTCGGCCTCGCCGCGGATCGCCTGCGCCTTGGCGTGGGTCGTCCGGATGCGCTCGTGGCGGAAGAGTTCGGTCATCAGGTTTCGAAAGAGTGCAACGCGGTGGGCTGAGGTGCGACCCAGGTGCTTGCCAGCCACACGGTGTCTCATCGCGAACTACCTCTCTTGTATCGTAACATCTCGGCGTAGCGCCGGGTTCATCCAGCCGCCGCGGCGATCGGCCGGCCGCGCCTGGTGTGCGTGCTACTCTTCCAGCTCATAGTCCGCCGGAAGGTAACCCTTCTCGCGCAGCCGGTCGACGAGTTCGACCAATGACTTTTGCCCAAAGTTGCGGATCGCCAGGATCTCGGCGGGCCCGCGCTCCAGGCGCTCGATGATCTCGCCGACCTTGGTGATGCCGGCGCGCTTCAAACAGTTGTAGGCGCGCATGCCCAGATCTAGATCCTCGATGGGCACGTCATAGAACTCGCCGCCCTCGCGCTCCTCCTCCACACGCTCTGCCTCCTCCGCCTCGGCGGCGGAGAACTGGCTCAGCGGCGAAAAGTGACGCATGAGGATGCGCGCGGCCTCTGTCAGCGCATCTCCGGGATGCACCGTGCCGTCGGTCCAGATCTCGAGCTTGAGCAGGTCATAGTCCGTGATCTGCTCGATGCGCGCTGCCTCGACCTCAGTGTTCACCCGAACGATGGGCGAGTAGATGGCGTCCACCGGGATCTGCCCGATGGGCAGCGCCTTGCGATCCTCGGCGGGGGAATAGCCCACGCCGCGCTCGGCGACTAACTCTAGCTCCAGCTCCGACTCGAGCGTGTCCAGGGTCAGGAGCTGCAACTCGGGGTTGGCGATCTCGACGCTCGATGGCGCCTCGATGTCGCCCGCCGTGATGACGCTCTTGCCCCTGGCCGTGACCCGCATGCGCACCGGTTCGTCGGTGTGCATGATCAGGCGCACCTTCTTGAGGTTCAAGATCAGCATGATCATGTCCTCTTTGGCGCCCGGAATCTCGGTAAACTCGTGAGGCACGCCGCTCACCCGCACGGACGTGATGGCCGCGCCCGAGAGGGACGACAGCAACACCCGCCGCAAGGCCACCCCCATGGTCACGCCATAGCCCCGGTTCATCGGGCCGATAGCGTAGCGGCCATAGTTCTGAGTGTTGGCCTCACACTCGATCTTTGGTAGTACTTGATTCAGCAAGGGGTACCCTCCTCACCTGCTTTGAGCGACCCCACCCGAGGTAATCGTCGACCTCACAGGGCAACGTCGCACGGGGGTTCTCGCGCAACCGGCCCGGCTTATCGTGAGTAGAACTCGACGATCAGCTGCTCCGAGAGCGGCACGTCGATCTGCTCGCGCGTGGGGATGGCCACCACCGTCCCGCTCAGTTCGGCGGGGTTCAGGTTGAGCCACTCCGGGACGGACCGATCCTCCAGGACCTCAGTCAGACCTCGGAAGTACCCGTTCTGCTTGCTGGCTTCACGCACCGTGATGACGTCTCCGGCCTTGATGAGCGCCGATGGGATGTTCAAGCGCCGCCCATTCACCATGAAATGGCTGTGCTGAATGAGGTGCCGCGCCTGGGCCCTCGAATCGGCCATCCCCAGCCGATACACAACATTGTCGAAGCGGCTCTCCAGGATGGAGAGCAGGTTGGCGCCCGTCTGCCCGCGGCCACGCACGGCGATATCATAGTAGCGCCGGAACTGGCGCTCGAGCACGCCATAGATGCGGCGCGCGCGCTGCTTCTCACGAAGCTGCAGGCCATAGTCCGACGTACGCTGGCGAAACTGCGCCTGCTTGCCGTGCACGCCGGGCGCGTAGGCGCGCCGCTCAAAGGCGCACTTGGGTGACATGCACCGCTCGCCCTTGAGAAACAGCTTCATCCCCTCGCGCCGGCATAGTTTGCAGACCGAATCCGTATACCTTGCCATGTAGCCTCCTAATGCCCGATTGCGACCACGATGTATTGCGTTGTCGGCAATCGCTGCGGGTTTACGTTCCGTTGGGGTCTGCGCCCCCTCGAATGGGCAGTACATTCTGCGAAACGTGTGCCGTTTCGCGACGTCTTCCCCGCTCCCGCGCACGACCGATCGGTCGTGCGCCTGCCTTGCCTCTGGTGCGTCGCCCGAGTTCCGCTCTACTCGTCCTAGATGCGGCGCTTTTTCGGCGGCCGGCACCCGTTGTGCGGAATGGGCGTCACGTCCGTGATGGAACGGACCCGTAAGCCGGCGGCCTGGATGGTGCGCAGCGCCGTTTCGCGGCCCGGGCCGGGTCCCTTCACAAAGATGTCTACTTCACGCATCCCCGCATCCATGGCAGCGCGGCTGGCGGCCTCGGTGGCGGTCTGCGCGGCGTAAGGCGTGCTCTTGCGCGACCCCTTGAAGCTCTGGCCGGCGCTGCGCCAGCACACCACGTTGCCCGTCGGATCCGTGAATGTGATGATGGTATTATTAAATGTCGATTGGACATAGGCGTGCCCATACGGAACGTTGCGACGTTCGCGGCGAGCACCCCTGGTAGCCGTTCTCCTCCGCCCCATCCTATCCTCCCGCTACTTACGTCTTGGCGCGAGCGCGCTTCTTGCCCGCTACAGTCCGTCGCGTCCCGCGTCGCGTGCGCGCGTTGGTGCGCGTCCTCTGACCCCTCACCGGCAGATTCCGCCGATGGCGCAGCCCACGATAGCTGCCGATTTCCTGCAGCCGCCTGATGTTCATCGCCACGTCGCGGCGCAGGTCGCCCTCTACCACGAACTCGCTATCGATCAACTCGCGCAACCGGGCGACCTCGGTCTCGGTGAGGTCGCGACAGCGCGTGTCGGGGCTCACCCCGGTGTTGCCGAGGATCTCGTTGGCTCGGGAACGCCCGATGCCATAGATGTAGGTCAGCCCGATCTCGACGCGCTTTTCGTTGGGCAGGTCAATCCCTGCGATACGTGCCATGTTGTGCCTCCTTTGCGCCCGGCCCCGGCGGCTCCTCGCCGCCCCTTGCCGGGCTGCCCTTCCCAACTACCCCTGACGCTGCTTGTGGCGTGGGTTCACGCAAATCACCCGCACAACACCACGACGGCGGATGATCTTGCACTTGTCGCAACGCTTTTTCACCGACGGTTTTACCTTCATGACTTCCTCCCACAGACGGGCGGTCCGGCGCCTAGCGCCGCGCCCTGGTCAGGATCTCTGCCCCGTTCTCTGTAATCGCGATGGTGTGCTCGTAATGGGCCGACAGGCTCAAGTCGGCTGTGACCACCGTCCACCCGTCATCCAGTTGTCGCGTGTGATAGCCGCCCAGCGTGAACATCGGTTCCAGCGCCAGGGCCATCCCAGCCCGCAGCCGCAGCCCCTTGCCCGGCGGGCCCCAGTTGAGCACCCGCGGCTCCTCGTGCATGGCGCGCCCGATGCCGTGCCCACCGTACTCCCGGATCACTTCCAGGTCGGCGCCTCGCCCCACGGCCTCGATGGCGTGCGAGATGTCACCCAGTCGGGCTCCCGCCCGGGCGGCAGCTATGCCCGCCTCCAGTGCGCGACGGGTCACCTCCATCAGGCGCTCCGCCTCGGGATCCACCTGCCCCACACCCACCGTGACGGCGGCGTCGCCCTGATACCCCTGCCAGATGGCGCCCACATCGATGCTGATCAGGTCGCCCTCACGCAGCACCCGCGCTCCCGGAATGCCGTGCACGATCTCTTCGTTAATCGACGCGCAGATGGTGGCCGGATAGCCATGATATCCCTTGAAGGAGGGTGTGCCTCCCATGCCACGAATCGTGGTCTCGGCGATACGGTCGAGTTCCCCCGTCGTGATCCCCGGTCGCACGGCGGCGCTGGTCTCTTCCAGCGCGCGGGCCACGATCTCGCCGGCCCGCCGCATGCGCTCCAACTCCTCGGGCGTGCGCGTCGCTACCACCTCGCGGCTCGCCGGCCGCTGCCGCAAATGCCGCACTCTGTTCCCCCGTCCCTGTCAAGACCGGGCCGCATGGATCACGGCCCTCAAGTCGTGCTGCACCGCCTCCACGCCCTGATCGCCATCCACCTCGGACAGGATGCCCTGCTCGCGATAGTAGGCGATGAGGGGGGCGGTGCGCTCATTGTACACCTCGATGCGGCGGCGCTGCACCTCGGGGGTGTCATCCTCGCGCTGCACCAGCTTGCCGCCACAACTATCACAGACGCCCTCGACGGCCTCTGGGTTGAACGTCTCGTGGTAGATCGCCCCACACTGGCTGCACGTCCACCGGCCCGACAAGCGTTGCAGCAACACCTCTGTCGGCACCTCTATGTAGGCCACGACGTCCACCTGCCGCCCCATGCGGCCCAGGAGGTCCTCCAGGGCCCGGGCCTGCGCCACCGTGCGCGGGAACCCATCTAGGATCACACCATTGGCGCAATCGGGGCGCGACAGGCGCTCGGCGATCATGTCGACGGTTACCTCGTCGGGCACCAACTCGCCGCGATCGATGAACTCTTTCGCCCGGCAACCGAGGGGCGTCCCCGCGTCCATGGCCTCGCGGAACAGCACCCCGCTCGAGACCGTGGGCAGCGACAGCCACTCCGCCAGTAACTCTGCCTGCGTCCCCTTGCCCGCTCCCGGCGCCCCCAACAGCACGATATCCACGACCCTAACGCATCCTCTTGATAAAGCCCTCGTAGTGGCGCATCAGGAGCTGCGCCTCGAGCTGTTTCATCGTATCCAGCACCACGCCCACCACGATCAGCAGTCCCGTGCTGGTGACGAGCATCTCGCTGGTGCCCACCAGCGGGCGCACCAGGAAGGGCAGGATGGCCACGATCCCCAGGAACAGCGCGCCCACCAGGGTGATGCGCTGCAGCACGCCGTGGAGATACTCTGCCGTGCGCTGCCCTGGACGAATGCCGGGGATAAAGCCCCCCTGACGCTGCAGCGTCTCGGCCAGGTTCTGCTGCCGGAAGATGACGTCGGTATAAAAGTAGGTCAACGCCACCACCAGCACAAAGTACAGGATCCAGTAAAAGGCGCCGTTGGCGTCAAAGATCCGCGAGACCGCCACCGCGATGTTGCGGATGATGTCCACCTGCGCGTTGACAAAGTAGCTGGCCACCACGCCGGGGAACATGAGCATCGACACCGCAAAGATGAGCGGGATCATGCCCGCCGAGTTGACCTGGAGCGGCACGTGGGTGCTCTGCCCACCGTAAACCCGGGTGCCCCGCACGCGCTTGGCGTACTGCACCGGGATACGCCGCTGACCCTCCTGCACGATCACGATGCCGAACATCGTAATGATCGTGATGACGATAAACACCACGATGCTCCACGGGTTGGACACCCACAACTGGCCCAACCGCTGCGGAATGCCGGCCACGATACCGCCAAAGATGATGATGGAAAGCCCGTTGCCGATCCCCTGCTCATCGATCAGTTCGCCCAGCCAGATGGCGAACATGGTGCCAGCGGTGAGCGTGATGAGCGTGGCGATGGTCGGCATCAGGTTCGCGCCGCTAAAGCCAAAGTTCGTGATGGCGGGTCCGGCCGTCCCGACGGACTGTGCCAGGATCGACGTCTGCCCGATGCCCTGCAACAGCGCCAACGGGATGGTGAGCAGGTGCGTGTAAAGGTTCATTCTCTGCCGCCCCGCCTCGCCCTCCCGGGCCAACTGCTCGAGGCTAGGGATGATGGGCTGTAACAACTGCAGCACGATCTGGGCGGTGATAAAGGGGTACACCCCCATGGCCATGACCGAAAAGTTGGACATGGCGCCGCCCGAGAACATGTCCAGCAGCCCCAGCAACTGGTTCTGCTGGAACACCTGGCGCAGGGCCTCGGCGTTTACCCCGGGAACCGGGACGTGCGCCGCCAGCCGGTAGAGCACCAGGATTCCCAGCGTGAAAAAGATCTTTCGACGCAGGTCTGGCAGCTTGAGCGCGTTGGAAACCGCCTGCAGCATCAGCTCCTCCCGAGTCCCGCTTGGGCGATGGCGTTCGCGTCACAGCCCACCGTCTGGAACCGCCTATTCGCTCTCGACGCTGCCGCCGGCGGCCTCGACCTTGGCCTTGGCCACCTCAGAGCAAGCGTCCACGCGCAGCGTCAGCGCGCGATCGATATCGCCGCCTCCCAGCACCTTGATGGGAAGCTTGTCGTCACGCACCAGCCCCTCAGCCACCAGCATCGCCACGTCGATAACTGTGCCGGCGTCAAAGCGATTGAGCTTGCCCACATTCACCACCGCATACTCGATGCGGCGGGGATTGCGAAAGCCCCGCTTGATGGGCAGGCGATTCACCAACGGCAGCTGGCCGCCCTCAAAGTGCAGCCTGCCACCGCGACCCGAGCGCGAGTTCTGGCCCTTGGTGCCATAGCCGGCCGTCTTGCCCTGGCCCGCCGCGATACCCCGGCCCTTGCGCTTGCGGGACCGCTTGGCCCCTTCCGGTTGGTGTAGTTCATGCAGCTTCATGACCGACCTCTTCCACTTGGACGAGATGCTGCACCTTGTTCACCATGCCGCGGATGACCGCGCAGTCGTCCTGCTCGACGACATCCCCCAGGCGTCGTAGGCCCAGGGCCGCGATGGTCCGCTTCTGGCGCACGTCATAGCCAATGGCGCTTCGAACGTACGTGATGCGCAGCTTGTCAGCCATTGGCCTCAACCCTCCACGGCGGCAGCAACTCGGCGACACTCTTGCCGCGGGCACGCGCCACCGCTTCCACGTCGCGCAACTGCTTCAGTCCCTCGAACGCCGCCCAGACCACGTTGAACACGTTGTCGCTCTTGAGCGACTTGGAGAGGACGTCGTGCACGCCCGCAGCCTCGAGAACCGCACGCACGCCACCGCCGGCAATAACGCCGGTCCCGGGCGAGGCGGGCTTCATCAGTACCTGGGCGGCGCTAAAGTTCACCAGCACCTCGTGCGGCAGGGTTCTCCCGGCCAGAGGAACGGCTACCATGCTACGCCTGGCTCGCTCCGATCCCTTGCGGATCGCCGAGGGCACCTCACGCGCCTTGCCGACGCCCACGCCGACACGGCCATTGCCATCCCCCACGACAACCAGGGCACGGAAACCAAAGCGCCGTCCACCCTTGACTACCTTGGCGACGCGACTGATATGGACGACACGCTCAACAAGCTCTTCGCCCTCATCGAGCCGTTCTCGTTCGTTCCTTCTTGGCATCAAATCTCTCCTCGTTAATCACCGCCCCTGCCCGGCACAGCCGCCCTAGAAGGTCAGCCCCGCCTCACGAGCGGCCTCGGCCAACGCCTTGACGCGCCCGTGGTACTGATAACCACCTCGGTCAAAGACCACTTGGTTCACACCGCGTGCCAGGGCGCGCTCGGCAAGCACCCGTCCGACGACCTTGGCCTCGTCCGACTTTTTCGCCGCCTCACCACACTGCCCGCGCACCTCTTTGTCCAGCGTCGATGCGGCCACCAGGGTGTGCCCCACCGAGTCGTCGATGATCTGGGCATAGATATGGTCCAGGCTGCGAAACACATTCAGCCGTGGGCGCTCGGGGGTGCCGACAACCGTCTTGCGCACCCGACGATGGCGCCGCATACGCGCCTGGCGCGTCTTTTGTGCGTCTCCCATTATCGGATACCCGCCTTTCCGGCCTTGCGCCGAATCACTTCGCCCGCGTAGGCGATCCCCTTCCCCTTGTAAGGTTCGGGCTTGCGCACGGCGCGAATCTTGGCCGCCACCTCACCGACCGCTTCCTTGTCGTTCCCCTCGACCACGAGGGTAGTGCCGGAACGGTCGACGATGATCTTGATCCCCGGGGGAGGCGTAACCGGTACCGGATGGCTAAAGCCGATCTGCAGTACCGCGCCGTCACCCTGCTGCTCGGCGCGGTAACCCACGCCGTTGATCTGAAGACGCTTCTGGAATCCCTCGGTAACGCCGGTCACCATGTTGGCGAGCAGCGCCCGCGTCAAACCATGCAGCGCTCGGTTTTGGCGGCTGTCGTCGGGCCGCGACACGGTGAGCACGCCCTCGTCCAGCGCGATGCGCATGTTGGGATGAAGCGTGCGCGAAAGCGCGCCGCGCGGCCCCTCTATCGTTACCGTATTACCCTCTTGGCGCACCTTCACGCCCGCGGGCACGGGAATGGGCATGCGTCCGATTCTAGACACGATCGATACCTCCCACTTGACTGAGGCCAGCCAGTCGCCGTCCCGCGGCTACCAGACCTCGCAGAGAACCTCGCCGCCCACACCGAGGCGCCGGGCCTCCTTGCCGGAGATCACGCCCTTGGGCGTCGAAAGGATCACCGTGCCCAGGCCCGATTGCACCCAGGGGATCTCCTCCCGCTTGGTGTAGACGCGGCAACCCGGCTTGCTCACGCGGCGCAGCCCGGCCACGATGGGCTCCCGGTCCTCGGTGTACTTGAGATACACCTTGATCATCGGGAACTTGCCATCGCGGGTCACCTCATAGCGCGCGATATAGCCCTCATCCTTCAGCACTTGGGCGATGGCGCGCTTGAGGCGGGACGACGGCACCAGGCAAAAGTTCTGGCGCACGGCCGTCGCGTTGCGTATGCGGGTCAACATGTCAGCGATTGGATCGGTTACGCTCATACTTGAAACTCTCCTGCTTCGGGTTCCCTGGGCTGGCGAGACGTGCATCCACGCGCGGCCAGATCCAGGCGACAGACCCCAGCCATTCTGCGTGAGTCGGACTACCAGCTCGACTTGGTGACGCCCGGAATCTTGCCAGCCATCGCCAACTCGCGGAAGCAGATGCGGCACAGGTGGAAGCGGCGCATGTAACCCCGCGGCCTGCCACAGCGCACACACCGGTTGCGGACACGGGTCGGGTACTTTCGGCGCGTCTCACGCACGATGATGGACTTTTTGGCCACTATTCCTTCCCTCCGATTAAGCACTTCACAACCGGGGCTGCCCCAACGCGTGAGACCCCACACCCGGCGACCACCGCCGCCGCACATGTGCCGCCAGGCACCACGTGGACCGCGCCTACTGCTTCACAAACGGCATACCAAACTGCTCGAGCAGATAGCGACCCTCTTCGTCGTTCTCCGCCGAGGTGACGATGGTCACTTCGAGCCCGCGCACCTTGTCGATCGCATCATAGTCGATCTCCAGGAACACGAGCTGCTCGCGCAAGCCCAGGGTATAGTTGCCACGCCCATCGAACGAGGAGCGTGACACCCCGGTAAAGTCGCGCTGCCGGGGCAGTGCGATATTGATCAGTCGGTCCAAGAACGAATACATCCGCTCTCCGCGCAGCGTGACCTTGGCCCCAATCGGGTTGCCCTCGCGCAGGCGAAAGTTCGCGACGGACTTGCGCGCGCGCGTGATGATCGCCTTCTGCCCCGTGATAGCCGCGAGATCATTGCTAGCGGCATCCAGGGCCTTGGCGTTCTGCAACGCCTCGCCGGCGCCAATGTTCACCACGATCTTTTCGAGGCGCGGGACTTGCATCACGCTCCGGTAAGAGAAGCGTTCCATCATACTGGGAACGATCTCGTTCCGATATTGGTCCTGCAATCTCGGCATCGTCGTCTACTCCTCAGGTCCCCGGCCGGCCCGCGCTTCCGGGCGACAGGGCCTCAGCATCGCGGGGTTCCGCACCTATTCGATGATCTCGTTGCACTTGCGGCAGATGCGCGCTTTAGTGCCGTCGGGCGCCACGCGATAGCCGACACGGGTCGGCTTGTCGCAATGCGGGCATACCAGCGCCACGTTCGACACATTCACCGGCGCCTCGCGCTCGATGATGCCGAACTGGGTACGCACGTCACCGGTGCGCCGCTGATGCTTCTTGACGATGTGCACGCCGGCAACCACGACGCGGTTCTCCTGGGGTATGGCCGTGTTCACGGTGCCCCGGACCCCCCGGTCGTTGCCGCTGATCACCTCGACGGTGTCGCCCTTTTTAATCTTCATCTTGACTCCTCACCGCCCTCTACAGCACTTCCGGCGAGAGCGACACGATCTTCATAAAGCCCCGGTCGCGCAACTCGCGCCCCACGGGGCCAAAGATCCGCGTGCCCCGCGGGTTCTGCTCGGCGTCGAGAATGACCGCCGCGTTATCATCGAACCGAATGTGAGACCCGTCCGGCCGGCCATATTCCTTGGCGGTACGTACGATCACGGCGCGCACCACGTCCTTCTTTTTCACCGTACCGCCGGGGTTGGCCTCCTTGACAGAGGCGATGATAACATCGCCCACGCCGGCATAGTGTCGGCGCGTGCCCCCCAGCACCTTGATGCACATGATCTCGCGGGCGCCCGTATTGTCAGCAACGTTGAGCCTGGTAAATGCCTGAATCATCTCTCGTTACCCTCTAGTTCCGATTGCGGGTCCACCAAGGGATACCGCCGCCCGGCGCCAAGATGTGCCCCACCTCTAGCGAGGCTCTCCTGGCGACCGCTGCGAGCTAGGAACCGGCCCGCCTGACGATTTCGATTACCTTCCAACGCTTGCGGCGGCTGAGGGGACGAGATTCCTCGATCCTCACCAGGTCGCCATCCCGGCACGACTCATCCTCGTCGTGCGCCAGGTACTTTTTGTGCGTCCGCATAATCTTGTTGTACAGCCGGTGCTGTGAGGTGGTCTCGACGTTCACGACCACGGTCTTGGCCATCTTGGTGCCGACCACCCGACCATCCAGCACTTTGCGCTTCCCTGGCATATCTATCGTACCTCCGCCTGCAGCTCCAGCTCGCGCAGCGCCGTCTTGACGCGCGCGATGTCACGGCGCACCTGCCGTACGCGACTCGTATCCGCCAACTGCCGCGTGGCCATCTGGAACCGGAGGTTGAACATCTCCTGGTACAGCTCGTCGAGCCGCTGCGAGAGTTCCTCCTGGCTCAGCCCGTGGAGTTCGCTGCTCTTCATTCCGCCTCACCTCCGGCGATGTCCCGACGCACGAACGATGTCTGGATCGGCAGCTTTTGGGCCGCCTGGGCCAGCGCGCCGCGCGCCGTCGCCTCGTCGATGCCGCTCACCTCAAAGATAATGCGCCCGGGCTTGACGACGGCCACATAGTGGTCGACGTTGCCCTTGCCACTACCCATGCGGGTCTCCGCGGCCTTCATGGTGACGGGCTTGTCAGGAAAGATGCGAATCCACAACTGGCCGCTGCGCTTCATCTGGCGCACGATGGTGCGGCGGGCCGCCTCGATCTGGCGACTGGTGATCCACGCCGGCTCGAGCGCCTTGAGCGCATAGTCGCCAAAGTTGATCTCGGCGCCGCGGGTGGCCTTGCCCTTCATGCGTCCGCGATGCTGTCTGCGGTGCTTCAGCCTCTTGGGCATCAACATGGTGGTTACGCTCCCCCGGCGCTCTCGGCCTCGGCGGCCTCGGGGAGCACGTCCCCGCGATACACCCAGACCTTGACGCCGATACGGCCAAACGTCGTCAGCGACTCGGACACGGCATAATCGATGTCGGCGCGCAGCGTGTGCAGAGGCACCCGCCCTTCACGCGCCCACTCGCGCCGCGCCATCTCTGACCCGGACAGGCGCCCCGAACAGGCAATACGAATCCCCTTGGCGCCGGCGCGCATGGCGCGCGTAATAGCCTGCCGCATGGCCCGCTTCTGCGAGACGCGGCGCTCCAACTGCTCAGCCACGTTCTCGGCGATCAGGTGCGCGTCCACCTCGGGGCGCTCCACCTCGACCACGTCCAGGCGCAGGTTCTTGCCCGCCACGCCGGTGACCGCCTCGAGCTTTTCCTTGAGGGCATTCACGTTGGCCCCGCGCCGCCCGATCACCACGCCCGGCTTGGCCGTGACGATGGTGATCGCCACTTGCTTGGGGAAGCGCTGGATCTCGATGCGCGAGATGCCCGAGCGCCCCAGTTGCTCGTGAATGAGCTGGCGGAGCTTCATGTCCTCGGCGACGAGGCGTGCATACTCCTCACCCTCGGCAAACCACTTGGACTCCCAGTCCTTTATGACTCCCAGCCTGAAACCGATGGGATGTACCTTACGGCCCAAAATAACCTCCTTGGCCAAGCTCCGGCTTGGCACGTTCCCCCGACATTACGCCGGACCCGGCCTACGCCCCGTTCTTCTCCGACAGGACCACGGTCACGTGGGAGCCCCGCTTCAGAAGCGGCTTGTAGCGTCCTCGCGCCCCCGCTCGGCCTCGCTTCAGCGTCGGAGCCTCGTCCGCCTTGATCTGCGCGACGTACAGCTCCTCGACCGAGAGCCCATGATTCTCCTCGGCGTTGGCAGCCGCCGACCGGATCACCTTGGACACCTCGCGAGCCGCCGCCTTGGGCGTGAACCGCAGGATGTTCAGTGCCTGGCTCACATCGTGACCACGGACCAGGTCCACCACCAGGCGCACTTTCTGCGGCGACATGCGGATGTACTTTGCCACTGCTCTGACTTCGCTCATGCCCAATCTCCTCCCACGCCCTGCTTTCGCGGCCGCCGGGCTTGGCTTCGGCCGGCTCGGTCTCCGGGGGGGCCTCAGGCTACCCCGGGCCGCGCCTAGCGCACCCTGGTGCGTCGCTCCCTGGCCTCGTGGCCGCGGAAGTACCGCGTGGGCGCAAACTCGCCCAATTTATGTCCAACCATGTTCTCGGTGATATAGATGGGGATGTGCCGCCGGCCGTCGTGCACGGCGATCGTGTGCCCCACCATCTGTGGAAAGACCGTGGACGCGCGCGACCAGGTCTTGATGACCCGCTTCTCACCGGTGCGGTTCATCTCTTCCACTTTGCCAAGCAGCTTGGCCGATACGAACGGCCCCTTCTTGAGCGATCTCGACATCCTCAACCCTCCTCACACCATGCAGCGCACCGCGGCCCGCCGCACCGTCAGATCAACCGGCCTCAGCGTCCCTTGCCACGTCGCCGCACGATGAACTTGCCCGTGTCCTTGTTGCGACGCGTCCTCTTGCCCAGGGTCGGCTGCCCCCACGGCGTCTTGGGTGAGGGCATGCCAACCGGCGACTTGCCCTCACCGCCACCGTGCGGGTGGTCGCTGGGGTTCATGGCCGAGCCACGGGTGTGGGGCCGACGCCCCAGCCACCGCGCGCGCCCCGCCTTGCCGATCTTGATGATGCCGTGCTCGACGTTGCCCACCTGCCCGATGGTGGCCAAGCAGTCACGGCGCACCATGCGCACCTCGCCCGAGGGGAGGCGCAACGTCACATAGTCCCCTTCCTTGGCGAGCAACTGCGCCGACGTGCCCGCCGAGCGGGCCATCTGCCCACCCTTGCCGGCGACCAGCTCGATGTTGTGCACCGTGCTGCCCAGCGGAATGCGCTCCAGGGGCAGGGCGTTCCCCGGCCGAATCTCGGCGTCGGGGCCCGACATGACCTGATCGCCCACCTTGAGGCTCACCGGCGCGAGGATGTAGCGCTTCTCACCGTCGGCGTAGGCCAGCAGGGCGATATTGGCGGTGCGGTTCGGATCATACTCGATGGTCGCTACCCGCGCCGGCACGCCGTGCTTGTCGCGCTTGAAATCGATCAGGCGGTACTTGCGCTTATGCCCACCCCCACGGTGCCGCACCGTGATCTTGCCGCGAAAGTTGCGCCCGGCGTTCTTTTTCACCGACTCGAGCAGCGACTTTTTGGGGGTGGTGGAAGTAACGTCCTCGAACGATTGACCCGTCATCCACCTGCGCGAAGGCGTTGTGGGCTTGTATGTCTTGATAGCCATGGATCGTTCCTCTCACCAACACTAATGCTTCGGCGCGACGTGGGCGCTAGCGCCCACGTCAGACCCCCTCAAAGAAGCTGATGCTCTCGCCAGGGGCCACCGTCACGATGGCCTTCTTCCAGTCCGGCGTGCGCCCCGTATGGCGCCCCAACCGTCGGTTCTTGCCGCGCACCTTCATCATATTCACATTGGCGACCGTGACTTTAAAGATCTCTTCCACGGCCTGGCGCACCTGGTGCTTGTTGGCGCGCGGATCCACCTCAAAGGTGTAGCGGTGCAGGGCGTCGGA
>Ga0123329_1001558_pt1 | contig 21550 bp, 12 predicted proteins | sample BioC12SIPDNA_FD_89703 | JGI IMG/M metagenome (GOLD analysis project Ga0123329, IMG submission 89703) | Anaerobic biogas reactor microbial communites from Washington, USA - Biogas_R1_B C12 SIP DNA | ecosystem: Engineered > Bioreactor > Anaerobic > Unclassified | place: Washington, USA | collected...
CAATCGGCCTCAATCGGGCCGCCGTCGCCCTCGTACTGCTGGTTACGCAGCCGCAGAATCCCCGAAAACGTGAACGCCGAGGCGTTGCGACCGTTCCGCGTCGGCAGGACGCAGTCGAACATGTCCACGCCGCGCCGGATAGCCCCGAGGATATCCCGCGGCTGGCCCACGCCCATCAGGTACCGCGGCCGGTCGGCCGGCAGTTCCGCCGCCGCCGAGTCCACGGCCCGCATCATGATCTCGTGCGGCTCGCCGACGCTCACCCCGCCGATGGCGTAGCCCGGCGACGGCACCTCGGCCACCAGGCACCTGGCGGCCTGACGTCGCAGGTCGTCGAACTCGCCGCCCTGGACAATCGGAAACAGGGCCTGACGGTCGCTCGTCCGGTGGGCGTCGCGGCATCGCCGAGCCCACAGCAGCGTCCGTTCCGTGGCCTCCTCCACCTCCGACCGCGACGCAGGATACGGCGGGCACTGGTCCAGCGCCATGACGATGTCGGCTCCGATGGCGGCTTGGGTTTCGATGCAGTTCTCGGGCGTCATCCGCAGGGCGGCCCCGTCGATGTGGCTGCGGAACTCGACGCCGTCGTCGTCCACGGTGCGCAGGTTCGACAGGCTGAAGACCTGGAACCCGCCGGAATCGGTCAGCACCGGACCATTCCACCCCATCATGGCCTGAATGCCGCCCAGGCGGCCGACCACGTCGGCGCCCGGCCGCAGGGCCAGATGGTAGGTGTTGGCCAGGAGTATCTCCGCACCCAGGTCGCGCAGGTCCCGCGGCAGAAGACCTTTGACCGAGGCGCGGGTGCCCACGGGCATGAACGCCGGCGTCCGGAACGTGCCGTGAGGCGTCGAGAACTCGCCTGCCCTGGCGGCCGAGGAACCGTCGCGATGATGAATCTGAAAGTCGAACATGCGTCGCCGCTCCGCGCGCCGCGTGGCGTCAGTACACCCGAATCAGCTTGCTGCCCGGGTAGTAGTAATAGAGTATGCCCTCGGCGCGACGGCCGAGGCTGGCCTGCTTCTCGGCGCCGTACTGGCTCATGCCGATGCCATGACCGTAGCCGCGACCCGAGACCACCGCCACGCCGTCCTCGAGGCGAACGTCGAAGCGATCCGACCGGAACGGGGTTTCCGGCGGAAACTGCTTCTTGAACACGGAAACCGGGATTTCCCAAAGCCGGTCGGGCGACTCGGATGTCCAGAGGTTGACCCACCGGACGCGTCCGTCTTCGGTGCGGGCACGGTCGCCCGACTCGGCGACGGCAATCGCCTTCACGCCGCGCGCGGCCTCCATGACCTTGTTCGTGGCCCGCAGGTTCTTGAGCAACTGCTCGGCATCCTGGCGAATCTCCCACCGGTAGTTGGGCGCGTCGCTGCTGTAGCTGCAAGCCACGCCCATCAGGGGCGGAATCCGCGGCGCCTTCGGGAAGAGCTGGTACGCCGCCACGGCCTGACCACCGCTGGTGCTGTGATAGAATGTCTCGAAGAGTCTGGGGCCGCTGCCGCCATCATAGGTCAGGACAACGCCTTGCGTCTGGCGGACGGCCTCGCGGGCCTTCTCGGTCTCGCTGGCGGCCCCTTCCTGGTACGCCTGGCTGCGGCCGCTGCTGTCATAGACGTCGAAGGACCGGCCCGACGGCACATTCTTCATGTGATAGAGGGCGAAGGTCCGGGCGGCAATGGCCTGGGCCTTGTGCGTCTCGATGTGCCATTTGCCCAGGAGCTCCTTGCCGACCACGCTGACCAGGTACTGCTCCAAGGGGAGGACATTCACCAGGGACACCTTGTCACTGTCGGCGCTGACGCGCAAGGTGCCGCGGAACACGGGTTGCCGGGCCGTCGGGCTCGGGGCGGGAAACACGATGCGGGCCTCCTCCACGTGGGCCGGCACAATAACCACATGGCCGCTGTCGAGGGGCTGCTCGTTCAGGAAGAGCTTGCCACCCTTGACCGAGAAGCTCGCCCCGGCCAGTTCCTCCCCCTGCCCGAGCATCTTGCCGCTGAGGCGATCATACATCTGGTATCGATCCAGCACGTTCACGAGCCGCGAGGGCGTGTCCTCGCCGATCTTCACGCGGATGTACGGCCCCGCCAGGGACGCCTCGCCTGGAATCTCGACGGACGGCTCGGGACGGCACCCCGTCAACCAGACACAGAGCCACACCAGAGCCGCCGGTCCCGCCAGATAGCGCAACCGCGACGCGCTAGCCGCAGCCGTGACGCGATGGAACATCGAGAGAGCCTTTCCTGGGAATGGGGTTGCCGGGGGCACGGCCTTCGCGCCCGCATCGTTCCTGTCATCGGCAATCAGCCGGGCCGCACATCAGGACATTGGTCCGAATCGTGGCCCTGGCCGCGGTACACGTGCAGGCCGGTGTCCTTGTAGCGCTGGTACTCGCTGAAGATGCAGCCACAGTACTGCTGACGATAGAGGTTGCGCCGCCGGGCCTCCTCGTGGGCGGGTTCGGCCAGATGTCGCCAGTCGAAGTAGGCGAACGGCACGCCGACGGCGTCGGCCACCTCCTCCCCGACACGGCGCACCACGTCGTGCTGCTGGTGGCGGCTGACGAGCAACGTAGTGGTGAAAGCCTCGTCGCCTCGCCGGCGGGCAAGTTCGGCCGTCCGCAGCAGCCTCATGCGGTAGCACTGTTCGCAGCGACGGGCGGCACGGCGGTCCACCGTGTCGAGGAACGCGTCGAGCCCGTACTGCTCGTCGCAGACGGTCTCGATGCCCTCGCAATCGGCCAGAAGGCGGAACGCCTTGAGGCGACGGCGGAACTCGATCAGCGGATGGATGTTGGGATTGTAGAAGTAAGCGACAAGGCCCCGCTCGCGCAGCCCGTCGAGCGGGCCGAGCAGGCACTCCGCACAGCAGGCATGAACGAGCAGGGCCATGAGATCGGCTATTCTTTGAGCGACAGTCCGTAACGCCTGAGCTTCTGCTTGACCTCATTGAGCGATGTCTGGCCGAAATTCTTGGAGTTCAGCAGGTCGGCCTCGGTGATGCCCGCCAGGTCGCTCAGGGTATTCAGCGACAGCCGCTGGAAACACTTGCGGCAACGGATCGAAAAATCGATGGTTTCCAGGAGGATATCGGCCACGGGCGACGTTGCGGCAGGCGCCTCGACGGCCACGGGGCGCTTGGGCGGCTGCTTGACGGTCTGCTGCTCCAGCCCCATGCCGAGATAGAGGCCCTTGGAGGCGAGCATCTCCTTGATCTCGGCCAGCGACGTTTCGCCGAAGTTCTTGTACGACAGCAGGTCGGCCTCCGTGTGCATGATGAGGTCGCCGAGGGTATGGACGTTCATCTTCTTGAGGCAGTTGCGGCTTCGGACCGAGAGCTCGAAATCGGTGACGGGGATTTCGAGCACCTGGTTGCGCCGGTCGCGGCGGCGTTCCTGCTCCTCGTCGTAGAACATGCCCATGGCAGCCTGGGCGTCGCGCAGGGCCAGTCGAGCCCGGGCGTGGTTGGGATTGAATTCGAGCACCTTGCGATAGCACTCGACGGCCTTTTCGTAGGCGGCCGGATCGGCGTAGCCGCGCTCCTCGTAGAGCATGCCGAGGTTCAGCATGGCGGCATGGTCGCGCGGGTAGGCTTTGACGCAGGCGTCGTAGCATTCCATGGCCCTGGCTTCGTCGCCGCGCAGATCGCACAGGTAGCCGAGCCGGAACCGGGCCGCACGGAAATGCGGATTGGCCGCCAGGGACGCCTCGTAGGCGGCCAGCGCCTCGTCGTATCGTCCCAGGTCTTCCAGCGTGCGACCGAGCGCGTACTGGTGCCTGGCGACATCGTCGGCCTGCGGCTTGATCTTCGTAAGCACCTTCAGCGACGCCTCGGCATCGCCCTGGCTTCTCATCTGCTCGGCCTTCTGAAGCTCACTGTCAGCCATATTCGCCGGCTCCTCATGAAGGATGCGGTCATCGGTTATCACGAACAAGACCCGGCATTATACAGACGGCCTCCGAAAAATGCAACCCCGTCGCAGCCTGCCTCACGGGGTGCATTGACGTTTTGGGGGCCGTACCGTGGCATGGGCATCCTGCCCATGAGTGGCAGGGGCATCTTGCCCCTGCTTCCCCAAAACGTTAATGCACCGTGCCCCACGCAACAGCTTGACAGGCGGCGGCGGGCCTTCTAGACTCGGCCGGCTCGGCGGAGGAGGCCATGGGGGGCTTCTCCGAGGGCCAGCCGTACCCAGGAGGCCGTTGTCGTGACCGACCAGGACCCATGGCGCAGCCGCACCGAGGACTATACCGCCGAGGAACGCGTGCGGCTGGACAAGTGCGCCGACCTGCTGCGCAAGGTCCAGTCGGGTCGCCCGGGGCCACTGGAGGTTCTGGACATCGGGTGCGGGTGCGGGGCCATGGGCCAGCTTCTCTCGGGCCCGCAATTCAGGCTCTCGGGCATCGAGCTGGACAGCCGCTCGGCTGACGAGGCCCGCCGGCACTACGCCGAGGTGGCGGTGCAGGATCTGACGGCCCGGTGGCCGTTTGACGACCACCGGTTCGACGCCCTGCTGGCCCTGGCGGTTCTGGAGCACGTGGTGGATTACCGGGCCCTGCTCTGCCAGGCCGCCCGCGTGCTGAAGCCCGGCGGCTGCCTCATCGTCGAGGTGCCCAACCTCGGCTACTGGAAAGAAGTCCGCAAACTCCTGTTCCGCAAGCAGCCGCACTGGCTCAAGCAGTACGACCACGTACGCGGCTGGACGCTTGGCTATCTCAAGGTCGCGCTGGCTGAGCACGGGTTCGTGGCGGTCCATGCCGAGTGCGACCGGCTGAATCTGCCGCTGGTGCCGGCGTCGCGATGGATGGAGCGGCACCTGGCCTCCTGGGGACGCGTGCTCATCGTGCAACTGGTCAAGGCCAACGGGACGCCCACGTCATGCCGCGAGTGACCGTAGCCATCCCCACCTTCAATCGGCGCGAGCTGCTGCGCGAGGCGCTCGACAGCGTGTTCGCGCAGACGTGGACCGATTTCGAGGTGCTGGTGGTCGATGACGGCTCGACCGACGGCACCGGGGAGATGGTTGCCGCGTACGGGCGTCCGGTGCGCTACGTGTACCAGGAGAATCGCGGCGACGCGGCGGCCCGCAACCGGTTGATCGCCGAGGCGCAATCGCCCCTGATCGCGTGGCTCGACAGCGACGACCGCTGGCTCCCCGAGAAGCTCCAGAGGCAGATCGCCAGGCTGCAGGGGGCCGACGAGCGGACCGTCGTGTACGGTCCCAAGCTCAGCATCGAAACCGACGGGCGGATCGCACAGAGCCGGCGGCCCGCGCCACCGTCGGGCCGGATCACGGCGGCGCTGTTCGACAACATCTTCATTCCCACGCCGAGCGTCCTGATACCGACGGCGCTGCTGCGCGAGGCCGGCGGATTCGACGAGCAGTACAGGGTGTGCAGCGACTACCGGATGTGGCTGGTGCTGTCGCTGACATGCACATTTCTGGCGATCCCGGAGCCGCTGGTGGCCTGCCGGCGGCACGTGGCGAGCCTGTCCAGCGCATCGTCGGCCAGCCAGGGCGCCAAAGCGACGATGCTCGAGGAGTTTTACTTCGAGCTGGGAGGCAAGGACGCGGTGCCGCGGCGTCAGGCGATGCGACGGTTGGCCGACCAGTGCCGCAAGACGGCCGTTCTGGCCCATCGCGAGGGGCGTCGCGAGGAAGCGTTCGCGTGGTACCGCAGGTCGCTGGGGCACCGGCTGACGGCCCGGTCGTGCCTCGGCTATGCAGCCCGGAGGCTGGGTCTGTAGCGGCTGGACGCAGCGAGGCCGGTGCGTCCTACGTTCCCCTGCCCAGCACAGCGGCCACCGCCTGCGACAGGCGGGCCAGGTCGTAGGGCTTCTCGACGAAACCCGCCACGCCCTCGTCGAGTATCTTCTGTGCGGCTCCGTTCAATCCGTAGCCGGTCGAGAGCAACGCCAGGACGTTCGGGTTGATCTGCTGCATGGCCTTGAAACACTCGCGCCCCCCCATGGCGGGCATGATCATGTCGAGCAGCACCACGTCGATGTCGGACCAGGAGTCGCGGTAGATCTCCAGCGCCTCGACGCCGTCGCCGGCCACGAGCACGTCGTATCCGAGTTCGACGAGCATCCTCGCGGCCATCTGTCGCACCACGGGTTCGTCGTCGATCAGCAGAACGCGGCCCCGTCCGCGAATCACGCGCGGCGCCAGCGCGTGGGCCTGGTCGGACGAAGGCCGGGCCGTGACCGGCAGGTAGACGCGGAACGTGCTGCCGTGTCCCAGCTCGCTGTAGACCTGCACCGATCCGCCGTGGTTCTTGACGATGCCATAGACCATCGACAGGCCCATGCCCGTCCCCTTGGACGGCTCCTTGGTGGTGAAGAACGGCTCGAAGATTCTCGGCAGGATGTCGCGCGGAATGCCGATGCCCGTGTCCATGACCGACAGGCACAGGTAGCGGCCGGGCGCCGCCTCGGCATGCACACGGCAATACGCTTCGTCCAGATCGACGCACTCGGTGCGGAACATCAACTGGCCGCCGTCGGGCATCGCGTCTCGGGCGTTGACCGCCAGGTTGAGCACCATCTGCTGCATCTGGCCCGGATCGCCGATGACGGTGCTCGGCGAAGCCTGGAGCATCGGCTGGATCTCGATGTTCTTGTCGAGGGTGCGACCAAGCAGATCGACGACCTCGCACACAACGCTGTGCAGGTCCACCGGGACAATCTGGTTCTTGCCTCTGCGGGCAAACCCCAGCAACTGACTGGTCAGGTGGGCGGCACGCCGGGCGGCCCCCTCGATGGAGTCGGCGATCTCGGCCGTCTCGGGGCACTTGCAGTCGCCCGTCTTCAGCAGGTTGGCGTATCCGATGATGCCCGTGAGCAGGTTGTTGAAGTCGTGAGCGACGCCGCCTGCAAGCTCGCCGATGGCTTCAAGCTTCTGCACCTGGAACAACTGCTCTTCCAGCCGATGATACTCCTGCTCGCCGCGGATGCGGTCGGTGACGTCGGCGATGAATCCCTCCAGGATGGCGGCGCCGTCGGCGGCGTCGCCCACTTTCCTGCCCTGTTCGTAGACCCACTTCTCGTCACCCTGGGCGGTGCGGATGCGGTACGTCAGACGAAACGGCTGTTCCCTGGAGACCCCCTCCTGAACCTGTCGCCACACGTCTTCCGCGTCCTCCGGGTGAACCAGGGCGGCATACGAGACTTCGCGGTTGTCCTGCAACGCCGCCTGCTCGTATCCGGTGAGCGCCTGGCACCCTTCACTGACATACTCCATGGTCCATTGCCGGTCGTTGCGGCAACGATAGGCCATGCCGGGCAGGTTGCTCAGCAGCGTCGAGAGCGTCCTCTCGCTCTCGCGCAGCGCTTTCTCGGACTGGCGGCGAGAGGTGACGTCCTGTCCTGTGGCAACCAGGCAGACAATGCGGCCGTCGCGATCACACAATGCGTTGGCCGACCAGGCGACCAGGCGGGCAACTCCGCCGGTGCCTGCCATCCGAGTCTCGTGAGGGCCGCTGCTGCCTCGCTGCACAGCCTCGGCCAGGCATGCACGAATTTGCTCCGACTGTGTCTCATCCTGGCCAAAACGCGAGAAGTCGCTTCCAGCGACTGCCTCCGACGAGAGGCCGCTCCATGCCTCCGAGGCAAGGTTGAAATCGATGATGCGCCCCTGGGGATCCAGCAGGACCACCATCGCCTCAATGGCGTTCAGGATCGTCTGGATCAGGCGACCGTCCTGGCCGCACCTGACCCACAGTGATTCCAGTTTCTCGACCTGCGGATCGCGATCTGCCATAGCAACGCCCCCCCGAAGAGTGCGGCATGGACTACGCCCGGCAACGGAGCATGACTACAGATGTGCCCAATCCACCCGTATTATTAGCTCGGCATAGGCAATGGGCAAACTTAATCCGGACTTGCGACACCTTCATACGACGAGGGCGAAACGGGCCACAAGGCCGGTTCCGCCCCCTGTTCGCGCCATGAAGCCCGTCGGTCGCCTGTCAGTGCGTCTCGCCGCCGGGCGAATCGCCGGACGGCGGCTCGGTCTCGGCCGACGACGAATCGCCAGCCGTCGCCGGCTCGCTGCCGGACGACGCGTCCCCAGCGGTCGCCGGGACCGCCCGGAGCACCCTGGGCGCGGTCGTGGCCGCGCGGCGCCAGGCCGCAAACCGCGTGCCGAGGTCTCGCAACAGCTGCCAGACGCCCAGGACGACCGCCACCCCCGCGAGCAGCCAGATCAGATCCGTCAGATAGTCCGCGAAGCTATAGCCCAACAACGTCCGCACGGCCAGCAACAGTGCCGCCAGACAGAGCATTGCGAGGAACTTGCCCACGGCTCCGGTCTTGCTCCTGGTCCACCACCACACGGCGGCCGCCAGCACCAGGACCACCGCGAGGCCGCGCGTCACCGAATGGAGGGCCGATGTCATGCAAAGCACATTGAGTTCCGGCGGCGTGCCCAGAGCCACCAGCGTCTGGAAGCAATAGCGGTTCATGGCGATGCCGGGAGCCGCGGCCCCAGGGTCGCGCAGGCGACGTTCGCCTGCCACCGCTTCGATCGGTGGCGCCGCGCTGGGCGCTTGCGACTCCCAGGATCCCACGTTGTCGCCGACACGGCGGTTGTGCTCCACCTGAATGCTCTGCATGTCGGCCATCTCGGCGGCCGAGCTGCTCAGCACCACCGCACGCTGAGGCGGAACAAACGACAGCCGCACCAGCCCATCGTCCAGCCGATCCACGCGGTTCAGGGTGCCGCCGTTGTAGACGATCACGTAGTCGTCCGGAAGCGAGAGCTCCCACCCGACGCGAAGGCTCGGCACCTCCGTCTGCGGCACCATCAGCGATAGGTTGCGCACGCTCCCGAGGGCCGACAGGCTGTAGCTGTAGCGGATGCGGACCTGGAATTCCTGCTGGCCGCGCCCGTGCCCGATGATGGGGATCATGGTGACGGTGCGACCGTCCTTCTGGCTGGTCACTGGGGTCTTCTGCTCGTCGTCCACGAAGGCGTGCCAGATGCGGGAGTCGGCGGGCAGGTAGAGTTCCAGATACTGCTTACGGAGGTTTCGCATCGAGTAGGCGGCGTCCGTGACGACGTTGCCGTCGTCGGTGATGACGGTGCTGAGGCGGCAGGTGCTGATGACGGCTACAAGCACCTCGGCCGGGTCGCGACGCACCGTCGTCAGGTGAAGCTCGAACGGCGCCGTCGGGTACCGGAAGCTCAGGGCCATGGAACTGGTGATGCCCTGGGTGTAGTCGGACGGAATCTCGCGTTCGTCGATGGGGCGGACGCCCTTGGACTCCTCGGCGGCGCTGACCTCCAGGTCGGTCCGCGGCGCGACGGCCACGTAGCCGCGCTCGTGCTTGACGTCCAGCGCCCGGACGCCCACGAAGGTCAGCCGGTCGGCCGTCTTGTCGTCGGTCTTGATCTGGTAACTGACGTTGACGCGAACCTGTCCCTTCTTCTTCGCCTGGAACGTCAGCGTCCAGACCGACGGCCTGGCGGGATCCTTCTCCTTGCTCTTGAGGTCGGCCGCGGTGATGTCCACGTTGTCGGCCCCGGCGGGCAACTCGACCCGCACGGTCTGGATGCCGGCGTACTGCACGAAGTACTTCACCGTGGCCCCGGCCTGGAGGTACGCCTCGCCGAGGGAGATGAAGTTGAAGACCTCGGCCGTGACATACGGCTCCACGCTCTCGACCTGCACGGCCGTCTTCCACGGCTGGAGGAAGTACTTGTAAGCCAGTGTGACGCCGCTCTGCTGCAACCGCTGCGGCAGTTCCTTCACGTCGATCTCGCGGATGTTCTCGGTGGCGGCCTCGGACGGCAGAAGCCTCATGCCTTCCTCGGGGCGGACGGCGACGTAGCCCGTCTCGCGACGGACGTCGAGGCAGCGGATGTTGGGCAGCGCGACGGGCTTGCCGGGCGCGGCCTCGGTGCGCATCTCGCCGACCATTTTCAGGGCATACGCCCCTTCGGTCTTGCTCAGCAGCACCACTTCGACGGTCCCTGCGGCCCGGTCGTGTTTCCAGTCGTCGATGCCGGCGCCTTCGAGGGTCAGCACCTGGAAGTCCTGCGGCACGTTGAGCCGCAGGGTGAAGACGCCCGCCTTGCGGATGTCGTAGGTCACGGCGTAGTCCACCCGTGTGACGGCGGACTCGATGTCAACGAGGGTCTCGGCAGCGGCGACGATCTCGCTCTGGACCGAACTGATGTCCACCTCGAGCTGATAGGGATGCCGGATGTAGCGATAGGCCAGCGTGGCGGCCTGACGGTCGGGCATGGTCTCGGGCAGGTCGCGGAGGTTGATCTGCGTGATGCCCTCGCCGAGGGCCGGCTTGACGTTGGCGCCCGAGAGGGCCTCGATGGCGATGTAGCCGCGCTCGCGCTGCACGTCGAGCAGTTCGAGCCGCGGAATCGCCAGCCGCTCGCCCTGCATGGGCTTCTCGGTGGTCAATTGCAGAGTGTACTGCCGCTCGGCCTTGCTTCGCAGGTCCACGCTCAGCACCTGGTCGGTCAGGCTCCAGTTGTTGATGTCGGGGCCGTCGAGGTCGGCCAGCCGCACGTCGGGCCCGAGGCGGATACGGAAGCGGAAGACACCGGCGTCCTTGATCTGGTAGTTGACGGTCGTGACGGCGCGAACCGACTCGGCGGACACCTTGACCACAGAGAGGACTTCACCGGAGACCTTGGCCTCGACGACGCTGAGCCGCACGACAATGTCGATGGGGCGCTTGACGTACTTGAAGCCCAGGTGCAGTTGCTCGATCTGGACGCCGGCCGCCACGGCCGGCATCTCGCGCACGTCGATCTGCGACACGCCTTCGGCGCGGCCGGCCTCGGCCTTCAGCCCCTTGTCGGCCGCGATGGCCACCCATCCCGTCTCGCGGCTGACATCCAGGGCCTCGGGCGTCGCGACAGCCACCTCCGTGGCGCCGCCGGCCGACGGCTGGTCGATGGCCTGCTCCGTGGCCAGCGACAGGACGTAACGGTCGCTGATCGGGCCGAGCAGTTCGACCTTGAGCACGCGGTCGGCCCCCTGCCCCTGGATGTCCCAGGAGCGGATGTCCTGCCCGTCCACCTTCAGCAGCGTGGCCCGCTCGGGCAGACGAAGCCGCAGGACGCTGACCTTGCCCTGGACGACGGAATACTCCACCTGCGTGTAGAGCCGCATCACGCCCAGGGCGAGTTGGGCCGTGGTCTTCTGCTCGGCGAAGACCTTGGCCTCCAGCGTGACGTCCGGGGCCTTGGGCGACCACTCGACGGTGAGTTCGCCGGTCCGGCCGCCGAACACCGTCACAGTCGTCTGCCCCGCCTTCTCCTCGGTCCGGATCGGCAGTTGCGGCGACAAGGCCACCTCCAGCGACGTACCGGGCAGCGTCACGGCCATGGTGGCCACCGTGGCGCCAATCTGCGGCAGACGCAGACTCTTCTTCAGGTCTTTGCCGTCTACTCCCGCGGCAAAGCGGATCTCCAGCTCGTGCGATCCCTTGCCGACGCTGAGCAGGTGGTAGCCGTCGGCCTGCCGCACCAGTTGCACGCCGTCGCGTCCTTTCTTGATGGCCATGTCGGTCACTGCGATGGACGCCGGCAGCACGAGAACCTCGCGCACGTCCGCGATGTCGCTCTCGACCCAGAGCCGCATGACGCCTTCGGCCACGGTGCCGGCGACGGTCACCTGCACGTCGCTTCGCGTGAGCACGACATCCGTCACAGGCACCGGCACGGGCGGCTCGACCGGCGGCACGCGCGAGACCGGCGCCGTCGGGGCGACGGCTTCCTCCGCAAGGACGGTCTCCTGCGTCTGCGGCGCAACCGGATCCTCCTGGGCCAGCCCCAGTCCAGGCAGGACAGCCACCGCCACCATCGCCACCAGCCACATCACGCCGCGTCTGACGCACCTCATCGTTCCGTCCTCCCAATCAGCGTTCCACTGAGACTCGATTCGTATCCTCTACCGCGCCGCCGCACGACCACGACGCAACCGCCGGGCCGCGCCGACCGCCGCCGTCCCCACGAGCCCCGCCACCGCCACGGCGGCCACGGCGTACACCGCGTAACCGCTGCCGCTGCGAACGGCCTCGATGCGGAAGTGGCCCATATCGCCGCCGCTGAACCCACGGCCGACGCGGCTGAACATGTACGGCAGCCGGTCGCCCTGCGGCAATTGCAGCCCGATCGGCAGGCTGCCCCGGGTGCGTCCCTCGCGGACCGGAGACAGCGACACGGCCTCCACGCCGCCGGCGTCCCACGGACGCCACCCCTCATCGGCGGCAGCCGCCGAGGGCCCGTTGGCCTTGCCATGCGGCACGCCCTCGATCCCGCGAGCCTCTGACTCCGGCCCGGGCTGATCCGGCTTCGCGGTCGCGACGCCACCCGCCGCGGCAGCCGGCACATCTGTGGCGGCGCCATACCCGACCCCGGACCCGGTCTTGGTCCCGGCCTCCAGCTTGAAGACGAAACTCGACTGAGGCGTCGTCTGCACTTCCGTCTTCGTGACGCCGGCCGCTTCCTGGGCTTGGCGGAGCACGTCGGCCGCCTGCCCCTTGAAGGCCTTGTCCAGATCCTTCTTCTCGTCGGCCCGCGTGATGTCATCCCGCGGCTCCTCCGCCGCGCCTGGCTGGGCCCCTTCTGGGGCCAGAGGCAGATCCTCGCCGCGCAGGGAGCGGGACGCTCTGCCGGAGTCCCGGTCCGCTTCGTCCCAGCCGTAGAACTTCTCGGCAAGCTTCATCCGCCGCTGGGCTTCCAGGTTCAGCAGGTTCGAGTCCTGCCGGGCGCGGCTCTTGCCGCCCAGCATCTTTGCCTTCTCGTAGCTCTCGGAGTAGGTTCTCAGGTCTTCTTCGGTGGGTTTCAGGTCTTCCTCGACGATGGGGTTGTTCACCTCGCCCTGCCGGTAAAGCTCGCGGGCCAGCTGGCGCCGCTGCCCCGGCTCCACGTGCTGCACCTCGTTTCCCGGTCGCACCACCGTATAGCCGTCAGCGCCCACGTCAGCCAGGAGCACGCCCGTCACGTCCTTCTGCTCCCCGGCCCTTCCCTGCGGTTGTCGCAGCGCCATGTTGAGGCTCTCGCCGAAGTAGTTGGTGCCCGATTTCTTGAGCCGCTCCACAACGCCCGACTCCACCAGTTTCTCGCGCTCAAGCTCCGCCAGGTCGGCCGGGTAGACATCAAAGGTGCTTCGGTATGCCTCCAGGGCCGCGCCGACCACCTCCAGGTCGCGTCGCGCCCAGACGCCGGTCCAGCCGCCCTCGGCGGCGTCAACCGACACCTCACTGTACTCGACCCGCCCCATCATCGGCGGCGACTTCACCCCCAGCGCCGGCATCAAGAGCGCCGCGAGAATGAGCATGACCGGAATTGCCGCAAGCATCATGAGGGCTGCCCACCTCAGTCCGGGGCGTTTCCAGACGTAGCGGGCCGCGCGTGCCGGAGGCGATACCGCGCGGCGCAGCAGCCTGCCGCCGCGACGGACCATCAGCCAGACCGCCGCAGCCGCCACCGCCGTCGCCGCCACGACCGCCAGAACGGTCAGCACCACGTCCGCCACGGGCTGCACCGACGGCCACACCTGTTCCCATCGCCGGCTGTCGGGGCCGAGCATCTGTCGGCTCACCGGCACGTCGGCATCGGGCGGGCGGATCACCATCCGCATGTTGCCCTCGTCGCCGACCAGGTCCGGCCGCAGGGCGTACCCCTGCGGCATGAAGACCTCCCATCCCATGCTCCCCGTGGCGACTTCGACCGGCGGGGTCTGGAAATTCATGTCTACGGCGCGGCCCTCCAGGGGCGGCAGTTGCTCGGCGTAGACCACCGTCAATTCGAACGCCCCGTCGCGGCGTTCGCGCTGGAGCAGCGGAATCCGGTAGGCCCCGGGGCGGTCGCCTTCGACGGGCTTGACGGGCCGGCCGTCCACATAGGCGGCCCACAGTTGCCGACGGTCGGGCAACTCGATGGGGGCGAACTGCTGCCGCGTGCTCTGGACCGTCAGCGTCATGAACGTCATGGCGGTGCCGTCGCGGTTGATCATGGTTTGCAGGAGGCAGTCGCTCGCCTGGAGCTTCAGCACGTCTGCCTCGCCGAGCTGGGCCAACCGCAGCGACAGGCCCCAGTCCTGCGGCGAGAGGCCCGAGTACTCGATCGTTCGGACCACCGGAACGTCGGCCGACATGGCCTCGGCCCCGCGTTCCACCGTTCGGGCGTGACCCGACGGCGCGACGGTCACGTCCACCTGATCGCTCTGCTTGCCGACGTGGAGGACGCCCTTGTGTCCGGCGGCTTCCAGGACGCGCGGCTCCTCGTGGGTCACGTCCGTGGCCTCGCGGTCCACCAGGCGGTCGTACGTCACGCGCAGGCGGTACTGGCCCTTGCGGCGCGTCGCCAGCGCGATCGTCCACGTGTTGGAATCGGCGTCCAGGCGGCGGCCGCTGATGTCCTCGCCCTCGATCCACGAGTTGACGGCCCACGACGGGAGCTTGACGCGCAGGGACGACACCCCGGCTTCCTGAATGGTGCAGATCAGCTGGGTTTCGGCACTGATGTCGCCCTGGCCAACCCGGAGCAGCGTCTCGGCCGCAACGGCCACCAGCGGCACGAGGGGTTCCACGTGGAACACTCCGGCCCACGGCTCCGTGAAATCGTAATGGAGGGCCCGCGACGCCGCGTCGCCGGCGCCTGCGCCGGGCAACGCCGGCGATTGCCGCCGGAATGAGCGGATGGCGGCCTCGGTCGATTCGCGAAGCGAACGCACTTCGACCACGCTCAGCTTGAGGTCGGACCCGGGCGTCAGCGCCACCTGCCCGCGCGTCCGCAGCGCCACGGGGACGTCAATCGACTCGATCCGCAGGGGCCGCGTGTAATCCACCGCCTGGGTGGTCTCGACGATCAGCGAGGTGGTTCCCGTCAGGCCGTCGGTCAGGGTCACCGAAAGGGCGGCCTTGTCCTGCCCCGTGGCGGGCGTCAGCCGCCACGCAGCCACTCGCGGCCCGGTGACTCGCAACGGCGTCAGCGACGAAGGCACCAGCAGCACAAGGTCGAAAATCTGGTCGTCAGCGACAGCCAGATGAATCGTGGTGGCCCGCGTCAGGGCGTCCTGCTCCAGAATCACGAGGTCGTTCATGTCCGCCGTGACGCGGGCTCGAATCTGTTCGGTCTCGACCGCCAGCGTGCCGCCGCCCTGGCGATAGCGGTAGGCGAGCCTCGCTCCGCCGCGGCGCACCCACTCGGGCAGTTCGCTGATGTCGATCTGTTCGGTCAACGTGGCGTGGTGGTGGCGCAACTGGACGCCCTCGCCGGCCGAGACGCCGACAACGCCCTCCTGGGAGACCACGTCGGCCGGTTGCAACCGGGGAATGACCAGTCCGTTGATCTTGCGGACGTCCTGGTGGGTGCGGACGGAGAGCCGGGTCGGCCCGAGGCGCGAGTTGTCGAACCGCACGCGAAGCTGCCGGTCGTCGCCGACGTCCCAGTCGCGCACGGCATCGCCTGCGACGTCGAGCACCGCGGCGCCGTCGGGCAGGCCGATGACCACGCCGCGGATGGGGCGCCCCTGGACCTGGTACTCCATGTCGCTGTGCAGAGTAACGACGCCGGCTTCGATCACGGCCAGGCTCTGGACGGCGACTGTGACCCGGGGCTGACGCAGGCTGCCGCGAAGACGGATGTCCACCGGCAGACGGGAGTAGTCGTAGCTGAGGGCGGCGACGGCATCGCCCTGATTCATGCGCCGCGTGGCGCCGGTGACGGCGTCCTGCTCAAGTACCATCGCCTCGGCGGCAAGGAATCGCACCTGGCCTTCCTGGACCGCGGCTCCGGCGACGGCCACGGGCACATGGACGAAGGCGGTCGGCAGCGGCGGGAGCAGTTCCTCGCTCTGGACCACCAGGACCATTTTGTCCAGCACCCTGGCCGCCAGGCGGACGTCGGCCGTGCGCCCGTCGCCGGCGACGGCCCACGAGAGGACGTTGCTGCCGGCGATGCTTCGCACGGCCACGCCTTCGGGAATCGCCAGCGAAAGGCGCTCGATGAGGCCGCGCTGCACGGTGCAGGTGATGACCTCGCGTCTGGAGGCCAGGCCGGGACGGACCTGGACGAGTGCCTTGTTGTGGGCGGAGAACGCGGAGCCGGCCGCCTCGGCGACGACCGCCCTGTCCCACTGAAGGGCGAAGGCGGGTGTCAGCGGCGCCAGCAGGCTCACGGTCCGAACGCCCTCGGCCACCGCATCGGACGTGACGATACCCTCGGGCGAGGTGATCAGGCGGCCCGAATCGCCCGGCAATCGCAGTCGGACTGCCACACGGTTGGCGGGCACACTGGGCAGTTCAATGCGGCTCGTACCCGGCGTCGGGGAAAGCCTGCGGGCGAGGAACTTCACGGTCAATCGATAATCGCCCGGCTCGCGGGCGACGAACACGTAGGTGTCGCCCTGGGCAACCACGCGGCCGCCGTCGGCCTGCCAGTCGAGCAGCGCCGTGTCGCGCGGCAGCAGCGGCACGACCTGGTCGGCGGCGTGGCAAAAGATGCTGAACCCGGCGGTCACGTCGCACTGGGCCTGTTCGCCGGCGGCATCGACGGCGTAGTCGGCGGTGGCGATCACCTGCGGTCGGCCCGGCAGGCCGCCCATGGGGATACACGAACAGACAGCGGTCAGGCCCAGCAGGGCCGCGGCGAGTCGGACGGGCACTCTCATAACCGCACCTCCATAGATGTGATATTAGACGAGGCAGCGGGGAATTGGTTCCAGGAATTGCGCCGGCACGTGACGGGACGGGTGCACGTCACGTGGTGTGGGTGCGCGGGCTCTCGCACCGCAGAAGCGACGGTGCCATCGTTGGAGCAACGACAGAACCGGGGCCAAGGCGTGCTTCCCTCTCCGCCCGACCCGATGCTCACTCGGCACACCTTGGTCTCCGGCTTCGCAGGAGCCTCCAAGATGGCACCCCGCGGCAGCGCACTGCTGGCGACCGTTTTGCGAGGCCATGAAGGGCGGCTCGCCCCTCGACGAGGCTCGGGACTTGCAGCGAGCCGCTCCTACGGTGAGCGCGGCGGGAGGGGTCAAGGCGTTCGACCCTCACCGCCCCGAGCGGCGCTCGGGGCACCTCTCCCTGCAAGCAGGGCGAGGGGTGCAGGAGCGTGCTGCGCACGCAGGGTTGACAGAGGAACCGCGTGGGTCCGGGGGACCCACCCTACCCGTGTTCCTCGCCAGTCCGCGTGGGTCCGGGGGACCCACCCTACCCGTGTTCCTCGCCAGTCCGCGTGGGTCCGGGGGACCCACCCTGCCCGCGACCCGCGGTGTTCATGGCCGCCGGCTCTGTGTCGAGTCAGTTGACGAACACGCCGAGAGCGGCCGCTTGCGTGATCTTCTGGTACCGGGCGTAGGCTCGGGCGGCGCGGTCGCGCAGCGTCGCGGCGCTCTGCCGTTCGGCGAAGGCCTCCAGCAGAGCGGCCAAGGTGTAGGCCTCGGGAGCCATGAACTGCCTGGTGGCCAGCAGCCGCACGGCGTGGGGGCGCGCCAGGTGCGGGGTGAAGTAGGCGTCGCTCTTGCAGGCCAGGACGAACCAGCCCACCGGCGGCGAGGCGACCGGACTGTTCACGGCGGCGAAGAGGTTCGTTTCGCGGACGGCTGCATTCATCAGGCTGTTGTGCCCGACGAACCCGACAACGTGGCCGGCGCCGCCGGCATCGATCGTGCGACCATCGGGCAGGGCGACGGTCCACGCTGCGCTGCCAAGGGCATCGGCGGCGAACGCGCCGAGGGCATTTTCCATCGGCATGCCGCGCCAGGCTCGGGCTACAAGCAGCATCTCCACCTGCTGCGCCGCGGGCACGCCGGGCCATCGCGAGGCGGCCGGCACACGATGACGGAACACCGCCTGTTCAAGCATCCCATCGGGGTCGCCGTCGCGGCGCTGCGACTCGATCAGGAGTTCCCACGCGCGGCTCTGTTTGAAGAACGTCTTGAGGCCGAACATCGCGCCCCAGTAGAGGTTCGTTCGCGGCGTGTCGCCGTCGCCGAGCGAGGCCGATACGGGGGCGATGCCCTGTCGGTTGTCGCACAGGCAGACGTGAACCGTGACGACGATCGGCCTGCCTGCGCGAACGGCGTCGCCGGCGCGGGCGTAGAGGGTGTCGAGCGTGGCGGGTTCGCGCCGCGCGGGCGGCGGCGGCGCAGCCTGCGGCCCGGTTGCGGCGCGGGGCCCGCCGGAAGGTCCGTCGACTGACGAAGACGAGCCCTTGCCCGCGTGAGGATCGTCGATTCTCCCCCTCGCCTCAGGGGCCGGCCGAAACCACAGCAGGTAGCTCCCCCAGCCGGCCACCCCGAGGGCCGTGAGCACCAACACAAGGGCGAGTCGCGATCTGCCTTGCCTGCGAGGCGCTCGTGCGTCCGTCTGCATGGTGCCCTGCCTCCATCACCTGATCGGAAAACCGTGGGCTCACGACGCCATGAGGACGGCGACGGTGTTGAAGGCGGCGTGGGCGGTGGCGGCGGTGGCGAAGCCGCTGCGCAGGTAGACGGCGCCGAGGTAAATGCCCTGGGCGACGCGGTAAAGAAATTCCAGTTGTGCCCTGGCGGCGTTGCCGCTGCCTGGGGGATGGGCGATGGCGAACACGGCGGCGGCCAGGCAGATGGCGACGATCTGGGCGGCGCCGGCGGGGGTGCGGAAGAGTTTCTGCATGAGCAGCAGGACGAGCGAGACCAGGACGAGGCGGAAGAGGAACTCCTCGAAGACCCCTGCTCCGACGCCGATGACGATTTCGCGGAAACCGCCGCCGCGGCCGACGTCGAACAGGCTGAGAGCGGCGGCCAGCATCTCGGCAAAGGGCAGCGTGAAGAGCAGGTAGAGGATGACCATCGGGACGGTCCAGAGGAGAGCCTGTCCCCAGAGTCGCCAGAGGTCGGCGGCCCGGAGTTGCCAGGGATCGCGCCGCCAGAGGTGGATGACCAGCAGGACCGCCAGAACCAGGACACCGGGCAGGAAATGGGCCGTCAGGCCCACGTGGCCGAGCAGTTTGGCGAACCAGGTGTCCAGGAGTGGCCTGCTGCGGTCGCTGATGCCGACGATGGCGAGGGCGACCTCGTAGAAGAGGATGATCGGGAGCAGGGCTGCCGCCTGGACCAGTGGCGGATAGGAGCCGGTCATGATCGGGCTGCCGGCGGCACCGGAACCGCCTGTCCCGCCGGAGGATGTCTTCTTGTCTGCCATGACCGGACTGTTTATCATGCCGGTGCAGGAAAAGCAAGGGACTGCGATCCGACTACGGCTCCGAAGGCGGGGCACCGGTGACCCTCGTCACCAATCCCGCGCGCCAAGGGGGCTAGGATGACGTCGGGATGGAATCGGGGGGCCGGATTGATGCGCTGGGAGTTGGGGAGCCAATCATGACTTCGAAGGAACGGATTCGGCGGCTGATCGTGGACAAGGAACCGGCGGACCGGGTGGGCCTGTACGATCACTACTGGCCGGAAACGCGTCGGGACTACTGGGTGAACGAGGGGTACCCGGACCCCGAGGTGGTGCCGACGGACTTCTTCGGGTACGACATCATCGAGACCTGGGCCGTGAACGACGCCGGCCCCCTGCGCGGGCAGGACGGCATGGTGGAGGAGACGGACGAGTGGAAGGTGTGGCGTGACGGGTTCGGCGCGTCGCTGAAGACGTGGAAACGCAAGAGCGGCACGCCGGAGCACATGGATTTTGCGATCAAGACGCGGGAGGATTGGGACCGCGTGAAGGGGTCGCTGCTGGAGCTGGACCCGGGGCGGGTGAACGTGGCGGAGTCGCAGCGGGTGCTGGAGGTCGGGCGGCGGGATCAGCGGTTCACGTGCTTCGGGCACCAGTTCTGCATCGAGCTGATGCGAGCGACGATCGGCGACATGGTGATGCTTCCGTCGCTGCTGCTGGAGCCGGAGTGGATTCACGACATGCTGCGGGTGTGGACGGACTTCTTCAAGCGGCATTACGTGTATGTGTTCGACACGGTCGGACGTCCGGACGGCATGTGGATTTATGAGGACCTGGGCTTTACGAACGGGCTGTTCGCGTCGCCGGCGACGATCCGCGAGCTGATGCTGCCGTACTACAAGGAGCTGATTCACCTGTACAAGCACGATTACGGGCTTCCGGTGCTGATCCATTCGTGCGGCGACATCCGCAAGGCGGTGCCGCTCATGATCGAGGCCGGGTGGGACTGTTTGCAGCCGATGGAGGCGAAGGCGGGCGTGGACGTGCTGGAGCTGGCCGACACGTACGGCAACGCGCTGAGCTACATGGGCAACATCAACGTGCAGGTGCTGAACACGAACGACAAGGCGAAGGTGCGGGCGGAAGTCCAGCGGAAGATGGGCGGGATGATTGAGCGCCGGATGCCGTACATCCTGCACAGCGACCATTCGATTCCGCCGGACGTGAGGATGGAGACGTACCGGTACATGCTGGAGTTGCACGCCGAGCACGGGGCGTACTGAGTGCCGAAGCCGCAGGAGGAGCCTGAACCGGCCGTGACCGTCAACGAGAAGATACGCGCGTTCTACGAGGCGTTGTCGGCGTCCTACGGGCCGCAGCACTGGTGGCCGGCGCCGACGCCGTTTGAGGTCTGCGTCGGGGCGATTCTGACGCAGAACACCAGTTGGGGCAACGTGGAGCGTGCACTTGCGAATCTGAAGCAGGCCGGCGTTCTGTCGCCGGAGGCGTTGTGGGCTCTGCCGCCGGAGGAACTGGCCGAGTTGATCCGCCCGGCCGGGTACTACCGGCTGAAGGCGGGACGGCTGCGGAACTTCCTCGACCTGGTGGTCAACAGCTATGGCGGGTCGCTTGAGCGGCTGTTCGAGTTGCCGACGGACCGGTTGCGTCAGGAGGTGCTCGCCGTCAGCGGGATTGGGCCGGAGACGGCCGACTCGATGCTGCTCTATGCCGCCTCGCGGCCGGTGTTCGTTGTGGACGCCTACACGCTGCGGATCGCCTTCCGGCACGGGATCGTGGACCAGGAGTGCGACTACGATCTGCTCCAGGAGACGTTTGCCGGGGCGCTCGAGCCGGACGTGGCGTTGTTCAATGAGTACCACGGCCTGCTGGTGCAGGTGGGGAAGCTGCATTGCCGCAAACGCGAGCCGTCATGCGTTGGGTGCCCGCTGGAACGCTTTCTGGAGCCCGGAGAGCCGTGCGAGCCACTGTGAGCGACCCCGAGGCGGCACTCCTGGGGTGACTGAACGTTTCGGGGAAAGCGGGGGCAGGATGCCCCTGCCACTCACGGGCAAGATGCCCGTGCCACGGTACACCCCCAAAACGTTAATGCACCCACACTCCTGGAGCAATTGACAGGCTCCGCTGATTCGCGCACAATCCCCGGCACCTCTTGAGCCTGACAGCGTTGAAGGCTAAACTCTCGACCATGGGATTGGCCGTGTGGGCCAAACGTGGTCGGATTTCGTAGTCTCCCTCTTCCGGGGGAGAAACCTTGAAAGGTCATCAGGGATGGCGAAGCGAACGGTAGCGGTGCAGTTGATCATTTTCGGCAAGCGGAACAAGGAGGACCTGGCGGGGGTTCTGGACGACGTGGCGGCCGCCGGATACCAGGGTGTGGAGA
>Ga0123329_1001560_pt1 | contig 21524 bp, 18 predicted proteins | sample BioC12SIPDNA_FD_89703 | JGI IMG/M metagenome (GOLD analysis project Ga0123329, IMG submission 89703) | Anaerobic biogas reactor microbial communites from Washington, USA - Biogas_R1_B C12 SIP DNA | ecosystem: Engineered > Bioreactor > Anaerobic > Unclassified | place: Washington, USA | collected...
GGCGGCCGGCGCCTCCGCGGCGGCCGGCGCCTCTGCGGCGGCCGCGCGCGCGTCCGGCGTGAGGATGCGCACCTGCACGCCCTCGGCACGCAGCCGGCGCACGAGGGAGGCCAGGAAGCTCTCGGCGCCGCCGCTGGGCGCGAACTGTTTGCAGGCGATGGATATGCGCATGGCCGTCCCGAGCCGGAGGGCACGGCACAGCAGTATCGCCCACGGCCGGGCGCCGTGCAAGGGGCGGCGCCCGCCCGTGCAAGGGGCGGCGCCCGCCCGTGTAAGGGGCGGCGCCCGCCCGCGCACGGGGCGGCGCCCGCCCGTGTAAGGGGCGGCGCGCCCGCGTCGCAACTTGACACAACCCCGTCTATGGCGTACGCTTGCGTTTTGTTTCGCCAACGGTCCGTCTCGTGCGGTTCCGGGAGGCCCCGATGAAGGCCATCGTCTTGAGCGCGCCGCGCGTGCTGTCCGTGCAGGACGCCGAACGACCGTCGCCCGGGCCCGGGGAGGCCCTGGTGCGCGTGCATCAGGCGGGCATCTGCGGCTCGGACATGCACCTGTACCGGCACGGCCGCATCGGCGCGATCGTTCTGGACGAGCCCCTGGTGATGGGCCACGAATGCATGGGGCACGTGGAGGCGGTCGGGCCGGGCGTGGACGACTCGCTGGTGGGCGCGCGCGTGGCCGTGGAGCCGGCCATCCCGTGCGGGCGCTGCCGGTGGTGCACCGGCGGGCTCTACAACGTCTGCCCCGGGCTGCCGTTCCTTGGGCTGCCCGGCCGGCCGGGGGGCTTTCAGGAGTACCTCGGCCATCCCGCCCACCTGCTGGAGGTGCTTCCGGACGGCGTGTCCGACGAGGCGGGCGTCGTGCTGGAGCCCCTGGCCATCGCCATGCACGCGGTGAACCTGTCGAAGGTCCGTCCCGGGCAGCGGGTGGCCATCCTCGGCACCGGCGTGATGGGCACGTGCGTGCTGATGGTGCTGGGGCTCTACCGGGGGCTGCACGTCGTCTGTGCGGACCTGCGCCCGGACCGCCTGGCGCGCGCCGAGGCGATGGGCGCGGCGCAGACGGTGCCGGTGCGTGCGGCCGAGCCCGATGCGGCCCCCGCCGAACGGCTCCGGGAGGCGCTCGGCGGCCATGGGGCCGACATCGTCTTCGAGTGCGCGGGGGCGCACCAGACGATCTGGAACGCCTGCGAGATCGCCGCTCCGGGCGGGCACGTGATGTTCATCGGGAGCAGCGAGGACGATCGCGTGATCTACTCCTCCGGCACGGCCCGGCGCTGTGGCCTGACCCTGCGGGCGGTGCGGCGCAGCCTGAACACGCTGCGCCCCTGCCTCGATCTGTGCGCGGAGGGGATGATGGACCCGGGCGCTCTGGTCACGCACACGTTCGCCGCCCGCGATGCGGCCGGCGCCTTCGAGGCCGTGGAGCGCGCGGAGGACGGCCTGCTGAAGGCCGTCGTGGATCTGAGGCAGTGGTAGGGGCCGCAAGCACGCGGGTCTGCCGTCCGCCGTGTGGAGATGCCTTCTGTGTTGGGGGGGGGAACGATGGCCGTCGACCTCATTGTGGTGCTGGTCGTCGTGTTGCTGGCGCTTCGCGGCTACTCGCGCGGGGCGATCTTCAGCCTGCTGGGGCTGGTCGCGCTGGCGGCCGCCTGGGTGCTCAGCGGCCTGCTCGGCGGCCCGGTGGCCGCCGCCGTGGGCGGGTGGCTCGCATGGTCGCCGGGGGTGGCCTACCTGGCGTCCCGGCTGGTGCTGTGCGTGATGATCTACCTGCCGCTGGCGCTGCTGGCGCTGGCGGTGGACCGCCGGCTGCGCGCGGCCGAGAGCGAGACCCTGCACGCATTCAACCGCGGCGTGGGGGCGGCCTGCGGCCTGGCCTGGGGCCTGGTGACGGCGTTCGTCCTGCTGGCGGTGGCCGACGTCTGGGTCAAGGCCCTGCCGGATGCCGGGGGGTTCTTCGCACAGTCGGCGCGGAAGTCGGCGCTCCGCAAGGCGGTGGGCCGGGCGAATCCCGCCGACCGCTTCTTCGTGACCGACGCCCTGAAGCTCCTGCGGGCCGCCCGGCGGGACCCCGAGGTGCTCAAGCGGCTCTCGGCCGACCCGCGCGTGCGCCCGCTGCTGGAGCATCCCGACCTGCAGACCGTGGTGGAGGACGACGAGCTGGCCGCCCGGATCCGGGAGGACCCGTTCGCGGCGATCACTCAGGACGAGAGGATCGGGCGGCTGTTGGGCAACCGGGAACTGCGACGGCTGATCCTGTCGGCCGAGACGCTCGCGGCCGTGCGCCAGGCGAGCGAAGGGGGCGCGGAGCCTGAGAGCCCGTGACGGCCTCCGGCCCGTGCGCGGCGCCTACGCCAGCCCCACGGCCGCGCGCACCTGGTCGAGGGTCGCCCGGGCCGTCCGTCGCGCCGTCTGCGCGCCGGCGTCCATCAGCTCGCGCACGAGGTCCGGGCGGGCGCTCAGTTCCTCATACTTCTGCCGTATGGGGTCGAGTTCGGCGGACATGTTCCCCCTGAGGCGCCGCTTGCACTCGATGCAGCCGATGCCGGCGCTGCGGCAGCCCTCGGCCGCCCATTCGCAGTCGTCCGCGGGCGAGAAGGCCCTGTGCATCGTAAAGATGTTGCAGATCCCCGGCGTGCCGGGGTCCTGGCGCCGCACGCGGGCGGGGTCCGTGGCGGCCGTCCGCAGCTTCTCCCAGACCTCGTCCGGGCCGTCCAGCAGGGAGATGTAGTTGTTCAGGCTCTTGCTCATCTTGTCCTTGCCCTGCAGGCCCAGCAGGCGCGGCACCTCGCTGTAGAGCGGGGCCGGCTCGGCGAAGACCTCCCCGAAGCGGCCGGTGAAGACGCGGACCACCTCGCGCGTGAACTCCAGGTGCTGCGTCTGGTCGTCGCCCACCGGCACGACCTCGGCACGGTAGAGGAGGATGTCGGCCGCCATCAGGACCGGGTAGGTGAACAGGCCCGCGTTGACCTGGTCCTTGATCCTCTCGCTCTTCTCCTTGAACTGCGTCATGCGGCCGAGTTCGCCCATGCCGGCGCAGGTCATCAGGATCCAGCACAGCTCGGTGACTTCGGGCACGTGGCTCTGCACGAACAGACAGCACCGTTCGGGATCGAGTCCGGCCGCTATGTTGATGACGAACATGTCGGTGATCCGCCGGCGCATCTCGGCCGGCTCGTAGGGGATCGTCATGGCATGCAGGTCGGCGACGCAGAAGGTGCAGTCATACCGGTCGAGCATGCGCGCCCAGTTGCGCAGCGCGCCCGCATAGTTGCCGACGTGCACGACTCCGCTGGGCTGGATGCCGCTGAAGACCTTGCGCAGGCGTCCGCCGGCTGCATTCGGCTGTGTCTGGCCCATCGTCATTGATGCTCCGGCAAGAGGCAGGGGGCTTCCCGGCCGTCCACACGGCGGAACGCCGGCACGCCATGGTATCGCGCGGGGCGGCCGAAGTCAAAACGCGCGGGCTCGGACCGACACGGACCGACACGGACTTGCACGGACTTGCGTGGCGGCCGGCCACGCGCCTGCCGGGGGTGCTACAGCTCGCGCATGAAGAACACCTGGCGTCCGACTTCCTTGAACCCGAAGGAGGGGTACAGCTTGCAGCCCCGGGCGTTGCTCTCCAGCGTCTCGATGCGCGCATAGCGCATGCCGCAGTCGCGCAGGTGCGCGAGGGCGGCCGAGATGAGCATCTTCCCTATGCCCTGTCCCTGATGTGCGAGGGCGACGGCCAGGTTGGCGATGTGGCCGATCCTCTGGTCGCGGTAGACGCGGTTGCAGATGTAGCCGACGACCTGTTCGTCCCTCTCGGCGACGAGGGTGTGCTCGGGGTTGCAGCGGAGGTCGTAGTCGATGCCGCCGGCCTTGCGCTGCTGCCAGGTCATCTGCGCGATCGGGCCGAAGTGCTCCTCCACTCGGGCTTCCATGCAGAACCCGCCAAAGCTCTCCTCCGTGATGTCCAGGACCGGCTGGCGATCCGACCGACGGTAGCGGCGGATGATGACTTCCGACATCCGCTTTCCTCCCGAAGAGGGATGGGGTCCGGGCCGGAGACAAGCTTAGTGGATGCACTGTGCGGGCGTCAATCGTCAAGGCATCGAGCCGGAGATGGACGTGCGCGCCCGGCGGTGCGTGCCCATCCCCCCCCCCGGCGGGGCAAAAGAGAGCGGGCACCTCGTGCGCAGAGGTGCCCGCTTCATCGCTCACAAAGCGTCGATCAGGCGATCAGGCTGCGGGCCAGGTCGACGGCCGACGCCGCGTCGGCCGCGTACCCGTCGGCGCCGATCTCCTCGGCGTATTCCTGGGTGATGGGCGCGCCGCCCACCATGATCCTGGCGCTGAGTCCGGCCTCCCTGGCGGCCTCGATCACGGCTCCCATCTGGGTCATTGTGGTGGTCAGCAGGGCGGACAGGCCGATGATGTCCGCGTTGTTCTGCCGGGCGAGTTCCACGAAGCGCTCAGCGGGCACGTCGATGCCGGCGTCGATGACCTTGAACCCGCCGCCCTTGAGCATCATGCCGACCAGGTTCTTGCCGATGTCGTGCAGGTCGCCCTTGACGGTGCCCAGCACGATGATGCCGGCGCTCTTGACTCCGCTCTGGGCGAGCCCCGGGGCGAGCAGTTCCATGCCGGCGTTCATCGCGCGCGCGGCGATGAGCACCTCGGGCACGTAGAACTCGTTGGCCTTGAACTTGCGTCCCACCACGTCCATGCCGGCGACCAGTCCCTCGTTGAGGATCTGATCGGCGCCGACGCCTTCGTCCAGGGCCTGCTGGACGAGGCTGCACACGGTGTTGCGATCGCCTTTGATCAGGGCTTCTGCGACTGCGGCGAGGTCCGCCATGGGACTCTCCTTAGCGTCAGGTATGCGTGGTGTCCGAGATTCCGGGTCCAAGCCGGGCGGCCAGTCTACAGGTGGTCCCGAAGGTGTGTCAAACGAATCCGTCGTCAGGGCGCGGCCGGCGTGTCGCCCGGCACGGCGAGCGGCGCGGGGGCCTCCGGCGCCGGGGACGGCGCGGCCGGATGGGGCGGCGGCGGCAGCAGCGCGCCGCGGTCCAGGGCCGCCAGGCGGGCGGCGGCCAGGCCCTCGAGGGTCTTCTCGAGGTCCTCCCGGAGCGCGCGTTCATACGCCGCCCGGGCCTTCTCCGGTTCGCCGGCCAGTTCCCGGCAGCGTCCCGCGTCGATCCAGCACGCCGGCAGCCCGGGGGCCAGGCGTTCGCACACGGCGGCGGCCTCGGCATACCCGCCGGCTTCTTCCAGGACCACGGCCGTGGCCGAGTCGGCCAGCAGGGCGGACTCGGGGTGCCTCTTCTTCACCTGCTCGTAGGCGGCCAGGGCCTCGTCGCGGCGGCCGTTGGCCGCCAGAAGGGCGCCCTGCGTGAGCAGCAGCCAGGGGCGGGCGCGGGAGTCGCCGGGCCGGTCCAGTGCCTCGGAGAGCATGGCGAGTTCCTCGTTGCGCACCGCCTCGGCGTCGGCGGCCGGACGGAAAAGCAGGTCGACGGGGTCATGCAGGCCGCCCAGAAGCTCCCAGGAGTCGTAGGCGCGGGCCTTCTGGCGCAGCAGGTGCGTCCGGTAGAGGAGGACGACGACCGTCACCGCCAGGACCACCAGGAGGATGTGCAGGCCGTTCTTCTGCAGGACGGCCTTCGCGCGTTCCAGGAAGCGCAGGATGATGTCGTGTTCCGACGGTTCGGGACGTTCGGGCGCCTTGGCCATGGTCGTCGTGCCTGATCAGAGGAAGCCTGGATTATATGCCAGGCAGCCGGCGGCTGCAACACGACGCGCGGCCCGCGGCACGGATCGTTCTCGGGCACAACGTACGAACGAAAGGAACCGCAGAGGACGCCGAGGACGCAGAGAACGGCCAAGAACGGCAAAGCACCACGATAACGGCCAGGCACGGCACGACGAAAACGGCCAAGGAAGGCGAAAGACGGCCAAGGAAGGCAGAGGACGCGGAGAACGGCCAAAAACGGCCAGGGACGGCCACGAACGGCCAAGACGGCCGAGGACGGCCGAGCGGGCGCGCTTGCCGGTCAGTCCGCCGCCTGCCGCTCGCCGAAGGCAGGCTCTTCCGACAGAAGCTCCTGCAGCGGCCGATAGGGCCGGTCGGTCGGCAATTCCTGCGTCAGGACCTTGCCCTTGTGCCGGAAGAGTCTCTGGGCTCCGGCCCCCTCGGCGCATGTGAGGACGCGGTACGTATCGCCGCGTACTTCGACGGCCGCGTAGTCCCGGCACCCGATGGCCACTCCGCCGTGCCGCGCGACCATCCGGGCGATTGCCTCCCGGCGCCTGTCGTCCCCGTAGTGCGGACAGAACAGCGCGGAAACGAGCCCCAGCCCCCTCACGCGGATGAGGCTCCGCTCCTCGCTGCCTGCGGACGAGCGCCGGCCGCCCTGGCCGTATGCGAACCAGCAGTTTGCGCCGGCGCTGACACCGGCGGCCACGATGCCCCGCGAGACCGCCTTCCGGAGCACCGCGTCGAGCCCCAACCGGCGCCAGATGCACATCATGCGGTAGGTGTTCCCGCCGCTGACGTAGATCAGGTCGGACTCCAGGATCAGCGAGGACGCCCGCCGGCGGCTCACCGGGTTGCGCACGAGCGCCAGCGTGCGCGGCCGGCAGTTCAGCCTGCCGCCGTAGACCTCCTCGAAGGCGGCGATGGTATCCTCGGGGTCCCCGCCCGCCGTGGGGATGATCAGGGCTCGGGCCCTTCGCTTCCCCGTGAGCCGCACGACGTGGCGGTGGATCGGCAGGGTCTGCGATTCCTCCAGCTTCCCGCCGGCCAGCGCCACAATCCGCATTGTGTCTGACACCGTTTCGTCCTCGTCTGCCGGGAACTGTCACGGGCCGCCCGCTCACACCGCAGCGGCCGCGGTCGCTCTTGTACACAAACACGGCCGTCTCATGCAAAGGCGCAGAGACGCAACGGAACAGCAAGACAGGGAGCCACAGATGGACGCGGATGCACACAGATGCGGCGAACGGCATGCCGGCGACTGTCGCCGTCCGGGAGGTCGAGGTGCCCGTCTGGTGCGCCTTTCGGCGTGGCCCGCCTCACGAGCTTCAGCACAGGGCTCAACGATGACGGCTGCCTTTTGAACCTTCCCAGATACCTCTCGCACCCATCATGGCCCCGTACCTCAGGACTCCAGAGGCGCATATCCTCACCGTGGACCGCCTCGTGCGCCGCTCGGCGTAGTCGAGCCAGCGCTGTCAAGAGCGGGCTCACCGGGCTCATTGCCAGGCTGACGAGGCTCACGGCCAGACGCACGCAGGCTCATTGCCAGACAGACGCGCTGGCGCATGGTCAAGGCTCATCGGGCGCATTCTCAGGCTCACGAGGCTGGCGCACCACTCGCCCATGCAGGCTGACCCCGACAACAGGACCGACGCAAACACACCCGCCCCCTTGCCTACATTCCTTGGTCAGGGTTCCCCGTTGTCCTCTTGCTTCTTCCACAATCTCGCGATGTCGGCGAAGTCGAGCCCATCAAGACGCTTCTGCTGGCAGAAGCCCTGCCACGCGGTAAGTTTCTTCTCCGTTCTGGTACCCGCAGCAACCTGCTCAGCATGACCGGCCAACGTTGAAAGCTCGATAATGTCGATTCTCTCGGGACAAGAGGGCCAATTGTGCTTCCAGCACACGATCACATCAACACCGTCCGCGTCGTGGCCGTGTGCCACGAACGACCGACTGTCGTATTCGAACTCAATGCGTACCTCTTCCCATCGGTTCGGCCCGATCTTCCGGCGCGCAATGCAGTCCGGGAAAGCAGCCTGAATGGACTCGATCTTGAAGCCGAAGGTTTCGTGCAGAACACCGAAAAGGTACACGACGCCGAGTTCATTCACTGGTGCACATGAAAGGGACTTGAACTGGACCTTGTCGCCGAAAATCCGTTTCCGGTTGGGGTTCGTCATCGTCTCTCGTTAGAAAGTAGAGAGTAGAAAGGGGACCGCAGGAGAGTGCCGGAGGCCGAGGACCGCTGTTCGGCCGTTGCGTGCCATTGGCCGTTCTCTACTTTCTCCTTACCACTGCTCTCCTGCTCTACCAGCCTTTCGCTGGCGCGAAAGGCTGGTCGGGGCGGCCGGATTCGAACCGGCGACCTCGTGCTCCCAAGGCACGCGCGCTATCCAGACTGCGCCACGCCCCGACGCCGATGCGGCATTATATCAGACGGCACGACTGCCCGACAGGTCAGGTTGCCCGAGCGGCCCCGTCGCCGCGACTGGCGGCCGGCCGGGGCTTCGGGTATCCTGCCCGATGCGGACGTGCTGGATGGCTTTGGGGCTCGGGAAACGCTCTTCGTTCAGAGGAGGACGGACATGGCCAGCCGACTGAGAATGGGGTTCATCGTCGGTGCTTCGCTCTGGCCGGCGCTGCTTACCGGCTGCGCGGGCGTGCAAGAGGGCATGGCGCCCGCGCCGGCCCGGACGAGGCCGGCCATGATGCGCGGCGCCCCTGCGGCCGACATGGCGCGCGCCATGTTGGAGTCCGCTGCGGCGGAACAGCTCGGGCAACCGGCGCTCGATCCGGCGCGCGAGCGCCGCCTCCTCGTCTACAACGCGGAGCTCCACCTCGTCGTCGGCGACATCCGGGCCACGCTGGACGCCGTCCAGCGCCTGGCCGAGTCTCTGGGCGGCCATCTCCATACGATGGAGGCGCAGAGCATCGTGGTGAAGGTGCCCGCCGACCGCTTCCACGAGGCCATGGACGCAGTAGCCGAGATGGGCGAACTCGGGCGTCGCGCGATCCGAGGCGCCGACGTCACCGACCAGGTGCAGGACCTGCGGCTGCGCCTGAAGAACGCTGAGCAGATGCGGGACCGCCTGGCCGCCCTGGCCGAGCGCGCCGACGACATGAAGGCCGTCCTCGACATCGAGCGCGAACTGGGGCGCGTTACCGAGACCGTTGAAACCCTCAAGGGCAAGCTTCAGGCGCTTGAGCACAGCGTGGCGTTCTCGACCATCACGGTCCATCTGAACTCGCCCATCCCGCAGGCGGAATGGACCGTGGAGATTCCCTTCCGCTGGGTCTACACGCTCGGGCAGGGCCTGATCGCGCGGCCCGACGCTCAGGAGCCGCACGTGCCCTCCCTGCGGCGGCGGATCGTGTTCAAGGCGCCGGCCGGGTTCGTGAAGTACTACGAGGCCGACTACACCAGCCGGCTGATGTCTGCGGACGGGCTCCGCGTGTACGTGCGCAGGCACAGGAACTACGACAACGGAAGCCTCGAGTTCTGGTCGGGGCTGGCCCGCCGGGCGCTGGTGGAGAAGGGCGGGATCGCGCTCGGTGAACCCGAGGCATCCGAGTTGACGAACGGCCGCACGGCGCACATAATGCAGGGCCGGCGCCGGATGGGCCGCGAGGACGTCGCCTACCTGCTCGCGATATGGTCGGACAAGGGGCACGTGTACACATGGGAGACCTGGGGCCCGGCCGAGGAGATGGAGAAGGCCCTCCCGGCCCTGAGGAACGCGATCCGGACGATGCACGCGCCCTGGTATGACTTCTTGTTCTGAGCGCGGCGGCCGGGACGGCCGTCACGCCGCAGCCGCGCACACGGCCGGCACGACGCGGAGCGCTGGAACGTCTCCGCCGCACGCCGGCCGTGCGGCCTTGCGGGATGCCTCGCCGGGTCTGTGGACTGAAGGACGCGGTATGGGACGTCGATTCGACGGGGTGAGGGCCGCGTTGGCTTCCTCGTTCGGCCTCGGGTATGCCCCGTTTGCGCCCGGGACCTTCGGCACGCTGCCTGCGGTGGCGCTGTACGTGGCCATTGCGCTGGCGGCGCCGGCGGCCCGGCACGGTGCGTTCCTCGGCGGCGCGCTGGCGCTCGTCTGCCTGCTGGCCGTGCCGCTGGCGGGCTGGGCCGAGCGGCATTGGGGGCGCAAAGACCCCCAGCGGTTCGTGCTGGACGAGGTGGCGGGCTTCCTGCTGACGGTCACCTTCTTCCGCGTGGACAGCGTCGTCGCGACGGCCGTCTGGGCGTTCTGCGTGACGCGCGTCTTTGATGTCGTGAAGCCGCCGCCGGTCCGGCAGTTGGAGAAGCTGCCGGGCGGGTGGGGCGTCCTGCTCGATGACCTGTGCGCCTCCGTGTACGCGGTGCTCGTCCTGCACCTTGCGGCGCATCTGTGGCCCGCTGCGTTCGGCGTGCGCGCCTGACGAGACGGCCGCCCCGGCCCGGGGCGGGAAAGGAGCGTGGAGTGCTTCGCTGGATTGTCCTGCTGGTCTTCTTTGCGACGTATGCCTTCGTGGCCGCCTTTGCGCGCCATCGCGCCAAGGGGGTCTGGATCGGCGTCGGGGCGCTGGTGCTGGCCCGGCTGCTGCTGCCGGGACAGGACGCGGAGGGCGTGCTGAGCCCCCGGGGGATCGTCTTCGACGCCATCAACTGGAACGTGCTCGGCCTGCTGGCCGGGGCGATGCTGATCGCGGACCTGTTTGCGGACTCGCGCGTGCCGAGCATGCTGGCCAACTGGGCGACCCACTACTTCCGCAGCACGCGCCTGGTGATGCTGGCCATCTGCGGGCTGGCCGGCTTCATCTCGATCTTCATGGACAACGTGACGACCGTGCTGATCGTGGCCCCTGTCGCGCTGGCCGTGGCCCGGAATGCCGGCGTATCGCCGGTGCCGCTGATGGTCGGGATCGCCATCTGTGCGAATTTGCAGGGCGCCGCCACGCTCATCGGCGACCCGCCCAGCATGCTGCTGGCAGCGAGCTTCCGGATGACGTTCAACGACTTCTTCGTCCACCAAGGGCGCCCCTCCCTGTTCTTTGCGATGCAGGTGGGTGCCGTGGCGGGCGGGCTGGTGCTCCTGTTCGTGTTTCGGCGTGCGAAGTCCGCGCCGCCGCGCATGCCGGCCGAGCCGGTGACCACGTGGACGCCGACGGTGTTCCTGTCTGTGATGGTTGCGTTCCTGGCCTCGGCGTCGTGGATCGATCCGGACTTCCGGTGGCTGGCCGGGACGGGCACGCTGACCCTGGGCCTGATCGCGCTCCTGTGGGGCGTCTGGCGGCATCGGCCGGGCATCTGGAAGCTCCTGACGCGATACGATCTGCCCACGATCCTGTTCCTGGCGGGAGTGTTCGTGATGGCCTACGCCATGCAGGGCTTCGGGTGGGTGGACGCCACGGCGCGCGGCGTCATCGGGCTGGTCGGAGGCAGCCGCGTCGGCGCATTCCTCACGCTGGTCTTCGCGTCGCTCGTCCTCTCGGCCTTCATCGACAACGTCGCCTACGTCGCCGTCATGCTGCCGGCGGCGAAGGCGATCGCCGATGCTACGGGCGGGGGAGCCTTTCTGTATGCGGCAGGGCTGCTGATCGGGGCCTGCCTCGGCGGCAATATGACGCCGATCGGGGCCGCCTGCTGCGTCGTCTCGGTGGGCACCCTGCGCCGGGAGGGGCACCACGTGTCCTTCTGGCAGTTCGCGCGGATCGGCATCCCGTTCAGCATCGCGGCGACGGCCGCGGGTTCGCTGTTCGTGCTCGCCTTCTGGCGATGACGGCGGGGCGTCAGGACCGCGCGCGGCGGAGCGTGGGCGTGAGCCGGATCTCCCGTTCGCCGACCGTCAGGCGGATCTGGCCGCGCTGTCCCGTCTCCAGTTCCAGCCTTGCGCGGCCCGCGCTCGGAGACAGGAGCGTTGCCAGTGTCATGTCCGTATGCGTGCTGGCCACCGTGCACCAGCGGAGCGCATGGCCGGCCGGGGCGGTCGGGGTCGTCGGGGCCGGCACGCTGAGCGTCAGCATCGCGGGCACGTCGGCCGCGTAGGCGACGCGCAGGCGCTCCTTCCTGCCGTGCAGGACGGCCCCGCGCTTGCCGGCCTTGACGTCCGCGTAGGTGTGCAGGCGCGTCTCCATCCGGCCGGCGTGGGGGAGCACCGCCCGGTCGATGATGAGGAGCTGACTGCCGTCGAGCAGCAGCACGAGCCGGGCGCAGAACTCGACCGCCGATCCGTCCCGCATGGCGCCCAGCGCCTCGGTGGCCACCAGGCGGAATCCCACGGCGCCGGGGAGCGAGACGCGTTCGGTCCGGTCCAGCGCCGACCCGGCCGTGATGCCCACGCCGTTGATGAGGACCGTGTTCTTGGAGGCCGGGGTGATGCCGAAGATCTCATCGCGGCGCACCGAGAACGTCGTGTCGAGGTACTCCGCCGGCTTGATATCCGTCACCAGGAGTTCGCGTCCCACGACGCAATGGAAGCTGAGCAGGTCGCGGTGGCTGTGCGGGACGTTTGTGGTGCCGCCGCGGACGGCCGCGTAGAACGTGGAGTCCGGCATGCGGTCGGCGAGGACACCCCAGTCCATCCCCCGATAGAGCCTGGCGACCGGACCGCGCGCCGGCTTCCTTTCGGCCTGCGCCGTCCGGCCCGGGTGCAGCAGGAGCCATTCGGCCGTGTCCGGCCAGGTGCCGGACCGCACGCCCTGCGCCTCCAGGCGGTCGTCCAGCGCGGCGGCGATGTCCGTCCGCCCCAGGCGCCGGGCGGCGGCGTAGTGGAAGGGCAGGGGGTTCCAGTGGTTGACGTCGCCGAAGCTGCAGGATTGCCCGTGGGGGCAGAAGTCCAGCGGGAACTCCAGGGTCTTGCGCACGCCCTTGTGCCGGAACAGCGGGTGCTTGCGGCCCGTCGCGCGCTCGTGGCTCAGCAGGTAGAGGAAGGCATAGCGCATGCCGTAGTTCCAGTAGCCGATGCCCTCCGGCCAGGCGCCGTCGGTCTCGTCCAGGAACAGGAAGTAGGGGGCCACCGACTCCTCGACCAGCGGTAGCAGCTCACGCGCTTCGTCCGCGTCCTCGTACATGGCCAGCGCCAGCATGCCGAGGCCGCCCGCGCAGACGGTGTTCCAGTTCGAGTCCGTGCGTCCGAACCACCAGGTCGCGCCGGGCCGGGCGTGCTTCATGCCGGCCGCGAACGGCCACTTCCGCGCGGTCTCGAGGAACAGCGCGCGCTCCTCGTCCGACAGCGTGTCGTGCAGCCAGTCGTAGGCCAGGGCCAGCGTCGCGCTGTTCTCGCCGTAGCTCAGATCGAACAGGGCGTCGGGGGCCGAATCGCCGGAGCGCCAGGCGATCCAGGACCAGTACTCCCAGTCGCGCATCTGCCGGACGCACTGCAGCGCCGCCCGCCGGAAGCGCTCCTGGCCCGTCTGGAACCAGCGCACCAGCAGCGTCACGACGCGCGTCTGCATGCGGCGGGCGCGGATCAGGTGGCCGTTGTGGCTGTGGGGCGTCCATTGCAGGTCGGGCAGCCTCGCGCCGCGTTGGGCGTCCGCGGCGACCTGCCGGGCCGCGTCCCGAAGCCAGGGGATTGAGGGCTCCCTGCGCGCCCGTTCGATCGCTTCCGAATCGACATACAGCCGGGGATGGGGCTCCATGGTGCTCTCCAGGCGAACGGGCCGGGCGGCGTGCCGGCCGGGTGGGTCGCATCATACCGACTCTCCGGGCGGCTTGCCGGGAATCCGCTCCGTTCGGTAGACTCTGCACCGTTCGCACGGGGCCGCAGCGGACGAACGGAGTTCCAGACGCCCTCCGACAGGAGACCGAACGGTGACATTCGATCTGCTCTTTCGAGACGCACTGGTGGTGGACGGGACGGGCGGGGTGCCGTTTCCGGGCGACGTCGGCGTGGCGGGCGGCCTCATTCGGGCGGTCGGACGGCTCGGGCGCGTGCAGGCCGTGCGCACGATCGACGCGCGCGGGCTGATCGTGGCCCCGGGCTTCGTGGACATGCACACGCACTCGGACCTGCGCCTGCTGGCCGAACCGCGCGCCGAGGCCAAGGTCATGCAGGGCGTCACGACGGAGGTCATCGGGCAGGACGGCCTGTCCTTCGCACCGGTCAACGACGAGACGATGGCGCTGATCCGCCAACAGACGGCGTCCTGGAACGGCGACGCCCCGGGCTGCGACTGGGCCTGGGCGAGCATGGGCGACTACCTGCGCCGGTTCGACCGGCGGACGTCCGTGAACGTGGCCTGCCTGGTGCCGCACGGGAACGTGCGCCTGCTGGCCATGGGCTACGACGACCGGCGGCCGACTCCGGACGAGCTGGCCGAGATGCGCCGGCTGATCGGGCAGGGCATGGAGGAGGGCGCGGTCGGGCTGTCCACCGGGTTGTCGTATCCGCCGGCCATGTATGCCGATACGGATGAGATGGCCGAACTCTGCCGCGAGGTGGCGGCGCGCGGCGGCTTCTTCTGCACGCACCATCGCAGCTATGGGAAGGGGGCGATGGAGGCCTACCGGGAGATGTTCGAGGTCGCACGGCGCTCGGGCGTGCCCGTCCACCTGACCCACTGCGCCATGAACTTCCCGGGAAACGAGGGCCGGGGCGCGGGCCTGGCGGCGGAGATCGAGGCGCTGAACCCGCGCGAGGTCGAGGTCACCGTCGACAGCTACCCCTACCTGGCCGCCTCGACCTACCTGGCCTCGCTGCTGCCGCCGTGGGTCAGCGTGCGGGGGCCGGACGGCGTGCTGGCCGCCCTGGCCGACGACGGGCAGGCGGCGCGCATCCGGCGCGAGATGGAGGTGGACGGCACGCCGGGCTACCACGGGATGCCGATCGACTGGCGTGCGGTCGAGGTCAACTCCGTCCGCACCGAGGCCGGCGCGCGCTGGGTGGGGCGGACGGTCTTCGAGATCGGCGCCGAGTCCGGCGTGGCGCCCTTCGAGGCCGCCCGGCGGCTTCTGCTCGACGAGCGGTTGGACGTGAACATCCTGATGCACGTGGGGCACGAGGAGAACGTGCGCGCGATCATGCGCCTGCGGTGTCACATGGCCGGCAGCGACGGCCTGATGGCCGGACAGAAGCCGCATCCGCGCGCGTGGGGCACGTTCGCGCGGTATCTGGGTCACTACGCCCGCGACGAAGGTATGTTCACGTGGGAGCAGATGGCCGTGAAGATGTCGTCGATGCCGTGCCGGCGGCTGGGCCAGTGGGACCGCGGCCTGCTCCGCCCCGGCATGGCGGCGGACCTGGTGGCCTTCGATCCGGAGACGGTCCGCGACACGGCGACCTACGAGGACCCGCGGCGGTACCCGGAGGGCATCCCGTACGTGGCCGTCAACGGCGTGCTGGTCAAGGACGAAGGCCGTCACACCGGCGCGCTCCCCGGCCGCGTCCTCACGCTCGGCCGCCGCTGACGGGGGCAACGGGGCTCACGCCAGGGCGCCGGCTGCTCGGTGCGTCTTTGGGGCTCTGTTTGAGCCACCGCCGTTCAGCCGATCCAGAGACCCTCGATGCGAACGCGCATGCCGTCTTTGCCGCGCGCCATCGAGTTCATCAGGCCGCAGTGACGCCACTGCAGCATGCAGTAGCGAGGCTGGAAGTAGTAGCGCCGCCCGATCTCCAGTTCCACGCGCGTGTGGCGTACCAGTCCCTCGTAGGCCGTCGTGTTGTAGTAGCCGATGTTGATGCCGTTTTCGCGGGCGGCGAGGGGCCCGACGACGCACCAGACGACCGTTCCGTTGAAGTAGTCGGGGTCCTCCATGATGCGTCCCACGTGTGTCACGGGGCAGCCGCAGGAGATCCATGCCGGCCGCCCGAAGATGACGTCGCCCTTCTTCAGCCCGAGGGCCTCCACTTTCGTGGGGTTGAACAGGATGATCGTCTCGCGCGGCCCCGGCTCCCCGGGGAACTTGTCCAGCAGGAAGTCGTATTCCCTCCCCAGATGGTCCTGCCAGGTGCCTTCGGCGAGGAACTGCTCGGACGCACAGGGCGCGCCCGGCGGGCAGGAATGGTCCCGGGCCGCCAGGGGTACGCATCGCTGGATCATCATCGGATCCTCGGCTGCGGCGCGGGCCAGTTCTGCGCAGGACTTGAACCCGCACAGGCCGCAGTCCTTCCCCGGCAACGTCTGCAGGATGTCGTCTGCATCCATCGTCACTCTCCCCTGTAGAAGATGTCCGTGTCGAGCGCACGGAGCACGCCGAAGTGCGCCTGCCTGCCGATCTCCTTCTTGCCCACGCAGATGGTGCAGGTTCCCAGCGGAGGATTGCCGCGCAGTTGCAGGGGCTCACGCGTCTCCTCCATGGCCGCTATGCGCCGCACGACGTGGTGCACGTTGATGCCGTGCAGGGCGTTGGTGTCGACGACCGGCACGTCGGCGGCGGCCTTGATGTTGGCGCGGAAGACCTCGCGCTCGGCCTGGGAGACCAGGTCGATCTTGGTCACGATCGCCATGTCGGCCAGCGACAGCATGGGGCCGATCTTCCGTGGGAGGTTCATGCCGCTGGTGGCCTGCACGACAACGATCCCCAGGGCGGTCTCCACGTACGGAGAGCAGCGCAGGCACAGCCCGGCCGTCTCCACCAGGAACACGTCGGCCCCCTCCTGCAGGGCCCAGGCAAAGGCATCGCCCAGCACCACGACGTTGCAGTGGTCGGGGCAGAGGTCGCCGGAGTATATCTTGCGCGAGGGGATGCCCAGCTCGTCGCGGAACATCTCGTCCTCGTTCGCGAACTGCACGTCGATCTTGAGGTAGGCGAGGGCCTGGCCGCCGGCGATGAGCGTGCGGGCGACCTGTTTGAGGAGGGTGGTCTTGCCGGCGGTCGGCGGGCCGGCGCAGATGACGAGTTTCATACCGCTCTTCCTCCTGTCAGGCGATGTAGCCGAGGGAACGCAGCCGTTCGTCCAGTTGCCGTGTGCTGAGCCGTTCGCCGGCCCGGATCGAGGCCCGAAGGCCCAGCATCAGGTCGTCGAGCTTCTTGATCTCCTCGCCCACGCGCTTCTCGTCCGACTCCGTGACGATCAGCTTCCGCATGGCGCCTCCGCGCATGACCAGGCGGAAGTCCGACAGCAGGGCGATCCGCGGGTCGTGCGTGACGAAGATGAATATCTTCTCGTAGTCCTTGAGCAGTTCGACCGCCCGAGTCCGATGAATCCCCGCGTTCTCGATCTCGTCCAGCAGGATGATCGGCGAGTTCCCGATGACGACCGCGTCGGCGATCAGCAGGGCGCGCGTCTGGCCTCCGGACAGCTCGGTCATTGCACTGGTCGGGATGATGGGCTCGCCGGTCAACTGGTTGGCGAACTCCAGCGTCGCGCCGACCGCCGAGGCGGCGTTCCCGCTGTCACGCACGCGCGCATGGGTGGTGAGGAACGCCTCCACCGGGAGATCGGAGAGGAAGTTCGTGTGCTGGGTGATCATCGCGACGGGATTGGCGTCGGGCGAGTTGACCACGTCCTCCGGAGGCGCGGCGCCGTTGATCAGAATCCGGCGGCCCGACGGCGTGTTGGCGTCGGCCAGCAACTCGACGTCGTTGATCAGCGCGGTCTTGCCGGATCCCGTGGGCCCGACGACGCTGATGACGTTGCCCATCTCCAGAGTCACCTCCGCGACGGGCTCCGGTTCCCCGTCCTTGCCGCGCCCGCCGAGGACCGTCAGCGCTTCGATTCTCATGCACTGCTCCTTTCGGTCGCGACACTCCGGACGGAGTGTCGCGCAGAAGACGCCAAAGGCTCCTGTATTGCCCTGTATGAACGCGCCGGTTCCCGGCACACTCCCATAGCACTCCGGCCGCGGAGGTTAGTGCATCGGGGGGGCGCCTGTCAAGGGGATGCCGGCTTTTCCGGTGCCGCGCACGTCGGCGCGCGGCCGTGCGGACGGGAGACCCGCGCGAGGACGGGACCGAACATGCGGATGGCGTGTCACATGCGGCAGAGACGGAGAACGCGCCGCCGGTGCCCCCGGGGGGGGGGCCGGTTCCGGACAACGCGGCACTGCGCACGGCCCGGCAGGGCGGGTTCGCACACGGTGACGGCGGACGAATGCGAACGCGGCGCCTGGATGGCAGGCGGGGACCCGGACGCACGGCAACGTCAACGGCAACGCGGGATGAGGCGCTTTCAGTGGCCGGCGGTTGTGCGGGCGACCTCGGCGGCGAGGGCGTAGAGCCGGGCGTCGCGGTCGCGGTAGCCGGTGCTCTGGTACCAGGCATGGCCGGCCTCGCCCGTCTGGAAGATCCACGTCCAGGGCGCCGAGTAGTTGTGCGGCGCCGCCACGTAGTTGGCGACGCCCCGCAGCGAGTAGAGGATGCGTGCGTCCAGCTCCGCCTGGCAGCGCGCGGCCAGATCCTCGCCCATGGCCCGGCGCTTCGCCTCGTCGAGCAGGGCCTGTTCGATGAAGATGCGGGCCTCGCAGGCCTGCACGCCCTCGCGAAGCTGTTCGAAGCGCGCCGTCGGCAGCGCGCCATCGGGTCCGGGCATGAAGAGCTGACAACAGAGTTGCAGGTTGCCCCAGTTGCTCCACGGGTAGCGGTCGTAGGCGCGGGCCACGCGACGCCCTCGCCTGTCCTTCACCACGTACCACGTGTCGCCGCCGAGGCGGCCGAAGCCGCGTTGCCCGCCGGCCATGGTGATCTCGGTCATGGAGTGCCACATGGCCCCGGGGAGCCGGTCCATCTCGCCGCGCCAGCCGGGGCGCAGCAGTTGCTGAGCATGGATCACGGGCTTCGGCTGCCATCCGTAGACCCGCTTCACGGCCGGATCGGGCGGGAACTGCGTGTCGTGGATGCTCGTGTTATAGCCGGCCCGGAGGCCCAGGTCCTTCCCGCGCATGAAGCGGGCGAGCGTGTAGTGGGAGTGTGAGACCCAGGGCAGGTCACCCGTGACCTGGCCCCAGAACTCGACCTCCTCCTTCTGTGCGCGCACGTCGGTGAACCAGCCGAGCATCATCGTGTCGGCGAGCCCGCGCTGTTCCAGTCGCGCGCGCAGTTCCTGGAACAGTTTCGTCCAGTGTGCCTTGCACGCCGGGTCGTTGTAGTAGCCGGGGAAGGAGACGCGGCCGACCTGGCCGGTTGCCGGATCGACCGTCGTCACGAACGGCGCGCGCATGCGTCCCTCGACGCGGCTGATCTGGCCCGGGATGTTGCCGTGACTGCCGCCCAGCGAGTCCGACGCCTTCTCGAGCAGGAAGACCTCCCAGACGATGAAGCAGACGATCTTCGGCCTGCCCAGGTTCTCCTGGACGACGTCCAGGTACTTGTCCAGGACCGTGAAATCGAAGTCGTATCCGCCGTCCGCCGTCTTGACCCACCGCACCATCGACTCCTCATTGCCGTAGTAGGTGCAGCAGATGAGGGGCAGATAGACGACGCTGCTGCCGACCTCGCGCATCAGGCGGAATGAGCGCGCGATCAGCTTGAAGTGCTCGTCCGACCAGGCGGGCACGTCGTATTCGAGCTGCAGGGTATCCGGCGATTGGATGACCTCTGTCCACGTCCTGAAGTCGTCCGGGTGGGGAAGCGCCCAGTCCGCAACGGTCAGGTCGACAGGCACCTCCAGCGCCGGCTGGCCCTCACAGGTCAACGTCAGGCGGCCCTGGTAGCGGCCGGCTGTGGCGTCGGCCGGCACGTGGACCGTGACCCACACGGGCGCCACGGCGCCTCGGGGGCCTGCGTATTCCGCCGGCGGCTCGTCCGCCAGGATGCTGAGCGCCTTGGCGCGCGCGGGACTGCGCGCGTCCGGCGACCCGAGGCCGTAGGTGTACTCGTAGACGCCGAACTCCTCGCCGCCCGGCGTGCCGTAGCGCACCCGCACCGCCGAGGCGGCGATCGTGCCGCCAGGACCGGTCAGCTCGCTCGGCTCCGCCTTGAGGCTTCGGATGGGATCCGGGGAACCGACCACGACCTTGCCCGAGAAGATGCCGTTGCGCGTGGCCGTGAGCGTGATCGGCCGGAGGGGCTCGCAGGGGTCCGCGGAATCGAGTTCGAAGTCCGTGCGCAGCAGCGAACCGTTCCATGCCTGCAGCCCGGCGGCGGGGGCCGGAAGGGGCTCTGCCGACGTCAGGCGCACGTCGCGCAGTTCGCACGTGTTCCACTGCAGGTTGTAGAGCGGCTCCTTGTCCCAGCGGAACGTCTTCTGCTCGTCGACGGCGCTGTGATAGGGGGCGCGGACGACCTCGACGGCCAGGACGTTCACGCCCGGGCGCACCAGGGCGGCGGGCAGCTCGGTCGTCAGTGTGCGGGTCCGCAGGGCGACGCGCCGGAGCGCCTCCTCGTCCGGCTTGGGCGCCCGCACGACCTTGCCGTCGACGTTCACCATGGCGCCCTCGGGCACCAGGAGGACTCCGTCGGGGGTCAGGAAGGCCTCGGGTGCGTACTGCGCGGCCAGTTCCGCGCCGGGTTCGATGAACGCTCGGGCCACCTCCTGCCCGTTCAGATACACGAGGGCCGCCCCGTGGAAGCTCAGCGTGAGCGTGAGCGGGCCGGCCGCCGCGGGGTCCGCAACCCGGAACTTGCCGCGCAGGCAGGCCCTCTGCAGGAACGACGCCCGCACGCCCATGCCCACCGGCCCGCGCAGCCAATCCACGTCGTCGAACTCCGGGCCCTGCCACCCGTCGGGCGGGGGCGGCGTGGAGCCGTTCAGCCAGTAGTGCTCCCGATACGCGAACGTCGCCGGCCGCACGCCGTCGTCGAACGCGAATTCGGGCGCCTTGAGCACGTGGAACATGCGCCAGGAGCCGAACGCATCGAGCAGGACGTTGTCCGGGGCGGCGTCCGCCCGGCCGGCGGCGAGGAGAAGGGCCAGGAGCGTTGCCAGCAGCGTCGAGACGGAGCGCATGGAGCATCCCTCTGTCGGTCCGCGGGGCCGGCCGGAGGCGCCGCCCGCGCGGGAGGATCAGAACGTGCCGGGAGCGCCCGGCACCTCTGGGGGATGATACCGGGGCGCACGGACGTCCACAAGCGGCGGGGGCGGTCGGCTGTCGGGGACGTCGGCGATTCACTTGCGTCTATACCGTCCGGACGGTATAGTAAGACTCAGGTGCGCGCCGGCGGGAACGGCGACCGGTCCGAGAGGAGGCGATGATGCACCCGAAGGAGAGCCGACGGGACGCGATTCTGAAGGCCGCGGCGCATCTGGTTCGCGAGAAGGGGCCCGCCCATCTGACCATGGACGCCGTCAGCGAGCGGGCGCGCATCAGCAAGGGCGGTCTGCTGTACCACTTCCAGACGAAGGAGTCGCTGGTTGCGGGCATGGTGGAACGCCTGACGGAGGCGATGGAGGCGGTTCAGGAGGAGGAGGTCGCCAAGCTGCCGCCCAGCCCCGCACGCGAACTCAAGGCGCTTGCGCGGTCGCTGCAGGCCCTCCGGCACGGGGAGCTGAAGGGCGTCGCGACGGCCCTTCTGGCCGCCGGCGTCCATGACCCCGGGCTGCTGGAGGGGATCAGAAGCGAGCAACGCGAGATGTTCCAGGAGATGGAGGCCGAGGGCCTCCGCCCGGCATTCGTCCGCGTGATCTTCCTTGCCGCCAAAGGGCTTCTGTTGAGTGAGATGCTGCATTCACTCGCGCTGAGCGACGCGGAGCGGCAGGCGATTTTCGACGAGCTTCTTCGGCTGATCGGCGAAGAGGAAGCCCGCATGGAGGCCGCCGAGGGTGCTCCATAGGGGCGGGGCTTTGCTGACGGGCAGCGGAGGAGTGGAGAATACGGGCCGCTTCGTCCGCCGCAGACTCGGGGGCCGGCGGTTCTCAGAACCACGTCAGGTCGTGCATCGGTGAATCGAGGGACGCTATGGCGATGTCCGAGGCGGA
>Ga0123329_1001561_pt1 | contig 21508 bp, 17 predicted proteins | sample BioC12SIPDNA_FD_89703 | JGI IMG/M metagenome (GOLD analysis project Ga0123329, IMG submission 89703) | Anaerobic biogas reactor microbial communites from Washington, USA - Biogas_R1_B C12 SIP DNA | ecosystem: Engineered > Bioreactor > Anaerobic > Unclassified | place: Washington, USA | collected...
ACTGCAGCACGCCACCAGCAGCCGCCTGACGGAGCGCGTCCAGCAGGCGGCGCGGCAGGTGCGCACCCCCCTCAGCGCCAGCGAATGGGGGTTGCACGCCGACGGCAGGCTCTTCCCCGCCCCATCCACCAAAACTCCCTCCGTCATCGCCTCGTGGGCGGGCGCCGACGACCTGGCGCACATGCCATCGGACGCCGCCGAGGCGCTCGACGCCACCAAGCTCGGCCAGGTAGGGCGCATGGTCTCGTTAGCGCTCATGGTGCTCTCCAGCGATCCCGCGTACTGATCTCCATCCCCGCTCACGTGCGCCGTCGACGGGTCTCTCGAGGACCCCGGCATCATCGCGCCTCTTGGGCGGGCCACCATGCTCCGGATGTCCCGCTCGATCTCGGTCTTGCCAACAAAGCCGAGTAATCCTATAATCGTACTAGCTATTGTGCCGCCAGAGTCCGGTGTGATGGTGAGGCACAGGCGGTCATCGCGAACTCTGCTCGAGCGAGAGGAGATCGATGCGCAGTATCACCCCGACCCGCTCGTCGCTCGCGCTGGTGGCGCTGGTGTTAGTCATCCTGTCGGCCGTCGGCTGCCGAGTGGCGCCCGAAGGGCTCGGAGATGCTCCCGTCGCCAATGCAGCGGGTTACCATGACCTAACCGTGGACCGCCTGGTGGAGATGCTGGCCCAGGACAATGAGTCCGAGAGGGCGTTCACCCTCGTGAACGTGCACGTGCCCTACGCGGGCGAGATCAGCGGCACCGACCTGCACATCGCCTACGACGAGATCACCGAGAACCTGGATCGCCTTCCGGCGAAGGACGGCCGCATCGTGCTCTATTGCCGCAGCGGCGCGATGAGTGCAGAGGCCGCCCAAGCCCTCGCGGAACTCGGCTATACCGACGTGTGGGAACTGAACGGTGGCATGGTGGCCTGGGTGGCCGGTGGCCACGGCTTGGCGGAGTAAAGCGATATCGCGGGGGGCGGCCCACTGCCCACCGGTGCCGGTGGGCGCCGTGCCGAAACTCGCCCCCCGCAAGCGAGGAACACGATGGAACATGACGCGATGCACCCCCCAACGCCCGAGCCAACGCGGCGCGAGCCCAGCGAGCACCACGGCGAGCAGTGCCCCTTTGTGCGGCTCATGACGCCAGAGGTGGTCGCGCAGATCGAGGCCGCCATCGCCCTCGTCCGTGAGGCGGGTCGGCACGACATCTCGGGCCCCCTCGATGCCTGGCTGGTGCGCATCACGCGCGTCAGCGCCGCCATCAGTGAAGAGGGGCAGTGCGGGCCCGAGCTGTACATCGGTTGATCAATTCCATGCCAGCATCCTCGCCTCGGTCGCGAGACCGATGGCGCCGTCTAGAGGGAGGTGCAGCACGATGGCGAGGCGATCCCGTCGCGCATTCGATCCTTTGACCGTAGGTCTGGCCGTGGTGGCGGTGCTGGTCCTGGCGGCGATTGCGGCCCTACAGCTCACCGGCGGGGGTGGCAGGCAGGAAGCCGCCGACTTGACGGCGGCCGACGTGCAACGCATCGCGCCCCAGGAGGCCAGGGACCTTGTCGAGGCGGGGGGCGCGATCCTGCTCGACACGCGCTCCGAGCCCGAGTACGTTCAGGCCCATGCCGAGGGGGCGTACCACTACCCCGTCGCCGAGGCCGAACAGCTTGCTGGCACGCTCCCTGACGAAGGCGCGCTCATCTTCTATTGAACTTGACCGGCCGAGGCCACCAGCGCCCGTGCGGCGCTATCCGTCATCGCGCAGGGGATCGATCCGGAGAGGGTGTACGCCCTTCGGGGGGGCCTGGCCGCCTGGCAGGCGGGGGGGCAACCCATGGAGGCGGGCCCGGAACCGGGGCGGTTGGGGGAGTAGGGTCGTCGCCGGAGCGACAGCACAAGGGCCTCGCGTCATATCCGTGACGTGAGGCCCTTTTTCTATCGCGTGCCGACCGGTGCTACGGCACGATCCACGTCCCCGTCTCGCAGCGGAGGGCCCTGCCGATCGCCTCGGGGGAGGTGATGAGCGCCTGTTTGCCCGTGTGCCGCACAAAGTTGATGCTGGCCTCGATCTTGGGCGCCATGCTGCCCGAGGCAAAGTGCCCATCGAGGAGATAGCGCTGCGCCTCCTCGACCGTCAGGCGCTCGAGGTTGATCTGGTTTGGCTGCCGAAAGTTCAGCGCCACCTGCTCCACGCCCGTAGAGATGAGCAACAAGTCAGCGCCGATCCCCTCCGCCAGTAGGCTGGAAGCGTGGTCCTTGTCGATCACGGCGGGGGAGCCGCGCAGCAGGCCCGCCTCGTCGCGCACCACCGGGATGCCACCGCCGCCCGCGCCCACCACGATGAGCCCCCGCTCGACCAGAGCGCGGATCGCATCCACTTCGACGATCTCCAGCGGGCGGGGCGAGGCCACCACTCTACGCCAGCCACGCCCGGCGTCCTCAGACACCGTCCACCCGCGCTCGGCAGCCATGCTCTGCGCCCGGGTGCGGTCGTACCACGTGCCCACCGGCTTGGTCGGATGGCGATAGGCCTCGTCCTCCGGGTCCACCACCACCTGGTTGATGACGGTGGCCACCGTCCGGGGGATATTGCGCCGCATGAACTCGTTCTGCAGTTGTTGCTGGATCATGTAGCCCAGTGACCCCTGCGTATCGGCGACGCAGACATCCATGGGCACCTCGTCTACCATGTTGCGAGCCAACTCGTTGCTGAGCAGGCATACCCCCACCTGGGGGCCGTTGCCGTGAGTAACGACGATGCGCCAGCCATCCTGCACCATGTCCACCAGCGGCATCGCCGTCACCCGCATGCGCTCGAACTGATCTTGCACCGATTGGTGTTCGGCATCCGCGATCAGGGCATTCCCCCCCAGGGCTACTACGGCGACTCGGCCGCGGGAGTCCCGGCCGTTGCCGGCGCCATCGAACCTCACGTCGTCCATGGTGAGCACCCCTACTCTGCCAGCTTTTCCGCAAGACGCGTCACGGCCCGCTCGAAACACGCCATGGGGGCGCGCACCAGCCCTGCGCCCACCTGCCCCACACCCGCCTTGCGATGGGCGATCCCCGTGTTGATGATCGGCGCCACGCCGGTATCCACCACCAGGCGGATGTCGATGCCCGAGGCGGTGCCGCCGAACGACAGGGCCGGCAGCGTGAACGCGGGGCTGGCGCCGAGCGTGATCTGCCGCATCTCGCGGCTGTAGGCCACCGCGTCTTGGGGCGAGCCTCCCACGAACTGGACGATGGCCGGCGCCGCCGCCATGGCAAAGCCGCCCAGCCCCACCGTCTCGGCGATAGAGCTATCCCCCAGGTCGGGGTTGGCGTCCGCGGCGCTGAACCCGGGGAAGTAGAGCCCCTCGATGTCCGGCGCGGGGGCTGTCAGCCACTCATTGCCCAGCCCGCTAACGCGGATCCCAAAATCCACGCCGTTGCGCGCCATGGCGGTCACCAGGCTGCTGCCCGGGATGCCATGCGCGGCGTCGAGCATCGACTTGCTGGACGCCATGGACACGTTCAGGAAAAAGTGGTCGTTTCCCGCCATGAACTCGAGCACCGCGGCCTCGTCGTCGGAATCCATGCCGCTGCGCAAGAGTGCCGGCGCCAGCCGCCGGAAGAGCAGCCCCGACGCGGCGACGTTGCGGTTGTGCACCTCATCGCCCATATGGAGTGCCTGGGCGATGAGCGGCCGTAGCTCGACGGGGCCGCCCCCCTCCAGAGCGCGCGCCATGGCCGGGCCGAGGACGTCGCGCATCCAGCGCAGCCGGCTGAGGACCTCCTCGTCGTAGGCGCCGAAACGCAGCACCTTGCCGAGGCCCTCATTCATGTTGCTGTACGCCCTGTTACCGTACGCCTGGTTCTCGACGATCCACACCGGCATCGACGGGCTGATGACCCCGGCCATCGGCCCGACGGCGCTGTGGTGATGGTTCGGTTCGAGGCGCACGGCCCCGCTCGCGGCCAGCCGACGCGCCTCGTCGGCCGACGATGCCCACCCCTCAAAGAGGATGGCGCCGGTGATGGCCCCCTGCATCGGGCCGCACATCTCGCCCCACGCGATGGGCGGGCCCGCATGCAGCAGCATCCGCTCGGCCATCTCTGGGATGACCTCGAGCGCCCGCGCGACACCCAACAGCACGGGCTGGCCTTCGTACAGCCGGTCGATCGCCTCCTCGTTCGCGGCATCTACGCGCTCGCTCACCAGCAGCTCGGCCAGATGCATCCCGACGGCCGGGTCCCCTTGGGCCGGCGGTGACCACTCGAGATGCACCACCGGCGTCTTGACCTCCTGGATCGCCTGGGCGAACGAGGGCAGCCCCACGTTCACCACACTCAGTTGCTGCTCGAATAGCTGTTGTACCGACACGATGGCCTCCTATGGCGCGACGCGCGTCGCGGGTCGCCGGCGGCAGGGCCAGCCAGTGGCCCCGACAGAGTCCGGCCTCCAGGTGAACGGCGTTATCCCTCACTCACCCCACGTTCGCCGGCGTGTTCGCGTCCCTCGCGCCCATTGTGACACACATTCCCTTCCAGCGAGCACAGCACCCTGGCGGCAAGGCGCGCCGCCTCGGCGTTGCTGCGCCCCAGGATCACTCCGGCCCTCTCGAGGGCCGACTGCTGGCGCGACAGCTGCTGCGGATCGCGATCGGTGCCACACACCGAGGCCACGAAAACGAGGTTGCGCCTGCCCCTCTTGGCGGCCTTGCGCGCCCTTTCCACGGCCGGCACCAGTACCTCGGCGGGGCTCGGGTGCGAGCCATAGCCCAACACCACATCGAGCAGGATGAGGGCCACGCTGGGGTCCTTGGCCTCCTGCAGCATCCGCTCCACCCTCAGCCGATAGTCGATCATCGGATGCGGCCGCCCGCGGGTAAACTCGTCGTCGCCCAGGTCCACGGTGGTGTGTTCACGGCTCTTCCAGGGATCGGCCAGCTTCAGGTCAGGGCGCACCGGCGTGTTGGAGTAGATGGGGCCCAGTTCCCGCTGCAGCAGCAGAGTGCTCTCGTAGCTAAAGGTGCCGCCACTGAACAGCCCCCGCAGGTAGAGCTGACCCGGGGCGAAGCCGAAATCCTGCCCCGCCGACGGGTCACGAGGCCGCAGTTCGGGGATCGAGCCTCCGCCCAGCAGCGTCGCCTCGGCCGCCGCCTCATCAAGCGTGTCGACGACGTGTATCCCCGGGGCGTCCGGGCGCACTGTCGAGCCGATAAAGTCGATCACCACCGGCTTGCGCGCCTGGCGCGCCCTCGCCAGCACCTGCTCCGCCACCCGCGGCGACGGCGGCTTGGAGATGAGCACGATGACGCGCGTGGACCGATCCTGCGCCAGCGCGTCCAGCGCGTCCAGCATGGTGATGGCGCCGACCGCCTCGTTCAGGTCGCGGCTGCCGGTGCCGATGGCCTGCGAGATGCCCCCTCCCCACTGGTCGATGAGGGAGGTCACCTGCTGCACTCCCGTGCCCGAGGCGCCGATGATGCCGATCCCGCCCCTCCGCACCACGTTGGCAAAGCCCAACGGCGTGCCATTGATGATGGCGGTGCCACAGTCGGGGCCCATCATCAGCAAGCCCCGCTCGTGCGCCATGCGCTTGAGCCGGATCTCGTCCTCCAGGCTGACGTTGTCGCTGAACATCATCACGTGCAGGCCCTTGCCCAACGCCTTGAGCCCCTCGGCGGCGGCGTACTCGCCGGGGGTCGAGATGAGAGCCAAGTTGGCGTCGGGTAGCTCCTTTACGCCCATAGCGATGCTGCGCGGCACGGTGGGCTGAGCTGCCGTTTCTGTCTCGGGCGCCTCTTTGCGCAGCTGCTCCTCGGCGCGATCCAGCGCCGCGTTGGCGGCGTTGTCGCCGCTGGCCTCCACGGCGATCACGAGGTCGTTGGGTTTCGCCTGAATCCCCTCGATGGACACGCCGCTGTCGCGGAGGAGGTCGAGGTTGGCGGGCGTCCCCATGAAGGCGAACGCCTGGCTCACCCCCTCCAACGAGCCGATCTCACTCGACAACTGCATCAGCGTGACCGAATCGCGGTACAAATTGCGCAACACTCTATGCCGCGTTGGCATGGTCTTCCTCTCTCTCATGCGTCCACAATCGCAGGCCCATCAGCAGCCCCAGCAGCCCATCGGCGCCGGAGGTACTTCCCACCCTGAGCGCCGCGTCCAGCGCGCCGCCCAATCGGCCCTCCCCCTGAGGCATCATGACCACCTCGACCACATCGCGCAGGCGCTGCGTGGCTCGCCCATGCGCCGCCCACTCGAGAAAGACGCGACTCACGTCGGTAGTGCGGCGCGACATCGCCCGGATCTCGGCTCCAAAGGCGGAGACGAACCCGTCGTCCGGGCCCGCGCTCGCCCGCCCACAGTGCATCGCCACGAGCACGCCGACCAGGAGATCATCGCCCGACGGCGTCAGCCCCGGCCCAAGGCCTACGAGCTGCCGCGCCGCGTCGACCGCCTCCCCGAGCGCGCGTCGCTCCAGTGCGTCGGCAAGTCGATCGACCCTCTCCGCCGCCAGACCCCACAGGGGGCTGGCTGGCGCCTCACCGACAGCTCGGGTCAGAGCGTGCCACGCGGACGCCCAGCGTCCCTTCCAGCCCGCGCTTCGGCCGCGGGCACACACCCCATCGAGGGAGGGGTCCCAGGCGGGCGCGCCGCTCAGATCGATGCGCGCTCCGTCGAGCATCAGGCGCCCATGGTCCAGTAACGCCCGCCCCCCCATGAGCGCCAACCCGCGCAGCGCCGCCTCACCCCGAACGAGGATTCCGTTGGGGAGGTTGCCCACCCCCTCGTGTGCCAGTGTGATCATGCCCAGGGGCAGCCATGCCGGCGCGGGCGCCTCGAGGACCAGGTTTAGGGAGCGATCGAAGGCGCTGTGCACCCGCATCGCCGCGCGGCTCGTGATGAGGGGCAGCAGTTCCGCCGAGATCGATACCGCCTCGGGCACTCTAGAAGACGTCGTCGTCATGTTGCCTCGTGGCGCCACCGCAACGGGCGCGGGCGATGGCTGTACACGCTCCACTTTGGAGAGTGGGGCGTCCCAGAGGAGCGCCCCACGCGTGCCACGCGCTCGAAGCATCACCGCCCGGCCGGGGCGCCGGCCTCCTGTTGGGCCGAGACCGCCTGTCCCTCGGTGACCGGGGCGGGCTCGCGCCGGAACAGCAGCATGGCCAGCGCAATGAGCGCCACCGCCAGATAACCTATGGTTGTCCCCCAAGCGACGCCGATCCCCAGCTCGGTGGCGTGGATGATGCCAAAGAAAGAGCACGCCGCGCCGAACAGCGAGTATCCGATGGCCGCCCGCCAGTTCTTGTCGATGATAAAGGCGGCGATGGCGGCCAAGATCATGCCCACCAGGATCGGGCCGGAGCCCAGGACCACCATCCCCTCATAGTAGACCCCCGCGCCGCGCAACGCCTCAGACGATATCTCCCCCGCCGAGGTACCCGCCGCGCCCAGGGCGTTATCGAGCTGGTTCTGTAAAAAGTTGGCGATCCAGGGTATCAGCGCCAACGCCACCGCCGGCGCATGCCGTGCCGGGCTGGCCGTGAACGCCTGCGAGGTGATCAGCAGGCCGATGTAGACCAGCAGCGGCAGGATCGCCACCAGCGGGATCACGGTCAGCAGGATGGGCAGCAGCCCAAAGATGCCCAGTACAAAGATCGCCAACCCGCTGGCCCACGAGTAGCCGACCCGCGCCCCCACGCTCTTCCATCCCGGGTGCCCGATGTACACCAGCGTCGGGAAGGGGCTGCCAAAGAGGGAGCCGATGAGGGTGCCGATGCCGGCGACCAGCATCGTCTCGCGCGTCGAGTAGGAGTCTCCCGCCGCCTCGGCACTCTCGACGTTGTTGAGCGACTCCAAGAAGAGATAGATCGCCAGGGGGACGGCGGTCACCAGGTAGGGCGCGATGCGCGGCAGGCCGATGGCGAGCGGGAGCAGGCGCGGCAGGGGAAAGCCCACGGCAAACGACGCCAGGCTCGCCTGCAGGGCGCCGAACTCCATGTAGCCGGTGATCCAGCCGAGGATGGTGCCGATGATGATGGCCAGCAGTCCCGCGGGGATTTTGCCGGGGAACTCGACACCGGCCAGCCAGCCCACAAAGATGATGCCCAGCGACACCATCCCGATCCACGCCACCTCCCACACCTGGAAGGCGGGGCTCATGGCGATGAAGGTGATGGCCACGCCGGCCAGGGTGCCCAGCATGGCCGCCCGCGGCGTGAGACGTCGCATCGTCGGGCCGATAAAGGCGCCGATGATGGCGATGATGCCGTGGACGAAACACCAGGCCACGCCCACCCCCCACGCCAGCTCGGCGTCGTTGGTCGAGAGGTAGAGGGGCAGCATCACCGCAAACACCACGAGAAAGTAGTGGGGCACCGACACGCCGTACGGCACCGCCGTGGCCGTGCTGCGCCCCTCGCGCCTGCCCAGGCGCCAGGCCTGGTAGGCATAGTAAAAGTTGCCAAAGGCGATCGATAGCACCAGGCCGGGCACGATGATGCCGAACACCAGATCGTTCGGCCATGCCAGGACGGCCGTCAGCAGGCTCACGGTTACCAGTACGTTGGTGAGATGGTTGGTAAACAGGCCAAAGAAGCCGTTCCAGTCACCCGGTATCCACAGGCGTGGCCGGGCCTCTTGGTTCTCCATCGCACACTTCCTTGTCTGTGGCGCGTCAGGCCATCTCGGCCATAGCGGCCTCGGCGCCTGCGGCGCCCTCGGGCTCCTCCTCGGCCACGGGGCGAGGCAGGAAGCTGAACCCATACAGCAGGAGCGCCATGAGCAGATAACCCAACGCCACGGCGGGCGACTGCGCCCAGCCGATGCGCTCGCCATGCACGAAACCAAAGAACGACAGCACCGCCCCCGCCAGCGCATACGCCGCTGCGGATCGGAACTGCCGTTCGATCAGGAACACCGTGATGGCGCCCAGAATCATGCCGCCAACGATGGCGCCGCCCCCAAAGACCGCCAGCCCCTCGTACAACACGCCCGCCGCGTCCAGGGCGGCGCCGCCGACCTCGGCGGCGCTCGTGCCGGCGGCCGTCAGTGCGCCGTCGACCAGGCCTAGCGCCCAGGACGCCAGGTGGGGCAGGAACGCCAGGATGATGGCCGGAGCGTGCGACGGCGGCGTCGCCTGAAAGGCCTGAGCCCCGATGAGGGCGCCGATGTAGAGCAGGATGGGCAACACCGCCACCAGCGGGATGATTTGCAGCAACAGCGGAATGATGCCGAGAATGGACACCCCCGCCACCAGGATTCCGGTGGCCAACGAGTACCCGATGCGGCCTCCCACTTTTTTCCACCCGGGCTGGCCGATGTACACCGCGTTGGGGAAGGGGTTCCCCAGAAAGGTGCCCACCAGACTACCGATGCCGTCGACCAGCAGCACCTCCTTGACGCTGTAATCGTCCCCCGCGGCGTTGGCGCTCTCTACGTTGTTCATGGCCTCCATAAAGTCATAGATGCCAAAGGGGATGGCCGTGACGAGCAGGGGCGCGATATCGGAGAAGCCCGCAAAGACCTCGCCGACCGCGGGACGCGGGATGCCGATGCTGAACTGGCGCAGCGTCTCCGCGAGGGCGGCCGGGTCCATGATGCCCGAGATCCAGCCGATGACGGTGCCGACGATGATGGCCAGCAGCCCGGCGGGCAGGCGGAAGGGGAAGCGGACCCCCGCCATCCACCCCCCAATGACGATGGCCAGTGATATGAGGCCGATGTAGGGAGTAAGCCAGATCTGCTGCGCGGGCCGCATAGAGATGAACGCCACCGAGATGCCGGCCAGGGTGCCCAGCAGGGCCGCCCGCGGCGTGATGCGCTTGATGGTCGGCGCGATAAAGGCGCCGACCACCTCGACCGAGCCCTCGATGAGGTTCCATGCCAGGCCCGCCTGCCACGCCAGGATGGGGTCCCCGGTGCGTAGGTACACGGGCAGCATGATCAGGAGTACGACGATGAACATGTGCGGCACGCTGGGCCCGGCGGGCATGGCCGTGACGTCGGTCCGGCCCGTCTGGATGGCCAGCCTGCGCGCCATGAAGGCATAGTAGACGTTCGAGATGATCAGCATCACCCCCACGGCGGGGATGATGCGGCCAAAGACGATCTCGCGTGGCATATCTACCACGTCGAGCAAGAGCCCCGAGAGAACCAGGATGTTGAGGATGCTGTTGGTGCCCAGCCCAAAGAAGGCATCCCAGTCACCCGGGACCCACCACGGGATGCGCGCCTCGCGCGCTCCGTTCTCACGCGTAGCCATGCGCGGCCTCCTCACTGCGCCGGCGGGCGCGGAGTGTGTCGCGAGAGTAGGAGCGCATCGTCAGCGCGGGGCGGTGGGCGTAGCCTCGTCAGGCAGGTGGAAACCGGACAACCGCCTCAGGCGGCAACCTTTTCCAGCGACTGCAGGACGGGGACGACGTCCTTCGAGTGCGATACCCAGCCAAAGATGCCCCCCTGCGCCTTGATCATCCGCAGGGCCGCATCCTGAAAGTCAGGGAAGTACGAGCCGACACAGTCCTCGAGCACGATGCACTCAAAGCCGCGATCGTTCGCCTCGCGGACGGTGGTCTGCACGCATACTTCGGTGGTGACGCCGGTGACGATGAGGGTCTTGATCCCCTTGTTGCGCAGCATCAGCTCCAGGTCCGTAGAGTAGAAGGACCCCTTCCCCGGCTTGTCGATGACGGGCTCACCCTCTATCGGCGTGAGTTCGTCGACGATGCCGTGGCCGTACTCGCCGCGCACCAACACGCGGCCCATGGGCCCCTGGTCGCCGATGCCGCAGGCCAGACGGCCGCGGGCCAGCTTGGTGGGTGGGGCATCCGAAAGGTCGGGGCGGTGCCCCTCGCGGGTATAGATGACAAAAAGGCCGGCCGCGCGGGCGGCATCCAGGACGCGTCGCGTGGGCTCGACGGTGCTGCGAAGCGGGGTTACGTCATTGCCCAACATCTCGCCGAATCCACCAGGATCCACAAAGTCTCGCTGCATGTCGATGACGAGCAGCGCCGTCGACTCGGGATCAAAGTCGAGGGGATAGGGCTCGGCGGGAAACGTATGCGTTGCCATAGAAACCTCTCCTTTGAAGTTGCAGACATTCGGTGCCGGAGCGCATTGGGGGTTGGGCGACGTCTGGTACATCGTGTGCGCTCTGTTCTACCTCATTCTAAGTAATTCGATGGTCAAAGTCAAGTATCTTGAGTCATTGGCTCCTCTTTGCGCCACAACAGCAGCCGAGCAGGGGCGAGGCGCGCGCGTCGCGCGTCGCACGGCCATTGACACCGCCGCTACACGGCTGTAGAATGGTGTTATGGTAGGTTGGTCCCTGCCCGTGGCGGCACCTGTGTTGCAGCTAGCGCCGACGGCCTCAGCTCGCCCCCACCAACCACCATCCTGCTAAATGCCCCCTCTCTGTCGCCATCACGCGTCATCGCCCACTCTGGCCCCAGGCGCTGTACGGGTTCGTATCCCCGTCAGCGTCTTTGGGCTCTCGCGCGTCCGCCAACCTGCAGCCAGGCGTGGCGCGCCACGCATCCAGTCGACACGCATCCACGGTGCAGGCGACCTCTACGTCCTTGGCAACGTGCGGCGACGATTCGAGAGCATGAGAAGGAGTGTGAACTGATGGCGTTCAACCCGTTTGAGGAAAAGGGGATGAAGCTGGAGGACCAGATCCAGAGCTGGTCTCAGCTCAACGTTCAGCCCTACAACAAGATGGAGATCGACCCGTACACGCGGACGCGCATCATCCTGATGAACGGCATCGAGGTCGAGTCGGCCATATTCCTGCACCAGCTCGCGCGCCATACGGCCGACCCCGAACTGAAGCAGCAGTTGGCGATGGCCCGACGCGTCGAGCAGCAGCAGCAAAAGATGGTGAACTGGCTCATTCCGGCCGACGAGTCGACCCTCGAGGTAACCATCGGCTACGAGCAGGTCGCCGTCGACCTGACGGCCTATCTGGCTCGCACGGAGCCCGACCCCTACGTCAAGGCGGCGCTCGACTTTGCCCTTCTCGAGGATTTCGACCACCTATACCGGTACGCCAACCTGCTGGAGATGGACGCGAATATCCCCGCGCAGCGCATCGTCGGCGAGATGACCGAGATCACCCCGGGGCGCCCCACCATCGCCGAGCATCGCCACCCCTTTGACGAGGTGCGCAAGCCCTACGACAGCCGGACGGCCGACATCCTCACCAAGCTGCACGTGGCCACCATCGTGGCGGGTGAGCAGCAGACGATGAACTTTTACATGAACGTCGGGAACCGCTACTCCAGCATGGTCGGGCGCGGGCTCTATCTGGAGATCGGACAGATCGAGGAGCAGCACGTCACGCACTACGAGTCGCTGGCCGATCCCACCATGTCGTGGTTCGAGCGCCTCCTGCTCCACGACTATAACGAGGCCTACATGTACTACTCTTGCATGGAGTCGGAGCCGGACGCCCGCATCCGCCGCATTTGGGAGGAGCACCTGCACATGGAACTCGGCCATATTCAGGCCGACCTGGAGTTGATGCAGCGCTTTGAGGGCCGCGACGGCAGGGAGCTATTCCCCGCCGAGTTCCCGCAGATCACCATCATGCAGCCCAACAAGGACTATGTGCGGCAGGTGCTTCGCGACCAGGTGTACCTGAGCGCCGAGGGCACCGAGTTCGTGCCCATGAGCCAGCTCTCGCAGGACGCACGCTATTACTGGTACCAGAACAGGGTCAACGACGGTCAGGGGTTCGTGCCCAGCCAGAACGTCGTGGAGGAGCACGTCAGCGGCAAGGGGAGCGACTATCGCTTCGAGAGCGAGGGGCCTCACCCCGTGGAAGAGTTCCGCACGCGGGAGGCGGTGCCCACCGGCATCCACCGCTCCTAGCCTTGGGGCGGCAGAGACAGAAGGGGCGCGCGGCCATTGCGGCCGCGCGCCTGATGTATCTCCCAGGCCAGTGCGCTCCACCACGCCAGGTGTGCGCGCCGATGACGCTAGCGGGAGTAGAACTCGACGACCTGCGACAGATCGCAGATGATGGGTACTTCCTCACGCGGAGGCAGGTAACGCAGCGTCACCGCCACCTCATCCTTGTCCAGCTCCAGGTACGGGGGCGGCGCGGCGCCATCCACCGCCTCGACCACGACGGGGATCTGACGACTCGACGGCTTGACCGACACCACGTCGTTGGGGTGGATGACGTAGGCCGGATAGGTGACACGCTTGCCGTTGACCAGGATGTGTCCGTGAGACACCAGCTGGCGCGCGGCATAGATCGTCGGCGCCAGCCCACCGCGCAGCACGACGGCGTCCAGCCGAGACTCGAGAGCGTGAATCAGGTTATCGGGCGTGTTGCCCTTGCGCTGCGCCGCCTTGCGGAAATAGTTGCGCATCTGGCGCTCATGGATGTTGTACTGGGCGCGCAGGCGCTGTTTCTCCACCAGCTGCCGCTTATAGTCCGAGACGCGACGCGGCCGCCCGCGCTGCGCGACGCCGTGTTGACCCGGCGGGTTCGGTCGGCGCTCCATCACGCGCGCTGCCTTGGGCGTCAGCGCGATGCCCAGGCTCCGAGACAGCTTGGCCTTGGGTCCGGTATACTTCATAGTCTCCTCAACACGGAAAAGGGGTACCCGCGGCGCCAGCGCGCCGCCCTCCAACTCGAGAGGCGCGGGGCATCCCGATGACCTCAGAGACTATCTTAATATTGTTGTTAGTGATTGTCAATATACGCACTGTACGCGCAGCCGACCACTTGCAATGCCAAGATGGCAGGGCGCCCCATGGAGGGGCACACCATGGTATGCGCAGACGCCCATGACCCGCCGCCTCCCGCGGGCCGCACAGCGTGCGGCCCCTACAGCCGCCGAAGCGTCCGCCGTCACGCTGTAGGGCGCGCACGCCCTGCGCGCCTCCCCATCACCGCCCAGGCCACCGCCACACCGTAGGGCGCGCACGCTGTGCGCGCCTTGCCCGCCGCTAGTACGTCACGTGGTCGGTGGTGTGCGTCTTGATGAACGCCCAATCGAGCGTCACGCCCATCCCCGGGCCCTCGGGAGCATACACGCACCCCTTCTCGTCGATGGCGTCCAGACCGTCGCGATAGTCCACATACGCCGGCGGGAACGTGCCCGCGCACTTGGGGTGGACGAGCGCCATCTCGTAATAGTTCGTGTTGCGCAGCGACGTCATCACGTGGCGTTGCGCCGGCCCCGCGCCATGCAGCTCGATGTCCAGCCCCAGGCCCTCGGTGGCATGCGCCAGTTTCATCGTGCCGGTGATCCCGTCATAGCCCACGTCGCCCCGCAAAAAGTCGGTAGCATCGGCCAGGGCAAAATCCACGTGGGGCTCCAGCGTGCGGACGTGCTCCGTCTGCAGCAGCGGCGTGCGCACCAGTTGCCGCAGCTTGCGGTGCGCGAACTGGCTGATACCGCCGTCCTTGTAGGGATCCTCCCACCAGAAAAAGGCCTCCTCGTCGCAGGCGCGCCCCACCTTGACGGCATCGCCAAAAGTCTCCAGCTCGCACGCTGGGTCGATCAGCAGGTCCATCTTGCCACCCACGCGCTTGCCCACGGCGTGAATGGTGGCGATCTCCAGGTCGACCAACGACTGCCCCCACCCGTGGATCTTGAACGCGGGGTAGCCCATCTCTAGACAGCGCTCGGCGAAATCGGCGTACGCCTCGGGGCTGTCGAGGCCGCCGTTGTGGTCGCCGTGGGTCGTCGAGGCGTAGCACTTCAGTGGGCGAATGTGCCCCCCGAGGAGTTCCCAGATGGGCGCGTTATAGTACTTGCCGGCGATGTCCCACAGGGCCGCGTCCACCGCGGCCACGCCGATGCGCGCCACCTGGCGCAGGGCGCGCTTGACGTCCTGGTTGATGCGCTCTCGCTCCAGGGCGTTCTTGCCGATCAGGTAGCCGGCGAACGTCGGCAGAGTACAGAGCTGGACCATGGCTGTGACGAACTCGCCGGTGATCCCCACGTTGGTGTGGATCTGGAGCACCGCGGCGCGGCGCGACGCCCGGCCGCCCGCCTCGTAGACCAGGTTGAACCCGTTATAGTCGGTGCTCAATCCCTCCATGGTGTACTCGAATTCGGTGACCTCGATGCCGGTGATGATCGGTTGCTCGGCCACTGCGGGCTCCTTTCTACAGGGGAGGATGAACCACCAAGGCACAAAGGACACAAAGGGTACCAAGATTACGGCGAACCGTCTAGATGGCGGGGCGAGGATAGCGCTCGGCGCGCAGGGCGTCAATCGGGTGGCGCGGAACACCTCCCGGAGGGCCCCCACACAGTAGCGACCGCCATACATTGACGGCGGTTGCGGAGGACCTTCGGGAGGTGTTCGGTTCGCCCCTATGGCAGCTCGTAGTAGGGCGGGCGCCGCGTAAAGTCGGGCAGGCCCGACGCGGGCAGCGGGGAGCGCTCGACGGTCTCGTCTGGCGCCACGGCGCTCACGCGTGGAAGCGCGGACAGGGTGCCGGCCCTGGCGGCGGCCACATAGTCGCGATAGGCCTCGCCAAAGATCGTCATTTGGCGCGTCTGGTAGTCGTACAATGAGCCGTTGAACTCGGTGAGCGGCACGTTGACGCTGAACCACAGCCACTGCTGCACGAGCCTGTTGCCGTCGGCGGGGTAGCCCGTCGCCTCGTCGCTGGCCGACAGCATGAAATCAAAGGTCTCGTGCATAAACGAGATGACCATCTGATCGCCGACCTCCTGCTGACGGTCCTCTTGGACGTGGTTGGCGATGAAGGTTGAGGGGAAGAGCACTCCGTACTCGGAGATGATCAAGGGCTTGTCCCTCTCCCCATGCTCCGCCATCCAGGTGCGCATGGCGCGCACCAGTTGCTGAAAGATGGCAGGGTCGGCGTTGTAGGCATAGTAGAGGTTGTTGCCCATATCGCCATGGTTCAGCGCTATGTCGTACTGCTCCTCGAGGGATAGCGTCGACAGGCCATACGGCAGGAAGCACCCATAGCTCAGCCCCTCGGGCAGGATCTGCACGTGGATGTTCCACACGTCCACCGGCATCTTGGCGCCGTACGTGGCCTGGTAGGCCGCCAGCGCCTCCTCGAGCCACAGCAGGCGCAGCGGGCTGGGCATCACCACGCCGCCAATGGCGACCTGCGCCCCAGGGTCGAGCGCCTTGATGTGCGTGTATGCCTCGTGGTAGATGTCGGCGTACTCGGCCGGCGTGTTACTCCCCTGGCTGGCGATATCGGGCTCGTTGCCGACGATCCAGGTGGCGCCCGGGTTCGCGTCGATGGCAAGGTCGATCGCCTGCCAGTTGGGGGGCCAGCTGCGCGTGTTGAGCAACTGCACGTACGCAATCCCGCCCGGCCGCTCCGGCGTCACCCCCGCCGACCAGTTGCTGTACCACCCAAAGCCGAGTGTCGTGATGCCGCTGAAATCGCGCAGCCTGCCGGGAAAACCCTCGATTGCGGGATGGCTCGCTGCTAGCCCAACGCCAAAGCGGTCCGCCAGCGTGTAGAAGCGTATGTTCCGCGTCAGCACGGGAATCCGCAACGAGTGCACGGCCGCAGGCGCGGGGTCCGCCAGGGAGGCTGGCGCGACGGCCAGCAATGCCACTAGCAGCCCCAGGGCGATGAGTATCATATGACGACGTTGCCTCATTGTTCATCCTCTGCTTGGGATGCGTCCAGGATCTCGGGGCAATCGAGCGCTGTTCCCCCGGCTGGCGGTGCAGCGCGCCTCGGCGCGCTTCTGAGCCCAGTACCCTGGGCCTTCCAGCCGCCGGCCTTGGCCGCGGGTGCTGCGCGACGTGACTCCCACGCTCCTGGGCCAATCCCTCTGGTTGGATTGGCGTGCTCTAGCGCTTGGTTACAAATATTAGCGGGGATGGCGCCGCGCGTCATCGGCCAGAGTGCCTAAATGCCCTCGATTCCGCGCGAGAACCACGTCGAGCCCAGCGTGGAGGGCGCGGTCCGGGTACGGCGGCGCGGCTACGCGCCGATGATCACTCGCCCGGGCTTCCCTTCGGCGCCCTCGATGGTTATGTCACGCTGCAGGAACTGCGGCACCAGCCACGCCACCGTGAGGAGGTGGCGCGTCACCTCGCTGGTGGTGTAGACCGACGTCCCCGGCGCCAGCGCCAGCGGCACCACGAGCTGGTCCGCCAGATGGGCGTCCACCGCCGCCCGGCTGCCCATGTAGCGGTCCAGTGGGTCCACAGCGTCATCGGCCACCCGCTCGGCGGGATAGCGCACGCGACCAAAGCCGGTAAAGCCGGCTACGGCGCCCTCGTGGCGGGCCAGCAGGAACAAGGCCGTTCCCGGGCCGTCCGCCGGCGGTCGCTCCAGGGCGACCTCGGCCTTGATGTGGCGGGCGCGCAGCCGGTGGACGGCCCGCTCCGCCTGGCGCTCGATGATGTGATCGGGCAGGTTGGACGCCGCCGAAACGCCCACGACCTCCACGAGCCGCCCGCGATCCTCGAGCGCCAACGGCGCCAGGGCGGCCGCGGGCTCGATGCGCGCCACGAACTCTCCCCCGCCCGCCGGGTACCAGCCCCAGCGCTTCAGGGCAACCTCTACGGCCCATCCCGCCCTGGCCAAGGTCGGCAGGTACACCTCGGAGAGATAGTGAAACGGCGGGCTCCAGCGTACGTGCGTGCCGCCCCGCAGCGTGAGACATGACGGCGCGTCCGCCAGTGCCAACGGCGGCAGCAGCGCCTGCAGAATCAGCGTCGCCGAGCCGGCGCTCCCCGTGCCCGACAGCGCCTGCACGTCGACGACGTACTCCCCCGGGCGAGCCGGCCCCGTCGGCTCGAAGGTCAGCTCCCGCGCGCCCAGGGCGTCTCCCTCCAAGCGCGCATCGCAGATTGCGGCCAGGGCGCGCACCGCCGCCAGGTGCTGCGGACGCAGCCCCGGGTCACGCCGGCCGGCGCGAATACTATGCATGCGAAAGGGGCGCCCCGTGACGACCGACAGCGAGAGGGCGGTGCGCAGGATCTGCCCGCCCCCCTCGCCGTGCGAGCCGTCAATCGTCAGCAGCCCCTCCGCCACGCCCACCTCCCGCGGCCGTCAGGCCTCTTTGTCCAGCACCTCGACGCGTACCCCCTCCGGGGCGCGGCGCCGGAACCGCTCCACGTCCTCCCTGCCACCCACCACGTCGCCCCAGTGCATCGGCACGGCCACCTGCGGCTTGATGCGCTCCAGCGCCTGGGCGGCCTCCTCGGCATTCATGGTGTACTTGCCGCCCATGGGAATGAGGGCCACCTCGCAGCTGAACTCGTCCATCTCGGGGATGAGGTCCGTGTCCCCGCCATGATAGATGCGCCGCCCGCCCACGGTGACGATAAAACCGACGTTGCCGGCCTCCTTTGGGTGGTTGGGCTTGTTCGTGTTGTACGAGGCCACCACCTCAATGGTCACCTGGCCCACCAACAGCGTCTGGCCGGGCGCGACGACGCGCACATCCCCCTCGAGTTCACCGGCGCACTGCGCGGGACAGACGATGACTGTCTCCGGGGTGCGCACCTTGGCGATGTCGGCCGGCGACAGGTGGTCGTGGTGGGCGTGGGTCACCAGGATCAGATCGGCGGGGGGCCCGCCGGCGATCTTCCAGGGGTCGATATAGATGGTGACCTCGCCGTCGATGCGAAAGCTTGCGTGGCCGAGCCAGTGGATGCCCTCCAGCATGGTTCACCTCCCAATGGTGTCGCTTGCGCTGTGGTCCTATGCCCATTCTAGCGGCGCCCGGCGGTGCTCGCAAGGCGGAATGCGTCAGGAGTACATCCCCCGCCCAAGTCACTCGCTTGCCCACCCCTCCCCCATGGTGTAGAATACCGCCCACTCTATCTCAGCTCCACCGATCGTCGCGGCTCGAGGCCGCAGCATCTGTTCTGGAGGGAGTCTATTATGGCGCGTTCATATTGGGGCAAGATTCTGCGCGTGAACCTGTCCACGGGCAAGATCAGCATCGATGAGCCCGACGCACTGTTCTACCGCCGCAACATGGGCGGCTGGAACCTGATCCTCGAGGTCCTTCTGCGGGAGGTTCCGCCCAAGGCGGATCCCCTCGGCCCGGAGAACAAGCTCGTCTTCGCCCCCGGCGTGCTCACCGGCCTGGCAATCTCGGGCGCGTCCCGCAACGCCGTGGGCGCCAAGTCGCCTCAGACCGGCGGGTTCGGCGCCGGTGAGGTCGGTGGGTTCTTTGGCGCCGAGTTCAAGCGCGCCGGCTATGACGCCGTGATCTTTGAGGGCGCCTCGCCCAAGCCCGTCTACCTCTGGATCAAGGACGGCCAAGCCGAACTACGCGACGCTGGCCATCTGTGGGGCAAGACGACCAAGGAGACGCTCGAGACGCTCCAGGAGGAACTCGGCGACCGCCGCATCCGCTGCTCCATGATCGGCCCGGGCGGCGAGAACCTGGTGCGCTATGCCTGTGTGATGAACGAACTCAAGGACGCCGCAGGACGCACCGGCCTGGGCGCCGTGATGGGCTCGAAAAAGCTCAAGGCGGTGGTCGTGCGTGGCACGATGGGGCTCGACGGCGCCAACCCCGACAAGATCCGTGAGATGGCGCGCACCCTAGCCCGAGGCGTGCAGGCGGGCGAACTCGCCGCCGGCATGCATCAGTACGGCACGGGCACCCACCTGGAGGACATGATCCCCACCGGCAACCTGCCCATCCGCAACTTTCGCGATGGCGAGTTCCCCGCCGCGGCCGACATCAGCGCCAACACCATCCTCGAAAAGATCGGCCAGGGGATGGAGGCGTGCTTTGCGTGCGCCGTGCGCTGCAAGAAGGTGGTCAAGACGGGCGCGCCCTATAACGTCGACCCGGACTATGGCGGACCCGAGTACGAGACCATCGGATCCCTCGGCTCCTGCTGTGGCGTGGAGGACATCGAGGCCATCAGCAAGGGGAACGAGCTGTGCAACGCCTACTCGCTGGACACCATCGCTACCGGCGTGACCATCGCCTGGGCCATGGAGTGCTATGAGAACGGCCTGCTCACCAAGGAGGACACCGGCGGGATCGACCTCCGCTTTGGCAACGGTGAGGCGATGCTGGCGGCCATCGAGGCCATCGCCAAGCGCCAGGGGATCGGCGCGCTGCTGGCGGAGGGGACCAAGCGCGCCTCGGCCAAGCTCGGCAAGGGCTCAGAGTTCTTGGCCATGCAGGTGAAGGGGCAGGAATACCCGATGCACGAGCCGCGCTTCAAGCGGGGGCTGGCGCTGGGCTATGCGCTCTCCCCCACCGGCGCCGATCACTGCCACTCGCTGCACGACTCGGGCCTGGCGGCGGCCACCGAGGAGGGCTTTATGCCCAACGGCGGCCTGCGCTCCCTGGGTGTGCTCGAGCCGATGGATGTCGAGAGCCTGGGCCCCGAGAAGGTGCGGGCCTTTATGTACAATAGCATCAACTCGGTCACCGGCAACTGCCTACCCGTCTGCATGTTCGTCCCATGGTCAGCGCAGCAGCGGGTCGATCTCGTCAGTGCAGCCACCGGTTGGGACGTGAGCACCATGGAGCTGTTCAAGGTGGGCCAGCGTGGACTGACGCTGGCGCGGGTGTTCAACACGCGCGAGGGGTTCACCGCGGCGGATGACGATCTTGCCCCGCGCAGCTACGGCCCCACGAATAACGGCGTGCTTGCCGATGGCGGCATCGATCGGGAGGAGCTTCGCGAGGCGCTCGACACGTTCTACGGCATGATGGGCTGGGACGACCAGGGTGTGCCCACCGCCGCCACGCTCCACGAGTTGGGCGTGAGTTGGGCCGTAGCGTACCTGCCCAAGTAGTTGGGGGCCGTCAGCCCAAGGCTGTTAGCTCTTGGCTGTTGGCTGTTGGGTCGACGCCGTTTGGTTGATGGGTCGCGGGGAGCCCTGCGCGGGCTTCCCGCCCATCGAGGCAAGAACCCATGATCGCCTTCCGAACGCTCACACGACTGCCACTCGCTCTTGTCATCCTCGCCCTGATGGGCTGCGTGCCCGCCGGCCGCGGCCAAGTCCCGGGGCCGCAGGAGGCCATCCCCGAACTCGCCGGCACCCAGTGGGAACTCGTCGCCCTGGACGGTGATCCCCTCGCGGAGGGTTCGCGCATCACCATGGCGCTCGACGAGGGCCGGCTCTCAGGTTTCGGCGGCTGCAATCGCTATGGCGCCACCTATGCCCTGGGACGCGACGGCGATCTGGAGATCGTCGAGCCGATGCACCACGCCGCCCTGTGCACCCAGCCCGCGGGGGTGATGGAGCAGGAGGACGCCTACATCAGGGCGCTATGCGCCGCCTCAGCCCTCCGGATTGTCGGCGATCGCCTGGAGATCAGCGATGCCACTGGAGAGGCGCGTCTCGTCTTCCGACCACAAGAGCGCCTGACGCTCGACCCGGCCGCTCTGATCGGGACGCGCTGGGACCTGCTGGTCATGGCGGGGACCGGGCCCGTCGAGGGGATGCGCTACACCCTCTCCTTCGACAGTGCCACGGAACTCACCGGAGAGGCGGCCTGCCGCACCTACCGCGGCACGTACAAGGCCACCGGCGACGACATCGACCTTCACTTCCTCGAGAT
>Ga0123329_1001572_pt1 | contig 21438 bp, 20 predicted proteins | sample BioC12SIPDNA_FD_89703 | JGI IMG/M metagenome (GOLD analysis project Ga0123329, IMG submission 89703) | Anaerobic biogas reactor microbial communites from Washington, USA - Biogas_R1_B C12 SIP DNA | ecosystem: Engineered > Bioreactor > Anaerobic > Unclassified | place: Washington, USA | collected...
CGTTGGCCCGTCGGCGGCGGAGGCTATCTGCGGCATTTCCCTTACCGGCTCAACCGCTGGGCCCTTCGGCGCATCAACCGATCCCGCTCAGCCGTCGTGTACCTCCACCCGTATGAGGTCGAGCTCGAACCGCCCGCCTCGGCCGATCCTTCCTGGTCGATGGCGCAACGACTTAAGTACGCGAAGTTCACCTACCTTCAGTACCGCCAGCGGAAGACGGTGGAACGCAAGCTGCGCGGCCTGCTCTCGGATTTCCAGTTTTCCGCCATAACCGACGTGTATCCCGGAGTGCTTGAGAATCATGGATCAACAGCCGGTCAGCATTGTCCCGATTGATGAGCAGCACCTGGCCGCTGTGGCGCAGCTTCACATCCAGGGCATCAATCAGGGATTTATCAGCTCGCTGGGTCCGGCGTTCGTTCGCAGACTCTATCAGGGGATCATCCACTGCCCCGAGGCCTTCGGTTTCGTCGCCTGTCAGGATGAGCACGTCTTGGGTTTCATCGGCTGCGCTGAGAGCGTAGGGGCGGTCTACAAGCACGTCCTGAAGCGATCCTTCTTCAGTCTGGCCTGGCGAATGCTCCCGCGGATGCTGGTGTGGCGGAACGTTCGCAACGCCTTCGAAACCCTCTTCTATCCAGCCAAAGCCGAATCCGATCTGCCGAAGGCCGAGATCCTCTCGGTGGCGGTTGACCAGACGGCTCGCGGCTTGGGGATCGGACGTCTCCTGATGACCGCCGCCCTCGACGAGTTTCAGCGGCGAGGGATCACCACGGTGAAGGTCATGGTCGGAGAGCAGCTCCCCGCCAACGAGTACTACAAGAAGCTCGGTTTCACCCTCGCCGGTCAGCACCTCCACCACGGCTACCTGCTCAACGCCTATCTCAAGCAACTCTCCTGAGGCTTCATGACCCCCTTTGTTTACGCTTGCGGGTTGTTATAGACTTGTCTGTATATATACAGCCTGTTGCTGGTTTGGCCTTGACGCACTTCGGCAGGGCCTCTATCTGGGATGTTGCTGATGGAAGTCATTATAGAATAACATGATATAGGTGGGTATGGGGAAGTAATCATCTTGGCGGTTTCCCTCTTGACTCTTCGGTAAAGTGTATTTACTGTGCTATATATAATCGGTTGCGATTGACTATCCAGTGGTTCGTGGTTGTGAGGTACGGCAATGGCTAAGGGCGGTTCGAAAAAGGTCAAGGTGGCTCTGGTCGGTGCGGGCGGGATGGCTAACGGGGTTCACTACCCCTCCGTGACGAGTTTTGAGGATGTCCAGATCGTCGGGCTTTGCGATCTGGACCAGGAGAAACTCAAGGCTACGGCGGAGAAATTCCGGATAAAAGAGACGTTCACGAACTATCAGGCGATGCTGGAGCAGACCAAGCCGGATGCGGTCTACGTCCTGATGCCGCCACACCATCTGTTCGACGTGGCGATGGACGTGATGGAACGAGGTCACCATCTGTTCATCGAGAAGCCCCCAGCCGTGACGACCCACCAGGCGATCGCCCTCGCCCGCAAGGCCAAAGAGAGGAAAGTCATCACAGCCGTCGGCTGGCAGCGCCGCTTCCACCCGCTGACCAACACCGTCTGGCAGAAAGTCAGAAAGGCTGGCGAGCTAAACCAGGTAGTGGTAAGCTTTTATAAAAATGCCGTGCCCTCCCAGACGCATCCCTACTACCGTGGGGCGATCGACATCCTGCACTGTGACGCGATCCACGCGGTCGACTCGCTTCGCTACTACGCGGGCCTGGCCGACGTTGTCTCGATCAGTTCCAACGTACGCAAGCTCGACGCGTGGTACCCGTGCGTCTTTACGGCCGTCGTACAATTCAGCAATGGCGTCGAGGGTGTGCTGCTGACCAACTGGCGCAGCGGCCGACGAATCTTCAAATTCGAGTTCCACGGAGCCAACGGGATGGGACTGGTGGATATCGACGGCCAGGGCGCGTTCTACACCGACAACAAGGTCGAGCCGGCTTGGCAGTCGGACCACGTCGCGGAGGCCGGTTCGGACCAGACGCACATTCACCAGGGCTTCTGCCAGGAGAGCCGGGCCTTTATCGACGCGGTCAAAAAGGGCAAGCCGCCGCACCATAGCCTGGAAGACGCCTACAAGAGCATGGACCTGGTCGACAAGATCTATGGGGCATCGATGATGCGGGAGGAAACGCACGTATAAAAGTGGTCAGAATTCAGAACTCAGAACTCAGAATGGCTTACCGCTCGGCGGCACAGGGGCGATATGACGAGGTTGCCGGCCAAAACATTTCGTGATCTGGTAGTTTGGCAGAAGGCCCATGCATGGGTGCTTGAAGCGTATGCCTACAGCCGTGGGTTTCCCAAGGCGGAATTATACGGACTGACGTCGCAGCTCAGGCCGGCAGCGGTTTCCGTGCCCGCCAACATCGTCGAGGCATTCCGAAAGCGGAGCCACGCGGAGAAGCGGTACTTCCTGAACGTCGCCCAGTGTTCACTCGAAGAATGCAGGTATTACCTGATTTTGGCCCAGGATCTCGGCTACGGAGATAGCCGTCGGTTATCTCATGATTTGGAGGAGGTAAGCCGTTTGTTGGAGGCTTTTTCATCAAAGATTTCCGGTGCAGACGGGTAGAATGGTGTCTATTCCGAGTTCTGACAACTGAGTTCTGAATTCTTCGGAGACGCTCATGCCCAGCTACAAGAACTTTCTTGAACTCGGCGACGCGGTCGTGGCGCGGTGCGAGGGTGACCGGCAGTCGCTGATGCGGCGGGAGGCTGAGATCTACCTGGTGACCAAGTGCCGGGAGATGCTGGAGGCCCGGCGCAAGTGGGAACTCGACTACAGCTCGCCGGAGGCGTACATCAACACCTGCGACCCGCACCGCCACCGCTGGGCTGAGACGGTCGGGCAGGTCGAGTACAACGCGGAGTTCAACGCCTACTACGAGCCGTTCTTCGAGGACGGCGAGTACGTGGCCCGGTGGCTCTACATCGACCTGGATCGGGGCCTGAAGGCCCGGGCGGTGCTGGCCATGCCGAGGCGCGTTAAGGAGCCGGTGCCGCTGGTCATCGCCCAGCACGGCATCGCCTCGTCGCCCGAGCGGATTTTCGGCCTCAATGACGCCCAGGGCATCTACCACGCCTACGGTCGGGCGTTGCTCGAAGCGGGTTACGCGGTCCTCGCGCCGAGCAACATCACCGAAGGTCCGCCGCGGGCCCGCCTCCAGCGGCTCTGCTCGCTGCTGGGCAAGACGCTGATGGGCTTGGAGATCGGCAAGATCCGCCGCCTGCTCGACTACGTGCTGGGTCTGCCGGAGATCGACATGGTCCGCGTGGGCATGTGGGGCATTTCACTGGGCGGGATGTACACGATGTACACCGTGCCGCTCGAACCGCGGATCAAGGTCGGCATCAACTGTGCGTTCTTCAACGACCGTTTCCCCAAGATGGCCGTTTCGAGCCCTCAATACTCATCCTTCCTCGACGCCAATGAGGAGCACATCTGGATTCCCGGCTGGTTCGCGGGCGGTTTCGGCGATGCTGAGCTGGCGGCCCTGATCTGCCCGCGGGCGTACCAGATCCAGCAAGGCCGGGCGGACGGGATCGGCTGGTGGCCTCTGCAGCACGCCGAGTTCGTCCGAGCCCGCGGCTATTATGAGAAGCTGGGTTTGGCCGAACGGATCGAGTACGCCGACCACAACGGCGGCCACGAGATCCTGGTCGACCAGGGCCTGGCCTTCCTCAAGAAGCACCTGGGCTGAACCGGTCACGTCGATGAGCGTGACGCGACGCAGCAACGATGCCGGCCGTTTCAGCCGGCGACCAAAGGAACAACCGTGCTGACCGTACTCTGCGACAATTCGACAAAGATCGTCAACCAGGCCCTGTCCTTCCAGCCTCCTGATCGGCTGCCCGTCTTCGACAATTTCTGGGAGGAGTTCGAGGACGACTGGCGGCGCCGGTACAACCTCGGCCCCGATCGCCGGGTGGCCGATCACTACTGGACCGACCTGGCCATCTGCACGGCTGAGGAGTGCTTTTTTCCCACCCGTGTCCGGACCATCCGCCAGGAGGGCGAGTTTGTATACGGCGACGACGGCTGGGGACGCACCGTCCGCACCCGGCGCGGCGCCCACTTTGCCGAGACAATCGATCGTCTCATCGAGAGCCGCAGCGGCCTGGACCGCGTGCGGTTCGACCCGCCGGACCTCGACCAGCGCTACACCCGCTTCGTCGAGTCCGTCCACGAGAATCAATCAAAGGGGCGCGTGGTGTTCGCCAAGATCGGCGGTCCCTTCATCCGCTCCACGTTCATCCGCGGCGAGGTGGACCTGCTGGTGGATTTCGCCGAGGACGAGGAGTTCTCCAAGGCCCTGATCGGCAAGGTCGGCGAGCATCTGCTGGCGATCGGCTTGGAGTCGCTTCGCCGGGCCGAACTCCAGGACACGGGCGTTTGGATCTTCGACGACATGTGCAATGTCAACGCCCCGATGTTCTCTCCGCGGACCTTCGAGCGGGTCTTCCTGCCCGTCTACCGGCGAATGGTCAGCCAACTCAAGCAGGCCGGCGCCCGCTGGGTCGGCTTGCACTGCGACGGCAATCTCTACCCGTTTCTCGACATGTTGGTCGACGCCGGCATCAACGGGATCAACCCGGTCGAGCCCAACGCCTCGATGGACGTGACGCGACTCGTCCGCGACTACTGGAAACGCCTGTGGTTCGTCGGCGGCCTGTGCAACTCCAAGATTCTCCCTTCCGGCGATCCGGACCGCATCCGCCGCCACGTTGAAGCGGTGGTCGAAGCGGCTCGCGACGGCGGCATCGTGATCGGCAGCCACACCATCGGCCCGGACATCACAGTGGACAGCTACGAGCTCTACCGCCGGATTGTAGCCGAGCGAGGGAGTTACCGCACCGCATAGGGGACGTTTTGCCAAGTCGATGGCTCTGTGAGGACAACCCATGAGCAGATCGCCTGTCACCGCCGTGGTCATCGGAGCCGGCCACCGAGCCCTATGTTACGCCGATCTGTCGCGGCAGCATCCGGACCGCCTGCGGATCGTCGGAGTGGCCGATCCGGATCCGGCCCGCCGCCGCCAGACCGCCCAGCGGTACAGCTTCTCCGAGGACAAGTGCTTTCGAACGGCTGAGGAACTGGCTCAACAGCCGGCCTTCGCCGACGCTGCGATCAACGGCACGATGGACCGCGACCACGTTCCGACCACGCTGCCGCTGTTGCGGGCGGGATACCACGTCCTGCTCGAAAAACCCATCACGCCGATCAAGCGTGAACTGCTCGATCTGGAAGGGACCGTTCGCCGGACCGGCCGCAAGGTCATGATCGGCCACGTGCTTCGCTACGCGCCGTTCTACGTCGAGATCAAGAAACGCCTCCTGGCCGGCGAGATCGGCAGAATCCTGTCCATCGAGACCGCCGAGAACGTCAGCTATCACCACATGGCGGTTGGGTTTGTCCGCGGCAAGTGGCGAAATCGGGATAGCTCCGCCCCGATGCTCCTGGCCAAGTGCTGTCACGATCTGGACCTGCTCTGCTGGTACATGTCGGGAATCGCCCCGCAGCGGGTCGCCAGTTTCGGCAATCTCATGCATTTCCGCCCCGAAAACGCCCCGCCGGGTTCGGGTACGCGGTGTCTGGCGGATTGCGAAATCGAAGCCGGTTGCCCTTACTCGGCCAGAAAGAACTACATTGAGCAGAACCTGTGGGGGATGTACGCCTGGCAGTCACTGGAGCACATCGAGGATCTCGCCGAGCAGAAGAAGATCGAGTCGCTCAAGAGCGACAATCCGCACGGCCGTTGCGTGTGGCGGTGCGACAACGACGTGGTGGACCACCAGTCGGTGATAGTTGAGTACGCCGACGGTGTGGTCGCCACCCACAACATGTTTGCCAACACCTCCAGGCCGTGCCGGACGATTCACATCGTTGGAACCGCCGGCGAGATCCGCGGGGCCATGGAAGACGGACATTTCTTCATCCACAAGCCCGATGCGCGGGCCGGACACGAGTTCTCCGAGGAGCGGATCGACATCAACGTCTCCAACGACATGCACGGTGGGGGGGACATGCGGCTGGCCGACGACTTCGTCCGCGTGGTCAGCGGCCGGAACGGCTCGATTTCCAGCACCGACATCCACGATTCCATTCATGGGCATATGATTGCTTTCGCCGCCGATGACTCCATGCTCCAAAAGAGGATGATCGAACTGAACGATATTCAGTAAGGGTCAGGCGACGGCCTTGATTGCAGCTATTCGCAAGAGTACTATAATAGAAGTATTGTGGGTCGCCCTGGAGTTGGTTTATGGCTGGCAGCAGCCGGATTAATATTCTATTCACCTGTGTCGGTCGGCGATACGAACTGGTTCAGGCATTTCGCGCCGCCGCCAAGCGGCTTGGTGTGGACCTTTTTCTGCTTGGGACTGACGCCAACCCGCTCTCGCCGGCCCTGTTCGCCTGCGACAAGCACGTCATTACCCGGCCGATCGCCGATCCGGACTACATCCCCCAGATACTGGAGCTGGTTCGGGAGCATCGGATCGACTTGGTGATCCCGACGATTGATACCGAACTGAAACACCTGGCGACCCACCGGCAGGAGTTCCAGGACGCCGGCGCCCGGGTGCTGGTCTCCGACCTGGATGTGATCGAAATTTGTCAGGACAAGCGGCGGACGTATCGCTTCCTTCGCGAGCATGGATTTGGCGCTCCGGAGACCCGCGAATTGGGCGAGGTTGATGCATCCAAGTTGACTTACCCGGTGTTCCTGAAGCCCTGGAACGGCTCGGCCTCGAAAGGCAACGCCGTCGCCCGCGACGAGGAGGAATTCGGCTACTGGAGCAAGCGTGTCCCGCACTGCATCGTTCAGCCGTATCTTGAGGGCCAGGAGTACACCAGCGATGTGTACGTGGACTTCCAGATGGCCGTCCGCTGCGTGGTGCCTCGGCGGCGCATCGAGGTGCGCGGCGGCGAGGTCTCGAAAGGGCAGACCGCCCGGATACCCGCCCTGATCGAGCAGTGCACCCGTTTGGTCGAAGCACTTGGGGCCGGTCCGGGCGTTATCACCATTCAGGCATTCGTCACGCTGGAAGGCGAGATACGCTTTATCGAAGTGAACCCACGATTCGGCGGCGGCGCTCCCTTGAGCATCGAGGCCGGAGCGGATTTCCCCTCGTGGATTATTCAGGAGACGCTGGGCGCAAAGCCTCGCATCCGCACCGACGGCTGGAAGGACGGCCTCTGCATGCTTCGCTACGACGCCGCCGTGTGGATCGATCGCAACTCCGGGCAGACTGGGCAAGGAACCTGATTCATGGATAGTCATATTCTAGCGTTCTGGGGAGGTTTTGTCGGTCCCTACGGCTCGATCAAGGGAGTGCTCGATCCGTACTGGCCGACGCTGGTGGTCGCTACTGTCGTTTCGCTGTTCGCCACGCCGGTCGCGTCCTTCATAGCCTTTAAGGTTGGCATTCTCGATCTGCCTGACGAAGCGGTCAAGACTCACAAGCGGCCCACGGCGTATCTGGGCGGAGTGGCGGTGTTGGTTGGTTTCCTTGCGGCCATGCTGCTGGGAGTGGTGCTTGTTGCCGATGCGATCGGGCCCGAAAGCCCCGCGATCAGGATCATCTACGCCATCTGCGCCGGGGCTGTGGTGGCGACCCTGGTCGGACTGATCGACGACGTCAAGGACATCCGGCCGTGGCAGAAGCTCATCGGCCAGGGCATCTGCGCGGTGTTCCTGGTCGCCGCTGGGATCAAACCCGACCTTCAGCCGCTGTCCGGAATCGTGGGAGTTTCCCTGCCTCCGCTCCTGCACGACATTGTGGCCTACGTGGTGGTTTTGTTCTTCGTTCTGGGGGCGACGAACTCGCTGAACCTCCTGGACGGTCTGGATGGACTGTGTGCCGGAGTTACGGCGATCATCACGCTGGGATTCCTCGTCCTGGCCATTCACCTGGCGACCTGGGCCACCGACACGTCGGTCGACGCGGTGCGGATCGTGGTGGGCCTTGCCCTGGTCGGCTCGGTGTTCGGTTTTCTCATGTTCAACCGCCATCCGGCGGCGATCTTCCTCGGCGACGCCGGCAGCATCCTGCTGGGCTTTATCATGGCCTCGATGATGATGCTGATGGCCACCAACAGCACCCGCTGGTGGTTCGCCTCCGTCGTCATTTTCGGCCTGCCGATCCTCGATACGACCACCGCGCTGATCCGACGCGTGATCAACAAGCGTCCAATCATGAAGTCCGACCGCGGACACATCTACGACCAGATGATCGATCGCGGCATGCCGCTGGAGCGCACCGTCGCGGTCAACTATCTGTTGGCCGGGCTTTACGTCCTGCTTGGCGTGGTCGGAGCGGTGTTCCTTCGCACGCGGCACGCGGTGATCCTCTACCTTGCCATTGCGGTTGTCTCACTGCTGATCGTGTGGCGCAAGGGCTTCTTCAAGATGTCCGGCCTTCGCGGCGCCGTCCGATCTTGAGTTCGTATTCAGCGGTGACTACAACGCGATCTGGCAGACCGCTTGGCCGCTGGCCGGCGTCTGGACCCGCACCACCCGCTTGGCTTGGTCCCAGAGATACTCCACCTCCCGACCGTCCAATCGCACCGCCGAAGGTCTGCGCTCCACGTGGATCGTCAGGCGGTACTCCCGCGATGGCGGCATGCCTTCGTACTCGCCTTCACGGCGGCCGATCTCCAGCCGCCACTCATCCCGGCCGCTGGACAGGCGAAAGTGCGTCAGTGCGAACTGGCCTTTCTCGTAGCCGTACCCGACGCCGTCGTCCTCGTAGAGTTCGAAGGCCGCATCCGCTGCGGGGTACACGTCCAGTTCGATCTGGTTCTCCGGCCGCTGACCCACGTAGTCCGGCGCCTCGGCCAGGATCGGCACGATTGCTCCGGCCCGGACGAACAATGCTCCGCCCCGGTCCTCCGGCGGATCGTATGTGAGCCGTTTGCCGCCTTGGTGCATTTCGCCCGTCCAGAAGTCGAACCAGCGCCCGGCAGGCAGATAGACCTCGTTACTGAACGCGCCGACCAGCAGCTCGCGGCCGAGCATGTACTGGTGCAGCAGATTCCGGGCCGCCGTGTCGTCGGGAAATTCCAGCACCATCGCCCGCATCATCGGCAATCCGGTCCGGTGCGACTGCCACGCGAGCGAATAGAGATAGGGCAGCAGGCGATACCGCAGCCGGGCGTAATCAGTGAATATCCGCTGCAGACGTTCGCCCTGGAGCCACGGATGCCGCCAGTAGTTCCAGCTATTGACGTGGGCCCACGGCAGCAGGAAACCGTAGTGGATGCCTTCGGGCGTCGTGACCTCCATGTCGCAGGTCGACCATGCATGGCCGCACAATCCGGTATTCAGCTGCGCCACCAGCGTCGCGTGCGCGCCGCCGGTATCGCCCGTCCAGGTCCCGGTGTACCGCTGAAGGCCGGCCCATCCGGCGTCCGTGAAGCAGCACGGCCGACGTCCGGTGTACTGGCGAAATCCCTCGTGCATCTGCTGCGAGTAGAGCAGCGGATAGAGGTTGTGCATTTCGTCATCCGTCATGCCGTTGCCGTATAGCCGGTCGGGATGGGCGCAGACCTGCAGCGCGCCGTCCTGCTTGAAGAAATCCACGCCTTGGTCGATGAACTTCTTGTGGTGTTCGAACCAGGGCTCGGCTGGATCGGTCAGCTTGTCCATCCGGACGGGGTGCATGAAGTGCACGTCCTTCTCGACGTCATCGGCGTGGAAGACGGGTCTGGCCGTTGCCTGCGAATCGCTGGGCGACGCCGCGGCCTGGCCCCATCGTCGCTCCGCCTCAAAACTCAGGTCGTAGTCGTTGCATTCCCACAGCTCGACCTTGTAGCCCAGCCGTTTCATCGCGGGCAGGAAATTGTGCTGTCCGGTCTGGGCGTAGAAGGGGATCGGAAAGCGTTCCGGGTGCCAGGTCCGGTCCTTGCTGTAGTCGTAGTGCCGGCTCATCCAGCCGGGCTCCAGGCCGATCACGTCGCAAGGGATTTTCTCCCGGCGGAAGTTGACGCAGTCGTCCATCACCTCCTTGACGTCGGCCTGGTCGCGGCAGATGAACCACAGCCCGAACGACCACTTCGGCGGCAGGGCGGGTTTGCCCGTCAAATCGGTGTACCGGTCCAGGATTTCCGGCAGCGACCGGCCGCGGATCAGGTAGTAGTCCAGCCGGCCGCCGTTGCTGGCGATCTGCGCCCGATCCGGCTTGGACGCCGCCAGGTCAAAACCCAGGCGATAGGTCGTGTTCACCAGCACGCCGTAGCCGGCGGTGCTCATGAAGAACGGAATCGGAATGTAGCAACTGACATTGGTGACGTGAAGATCCGCCTTGCGGCCGCGCAGGGCCACCGCTGCGCGGGTCTGGTCGCCCAGACCGAAGAACTCCTCGTCGTTACCGCACCGCAGCCCCAAACGGAAGCCGCCCGACCCACTGACCTCCGGGTTGAACGCCTCCTTGGTCAGCGTCCTGCCTGCGGCCAGGAAGGTCAGCCGGCCCGATTTCCGGTCGATCCGAACGGCCATCTCGTCCGTGGTCAGCTCAGCCGCTTGCCCGGCCTCCCGAACCTCGGTCGCCGGCGGGTTCCGCGGTTCACGAATAAAGCCGTAGCGGTTCATCGCCGCTGGAGGAAAGCTCCCGTCCGGCGAGACCCGCACCCGGACCACGCCCGGAGCCACGAAGCCGACCCGGACGACCGGTCCCGATTTCGTGACAAAATCGTAAAATCGCCCGTCCTTGCCTGCCTTGCCCCGCCGCTTGGGCTCTTCGCCCGATGATTTCCCAGCCATTTGCGTCGCTCCAGGTGTTCCAGTCCGGCCTCCGCGTAACGCCATTGGAGCCAACATCCTACTGCCGCCGGTTCCGGCCCGCCAGCCCCTTTGGCGGTTGCGGCCGGCCTCGAACCCGCCGAAAACCTTGCGATTTAGCAGTCTTTCTGCTAATGTGTCGCCGAATCAGTTGAAATTTGACCGTTTTCCACTAACAATAAGAGTTTACCTTTTACAGAGACAGGTGTCTGAGGAGCAAACGCAATGGCCGATGAGGACCAGGTTCAGAACCAAGAGCAGACGGAAACGCCCGAGCCGCTGAGCGTCAACGTGGCGTCCGTCGAGGACGTGGGCACCCTCAAGAAGAAGGTGACCATCGAAATACCCGAGCAGGAGGTCAACAAGAAGCTCGATCAGAATTTCGGCGAACTGGCCAACTCGGCCCAGGTTCCCGGTTTTCGCGTCGGGCGGGCTCCGCGCCGGCTGGTCGAGAAACGCTTTGCCAAGGACGTTCGCGAGCAGGTGCGGCTGACTTTGATGGCCGAAGGCATCCAGCAGGCCCTCGAGAAGGCCGACCTCAAGACAATCGGCGAGCCTGACTTCGACATGGAGAAGGTCGAACTGCCCGAGAACGGACCGATGACCTTCGCCTTTGAGGTCGAGGTCGAGCCCGAGTTCGAGCTGCCGTCGCTGGACGGGATCGAAGTGACCGAGAAGGACGTCGAGGTTACCGACAAAGACATCGACGAGCAGATCGAGAACATCCGCTGGCGCCTGGCCGTCCTCGAGGACCAGCCGGAAGACGCCAAGGTCGAGAAGGGCGATCATATCACCGCTGACATGAGCCTGGAAGTCGGCGACCTGCCGCCGGAGGTCCGGCACGAGATCGACTTGGTCGCCCGCGATCAGCCGATCGAGGGCGTCCCGTTCGACAAGCTGGATGAGGCTTTGGCCGGGGCGGCCGTGGGCGAGACCCGCGAAGCCGGTCCCGTGACGGTCAGCCAGGAACACGCCAACGAGAATTGGCGCGGCAAAGAGGCCAAGGTTCGGATCGGGGTCAAGAAGATCTCCAAATGGCGATTGCCTGAAGCGAATGACGAACTGGCCAAGAAGATCGGCTTTGGCAGCGTCCAGGACTGGCGCGACACCACTCGCACGCAGCTCGAAGCCCGCAAGGGGCAGCAGGTCCGTCGCGACTTGGAAGACCAGGTCCGCAGCCATCTGCTGGCCAACACCAAGCTCGACCTGCCCGAGGGCCTGATCGAACGGCAGACCGATCGCGCTCTGGTCCGCCGGGTCATCGAACTGCGTCAGATGGGCTTCCCGGAGGTGGTGATCCGCGGCCGCATCGACGAACTCCGCACCGGCGCCCGCGACCGCGTGGTCGACGACCTGAAGTTCAGTTTCATCGTGGACAAGATCGCCCGCCAGTTCGAGATCGAGGTCACCGAGGGCGAGGTCAACAGCCTGATCGCCAACATCGCGGCCAGCCAGGGCCGCCGGCCCGAACGCGCCCGCGAGGAAATGATGCGGGACGGCAGCTATGATTCGGTGTTCGGCGTGCTCCGCGAGCGCAAGGTCCTCGAAAAGCTCCTGGACAACGCCAAGATCACCAAGGCCGAGGGGCAGGCGAAGGAGCAGAAGTAATCCTGACGCCGCGCCTCGGGTACGAAATCACGAACTCCGGACACAAGGAGAAGCGATATGAACCTCTGGTCGCCTGAGAATCACGGCGCCTGGATGCCCGACACCCGCAACCAGGGACCGGGCTATCAGCAGTGGCGGCAGATGACCATCAACGAGCTGCTGCTGGAGAACCGGATCATCTTCGTCGACATGCCGCTGAGCCCGCAGATATACATGCAGTACGGCGGGACCTTCGGCTCCGACATCATCAAGAAGATCCTTCGCCTCCAGTACCTCAAGAAGGATCAGGACATCCACATGTACATCAACTGCCCGGGCGGGTCGATGGGCGAGATTCTCGCCATCTACGACACCATGCAGTTCTGCAGTTGCGAAATCGCGACGTACTGCGTGGGTGTGGCGATGAGCGGGGCGGCTCTCCTGCTGTCCGCCGGCACCAAGGGCAAGCGATACGCCCTGCCCCACAGCAAGATTATGATTCACCAGCCGTACGGCGGGATCACCGGCCAGGCCGAGGACATCAACATCCAGGCCGAGGAGATCATCAAGGACCGCCAGCTCCTTAACGAACTGATTGCCAAGCACACCGGGCAGGACCCCAAGAAGATCGAACAGGAGACCGAGCGGGACCGCTACATGTCCACCGCCGAGGCCAAGGAGTACGGCATCATCGACGAAATTCTCCAGGCCGACGAGGCGGCCGCGGTCGGCGGCGAACCGCCCTCGCCCGCCGGGCCCAAAGCTTAACCCGACACATACGGAAGGTCATACCATGCCCCATAATCAACTGGTTCCCATCGTCATCGAAAAGACCGGACGCGCCGAGCGGGCCTACGACATCTACTCGCGTCTGCTGCGGGACCGGATCGTCTTTCTCGGCGGGCCGGTCACCGACGACTCGGCCAACCTTATCATCGCCCAGATGCTCTTCCTGTCCAACGAGGACTCGAAGATGGACATCAACTTCTACATCAACTCGCCCGGCGGCTCGATCTCGGCGGGCTTGGCCATCTACGACACCATGCAGTTTCTCCGCTGCGACGTGGCCACCTACTGCATCGGACAAGCCGCCAGCATGGGCGCGGTGCTGTTCGCGGGCGGAGCCGACGGCAAGCGGTTTCTCCTGCCCAACAGCCGGGTGATGCTCCACCAGCCGCTGATCGCGGGCATCCTCGAAGGGCGGGCCACCGACCTCTCGATCGAGGCCAAGGAAATCATCCGCCTGCGGCAGCGTCTCTACGAAATCCTCGCCAAACACACCGGCCAGAGCGCTGAAAAGGTGCATCGCGACTGCGACCGCAACCTGTGGCTGGAAGCCAGCGAGGCCATCGAGTACGGGCTGGCCGACAAGATCCTTGAGAGCGCTCCGGAGTCGCCGGCCAAGGGGCCGCGCGAGGCCGAGGGCGACGCCGCGGAACAGGACAGTGAGGAGTAGCCATCGTCCAGTATTGGTCGGCTTGATCTGCGCCGGCGTCGCCTTCGCCGCCGGCTGCCGGTCGACCTGTCCGGACGACCTGCTGGAATGCCGCGCCAGACTCGGCGACATTCAAGACCAGCAGGCCCGCCTGCGGGGCGAACTGGCCGATCTGCAGCAGCAGCTTGACGTCTCGCGGCAACAGATCACCCGTCTCCAGAATCTGCCCGAAGACAAGTCCGGGCTACTGGTCAAGACGCAGAAGATTGAGCTGGAGGGCCTGACCGGAGCCTATGACGATGACAAGGACGGCTACGACGACGGGGTCGTGGTCTACCTTCAGCCGATCGACAGGGCGGGCGACGTGATCAAGGCGGCAGGGGGGATCAGCATCCGTCTTGTGGACCTGTCCGGCGATGAGCCGGTAGTCGTCGGTCAGATCGACGTGCCGCCCGAAGAGTCCCTGGAGCTTTGGTACGGCCGGCTGCTGACCAACCACTTCACCGTCCGCTGCCCGTTTTCGCAGCCGCCTCGCGGCCAGGAGGTGACCGTCGACGTCCAGTTCGTCGAACTCCTGACCGGCCGACGCTTCACCGCTCAGAAGACGGTGGAAGTCAATGGTGGGCCGAGCGCGGCGCGAACTCAGCCGGTTGGCTAGAAAACGAACGCCGGCTGCAATAGGGGGGAGGTCGCCGCGGCTCAGTTCGCCTCGTCCAGCAGGAACTTCGCCCCGATCTTGAACCCGCCGACCGTGCCGTTGGTGTGGACCACCTTGGCCGGCACCTCGAGATCGCCGAAATCGGTCTCGACGGTGATCAGGATCCGCTGACCCGGCCGCAGCCGGTGGGTGGAAAAGAACCCTACCCCTTCGAGCGAAATATCGCGAGTCGTCACGTAGATCGGTTCAAAGAGGTTGGCGTCCTGTTCCGGCACGATGATGCCTGGCGTGCCGTATTCCAACCGCCAGTGGCCGCGCCGTCCGTCAGTGCCTTCCTCCTGCAGCGTGGCCTCCTTGATCAGCTGGATGATCCGGCCCATCTGCTGCATGGTCTTGATGACGATTCTTGCCTTCATCATTCGGCCCTTTCCGCCCTCCGGGCTGTCGCTCTACCCTTCTGATCGGAAACTTTGTCCATACACTTGACCCGCCGAGACGGCGAAATGGGGCATCCGGGGGGTTATCGGACGTTGGACTCGGTGCGGGGAGCGGAACCTCTGCACTGGTGGGAAACCACTTGTGGAGCCGCTAGGACGATCTTAACTTCTTCTGCAGCAGTTCGTTAACGATCTTCGGGTTCGCCTGTCCGCGGCTTTTCTGCATCACCTGCCCGGTCAGGAAACCGAACGCCTTCTTCTGCTTCTTGCCTTCGCTCGACGCGTCGGCCACCGCCTGCGGATTGGCGGCCAGGACTTCGTCGACCAGCTTCTCGATCTCCGAACTGTCCGAAACCTGCACCAGGTTCTCGCGCTCCGCGATCGCCTGCGGGTCGGTGTCCTCAGCCAGCATCTTCTCAGCGATGGCCGCCGCGGTGGTCGCGTTAACCGTTCCCTGTTCCACCATCGCCGCCAACGTGGCCATTCGCTCGGCCGGGACCGGCAGTTCCGCGATCGGCACGCCGCGCTGATTGGCGTGCATCGCCCAGAAGCTGATGAATTGGTTGGCCAGGTTCCTGACCGGCGCGCCGGCGGCCAGGGCTCGCTCGAACAGGTCCGCGGTCGCTCGATCGTCCACCACCGTACCGACGTCCTTTTCCGAAAAGCCGAACTGCTCAACGAACCGCCGCCGCCGATGGACAGGCAGTTCGGGCAGTTCCGATCGGACCTGTTCGATCCACACCGGTTCGGGCGTGACCGGGGCCAGGTCCGGGTCCGGGAAATAGCGATAGTCGTGGGCCTCTTCCTTCTCCCGTTGCAGGACGGTCGCGCCGCGGCCCTCATCCCAGCCGCGGGTGCTCTTGTTGCCCATCTGCATCGTGGCGCCGGTCCGCTCGAACTCATCGAGTTGCCGCTGCACCTCGAATTCGACCGCTCGCTGGAGGGCCCGGAGACTGCCGAGGTTCTTGACCTCGGCGATCGGCGTGCGGTATTCCTGACCGTCGCGGACGATGGCCAGGTTGACATTGGGCTCCAGCCGCATCTGACCCTGCTGCATGTTCGCCTCGCTGACGCCCAGGTAGCGCACGAGGCTGCGTAACTCCGACCCGAAGGCATGGGCCTCGTCGGCCGAGGCCAAGTCCGGCTCGGTCACGATCTCCATCAGCGGCGTGCCCGCGCGGTTCAGGTCCACGTGGCTGGCCGCGACCAGCCCCTCGTGCAGCAGCTTGGCCGCGTCTTCCTCAAGGTGAAGCCGGCGGATGCGCACCGTCTTGAGCTGCCCGTCCACTGGAATCTCCATGACCCCGTGCTGGGCCAGCGGCAAGTCGTACTGCGAGATCTGATAGTTCTTCGGCAGGTCCGGATAGTAGTAGTTCTTCCGATCCCATTTGGTGAACGCGGCGATCTCGCATTTCAGCGCCAAGGCCGTCCGCAGCGCGTACTCCACCGCCCGGCGGTTCATCACCGGCAGCACGCCCGGCGAGCCCAGGCAGACCGGACAGACGTTGCTGTTCGGTTCGTCGCCGAACCGGTTCGGGCACGGGCAGAACATCTTGCTCTCGGTCGCGAGGTGAATGTGGATTTCCATCCCCACGATCACGCGATATTGCAGATTGCCGGATGACTGCATCGGCATGGCGCTCCTATTCGATTCTGGCCGGCGACGGCTATGCGCTCGCGATCGGCGGCCGCTGTCGGTGATGGTCGGTCCGGGCCTGATAGGCGGCGCCGACCCGCAGGACCGTCGGCTCGTCGAAATGCCGGCCGAGGATCTGCAAGCCGATCGGCAGACCCGCCCGGCTGAGCCCGCACGGCACGCTCAGCCCCGGAATCGCCGCCAGGTTGGCCGAGATCGTGTATATGTCGCTCAGGTACATCGCCAGCGGGTCGTCCACCGTCTCGCCGATCCGGAAGGCCGGCGTCGGCGAGACCGGCGAGCAGATCACATCCACCTCGCCGAACGCCCGCTCGAAATCCCGCTTGATCAGCGTGCGGACCTTCAAAGCCTTCAGATAGTAGGCTTCGTAATAGCCCGCCGACAGCACGTACGTGCCCAGCATGATCCGCCGCTTGACCTCGTCGCCGAAGGCCTCAGCCCGCGACCGCGAGTACAGGTCGATCAGGTCCGACGGCGAGGGCGTCCGATAGCCATAGTGCACGCCGTCGTACCGGGCCAGGTTGCTCGACGCCTCAGCCGTGGCGATCAGGTAGTAGCAGGCCACCGCGTAGTCCGTGTGCGGCAGCGAAACCTCGACCGTTTCGGCGCCGGCCGCCTTGATCTGCTCGATTGCCTCGCCGACCGCATGGCTCACCTCGGCGTCCAGTCCCGCTTGGCCGTAGTATTCCTTGGGCAGGCCGACTTTGAGGCCTTTGATGTCCGCGTTGTCCAGCCCGGCCAGGAAGTCCGGCGTCGCCGCCATCGTCGGCGGCACCGACGTACTGTCGCGCTCGTCGTGCCCGGCGATCGCGCTCAGGAGCAGGGCGATATCGTGAACGTCCGTGGCGAACGGACCGATCTGGTCCAACGAACTGCCGAACGCCACCAGGCCATAGCGGCTGACGCGGCCGTAGGTGGGCTTGAGGCCGCAGACGCCGCAGAAGCCTGCCGGCTGGCGGATCGACCCGCCGGTGTCCGAGCCAAGGCTCACCGAAGTCAGTCTCGCCGCGACCGCCGCCGCCGATCCGCCCGAACTGCCGCCCGGTACATGGTCCAACTCCCACGGATTGCGGGTCTGGCCGAGCCCGCTGTTCTCGGTGGTTGAGCCCATCGCGAACTCGTCGAGGTTGGTCTTGCCGACGATCACCGCGCCGGCCGCTTCAAGCCGTTCGACCACGCCGGCGTCGTAGGGCGGCTGGTAATGCTCCAGAATGTGACTCGCGCATGTCGTCCGGGCGCCGCGCGTGCAGATATTGTCCTTGACCGCCACCGGCAGCCCGGCCAGCGGCCCGGGATCATCGCCCGCCGCCAGGCGGTCGTCGATCGCCCTGGCCCGTGCCGCCGCCTGTTCGCGATGCACGCTCAGGAATGCGCCCACTTGCCCATCGAGCCGCTCGATCCGATCCAACGTATGCTTGATGACCTCGGTCGCGGAAAGCTCTCGCGACTTGATTCTGCTGACAATCTGCTTTGCCGTCAGTTGCGATAGGTCCATTTCCCTCTCCGTCGGTCCGCGTCTCAGGCCCCCGAATCGCCCAGATCCAATACCTTCGGCACCCGGAAGAAGGGCGGTTCGGCGTCCGGGGCGTTGGCCAGCACATGTTCGGACCCGATGCCCGGCCGGGCCACGTCCTCGCGAAACACGTTGCGAAGCGGGGCGGCGTGGGCCGTCGGCTCGACGTCGGCGGTGTCGAGCTGGTTGAGCTTTTCCACGTAATCCAGAATGCCGTCGAGCTGCCGGGCGAAGAGCCGCGCCTGCTCGTCCGAGAGGTTCAGCCGGGCCAGCTTCGCCACGTGCCGGACCTGTTCCTGCGTCAACTCGGCCATCATGCTACTCCTGCGTCGGTTCTTCGACCGCCTCGTCGACCGGCGCCTCGAGCGGTTCGGTCACCGGCGCCGCTTCACCCCGAGCCTCGCGCCGCAGCGAGACCGCCCGGTCCAGCAGCGCCTCCTCCGAGACCTCCTCGGCCGGCGCCAGCTCGAAGTGCCAGGCATGGGTGTCGTAAATCGTCGCCGGCCAGAAGACCTCGGCGAACAGGTCGAACGGCGGGTACTCGTACCACGGGGCCTTGACCCGCTGATGCGTCTTGAGCGTCTCGGACCCTTCCTTGCGGATGATCACGTCGTAGTCGCCGTACCACTCGAACGGCACCGTCACCGGCGTCCGGCCGATCTCGCGGTCGTTCAGCCACACCAGCGCGCCCTGCGGTTCAGTGGTGATCTTCAGCGACCGCTCCACGCACCCGAAACTCGCCACGACCGCCGCTCCGATCAGAATCACTCGCAGCTTCATGCTCATATTCCTTTGCTCATCGGCAACTCGATAATCTCCGCTGTGCGGGTTTCGGTGTCCAGCACCGCGACCGTCGATCGGCCGGTGACCCAGCCGCAGGTCTCGCCCGGGTTGACCCACAGCTTACCCTCGCGGACCTCCACGAACGCCTGGTGCGTGTGGCCCGCCACCAGCACGTCCACCCGCTCGCGCCACTCCTGGGGAATCTGCGGAAAATCGTGGGCCATGGCCACCAGGCACTTCTGCAGGTTGATCTCGACCGGCCCGTGCGTCAACTGCGGAAGCACCTTGCGCAGCCCGTCCATTTCGCCCTCGTTGTTGCCCAGAATGATGTGCAGCGGGACTTTGATCTCCGCGATCGCCCTGGCCGCGAACGGCGAGACGATGTCCCCCGCGTGCAGCACCACCGCCACCTGCCGCTGGCGGAAGACCTCGATCGCCCTGGCGATCTGGGCCAGGTTGTCGTGCGTATCCGAGAAGATCCCGGCCAGCATGGCCGCTCCTTTCAGTTCAGTCTCGCGGGAGGTTGGCGATGGCCTCGTTGGTCCCCATGATCCAAAAAATGTCGCCCTCCTGCATCACCGTGTCCGGCAGGGGGGTGATGATCTCGTGTTTTCCCGCTGCGGGCGACTTGCCTGTCGCCATCGGCCGGCGAATCGCAATGACCGTCACCTGGTAGTTCTTCCGCAGATCGATCCCGGCCAGAGTCTTGCCCCAGAATGCCTGGGGTGTCGGCAACTGAGCCAGGCTGTGCCCTTCGCCCAACTCGATCGACTCCATCAGTGAAGGCAGCAGCAGCCGGTGCACCCAGCGCAGCGCCGACTCGTGCTCCGGAAAGACGATGTCGTCCGCACCGATCCGGCTGAGGATCTTGCCCCGGATTTCGCTGCCCGCCCGGCTGATCACCTTCGGCACCCCGATCGCCTTGAGCGTACTGGTGGCCAGGGCGTTGGCCTCGAAGTCGGTGCCGATCGCCACCACCGCCGCGTCCACCTCGTCGATCCCCTGGGCCAGAAGGGTCTCCTCCTCCGTCGCGTCCAGGCGGATGGCCAACGTGACCTGGTCGCGGATACCCTCGATGATCGTCCGCGACTTGTCGATGGCGATCACCTCGGCGCCCGCGGCCGAGAGGGCCTGCGAGAGCTTGCGCCCGAAACGCCCCAGACCAATGACCGCTATTCGCTCCGCCATGAAATGTTCCTGCTCAAAACGCCTTTTCGGCCGGCCCGCCAGGATCGCCGCCGACCGGCTGCAACCTCGCCTCCGGGAACGCTCCCATCATACCCACTGCCCCCGGCCCGCACAACCTTTCTATCCGATCACCAGACCTTCACGGGGATACTCGTACCGCACGATTTTCCGTGTTCCGGTCAATGCGAACAGCAGGGTCAGCGGTCCCAGGCGCCCGGCGAACATGCCGACGATGACCGCGAGTTGCCCGATCGTGTTCAGCCGCGGCGTGACTCCCGTCGAAAGCCCTGTCGTCGCGCAGGCGCTGGTGGCCTCGAACAGCAGTTCCAGAGGATTGATCTGCGGGTGCGTGATCAGCAACACGAGGTTTAACGTCCAGACGAGGGTGAAAAACAGCAGCGTCAGGACGAGAGCCCGTCGCAGCAGACTCTCGGCGATCGTTCGCCGAAACATCTCCGGGCTGCGGCGGTGGCGCAGCGTGGCGGCGATTCCCGCGATCAACAGGGCGAACGTCACCGTCTTGATCCCGCCCGCCGTTGAGGCCGGCGAGCCGCCGATAAACATCAGTCCGGCGAGCACCATCAGCGTCGAGGGGCGCATCGGCCCCATCCCGGTATCGACCGTGTTGAACCCCGCCGTGCGGCCCGAGACCGACATGAAAAGTGACTCGAGCGCCCGCTGAGGCCAGGCATGCCGCCGCAGCGCCGCTTCGTCGAGCCGCATCGCCACGTCTTCGTACTGGACCTTCCGGCCCCAGCGCTGGCGCTCCGTGGGCGTCTCCAGCACGAAAATCAGCACGGCCCCGACTACGACCAGGGCCAGGGACATGGTCAACACGATGCGTGTCTGAAGACTCAGACTTACGATCCGGAAATGGTCCAGGTCCTGCCCGGGCTTGCGGAGTGCGAGACGCCTGGCCAGACGGTCGCGCGCGACCTGGGCCAGATTCATCATCACCGGAAACCCCAGCCCGCCCAGGAATATCAGGGGCATCACCGCCAGGTACACCTGCCAGCGGCCGTAGTAAGAGATCAGGCTGTCTTCCTGAAGGGCGAACCCCGCGTTGCAGTACGCGCTGATCGCGTGGAAGGCGCTTTTGAACGTGCGCTCCACGGTTCCCAATTCCGGATCAGTCCACATGCCGAACAGGATGATCGCGCCCACCGCCTCGATCAGCAGGGTCGAGATCACGATGAACGCGACGATTCGCCGGATCTGCCCGAGGGCTTGCTCGCTGTAAAGGTCCTGCAGGACGCTTGCCTCGCGCAGGCTCACCTGACGACCGACCAGCATGGCGAAAATGCTTCCGAAGATGACGATGCCCAATCCCCCGAGTTGGATCAGCGTCGCA
>Ga0123329_1001591_pt1 | contig 21310 bp, 13 predicted proteins | sample BioC12SIPDNA_FD_89703 | JGI IMG/M metagenome (GOLD analysis project Ga0123329, IMG submission 89703) | Anaerobic biogas reactor microbial communites from Washington, USA - Biogas_R1_B C12 SIP DNA | ecosystem: Engineered > Bioreactor > Anaerobic > Unclassified | place: Washington, USA | collected...
CGGGGGCGCCGGTGGGGCCGATGAGGGCCACCTGGACCTGGGCGGGCGCGGGGGTGTCCGCCGGGAAGTCGTGGCGGACCATGCGGTAGTCGCCGGGGAGCCATTCGGTCATGGGGGGGGCGGGGCGGAACTGGGCGGGGGCGAGGGCGGCGCCCGCCGCGTCGCGGGGGGCGAGGGCGATGGTGCCGTTGCCGGGCGCCGCGGCCACGCGGAAGACCAGGGTGAGCCGGAGGCCGCCGCCGGGGCGCGGCTCCCAGGCGTGGGCGGTGAGCCCCAGCGCGCTGCCGAGGGGCTGGGCGGTTTTGTCGGCTTCGGCGAGGAGCGCCGTGAGCCGGGCGGCGGCGCGGTCGGCGTCGGCGCGCGCGGGGAGCGCGCCGGGGGTGTTGAGGGCGGTGAAAAGGGCCGGGATGTCCGCCGCCTCCACCTGCTCCGGCGTCACGGGCCCCGTGCCGGGCTCGGGGTTCCGCGCGAAGACGGCGACCAGATACCCCGGCACGGTGGCGCGGCGCGGCTCCTCGAAGCGGTCCAGCAGATGAAAACCCCGCCCGGTGAGCCATTCGGTCCACGCGGCCTCGCCGCCCTCGCGGCCCGTCTCCAGGGCGAAGATGACGAAGCGCAGGCTGGACAGGAACGGCTCCAGCTCCTCCACCGTGCTCCGGTGCGCGCCGAGGCGCAGCCGCGCCTCCGGCAGGCCCGCGAGGCGGAAGGGGTCGCCGGGGCGGTAATGGGCGTCCTGGAACCCGAACCCGCGCAGGTTGACCACGGCGTAGAGGGCGTCCTGCCCCGGCGCATCGGGACGGTCGGCGGTTTCGGCGGCCATCACGGCGAAGATGCGCTCCACATAGTTGTCGCGCTGCGGCGCGCCGAGCCAGGAATAGGCAAACCCCATGCTCAGGCGGTCCTTGCAGAGGTAGAGGCCCTTTTCGTCATACCGGGCCAGCGACCCGGCGTCGGGGGTGAGGGGCAGGCAGAGACCGCGCAGCCCCGGCACGGGCTGGACTGTCAGCACGAACCATGGCACGGCGAACACGGCGAGGCAGGCGCCCTGGCAGGCCCACCGCACCGCCCGCCGCCGGGGCAGGAGCGCGGGCAGGGCCGCAAAGGCGGCCAGCGCGGGCAGCACGGGGAGCGCGTAGCGCGGGGTTCCAAAACGGAACAGCACGGTGAACAGCACCCACGATCCCAGGATCCACAGGCCGAGAAAGCCCGCCATCCGCCGGAACCGGGGCACGGCCAGAGCGGCGACAGCCCCCGCCAGCGCCAGCAGGAAGGGGATCAGGAAGAGTCCGTTGTTGATGACAAAGACGGGATAGCGCGACCACGGCACGGCGGGCCGCAGGACGGGGTCGAGGGGACCGCGCGGGGGCTGGGGTTTCGGCTTTGTGGCGGCCGGTTTCTGGTCCTTCGCGCCCTGCGCCTGCTCGGCCATGAGCGTGAGGCCCGCGCGCGGGGCGGCGGGGGCGGACGTCTCCACAAAGGCGAAGGGCGGCGTGTCCGCCGCGCGGTGACCGGTCCAGTAGCCGAGGAAGGCGTCGCGGTGGACGGCATACCACGGCCCGGCCAGCAGGAGCGCCGCCAGGGGGGGCAGGATCAGGTGGAGGGCGAAGCGCAGCGCGGGGCGCCATCCCCCGGCCCGGTCCCGCTGGAGCCTGGCGGTCCCAGGGGGCGCGGACCCCGGGCCCTCGCTGCCTGCTTCGTCCGTGTTCCGTCCGTGTCGGTCCGTGTTGGTCCGTGTTCCCCTCAGCGCGGCCCAGCCCCCCGCCGCCAGCACCCAGAGGAGCGGCGCGAGGTAATACGCCGGGGCGACGGTGCGCGCGAGGAGCGCGAGGGCGTTCACCCCGGCAAAGAGCAGGACCCAGCGCGTGCGGGCAAAGCCCTCGCTCCGCGCGAGGGCGCACACGCCCCACACAACGAGGCACGCGGCGGGGTAGTCGGTCATGAAATACCGCGACAGCGCAAAGACGCCGGGCGTGAGCCCGGCCAATGCGGTGCCCCACAGGGCCTCCCCCGGCGGGAGCCAGGTCCGCAGAAGCGCAAACACCCCCAGCAGCAGCAGGAGGAACCACAGGGTGTTCGCGGCGGTCATGATGTCCGGGTGGTAGCCGAAGACACCCATGAGCAGCGCGCCGGACCAGTACAGGAGCGGCGGATGCGCGGGGTTGCCCGGGGGCACGCGGAACGCGGCGGCGACGCGCGCGGGCAGGGGGGCATCATCGAGGAACAGGGCCTGGTAGACCTCGCGGGTCTTCTCCAGATGCACCTGCTCGTCGAGCCACCACGGATGGCGGTCGTTCGCAAGCCACCAGAGATTCGCGGCGGCGAGGCACAGCAGCAACGCGGCCAGCAGGGCCGCCGTGCGCGGGCTCACCTCCGGACGGTCATCCACGGCGGCACAGGGCCTTGATGCTCGAAACAAGGTGTGCGATGCCCTCGTCGGTCAGCCGGGGGTGGATCGGCAGGGTGACCAGCCGCTCCGCCGCGGCGTCGGCCACGGGGAACTGCCCGCGCCGGAAACCCCGCTTCTGGAACGCCGTGGTCCAGTGCAGGGGGATGTAGTGCGTGCCGATGCGGACGCCGTGCTCCTCGCGCATGGCGTAGACGAAGTCGTCCTTGCCCATGCCGAAGGCGGCGGCGTCAATCTCCATGGGGCACAGGTGCCACACGTGCTTGTTCTCCGGGCGCGCCTTGGGCAGTTTCAGCCCGGGCACCCCGGCCAGCCCCTCCTGGATTTGCGCGGTCACCTCGGCGCGGCGGGCGTTGAGGGCGTCCAGTTTCGCCAGCTGCACGATCCCCACGGCGGCCTGCATGTCCGTCATGCGGAAGTTGTAGCCGCAGTCGTCGAAGTCCTGCCACCAGAACCGCTTGCCCATGGGCAGTTTCGCCTCGTCCAGGCTGCAATACTTGGTGCTCTTGCCGTAGACCCGCGTGCAGTGGGAGCGGTAGAGCGCCGCGCGCTCGAAGAGTTCCGGGTCGCTGGTGGTGATGACGCCGCCCTCGCCGAGGGTGGACATGTTCTTCTGCTCGTGGAAGCTGAAGCAGCCCGCCGCGCCCATGCTGCCCGCCTTGCGGCCCTTGTGCTCCGCGCCGACGGCGTGGCAGGCGTCCTCAATCACCGCGAAACCGTGCTTCCGGGCGAGGCCGAGGATCGCGTCCATGTCGCAGCACTGGCCGTAGAGGTGGACCGGCAGCACGGCCTTCGTGTTCGGCGTGATCTTCTCCGCCAGCCGGGCCGGGTCCATGTTGTAGGTGTCGGGGTCAATGTCCACGAAGTCCACCTCGGCGCCGAGGGTGACGCCCGCCGCCGCCGTGGCGATCCAGGTGAGGGGCGTCGTCAGCACGCGGTCGCCCGGGCCGACCCCCGCGCCCAGGAGCGCGAGGAACAGGGCGGCGGTGCCGTTGGAGACGACCCGCGCGTGGGCGGTGCCGCAGTACTCCGCGAAGGCCCGCTCAAAGGCGATGCAGTGGTCGCCCGAGGTGGGCGCGTTCTCGCGCAGGACCCGCATCATCGCGGCCTGCTCCTCCTCGCCGTAGGTGGAGCCGAACTTGCTCTCCAGCTCAAACAGAATCTTGGGCACCACGTCTCGTCTTCCTTTCCAGTGCCAGCACGCGGTCCAGCCCCTCCTCCGTGCCCGCCATGGGCGTGGAGAGGGTCCTGCGCGCGAGCGTGTTGTCCAGCGACACGTCCCGGGGCCGCGGGGCGCGGCCGGGGATGTTCCCCGGGTCCTTCGGGACCACGAGGCTTTCAGGATACCCCAAATGGCGGGCGACCCGCCGCACCAGGTCCACCCGGCTCTGGCGGTCGTTGCCCGACAGGTGCATCGTCCCCGTGAAGGGGTGGCCCGCCAGCTCCAGCAGGGCGAGGCCCAGCGTGGCCACGTCCACGGCGCTGCGGATCTCGTTCGGCGGCACGCCGACCTCGCGGCCCTCCTTGAACGCCGCGATCATCTTTGCGAGGAACGAGTTGCCGACCCCCAGCACCGGCAGGCCCATCACCAGCGAGACCCGCGCGACCACGGCGTTCGCCAGCGCCGCGCGCACCGCCTCCTCCGCCCGCACCTTGGTTTCGCCGTAGAAGTTCAGGGGGTGGACCGGGGCGTCCTCGGCATACTGGCCCGTCTCCCCGTCGAAAACCGTGTCCGTGGAACAGTGGACCAGCCGGGCGCCGGTGGCGGCGCAGGCGCGCGCCACGGCGCGCGTGTACGCGACATTCACCCGCTCCGCCTCGTCGCGGTGGGCCTCGCAATAATCAATGTCCGCGATGGCGGCGGTGTGGATCACCGCGTCCGGCCGCAGGGCCTGGATGAGCTCCGCCACCGGGGTCCCGTCGCCGGGGTCCACGGCATGCCACACGATGCCGGGCCGCTCCAGAAGCGGTTTTCCCCGCGTGACGGCATGCAGTCCCACCGCCGACCCCGCCTGCGCCAGAATGCTCCCCGCCACAAACCCGCCCGCGCCCGTGACCACGATTTTTTGCGCCATAAGGAAGACTCCCCGCGCCGGCGCATCCCGCCGCGCATGCGGGGTCATCTTAGCATTAAGGGCCGGGGGAGAAAGTCGAAATGCCAATGGCGAGTCCGCCCACGGCACCGACCCCCACGGCCAGCCCCCCGAACGCGAGGAGTCCCACGGCCAGGCCGCCAAAGGCCGTCAGGCCGAGCGCCGCCCCGCCCACGGCCAGGGCACCCACGGCCAGCCCTCCAAGCGCCACCCCACCGAACGCCGCCCCGCCCACGGCCACCACGCCCACCGCCACGTCGCCGACGGCGATAACCCCCTTCGCGACCCCCCGCAGGCTTCCGTCCTTGGGGCCGACGGCGATGCTGACCAGCGGCAGCCCCCAGACGGTCGCCTCAGACCGGTACCGGTAGCCGTTGTTGGTCATGAATCGCCCCTCCGGCGACGCGTCCGGATCCGTCCCCGCAATGACCGCGCGCAGCCGCGCCTCGAGCATCCGGCGGGCCATGGGGCGGTGCACCAGGAGCATGATCATGGAAAACACCACGAGGAAGAAGAAGAGCGACACGGCAAGAAGCCAGACGGGCGCGCCCGGGTTTCCGCCGGTCATGCCGTTGCCAACAGACGGCAGCACCAGAAACAGCGCGCCCTGGAAAGCCATGATGCCCCCCGCCAGCGCGACGACATAGAGAATCCACTTGAAGGACGAAACGCTGTAGCGCAGCGCCCTGCCGCCGTAGGTTTCCATGAAGACGTCGTTCAGGCCGATGGTGATTTCCGTGGCCAGATTTGCCGCGCGGAACCGCAGGCGGTTCCGGCTGGACTCCACAATCTCATACCGCCAGCGGGGGCTCGTGAAGGGGAACAGGCGGCGCTCCTTTAAGGCGCGCGTAACCCGCGCCAGCGCCTCCTCCGCCCCCTCCGGCGTTTCCAGCTCCCCCTCGAAGGTTGGCAAAAACCATGCGCCCATGACACCTCTCCGGCCCGTCCGGGTGGTGTCCGGTTCCAGCCCCCGGGCCGGTCACCGAACCATGAATTGACTATAGGCGCGCCTCCGGCGGAAAATCAACCGCCCCGGAAGGGGCCGGGAGTCCGCGCGCCATGCTTTCAGACCAGTTCCTCCGCAGCGTGTCCCTGAAGCGGGAGGGGGTGCCCTCGTTCGCCGAGTACCCCTTCAACATCCCCGCCGTCCGGCATCTGGACACCCTTGACCTGCATCCGGAGGTCACCTTCCTCGTGGGGGAGAACGGCACGGGTAAATCCACCCTGCTGGAGGCCCTCGCGGTGGCCGCAGGCTTCAATCCGGAGGGCGGCAGCCGCAACTTCAACTTCTCGACCAGGGAGACTCACGCCGGACTCCATGAGCACCTCCGCCTCGTGCGCGGCGTGCGCCGACCCCGGGACGGCTTCTTTCTCCGCGCCGAGACCTTCTACAACGCCGCCACCTACCTCGAGTCGCTGGAAGCGGACGGCGGGCTGGTTCCCTACGGCGGGGAGTCGCTCCACGCCTGCTCCCACGGCGAGGCGTTCATGACCCTCATGACGAAGCGGCTTCGGGGCAACGGCCTGTATGTCTTCGACGAGCCGGAGGCCGCGCTTTCCCCCACGCGCCAGATGGCGCTGCTGTCCCTGATGGCCGGGCTCGCGCGGGAGAACTCCCAGTTCATCATCGCCACCCACTCGCCCATACTCATGGCTTATCCCCGCGCGCGCATCCACGTCCTGTCCGCGGACGGCATCACCGTGACGCCCTACGAGGAGACCGAGCACTACCGCGTCGCCAGCGACTTCTTCGCCCACCGGGAGGGCATCCTGCGCGAACTCACGGGCGAGTGAGGAAAGCCGCCCGTGCGGTTCGCCGCCCTCCGCTCCTGCCCTCTCCCCGGCCGCTGCGGCATCTTCCTTCCTCATCGGTGTTCATCGGTGTTCATCGGTGGTTGCCTCCCTCCTCTAAGGAGAACCACCGATGAACAGGGATGAACACCGATGAACCGCCCGCATGTTGTGTTTTCAGGGAGAGTGTGTCACACTGACCGCCTTCCCGAGGCAACCAGACCGGCTTCCCGCCGGACAGGAGATTTCCGATGACGCGCAGGCAGATGATGTTTGGACGGCTTGTCCTGGCGGCGGCGGTGTGCATGCTGGGGTGCGCGGTGGCGGTTGCGACGCCGTTGGACGACTATGTGGCGGCGCCGGACCCGGCGTTCAAGTACACCCTGGCGGGGAAGTCCGAGAGTGCGGCGGCGACCACCTACCTCTACCACATGGTCTCGCAGACGTGGCTGGACGCGTCGCAGGTGGACCGCCCGCTGTGGGAGCACGAGGTGGTGGTGACGGTGCCGAAGGAGACGGCGTTCACGAAGGCGATGATGTTCATCGGCGGCGGCGGCAACCCGCTGAAGGCGGAGCCCTCGCCGGAGAACTACCCCTTTGACAAAATCGCCCTGGCGACAAAGTCCATTGTGGCGCAGGTGAGGCAGATCCCCAACCAGCCCCTGCGCTTCCCGGACGAGACGGACCCGCGCTATGCCGAGAAGGGCCGCAAGGAGGACGAGCTGATCACCTACGGGTGGGACAAGTTCCTCCAGGGCGGCGACCCGGTCTGGCTGGCGCGGCTGCCCATGACGAAGGCCGTGGTCCGCGCCATGGACCTCGTGCAGAAGGAGTTCCCGCAGACGGACGGATTCTTCGTGGCGGGCGGGTCCAAACGCGGCTGGACCACCTGGACCGTCGCGGCGGTGGACAAGCGGGTCATCGGCATCGCCCCGGCGGTCATTGACGTGCTCAACTTCATCCCCTCGCTCGAAAACCACATCAACGCCTACGGGTTCTGGGCGCCCTCGGTCTCCGACTATGTGGACATGAAGATCACGGACCGGCTGCACACGCCGGAGATGAAGGCGCTGCTGGACGTCGTGGACCCGTACAGCTACCGCGACCGGCTGACCATGCCAAAGTACGTCTGCAACTCCGCGGGCGACCAGTTCTTCCCGGCGGACTCCTGGCGCTTTTACTGGGAGGGGCTGAAGGACGAGAAGTTCCTCTGCTATTTCCCGAACACGGACCACGACCTGAACGCCGACGCCTATTTCCGCATCGCGGGCTTCTACCACGCCCTCATGGCGGGCACGCCGCGTCCGAAGTTCGCCTGGGACCGTGCCACGGACGGATCGCTCACGGTCCGCTGCGAGACCAAGCCGACGGCGGTGCGCCTGTGGAAGGCCGTGAACCCCGACGCCCGCGACTTCCGGCTGGAAACCCTCGGCAAGAAGCACGAGGCCGTCGAGTTTCCCCTGTCCGCAGACGGCGTCTACACCACGGACGTCAAAGCCCCGGAAAAGGGCTGGACGGCCTTCTTCCTGGAGATGGAGTTCCCCAACGGCGACTTCCCCTTCCCCTTCGTCTTCACCACGGGTGTGAGCATCCTGCCGGACGCCTACCCGCCGAAGAAGTAGGGCCCACCCACGGGAGAGCATGATGCGCGGACAGCGTCCCCCCCAACGCGGCGGCCCGCCGCGCGGACCCGCCCCCGCCCCGGCACGGTCCGGGGGCGGGGGGCGCGCGCGTCCGCCGCGGGAGGCCGGGCCCGCGCCGCTGCCCGTGTCGCGGGAGGAGATGGACCGCCTCGGCTGGGAGGCGCTGGACGTGCTGCTGGTGACGGGGGACGCCTATGTGGACCACCCGTCGTTCGGCGCGGCGCTCATCGGCCGGTGGCTCCAGGCCCACGGGTACCGCGTGGGCATCATCGCCCAGCCGCGCTGGGACACGCCGGAGGACTTCCTGCGCCTCGGGCGGCCCCGACTTTTCGCCGGGGTGACGGCGGGCGCGCTGGACTCGATGCTCGCGCACTATACGGCCTTCCGCAAACTCCGCCACGACGACGCCTACACCCCCGGCGACCGCCACGGCGCGCGGCCCAACCGCGCGTGCATCGTCTACACCGGCCTCGTGCGCCACGCCTTCCCCGGCCTGCCCGTGGTGCTGGGGGGCGTCGAGGCGTCCCTGCGCCGCGCCAGCCACTACGACTTCTGGAGCGACAGCCTGCGCCGCCCGATTCTCCTCGACAGCAAGGCCGACCTCGTGGTCTGCGGCATGGGCGAGCGCGCCGTGCTGGAGGTTGCGCGGCGGCTGGAGGCGCGCGCGCCGGACACCCCGGCTGCGGAGGCGCTGGCGGGCATCCCGGGCACCGCGTGCTGCGCGGCGTCGGAGGAGCGGCTGGGGGACCTGCCCGGCGCGCCGCCCCCGGCGGACTGGGTGCGCCTGCCGTCGCATGAGGACATCCTCGCGGACCCCAAGGCGCTCATGCGCGCCACCCTCGCGCTGGAGCGCCAGACCCACCAGGGCGTCCAGTGGGCCGTGCAGGCCTGCGGAAAACGGCAGGTCGTCTTTACGCCCCCCGCAGTGCCCCTGTCGGAGGCGGAGATGGACCGGCTCCACGGCCTGTCCTTTACCCGCGACCCGCACCCCTCGCACCGGGAGCCCGTGCCCGCCGCCGAGATGATCCGCTTCAGCATGACCGCGCACCGCGGCTGCGCCGGAGGCTGCACCTTCTGCTCCATCGCCCTGCACCAGGGCCGCCGCATCCAGTCGCGCGGCGCGGACTCCCTGCTGGAGGAGGCGCGCGCCCTCACGCGGCACCCGGCGTGGAAGGGGTCCATCAGCGATGTGGGCGGACCCACGGCCAACATGTGGCGCGCCCGCTGCGCCGCCGACCCCGACGCCTGCGCCCGGCCCGACTGCCTCACGCCGCGGGTCTGCCGCCATTTCCGGCCCGACGAGAACGCCTATCTGGACCTCCTGCGCCGGATCGCCGCCCTGGACGGCGTCCGCCATGTCCGCGTCGCCAGCGGCATCCGCTACGACCTCGCCGACAACGACGGGGACTTCCTGCGCGCGCTGGTGGGTGAGTTTGTGGGCGGGCAGCTCAAGGTGGCCCCCGAGCACTGCGACGACAAGGTGCTGCGCCTCATGCGCAAGCCCCCCTTCGCCCGTTTCGAGGAATTCCTGCGCCTCTTCGACGAGGGCACCCGCGGCGCGGGCAAGGAGCAGTACGTCATCCCCTACCTCATCACCGCCTTCCCCGGCTGCACGGACGACGACATGCGCGCCCTCGCCGGCTGGCTGGAAGCCCGCGGCTGGCGGCCCCGTCAGGTCCAGTGCTTCATCCCCACCCCCGGCACCGTCGCCACCGCCATGTACTACGCGGGCATAGACCCCCAGGGGAACCCCCTCCCCGTAGCCCGCACCGACGCCGAACGCCTCCGCCAGCACCGCATCCTCCTGGGGGAGGAGAAACCCGGCAGGGGGTGAGATTGGCGTTCCCGGAAAGAGGGCGAAGGATGATTCGCCCCTACGGAGACAACCGGTGGACGACGCCCACGTAGCGCCGCCGTCCCGGCGGCCTTGTCTTCGCCTTCCATGCTCCATGTTGGGTCAGCGCGCCCGTAGCGCCGCCGTCCCGGCGGCCTTGTCTTCGCTCTCCAGGCATGTTCTTGGGTCAACGCGCCGTACTTGGGCCGTGGAGTGGACCCAGCCAGGCTGGAGCCTGGCGATCCCAGGGTGCGCTGACCGACGGCTACCCGTGCGCTGGGGGGACAGGGTGCACTGACCGGCGGCTATCCGTGCGCTGGGGGGGGCAGGGCGCACTGACCGGCGGGTATCTGTCCTTTCGGGGTAAGGGACACGTCGAAGCCGTGGTGTTGCAGGAGCGCGGCGGCCGTTGGATGACCGGCCCATCGCGCCCCCTGGGAGCGCCAGGCTCTAGCCTGGCCTTCTGGCGCATGTCACCAGCGCGGCGGCCTACTCCTCCTCCCCGTCCCCCTCTCCGGCGCGTTCGCGGGCGAGGACTTGGAGGAAGTCGAGGCATTCGCGGAGGGGGTCGGCGGCGGGGGGCAGGGTGAGCACGGCGGCGGGCTTGTCGTGGAGGTCGAGGCGGAGCCTTCCCTGGAAGAGGCGGCGGAGCCGCGCCTCGCCGGCCTGGGGAAGCGTGGCGGCGCTTTCAAATGCCACAAAGATCTCCGCGCGGCCGGCGCGGACGGCGGTGGCCCCCGCGTCCAGCCCGAGCACGCGGGCCTCCATCACCTGGAGCAGGCGGTCCACGGGCGCGGGCGGCGGGCCGAAGCGGTCGCGCAGCTCGTCGCGCAGTTCGCGGAGCTCCTCGACGGAGCCGACGCCCGCCAGCCGCCGGTACATGGTCATCTTTTGCTGGCCCGTGGGGATGTAGTCCTCGGGGATGTGGGCGTCCACGGGGGCGTCGAGGGGCGGGAGCTGGCGGCGGCGCGCGGGGCGTCCGCGGGCCTCGGCCACGGCGTCCTCGATAAGCTGGCGGTAGGTCTCATAGCCGACCTCGGCGATGTGCCCGGCCTGGTCCGCGCCGAGGAGGTCGCCGGCGCCGCGGATTTCGAGGTCGCGCATGGCGATGCGGTAGCCCGACCCGAGGGCGGAGAAGTCCTCCAGGGCCTTGAGGCGGAGCTGGGCGTCCTCGGTGAGGGCGCGGTCTCCGGGCACGAGGAGGTAGGCGAAGGCGCGGTGCTTGTAGCGGCCCACGCGGCCTCGGATCTGGTAGAGCTGGCTGAGCCCGAAATGGTCCGCCCGGTCCACGATGATCGTGTTCGCGTTGGGGATGTCAATGCCGGAGCCGATGATGGTCGTGCAGACCAGCACGTCCAGCTCGCGGTTGACGAAGGCCGTCATGACCTCCTCCAGGGCGTGCTTGGGCATCTGGCCGTGGCCCACGCCGACGCGCACGCGCGGCACGAGCTTGCCGACGAAGGCGGCGGCCTTTTCGATGGTCTGCACGCGGTTGTGCAGGAAGAAGACCTGGCCCTGGCGCGCCAGCTCGCGCTCCACGGCCTCGCGGATCAGGTTGGCGTCCCACGCCTCCACGCAGGTGTGGATCGGCAGGCGGTCGTTGGGCGCCGTGTTGATGACGCTCATGTCGCGGATGCCGATGAGGGACATGTGGAGCGTGCGCGGGATGGGCGTGGCCGACAGCGTCAGCACGTCCACATGCGTGCGCAGCTGCTTGAGCCGCTCCTTGTGCGCCACGCCGAAGCGCTGCTCCTCGTCAATCACCACGAGGCCCAGGTCGCGGAACACGATGTCCTTGGACAGGAGCCGGTGCGTGCCGATGACGATGTCCAGCTCGCCGTCGCGGAGCTGGTGGACCGTCTCGCGGATCTGGGCGGGCGTGCGAAAGCGGTTGAGCAGGCCGATCCGCACGGGGTAGTCGGCCATGCGCTCGCGGAAGGTGTTGTAGTGCTGCTGGGCGAGCACGGTCGTCGGCGCGAGCACGGCGGCCTGCCTGCCGTCCATGGCGGCCTTGAACGCCGCCCGCAGCGCCACCTCCGTCTTGCCGTAGCCCACGTCGCCGCAGATGAGCCGGTCCATGGGCCGGTGCGACTCCATGTCCCGCTTGGTCTCCGCGATGGCCCGCGCCTGGTCCGGCGTTTCGGTGTACTCGAAGGCGTCCTCGAACTCGTGCTGCCACGGGGTGTCCGGGCCGAACGCGTGGCCGCGCACGGTCTCCCGCGCGGCGTAGAGCCGCACCAGCGCGTCCGTCATCTCGCGGACCGCCTTCTTCACGCGCGCGCGCCGCCGCGCCCAGCTCGCCCCGCCGATGCGGTCCATCTTCGGCAGCGCGCCCTCGCCGCCCACAAACTTCTGTATCTGGTCCATGTGCGTGATGGGCACGTAGACCGTGTCGCCCCCCGCGTACTGAAGGGCCATGTAGTCGCCCGCCTTCCCGGCGAAGCGTTTCAGACCCAGGTAGCGGCCCACGCCGTGGACCTCGTGGACGATGTAGTCGCCCGCCTTCAGGTCGCTGAACTGCGTGACCGCGGCCCCCGCCTCGAAGCGGCGGCGGCGGCGGCGCACGTAGTGGCGGCCGAAGATCTCGCCCTCGCTCAGGACGGCCAGCCGGTCCGCGGGCGACACAAAACCCGCCCGAAGCCGCCCCACCCGCACGCGCAGGTCGAAGTCCCCGCCGCGCCCCGGCATGAACCCCTGCTCCTCCAGCAGCTCCAGCAGGCGGCGCTGCTCGCCCGTGTTCACGCAGAACAGGGTGACGGCGTAGCGCTCCTGCTCCCAGCGGCGCATCTGCTCCCAGAACTCCGGGCCGCGCCCGCTGAAGTTCATGACCGAAAGTGTGGCCATCCGCACGGGCTTCACGCCCGGAAGGGGGTCGAAGGGCGACTGCGCCGCGTCCAGGCGGCGGAACGCGCCGAGGCGTTTCTCCAGGTCCTCCGGCGACATGAAGAAGGGGTTGTTCCGGGACTGCTCCGCGATCTCCGCGGCCTTCTCCGCGAGGGACACGGGCTCGTCCGCGAGCACCAGCGTGTTGCCGGGCAGGTACTCCGTGAGGGCGGCCTTGTGGCGTCCGGCGCGCAGGCCCTCGGCCAGCAGGGCCTTCTCCGACCGGGGCGCCAGGGTGACGGAGACGGCCTTGCCCACGCTGCGCTGGGTCTCGGGCTCGAAGAGGCGCAGGGACTCGATGCGGTCGCCGAAGAACTCCAGGCGGAAGGGCAGCTCGGAGGAGATGGGAAACACGTCCAGAATGCCGCCGCGCAGGCTGAAATCCCCGCGCCGCTCCACCATCACATCGCGCTCGTAGCCGAGTTTGACCAGCTGCGCCAGCAGGTCGTCCAGGTCGCGCTCCTCCCCCTCGCGCAGGGTGAGCGTGTCCGCGCGCAGCCGGCGCTGGTCGGCCACATACTGCATGACCGCGCGCAAGGGGGCCGCCACATGCAGCGGCGCGCCCGCGTCGCGGGCGGCGAGCATGCGCTCCAGGGTGTTCATGCGCTCCGCCACGATGTCGTCCGACGGGCTCATGAGGTCCGTGGGAAGCACCTCCCACGCGGGGAAGAGGGCGCAGCGCTCCTCGCCGAAGAGGGTGCAGAGGTCGTCGTGGAGCGCCTCGGCCTCGACGCGCCCGGGGGCCACGGCGAACAGGGGCGCGCCCAGGGCCTCGGCGGCCTGGGCGGCCGCCAGGGTTTTCGCCGAGCCCCACGCCCCCGTCAGGGCGGCGCGGCGCCCCTTTTCCCGGAGCGCGGCGACCAGGGGCCCGACCGCGCCGAGGGGGGGAATGGAATGGTTGTCTCTGGCATGGGGCGTCTTCTCGGGCCGGCCTCAGCCGCGCGCCCCCCGGTCAATCAGCGCCTCCCGCTCCGGCCCGACGGACACGAAGCGGATGGGGCACCGCACCAGCTCCTCGATGCGGAGGACGTACTTCCGCGCGGCCTCGGGCAGGTCGGCGAACTTGCGGACGCCGGAGATGTCCTCCGACCAGCCCGCCGTCTCCTCGTACACCGGCGCCGCCTCCTCCAGGACCGCGTTCAGGGGGAAGCGGTCGTAGACCTTTCCCCCGTGCGTGTAGTGCGTGCAGATTTTCAGCGAGGGCATGCCGGTCAGGCTGTCCAGCTTGGTGAGGGCGATTTCCGTGGCCCCCTGCACCTGCGCGCCGTAGCGCGTGGCCAGGGCGTCGAAGTGGCCGATGGTCCGGGGGCGGCCCGTCGCCGCGCCGTACTCCTTGGCCGACTCGCGCAGCCGGTCCGCCAGGTCCTTCTCCATGAGCGTGACGAAGGGGCCCTCGCCCACGCAGGTGGAGAACGCCTTGACCACCGCCACCACACGGTCCGCAGGACGGCCAAAGAGCCCGCCGCCGATGGGGGCGTAGGCCGCCAGCGTGCAGGACGACGTGGTGTAGGGGTAGATGCCGAAACTCAGGTCGCGCAGGGTGCCGAGCTGCGCCTCGAAGAGGATTTTCTTCCCGGCGCGCGCGCCCTCCTCCAGCAGCACCGACGTGTCGCAGATGAGCGGGGCGACCGTCTCCGCCGCCGCCTCCGACCACGCCAGCATCTCCTCGAAGGTGAACTCGCCCGTGCGCCCGTAGAAGCGCTCCGCCTTCTGGAGCTTCCACTCGCAGACCGACGCCAGCCGCTCCCTGAAGCGCTCCGGATACAGCAGCTCGCCGGTCTGGATCGCCTTCTTCATCGTGCGGTCGCCGTAGGCCGGGGCGATGCCGCGCCGCGTGGAGCCGTAGGCGTTCTTGCCGAGCCGGTCCTCCTCCCAGCCGTCCTCCATCCGGTGGAAGGGGAAGCAGATCGTCGCGCGGTCCGACACGCGCAGGTTCGGCGTGATGCCCCGCGCCTTCAGGTCGGCAATCTCCCCGGCCAGCCCCTGGAGGTCAATGACCATGCCCGGCCCGAGGATGTTCACCACGTTCGGGTTGAACACGCCCGACGGCAGCAGGTGCAGCTTGAACTCGCCGAATTCGTTGACCACCGTGTGGCCCGCGTTGTTCCCGCCCTGGAACCGGACCACGAAATCCGCGTCCTGCGCCAGGTAGTCCACCATCCGCCCCTTGCCCTCGTCCCCCCAGTTGGCTCCGACGACGACTTCAATGCTCATGCCTTAAGCTCCTGCCCCGCGCCGCGCGGCGCCGGGAAACGGCCCTTCCATCGCAAAAAAAAGGCTGGCGAACCGCCGATGGCGCGGTCCGCCAGGAAGATAACGCATTCGGAACCGGATTACCGGGAGTAGAAACCGATAATGCTGTTCGTGTCCACCTGGTACGGAATCGTGGCCGCGTTCGGCGTGGCGATCATTTTGCCCTCGAAGGCCTTGGGCGCCCGGTCCAGGAATTCGGGGATCTGCACCGGCGGGTGCTCCGCACCTTCCATGATCATCGGAATCTTGCGGCTCTTCGGACGGACCGAAACGGCCATGCCCGGCTTCACCTGGAAGGACGGTATGTTGACCTTCTCGCCGTCCACCAGGATGAGGCAGTGCGTGACCAGCTGGCGCGCGGCGAAGATCGTCGGCGCAAAGCCCATCCGCCAGACCACGCAGTCCAGCCGGGACTCCAGCAACATCATCAGGTTGGTGCCCGTGTTGCCGCCCAGCCGCCGCGCCTTGTCGAAAATCCGGCGCATCTGCCTCTCCATGATCGCGCCGTAGTACATGCGCAGCTTCTGCTTCTCCAGCAGCTGCGTGCCGTACACCGACAGCTTGCGCCGAAGGTTCGGCCCGTGCTGTCCGGACGGATAGGGGCGCTTCGCGGCGGGGCTGTTCGGCTTGCCCCAGATGCACTTCCCGATGCGGCGGCTCAACTTGTGCTTCGGTCCGAGATATCTCGCCATGTCAGTTTCCGATGGTCCTTCGTTTCGGCGCGGACGTGTCCCGCGCCGGGTTCAGTGGTTTTTCACGGGAAACGGCCTGACGCCGTCTCCGGCAAAAAGACACGCACGCGGACACACCGCGTCCGCACAGGACGGGTAGCATAGCGGTTAACCCCGCCGTGTGTCAAGTTTCTCGCGGCTGCCGGGCTCCGCCGGACACGGGGGTCACGGCCTTTTGGGCGGAAGGCCCGGGTGTCTGCAAGCGCGCGAAACGCGCCCCCCCCTCAGCGGAGGGGGCCGTCGAGGGTGCCGGTGACGAAGTCCTTGTGCGCGGCCTCCACCGCCACCCGGCCGATGCGGTTGGCCAGGTCTTCCCCGCCGCGGACGCCGACGCGCAGGTAGCTCCCCGTGAATCCGGTCCACCAGCCGCCCGCGCGGTCCTCGAAAAGCACCTCGACCGTCCGCCCCAAGTGACGCTCCTGGAAGGCGCGGTGTTTTGCCGCGCCGAGGGCGCGCAGGGCGGCGCTTCCCCTTTTCGCCGTTTCGGGGTCGGCCTTCTCGGGCAGGCGCTCGGCCGCCGAACCGCGCCGGGGGGAGTACTTGAAGACGTGCAGGTAGGCCAGGGGGCTTTCGGCGATGAGGGCCAGGGTGTCCGCCTGGTCCTGCTCCGTCTCGCCGGGGAAGCCCGCGAGCACGTCCGCGCCGAGGCCAATGCCGGGCACGGCCGCTTCGGCGGCGCGCAGGGTGTCCAGGTACTCCGCGCGCGTGTAGTGGCGGCGCATGGCGGCGAGGATGCGGTCGGACCCCGACTGGAGCGGCAGGTGCAGGTGCGGCGCGAGGCGGTGGGCCGGGTCGGCCATGCGCTCCAGCAGCCCGGGAAGCACCGTTGTCATCTCGATGGAGCTGATGCGGATCCGCTCCACGCCGGGCAGGGCGTTCAGCCGGTCCACTGCGTCCACCAGCGTCTTCCCGTCGCAGGCGTAGCCCCCGAGGTTCACCCCCGTGAGGATGAGCTCCCGCGCGCCGCGCGCCGCGAGGGAGGCCGCCTCGGCAACGAGGTCGTCCAGCCGCCGCGACCGCGACCGCCCGCGGGCGAAGGGGATGATGCAGTAGCTGCACATGAAGTCGCAGCCGTCCTGGATCTTGAGGTTCATGCGCCGCGTGACGGGCGGGCCGTCCGGGGTCCAGGGCAGGGTGAACGGCGCGCGTCCCAGGCGCGGGGCGCGCACGCGGTCCTCCGGCGGCGCGGCGTCCAGCGCGGCGAGGTGCTCCGCGAGGCGCATCTTCTCCGCGTTCCCCAGCACGAGGTCCACCCCGGGGATCGCCGCGATGTCCGCCCCCCGGAGTTGGGCATAGCAGCCGATGACCACCGTGCGCGCGCCGGGGTTCGCCCGGATGAACTGCCGGATCATCTGCCGCGACTTCGCGTCCGCCTCCCGCGTGACCGTGCAGGTGTGGACGACCCCCAGGTCCGCGGGCTCGCCGAAAGGCACGACCACATACCCCGCCGCGGCGAGCTGGTCGCACAGCAGGGCGCTCTCCGCCTGGTTCAGGCGGCATCCGAGGGTGTGTATGCAGGCCCGGCGGCCGGGCGGGGGGTGTGCCATGCTGGAGGTTCCGTGGCGCGGCCTACTTCTTTTTCTTCTTTCCCGCGCGTCCCGGCCAGTGTTCGGAGGGGGTGCGGGCGGAGGCCATGAAGGCATCCACCTTTGCGACGATGTCGGGGTGGTCCGCCGCGACGTTGTTCGCCTCGCCGATGTCTTCGGGGAATTTGTAGAGCTGGGTGGGCTCGTTGGGACTGAGGCTGACGGCCTTCCAGTCGCCCATCCGGGCGGCACGGAAGTAGCCGCCCTCGTGGAACTCCCAGTAGAGCGGCGGGTGGTCAATCTTGGCGGCGCCGGTGAGGGCGGCGGCGACAGAGACGCCGTCGAGCCCCGCCGGGGCCTGCGCGCCCGCCAGTTCGGCGGCCGTGGGCAGGAAGTCCCAGAAAGCCCAGAGCTGGTCGCTCACGGCGCCCGCGGGCACGCGGCCCGGCCCCCAGGCCACCATGGGCACGCGGATGCCGCCGTCGTGCATGCTGCGCTTGATGCCCTGGAGCGGGCCGGAGCTCTTGAAGAAGTCCGGGTCTACCCCGCCCTCCTTGTGGACGCCGTTGTCGCTGGCGAAGAGGACGATCGTGTCGCGGTCGAGGCCTTTCGCGCGGAGGGTGTCGAGGACCCGGCCGACGTGGCTGTCGAGGCGGGTAATCATGGCGGCGTGGCCCTTGATGGGGTCGGGCCAGGGCTTGTCGGCGTAGGGGCCGAAGTCGGGCACCTCCATGCCGTTGCCGAGAGCCGCGCCGCGCTCGTTGTTGGCGTGGGGGATGACGTGGCTGAGGTAGAGGAAGAAGGGCTTTTCGCGGTCCTTTTCGATGAACGCCAGCGCCTTGTCCGCGAAGAGGTCGTCGGCGTAAACGCCGCACTGCGCGCAGACGCCCTCGTGCTTCCCGTCCTGCACGTTCTCGGGAATGTCCACCCGGGTCTCGTTTTCCCAGAGGTAATCCGGGTAGTGGTTGTGGGCGTGCTTCTGGTTGAGGTAGCCGAAGAAATAGTCGAAGCCCATGCGCGTGGGGACGCCGGTGGTGTCCGGCTCGCCCAGGCCCCATTTGCCGATGAGGGCGGTCTCGTAGCCCGCGCCGCGCAGCACCCCGGCCACCGTCGCGTCGCCCGGCTCCAGGGGCACGAGGCTGTTGCCGCGGACGCGGGCGTGGCCCGTGTGCATCCCCGTCATGAGGCAGCACCGCGACGGCGCGCAGACCGTGCTGCCCGCATAGCACTGGGTGAACCGCACGCCCCCGGCGGCCATGGCGTCAATGCGCGGCGTGAGCACCTGCTCCTGCCCGTAGCAGCCCAGGTCGCCGTAGCCCAGGTCGTCGGCGAGGATGAAGATGATGTTCGGCGGCTTCGCCGCGGCGTGGGCGGGCGCTGGCCGCCGCGCGGCGGCCAGCGCCGCCGCCCCCGCCATGCCCAGGAAGGCTCTGCGGGTTGTCTTCATGGTGAGTGCTCCTTAATCACGGGCTGGAAGCCCGCCCATGGTGTCTTCCGGGCACGAGATTGCGTCAGTCGCTTCGCTCCTTCGCAATGACGGGCGGCGGCGCGTCATGGCGAGCGAAGCGAAGCCATCTCGTGCCCGCCAAACCTTCATTCCTTTTGTGCCCGCAGAGGCGGTTCCAGCACGAGATTGCTTCCCTCGCTTCGCTCCTTCGCAATGACGGGTGTTCTTGCGTCATTACAGCGGCTTTTGTCCCCGCGTCATTGCGAGCGTAGCGAAGCAATCTCTTGTCGGAAGGCCTCCGGTCTTCCTTTGGCGGGCGCGTTTTCCCGCAGCCAGCCGTTCTCTCGTTTCCGTATCCGGCAAACGCGTCCTCGTCTTCTTATCGGTATCTCCCCGCGCCCGCGTTCAGCCGGATGCGCAGGGCGTCGCGGAACATGCGGGTGGAGTCGGTGCAGGCGTGGACCCGCGACTGCGGGCTGTTGCGCCAGACCACGGGCACCTCCCGGACGCGCAGGCCCTGGAGCCCCGCGATGAACAGCACCTCCACGTCGAAGGAGAAGCCGTCGAGGGTCTGGCGGGAGAAGCAGCGCTCCGCGGCGCCGGCGGTGAAGCCCTTGAAGCCGCACTGGGTGTCGCGGAACCGCGTCAGGCGGACGGTCCGCAGGAGGGTGTTGAACACGCGGCCCATGCGCTCGCGGTGCCACGCCTGGTGGATCTCGATGCGCGATTCCGGCAGGGCGCGCGACCCGATGACGATGTCGGCCTCCCCGCCGAAGAGGGCACCGCATTTCTCCATCTCCTCCACGGGGGTGGAGCCGTCGGCGTCGGTGAAGAAGCGGAAGGCGCCGGTGGCCTGGCGGAGCATGCCTTCGCGCACCGCCGCGCCCTTGCCCCGGTTCTCCGGGAAGACGTGCAGGCGCACAGCGGGCCCGTCGTCGGCCTCGAATCCGCGGACCACATCCGCCGTGCCGTCCGTGCTGCCGTCGTCCACCACGACGATCTCGGCATCGCCCTCCTGCCTGCGGAGATAGTCCCGCGCCCGCTCGAGGGTCGGCCCGATGCGGGCCGCCTCGTTGTAGGCGGGTATCACCAGCGAAAGACGCACGCCTCATGCCTCCCCGGGGCCGGAGCCCCCGTTGGGTTGCCGCGCGGCTCAGCCGGCGGGCTTGAACCAGATGTTCCGGAACTTCACGGTGTTGCCGTGGTCCTGGAAGAAGAGCGGGCCCTTCGGGGCGTCCTGGTCGCTCACGCCGCCCGGCGTCGGGCTGTCCAGCTCCACGTCGTCGTGGACCGTGACGCCGTTGTGCACCAGGGTGATGCGGGCGTTGGCCGTCTTGCTGCCCGCCGCGTCGTACTGCGCGGCCGTGAAGGTGATGTCATAGGTCTGCCACTGGAGGGGCGGCAGCACGGCGTCCGCAATGGGGACGGCCTTCTGGTAGATGCCGCCGCAGAGGTTGTCCTTGGGCGCCCAGCCGAAATTGTCGAGCACCTGCACCTCGTAGCGGCCCAGGATGTAGCAGCCGCTGTTGCCGCGGCCCTGGCCGCGCTCCTCGGGCAGGAAGGGCGGCATGAACTCGATGTGGTAGAGCCCGGAGCCGAACTCCTCCTTCGTCTGGAGGTTCGTGTTGCAGATCTGGACCGAGCCGTCGGGCTGGGGGCACCAGTGGGGCACCAGGTTCCAGTGCTGGTCGAGGTTCGTGCCGTCGTACAGGGCCACGGCGCCCTCGGGGGCGGCCATGCCGCGCGTCGGCGGCTCGGGGAAGCTCCGCTTCAGGGTGAAGGCCGCCTCCTTCTTGGTCTTGATTGCGCCCGTGAAGGTCTCGCTGGCGATCTTGCCGGAGACCTCCGCCTTGCCGCCCAGCGCGCCGAGGTCCACTTCGCCGGTGAAGGTGAAACGGCCCTCACGGCCCTTGCCCGGCACCTCGACCCGGACCTCCTGCGTCCCGTCACCGATCTTGATCACCGCCGTCTGGGCGAACTTGCTCTCGGCGCGGACCTGGGCGCGGATCGTCTTCCCGTCCCAGCCGCCGCCGTCAAAGGCGCCCTCGTACACGCCCATCACCTTGTCGTCGTCCGCCGCCATGGCGGGAAGGGCGGCGGCCGCCGCGAGTGCTACAATGAGAAGGCCCGAAAGAACAGTCATGCGCCGCATCGTGTGTCTCTCCTTGGGAGGTTGTTCCGTGGGGGACCGGGGTGTCCCGCGCCCCCGCTGACTCTACCAAGTTGGACCGCCCGCGCGCAATGAGGGATTCGCCCATGCCCCGCATTCTGCTGTCAGAACAGCCCCACGACGCCCCCGACGGGGCGACGGCCTTCTCCCTGCGCGACGCCGTCAAGCCCGGCGCCGACGTGGTGGTGGTGAACGGCGCGGCCGTCACGGAGGACCTGCCGCTCCGCGAGGGGGACGCCGTGGTGTTCATCCGCCGGGGGGAAACCCCGCCGCCGGAGGAGCTGGAGGCGCTCATGGCCGCGCGCCACACGCCCGGCGTGCACCGGCGGCTCAAGGCGGCCGCAGTGGGGATCGCCGGGCTCGGCGGGCTGGGCTCCGCCGTCGCCGTGGCCCTCGCGCGCATGGGCGTGGGCCGGCTCGTGCTGGCGGATTTCGACGTGGTGGAGCCGAGCAACCTGAACCGCCAGCAGTATTTCACGGACCAGCTGGGGATGCTGAAGACCGAAGCGCTCTGCGACACCCTGCGCCGCGTGAA
>Ga0123329_1001593_pt1 | contig 21306 bp, 13 predicted proteins | sample BioC12SIPDNA_FD_89703 | JGI IMG/M metagenome (GOLD analysis project Ga0123329, IMG submission 89703) | Anaerobic biogas reactor microbial communites from Washington, USA - Biogas_R1_B C12 SIP DNA | ecosystem: Engineered > Bioreactor > Anaerobic > Unclassified | place: Washington, USA | collected...
ACCCCCGCTCCAACCCGGCGACCTACACCAAGCTTGCCGACATCGTGCGCGACCTCTTCGCCGAGGCAACGGGGCTATCGGCCTCGCATTTCTCGTTCAACAGGCCTGAAGGCGCTTGCCCGGCATGCCAGGGTCTTGGGGCGGTCGAAGTGGCAATGCGCTTCCTTCCTTCGACGTGGATCCCGTGCGCGGCGTGTGGGGGCAAGCGCTTCAGTGACGAGGTCCTGGCCGCGACGGCACCCTTCGGGGACGATGTGCTATCCATCGCCGACATCTACAGCCTCCCCATTGCCGAGGTCACGCCGCTGATTCAGATGACGCCCTACCTCACCACCAAGAGCAAACGGGCCGCTGTGCAGATTCTGCAGGCGCTGGTGGATATCGGCCTGGGCTATCTCGCCCTGGGGCAGCCATCGCCGACACTCTCGGGCGGCGAGGCGCAGCGCGTCAAATTGGCCAAGTTCCTGGGCCAGCGCGGGCTGTCGAATCAGGTGCTGATCCTGGACGAGCCGTCGACCGGCCTGCATCCTCAGGACGTCGCAGGGTTGCTGGTCGTGCTCGACCGCCTGGTGCGAAACAAAGCCACGGTCGTGGTCGTCGAGCACAACACCGACATCATCCGGGCAACGGACTGGATCGTCGATCTGGGTCCCGGCGCCGGCCCCGAGGGAGGCGCGCTGCTCTATGCTGGGCCCCCGGAGCAACTCCTGGAGGTCGCAGGCTCGGCCACGGCACAGGCGCTGCGCGACGAGGCGCTGGTCACGCCGAACGGGGCTATACGTGCTCCGGTCCCAATCAGCGAGGCCATCCGCGTGCGCGGCGCGACCGCCAACAACCTGCAACATGTCAGCGTCGATATCCCCAAGGGACAGCTCACCGTGGTCACTGGTGTATCGGGCTCGGGCAAGTCGAGCCTGGTGGAGGATGTGCTGGAGGCCGAGGCCCGGCGGCGCTTCCTGGAGACCCTGTCAATGTACGAGAGGCAGGGGACGCGGGAAGGGGCGGAGGCCGACGTTGAGGCCATCACGGGCCTGGGTGTGACGGTCGCAGTGGGCAGCGGAGGGCGTGGTCACTTTGGGCAGCGCAACACCGTGGGCACGGCCACGGAACTCGCCCATCACCTGGCGGTGCTCTTCTCGTGGCTCGGAGAACGCGACTGTCCCATCTGCGGCACCCCGCTCGTGAGGATCCCCCTGAGTCGCCGTGCAGCCGGACAAGCGCGCGGAGGCACGTGGCAGTGCCCTGAGTGTGCGACAACCTATCCCGTGGCAGCGCCGCGCCACTTCTCGCCGTCCACCTACGCGGCAGCCTGCACGACGTGCCACGGTCTGGGAACGCTGCGCGAGCCCAACCCTGGCAAGCTGATTGTGCACCCCGAGCTTCCCCTGTGCGGCGGCGCGATGCACTCACCGGGGTTCTTCCCCAAGGGATATCTCTGCCAGCCGATGAACGGCGGGTACGAAGCCGTGCAGGCGATGGCCAGGGTCCTGGGCTTCGATCCTGCCACGACGCCCTGGATCGATATGACGCCAGAAGCCCAGCACGCTTTCCTCTACGGCTACCCTGAGGAGCTGGAGATCGTCCACGAGAGCCGCAACGGCACGACCCGCGTTCACCGAGGGCATTGCCCGGGTTTCTACGGCTGGGTGCGTGACTGGGACACGGGAGGCACGTATACTGACACGCGGATCTGCCCGGCCTGTGGAGGCGCGCGGCTCCGGCCCGAGTACGCCTCGGTCAGACTGGCGGGGCATACCTTTCACGCAATCAGCGAGATGCCATTGGCGCAGGTCGCCGGCGTCGTGCAGGACATCGACGCATCCACCGTGGAGGGACGCGAGGGGCGCCACGTCGCTGCAACGGTCGCAGCAAGCCTTCAGACGGTCCGCCAGCGGCTGCATTTCCTCAGCTCGGTGGGCCTTGGATATCTGCACCTCACCCGGGACACCACAACCCTGTCAGCAGGGGAGGCGCAGCGAGTGAAACTGGCCGGGCTCCTGGCAAGCGGCCTGACATCGCTGACGGTCCTGGTCGATGAGCCAACACGCGGGATGCACCCTACGGAGGTCGAGGCTCTCACCCGCGCGCTGAAGGGCCTCTGCGTCGAGGGGAACACCGTAGTCGTCGTGGAGCACGATCCCTGCGTGATTCGCGCGGCTGACACCCTGATCGATATGGGACCGGGGGCCGGCGCTGCCGGTGGCCAGGTCGTGGCGGCGGGCACAACGGGCGAGGTGTTAGCCACCGACTCCCTGACCGCCCAATGGCTGCGTGGCGAGCGGACAGCCAGCGTAGCCCGCCCCAGGCGCTCGCCAACAGGATGGATGGTGATCCGCGGGGCCAGGGAAAACAACCTGCGCGGCGAGGATGTGCGACTCCCTCTCGGCGTGCTGGTCGGCATCTGCGGCGTCTCCGGATCGGGCAAGAGCACCCTCCTGATCGACACATTGGGCCGCGCGCTTGCACCCAGGAAGCACACGACATCGGTCGCCTACGAGCCCATCGATCCGGGCGCACACGACGCGATCGAAGGTGCCCCCTCTCGGGTATGGGTGCTCGACCAGGCCAAGGCCGGCGTCACGAGCCCTGCGGACTACCTGGGACTGACACAGGCGCTCCACCGCATCTTTGCCGAGACCGAGGATGCCCAGGTGTTGGGACTGGATGCCCGGGCACTGGGGGAGCGCTGTTCTGCCTGCGGCGGGCGGGGCTTCGCCACACTGGATATGGGATTCCTGCCAAGCGTCCACGTGCCCTGCGAGCCGTGCCGTGGCACAGGCTACCGGGCCGAGGCCTGGGGTGTGCACCTGAACGGCGTGGCCCTCCCGGATGTCTTCGGAAAGACCATCGACGAAGGGGTAACGCTGCTGGGCGAACGCCTTGCTGAGGAACAGGGCCTTGCCCGGAAACTGCAAGCCGTCCAGGATGTGGGCCTGGGCTATCTCGTCCTGCGCCAGCCGGGCTACTCGCTCTCCGGTGGGGAAGCACAACGCCTCAAGATCGCCGACGAACTCAGCCGGCCCGAGCGCGCGGGGACGCTCTACATCCTCGATGAGCCGACGGTCGGCCAACACCTCGAGGACGTGGGTCGCCTGATCAGCGTCCTGAACCGGCTAGTGGAGGCGGGGAACTCCGCCTTTGTGATCGAACACCACACGCTGCTCCTGGCAGCCTGCGACTGGATCATCGAATTCGGCCCGGGCGGCGGGCCCGACGGAGGCCGCGTCATCGCCCAGGGCACACCCGAAGCAGTCGCCGCCGGTACGACCCCGACCGCGCCCTATCTGCGGAAGGAGCTGCAGGAATGAGAGAATCAGAGAATGGAGGAATCAAGAATCGAGAATCGGAGAGCAGACAATCGACGGAGGAAGTCTCCGCCTCCGGTTCGCGATTCTCCGATTCTTTGATTCTGTCATTCTCTGATTCTAGGATTCCCCTCCTCCTCGCCGACCGGTCGGCGTGTTTGAGAGCGCTGGTGCTGCAGGCGTTGCTGGGCAAGGCCGGGGATAACCCGGAGGTGATCGAGCTGCGCGCCTTGCGCGAGCACGACCCACTTGTGGCTCCGCTGCTTGCGGCACAGGAACCCGATGGTGCGTGGCGCAAGGGCGAGTTGGTCTGGTTGGGCGATGCCCAGCGGTTGACGACGTTCGCATTGATGCGGCTGGGTTTCCTCGGGTTTGGCCCGGAGACCGGTGCCGTCTCCCATGGTGCTGACTTCCTCTTCTCCCTGCAGCGTGAAGATGGTGCCTGGGAGTTACCAACCGGCAATCCCGAGATCGAGGGACACGAGGGGTACACCATGGCCCCGCTGCAGACAGCGCTGCCGTTGCGCGCATTGGCGATGGCCGGGTATGCACAGGATCCGCGGGCCGAGCGTGCCTACGAATGGCTGCTCGCCCAGCGGCTCGACGACGGCGCCTGGCCCACGGGCATCGCCGCGGGTGGCACCCGGGGCCGTGTGGCGGGCTATCGCAAGATGCCCCACTCTCGCTGGGGGTGCCGCTCCAACACGACCGGCGCGCTGCTCTGCCTGGCCTATCACCCCGAACGGTGCCACGGTCCCGAGGCACAACAGGCGCTCGATCTCCTTCTGGGACGCGAGACCCGCGAGGCCAGCACGCTCGGGTACGAGGTCACGCGCCTCATCGGCTTGGCACCCACACGTGGCTTCTTCACCTTCTACGGACGCTTCGACCTGGCGGTCATCCTGGATCTATGCCGGCGCATCGGGGCCACGCTGGAGGACCCGCGGGTGGCCAGCATCGTGGCGTTCGTGCGCGACCTCCAGGGTCCCTACGGACTCTGGGATGTCACACCTCCGCAGGCCGCGCGGTGGGTGACCTTCGACCTGCTCAGGACGCTTTCCGGGATGGACCGGGCGGGAAACTGGATGAGCTACGAACCCCGGACGCCGTTCCAGACCTATCCGAAGCAGCCGCGGCGATACTAGTGCTCAGTGAAGCTGGTATCTGGGGTTCGTAGGTGCGACTTCAGTCGTTCCGGTGCCTCAGCCGACGCATCCAGCAGACCGGGCGGCAGCAGAACCGCTGAATCGGTTACTACGAACCGACTTAACTGACCACTCAGGCACAGCCTGGAGCATGGTGCCGGTCTGGAATCCGCGGGCGCTCCGGATCACGTGGATCGTGGACGGGGCACCGTCTTGACCCGCTTCCAGCACGAGGTCGCGATAGGATCCCACGCTGCTGCGCCAGATACGGCTGAATCCCCAGCCGTGCCAGCGCCAGACCGCCACAGTCGACGGGACAGTGGGCGTAGCCGGCGCCGCATCCAGCAGTGTCGCGAGATCTTTATAACCCTCGGCGGCTTCGATGACGACGAGATCCTCCGTGCCGTCACCGTCCACGTCGCCGAGCGCGAGCTCGAGGATGGGCTCGGTCACGGGGGAGCCGCCCCACAACGTCCGCCACAGCCCGCCCCGGTAACCGATGATGAAGGGCTGGCTGCGCGGACCCTCTCCCCTATCGCGCCAGAAGGCAAGCAGGACCTCGTAACGCCCATCCTGGTTGGGATCGCCAAGCGCTGCATCGACGACGGTCCAGCCGGGCTCGCTCTGCCAGGCGACCTGACCCCCCGTGGACACTGTGAGGATACCCTCCTGGAGCAAGATGCCCTCGGGAACGCCGTCACCGGTGAGGTCGATCTCGCCGGTGGTGAAGCGCGCCACGCCAGGGCCCGGATGACCCTCAACCTCCCAGCACCTGGCTTCATCACACGCGAAAGTAAGGCTCGCGTCGCGTCCCAGGCGCTCCGACCCGGCCAAGCCCGCAGCCCATACAAGGCCCGCGGCGCCTGCTACAGCCAGCATCAGCCATAGCAGGCGCCGCAGCCAGCGTGCCCTGGAAAGTGGCGTGTATGTCCTCAGTGCTTCGCCCCGCCTACCACGCCGGTGGCGTATTGGCATAGACTGCGCGGCTCACCTGCCAGACCGGGCCCCACTCGTAGACCGTCGACTCGATCGTGTAGGTGACGTCAAGGGTATAGGGTCCGCGCTCCGCCGTAGGCTCCTCGCCGTAGGTCGGACCGGACGCACGATACGTGTACAGTTCATCCTGCCACGTCTCACGCACCGTCACGACCGCGAGATTCGGCGACTGGAGGTCGAACGAGCGGAAGTGGGTGGCCACCAGTTGGTGCCCGAGGTACTGGTTGGCGCGAGTCAACCCCGCGATCTCGTCCGCAAACTGCATCAGCGCCGGCTCATCCTCCTCCCGGAAGGCCTCGCGCTGCTCCCAGTAGGCGGAGGTCACGGACTTCTGGAAATTCAGGACGGCCTGCTGCAACTCGCTGTACTCGCCGTCCTCCGTCATGAAGGAGGACGTCCACTGAGGCACGGCAGGCGCCGTCCCGTCGTCGAGCATGCCCCGCCAGGCCTCGTCGGTCAGACGATTGCTCGCGGGCCACGGGAACTCGTAATAGGAGAAGGTCCCACCTAGGGCAACCTGGAGGGTGACGCTGCCGTCATCGGCAACGACGGGTACGATAGCGTGGAGCTCATTGATGCGCCCAACCGCCACCTCGAGCACCGTCGGCCCATCGGGTGCCCCGGGGTCGGTCGCCACGTCAGCGACCACCGCGGCCTGCGGCTCCTCTTCCATGAAGGGGCCGCCGCCGGGTCCCTCCGATTCGGTGTCGGCAGCAGCCATCGTCAGGTGCTCAAGCTCGCCGCCGTAGTAGCGAATCCGGTCGTACTCGGATTCGGTCAGCGCCTCGCCACGTAGCTCCTTCTCCGCGATGACCTGCAGCGTCGTCACCAGATCCTCGAGCTGGTTGAGGCTCTGTGCATCCAGGTCGGCGAGAAGGCCGCGGCTCTCCAATCCCTCACGCGTCATCGCCGTCAGCGCAGCCAGCCGGGCGTAGAACGCGGGCACCGGTTCCACATAGCCCCTCGGGGGCAGCGGGTCCGGCGCCGGAGGGCCGCCGCCCAGCTCGGCATAGACCTGCTTGGCATAGAGAATGGTGTCGTGCTTGAGCTCGGCCCAACTGCCGAGCGCAGTGTTCAGCTGCTTATCCAACCACGCGGTGGACTGCATGAAGGTGGGGTAACCGCTGCCCGGCACCTCGATCAATGGATGGAAGGTATACAGCCAGGTGTTGTAGAGGGTCTCGGTCCAATCCTCCACGCTCAGGCCGCCAAGCCAGGTCTGGACTTCCGCCATCTGCTCGGGATAGTTAGCATAGGCTGTCTCGCCCATGCCGTCGAGGATCTCGTACGCCCGGTCGGAGCCCATCGCGGCAAAGACATCCAACCCGTTGGGCAAGCCGCGACGATCCTCGGGTGTGCCGACGTTGCGGTAGATCAACTGGCGGAAGATGTAGGCGTCGGGCACGAAGCGCTGGCCCATGAAGCGCAGCCCCTTGGTCGTGCCCTCTTCATCGTCCGTGTCCATGATCACGATACCCAGGATTCTGGGGGGCGGCAGCTTGCCGGCAAGCTTGATGAAGGCGTCGAGCTGTATCTCATCGGGCAGGTCCGTGATCGGAGCGTTTTCGCCATAGGCCATATCCATCACGGCCAGGTACTGATACACCGTCAGGTCGTCGCTGCGGCCGACGAAAAAGACCGTGGGATTGTACAGCGCATCCCAGGCCTCGAGTGCCGGGCGTCCGCCAGCGGTGGCGTTGCGCAACGCGTGGACGAGAAGGAGGGCGGAACGTGTCTCGGCCCGGCTGATCTCCCCAAGCTCGGGATCCACGCGGAACGTCATCCGCCCGTACCACATCATGCTCTTGAAGTAAGCAGTCAGGGCCTCGCTGAGCGTGTAGTGACCACGCGGGATGTACTGGGTGTAGTCCTCACCGAACTCCAGGCCCGGGAAGATGGGGGATGGGGCCATACCAGATGCCGCCGCGATGTTGGCCAGCTCGCCCTCGACCAGGTCGCGGGCGTAGTCGGGGACCTCGAAGGCGGGGTCCAACAGCCGGCCCGCGACGGCGACAAAGGCGACGGTGCGGCGCGCTGCGTCTTCCCACTCCGTCGTGCGGAGGAGTTGGTAGTTCGCGTCGGTCTGCTCGAGCATCCCGCGGTTCAGGTCGCGCAGCAGCGGGATGAAGTACTCAACCTCGGCCGTGCGCAGGACCTTGTCAAACAACAGGTGATAGGTGTGGAGAAGCGAATCGCTCGTCACGAAGATCGGGACATTGCGATAGCGCGCCTCCTCGTAGAGCATGAAGAACTCCTTCTCGGTGCCAGGACTCACGACGAAGCCGTCGGCAGCAAGGCGCTGCATCTGTGAGGATGAGAGGACGAAGGGATTGACCACGTTCTTCATGTCGGACGAGACCTTCTCCATTTCCAGGCTGGGGATCGTCTCGACCGGCTGCTCGCGAAAGACCGCGAAGACCGGTTTGGGGATGTCGGGCAGGTCGACGTCGGGTTTGATCACCTCCTCCGTAGCCGCCGGCTGTGTAGCCGCGGGCTCGGCTGTCGTGGATGGTCCCGGATCGGGGGGCGCATCTGTCGGTGGAATCTTGGTCGCAGGCGCCTTCGTGAACAGACTGCAGTTCATCGCCAGCAACGCAAGGACAGCCACAATCCACAACGCTCTCGGATTTCGGGGCTTACGCATCGCTCACCTCCAGCTCGCTCTTAGCTCCATTATACGGCGGGAGACCCGACCATCAAGGAGCAGCCCGAGGTAGGAGCATCGGGTGGTGCAAAAAAGTGCCGGGGACTCAGGGCGTAAGAACGCCTTCAGTCCCCGGCACTCGGAGGGCTGAAGCCACTCAGGGCACCAGAGTCCTGATGAAGTCGCCGACTGCGATGGCGACCGCCTGCCAGAGGCGCGCCAGGGGATGGCTCGGCATCGACGACTGGGTGCCCGGCAGCATCGGCTGGACCGGCGCAATCGACGGGGAACGCGCGGGGGCCTCACCAGGCTGGTCGAGCAGAGCATCGGACGTCGTTTCTGGCGCCTCAGGATCGACGACCTGAATGACCTCGCCCTGGTACCGGAAGAGCAGGTTATTGCCGGTCTGGAGGAAGGTCCGGGCTTCGCGGTCCTCAGCGAGCGCGAAATAGGCCGGGGACCCAAACGTCACCTGGCGGTCCACACTGACATTGGCATCGATCCAGGCCTGCGTGATAGGGCCGGCGAGGGCTGAACCATCCTGCATCAACGTCAGGTCGATGTGTTGGGACCCGATCTGGGCCAGATTGTGGCTTCCGCTCTGGGTCACGTTGGCGCCGCTCGCCAGGGTAGCCTGTGCCGCCTGCTGGTAGCTCTGATTCTGTACACGTGCCTGGATCGTGACCTGGCCCGACGCCTGATTGAGCGCGGTCTGGTCGCCATAGAGCGCCATGTTCTCCATCGATGCCGCCCCACCCGCCTGCGCCGCAATGGCAAAGGTGGTGTAGGGGGTCACCAGCCCATAGGCAAGGCCCAACGCACGCACCGCTTCGACCCGGGCTTCGCTCTCGCCCTTCACCCGGATCTCGTCGAGGAGCAGCCCGATCTGGCGCGTGGCCCAGAGGCGGGGCACGAAGTCGTGATCGGGGGCCGTCCCAAAATCGTAGCGGTACTCGAAGAGCCGTCGCTCCTCACCCGCCCGGGCGGAGATCCGGACGGTGACCTCATCAGATGTCGGGCGGAAGCGGCCCGCCAGCAGAAGGCTCGACCCTTCGAACATATCCGGCAACGAGCGGGGATGTAGGTCCTCGACGTCCATCCCGTCGAACGTGATCTCCAGATCCGTCAGCAGAGGGCTTGCGATGCGCCGGTAGAAGGCGGACAGGACGAGCTCCAGATTCTCGCCCGGCTGGACATAGGTGACGGAGCCCCCGCCCGTCTCCGCAAGCTGGTCCAGCAGGTGGGTGTTCACGTCGTAGCCAACGCCAAAGACGTGGAGGCGTGCCTCGACACGGCGGTTGTTCCGCTCGGCAGCGCGTACAATATCGCCCGGATCGGTCCGACCCGCCGTGGGCAGGCCATCGGTGAGGAAAACGAGGAGACGAGTCGCGCCACGTCGCGGGGCGCTCTCCGCCAGGATCGTCAGGCCCTGTTCGAGCGCAGCGTCGATGTCGGTGCTATCGCGCGCATAGAGGCCATCGACGAAGCGGTGTGCCTGGAGGATCGTTTCACCCGTCACGGGTTGCAGCGTCTTGGCCACCGTGTCCAGGCGGTCATCAAAGCTCACGATCGAGAAACGGTCCTCGGATCCAAGCTGGCCCAGGATGAACTGCAGGGCGTCCCGGGCCTGGACCATCTTCTCGCCCTCCATGCTGCCGGACCGGTCGATGACAAAGACGATGTCCTTGGGCAGTGCCGGGGCCTCACTCTTGGCCCGGTCGGGCGCGAATAGGAACAGGAAGTGCCCCTCGTCCTCACCGCCGGCCCCGGGCTGGTGCCCCAACAGCAGGCCACTGCCGAAGCCGCCCTCTGCAGGGGAGAAGAACAGGTGAAAGTCCTCGGTGGGCCGTACCCGCTCGGCCTTCCAGGAAACCTGCGCCCGTCCGCCCTCGGAGCGTTCGACCGCGACCGGGTGAGACGAGGAGTAGACCGTACCCAGGCCTTCAGACGAGTTCAGGTGCACCTTGATCGACACATCCTCCAGGGGCTCGGAGGTATAACGCTCGGTACCGAGGACATAGTGATAGTGCGCCAGCCCATTCTCGGGCGTCAGCACCTCGTCGTAGGTCAACGACATCGTGCGCGTGGCGCCGGCGGGGAGTGTGAGATCGAAGGTAAGCGACGTCCAGTCCGCATACTGGAGCAACGACGGATCGTGCCGCTCGGCGACCAGGGCATACAGCGCCGCGTTGGTCGCCGCGACATCCTGACGGTTCACCGTCTGTGCCTCGCCATCGACCTCCACCCGAAAGCTGGTGACCATCGCGCCGGGTGGTACCGGGAAGATATACTGCGTCGTCACCTCGTAGGGGAATGGGTTGGTGAACGCTTGCTCGACGTGGGTTGTCGCATGGGTATCAGCGATATCGACGGTGACGTGATGATAACGAACGACGAGGTAACCGATATCGGCCTCCAGCGGCAGGATCATGCCATCGGCCAACACGGCCTGAGGCAACAGAAGTGACACGAGGGTGACAAAGCCTATCAGCAGTCTGCGTACGCGTACCATAGGGATCTCCTTTCCTGAAGCGTTGGGATCTACCCCTGGTATAGCGGACGACTGTGACAGCCGGATGACAGGAGCCCAATGTCCTTGGGGCAATTGTGGGGCGAACTGTCTTGTTCGCCCCTCCGGAACCCCTCGCCTGCCTCTGCCCAGGCGCCGCGCTCGCTTACCTCTCTGATGTAGGCCGGTGTCTCCAGACCCGGCCATCCGCCGCGCGCAGCCGCCCTCTGTGTCTCCCCCAGTGCCGCGGACGTCCCAATGGGAGAGCAGATCACGACCCACTGGCGTCGCAACGCCTGCGGGCGCCTCGCCCGCCTCGGGAATTGCACCAGGATGACCACCGGAAGGCGGCTCTGGAGAGCCGCCCAACATCACGGTCTACGCGCCGGGCAGTGTGAACGTAACAGTGGTGCCGCGCCCCTCTTCGCTGGCAATGCGCAGCGTGCCGCCGTGGGCCTCGACAAGTGCTGTAGCAATGGAGAGCCCAAGGCCGCTCCCGCTCAGACCGCCGTCAGCCCGGAATCCGGCATCCGCGCGGCGACGCGACCGTGCCTTGTCGGCCCGGTAGAACCGTTGACCAATCTGAGGAAGATCGTCAGAGGAAATGCCAATGCCGGTATCGTGCACGCTGACCCGTGCCCCGTCGCCATCGCGCTCCACGCGCACGGTCACGACACCGCCCTCATGCGAGAACTTGATCGCGTTGTCGAGCAGATTGACCAGGACCTGGGCAATCCGGTCGCCATCGGCCCACGCCAACGGTGCCTCGGGGTCAGCCTCCAACGCGATCTGCACCTCGCGGCTCGCAGCGCGTGGCGCCAGCCCTTCGATCGTGGATCTTGCCAACTCGGCAAGGTCCAATGGCTCGCGGCGCAGGTTCAGGGCCTCGGCATCGGCGCGCGTCAGCACCAGGAGGTCGTTCACAAGCCGGATCAGGCGATCTGTCTCCGACTCGGCCGTCGCGAGAAACTGGTCACGGACGGCGACGTCATCGACAGCACCGTCGCGCAACGTCTCGACCATGCCCTTGATCGAGGTCAAGGGCGTGCGCAGCTCGTGAGAGACGTTGGCGACGAACGTCGTCTGGGCCTGGCGGGCCAGTCGTAGACGGGCCGCCATGTCATTGAAGGTCCGGCTAAGACGCCCAAGCTCATCCCGCGAATGCACCGGGACCTCCTGGTCGAGCCGGCCTCGAGCGATCTCACCGGCGGCTGCCGTCAGCCGTCCGACCGGGCGCGTGATGGCCCGCGACAGGAGCAGGGCCACGGCGCCCGAGAGCACCAGGGCAATGGCCGTGGACCACGCCAGGCGGGTACGCAGATCCGTCAACACGGCGTCAATGTCGCGCAGCGGCTGGGTCAGGTAGACAACACCGGCCAGCGCGTCCTCCACGAGGACGGGCATCGCAACGGCGAGTACCGGTTCTCCGTCTTCGCGGATGGTCTCGCTGCCATAGGCGCCTGCCAACGCACGCTCCACCAAAGCCTCTGCAACGGCGGATGTTCCGGCAGTATGCGGCCCGCCCGCCGAATCGACGAGCACGGTCCCCTTCACATCCAACACGCGGATGCGCGTTTCGAGCTGCGCGCCGAGCTGCAGCGAAGAGTCCGATAGGTAGCCAAGATCGAGGTCGCTCAGGGTCACAGCGCCGGTGGGCAGCGCCAGGTTCTCCGCTTGCAGCGCCAGGTTGCCGACCTGCCGCTGCTGGATCGCGTTGGAGAGGGGCGACTGCACCTCCGACGCAGGGCCCACGGCAAGCGCTCCCGGAATCAGCGCCTGAGCCGTGATCCGCGCCTGCGCGGCAAGGCTCGCTTCCGTCGCCTCGAGGAAGTAGCGATGCAGAAAGGTGAGCAGGAGGAGCGCTGCCAGTCCCATCGCCAGGACAATCAGTCCGAGGTGGCTGAAGAGTAGTTTGAGGCGCAGGCTTCCGCTCATGGCTCCAGCTTGTAGCCGACGCCGCGGACGGTGACGATCAGGTCGCCGCTGCTCCCAGCATCCCGCAGCTTCGCGCGCAGTCGCTTGATGACAGCGTCCACCACACGGTGGTCGCCAAGGTACTCATAGCCCCAGACCTGTTGGAGAAGCTGCTCGCGGGTCATGACCAGCTCACGGTTCTCCGCCAACGTGGCCAGCATCTCGAACTCGAGCGTCGTCAGCTCTACCGGCGCCGTGCCCAGGCGCGCCTCATAGCGTCCACGATCCACAAGAAGGTCACCCACGCGGATCACAGCCTGTGCGCCCTGTGAGACCTGCTGCGTACGCCGGAGCACCGCCTTGACGCGGGCCAGCAACTCCCGCACGCTGAACGGCTTGACGACATAGTCGTCAGCGCCAAGCTCGAGTCCCAACACGCGATCGATCTCCTCATCGCGGGCCGTGAGCATGATGATCGGCACACCGGACGTTCTGACGTCGGACGTTCTGACGCCCGCCATCTCGCGACGCAGGGTGCGGCAGACCTCGATGCCGTCGAGCTTCGGCAGCATCAGGTCGAGGATGATGAGGTCCGGCCGCTCGCGCCGTGCGACCTCCAACGCCCCCTCACCATCCCAGGCCACCAGGACCTGGTACCCCGAGCGCTTCAGGTTGTAGGTCAGGACGTCGATGATGGGTTGTTCATCATCGACAACGAGCACTTTCGCCGTCATAATCGTCAGTCCCCGGTCGTTGGTCACACAGGATAAGGACGGAGAGATCGCACAGGCACCGAACGCTCACGGCAACGGGGTCTTGTGACGTCTGTGCCTGCCACTCTCTACCTGATCTCATTGTAACAAGGTCCCGGGGCCGGGTAAAGCGACTCCGTGACAGGGGGATGACAGGATCCCGATGCCTTCGCGACACTTCGGCCAGCCCGACCGGGGACCGAATGCGGCCTCTTTCCCCGGACCCTCGCAAGGGTTCCGAACGCTCAATCGCGTGAATCCCGGAACCCTTCGCAAGATAGGGAAACGTTGCGAAGGAAAATGGCGCAAGCACACGACTGCCAAATGCGATAGCCCTGAGCATTGACAGACCTCTCTCACGTGGTATAGTTCCCGCCGGTTCTTATCGAGAGAGGTGGAGGGATCGGCCCTGTGAAACCTCGGCAACCCGGACGCGGTGCGACGTGTGCACCCGGTCCGACGGTGCCAACTCCGACAGAATCCCGGCGGACGCGGGTTCTGGAAGATGAGAGCAAAGCTACAAGTTGGCTTGGCGCCTCTTCAGATGCCCCGCAGCAATGGGTCTGTGCTGAAGGGGCGTTTTCGTTGCCACGTCCTCTCTCGATCCGAGCCACAAGAACCTGAAACCGTACGAAGGTTGGGAGTAGGCCCTACGCGACCTTCGCAAGGCGGGGAGCTAAGGAGAGGACAGACCATGACATCGGACCACGACGCAACGCAGGCTGTGCATGCGGGCGAGGAGCGACGCAAGCCCTATGGCGCGCTCACCACGCCCATCGTCCAGACATCGACCTACACATTTGCCGACACCGCCGACGTGCTTGCCTTCATGAAACGCAAGGCAGAGCGCACCGAGGCCCGGGACGCGGGCGGGGACCTGCCGCTCCGTGACGAGTATGGACGCTACGGCAACCCCACACTCAAGGTAGCCGAGCAGAAGATCGCGGCACTCGAGGGGGCAGAGGGCGCGGTGCTCTTTGGCTCGGGCATGGCGGCGAGCACAACCACATTGCTCACGTTCCTCTCCGCCGGGGACCACGCCATCGTGGTGCGGGATGCCTACCGCAAGACCCGCGAGTTCGCCGTGAGCTTCCTGCCACGGCTTGGCATCGAAACCACGCTTGTGCCGGTGGACGACCTCCGGGCGCTACGGGGCGCCATCCGCCCCAACACCCGGCTGATCTTTGGCGAAACCCCCACCAACCCCTACCTGCGCATCATGGACCTGGAACAGGTCGCAGCACTGGCGCAACTGCGCGGCATCCTCACCGTTGTGGACAGCACCTTCGCCACACCGGTCAATCTGCGGCCCTTGGCGCTGGGGATCGATCTGGTGGTGCACAGTGCTACCAAGTATCTGGGCGGGCACAACGACCTGCTCGCCGGCGTCGTGGCGGGCAGCCACCGTTGGATCACGGCGATAGAGAACACCCGCGGCTTGCTGGGCAGCATCTGCAGCCCACAGGATGGGTACCTATTGGCGCGGGGGATGAAGACGCTGGCGCTGCGCGTCCGGCAGCAGAACGAAAACGGGCTGCGCGTGGCGCAGTATCTCGAGGGCCATCCCAGGGTCGCGCGCGTCTACTACCCCGGGCTTCCCAGCCATCCCGACCACGAGATCGCGCGGCGACAGATGGCGGGGTTCGGCGGTGTGGTCAGCTTCGAGATCGCGGGCGATAAAGAACAGACCTCGCGCTTCGTGGACCGGCTACGCATTCCCTACATCGGCCCCACACTGGGCGGCGTGGAGAGCATCGTGCAACAGCAGGCGCTCTTTATCTCGCTCGACGCCGAGGAGCGACGGGCCTCCGGCATCAGCGACACCCTCGTCCGCTACGCCCTGGGCATCGAGGACAGCGCTGACCTGATCACCGACCTCGACCAGGCGCTCCGCGCGATCTAGAAGGCAAGGTACACCCAATGAACCCCAACACCCCCTCCCCTTATCGCCCATCCGCCTTCCCGCCTATTCGCCTATCCGCCTTCTCGCTTTTTCGCCCATTCGCTCTTTCGCTCATTCTCCGATTCTGTACTCTCAGATTCTCGATTCCCGAGGTTACCCATGATCGTCCATAAATTCGGTGGAACATCAGTAGGAAACGCGGCACGGTTCGCCTCAGTGGCGGATATCGTGAGTGAGCGTCACGAGTCAGAGGCCGGCTCGCCCCTGGCAGGCTCGATCGTCGTTCTGTCCGCGATGAGCGGGGTGACGAACCAGCTCCTCGCAGGCGCGTGGGCTGCGGCGGAGGGGCGCGACTCAGAGTGTCGCCGCATCAAGGCGGAACTGGTCGAGCGCCACATCAAGGTGATCGAGGCGCTTCTGACCGCCAGTGGGGAGCGGCTGGAACTCGAGGGGTGGATCGAGGATCGTCTCTACGAGCTCGAACGGCTGTACCGGAGCATCGGCGTGCTGGGAGAGCTGACGGCCCGGGGACGGGACCACGTCGCGGCCTTCGGCGAGCAACTCTCGGTCCACATCCTCGCTGCGGCGCTTCGCGAGCGGGGTGTACGCTCGCGCGCACTCCTGGCGACCGATCTGATCGTGACTGATGACACCTTCGGCGCCGCAGTGCCGGAGATGGACCGGACGCGGGAGCAACTGCAGGCCAAGGTGAGGCCGTTGATTGACCAGGGGGCCATTCCCGTGATCACGGGCTTCATCGCCGCAACCGAGAACGGCATCACCACGACGTTGGGCCGCGGCGGAAGCGACTACACCGCCGCCATCGTCGGCGCGGGGCTCGGCGCCCACGAGGTCTGGATCTGGAGCGACGTCAACGGCATCCTCACCGCGGACCCCAATCTGGTGCCGGAGGCCAGGACGTTGCGCGAACTGTCCTATACAGAGGCGTCGGACCTGGCCTACTATGGCGCGGATGTGCTGCACCCCAAGACGATCCGCCCGGTGATCGAGCACGGGATCCCGCTGCGCATCCTGAACAGCTTCGACCCTGCGGACCCCGGGACGCTGATCGTCAAGTCCCCCAGCCCGGACCGGCAGCCCTTGCCTGCCATCATCTCCACGACCGGTCTGAGCCTGATCGCCGTCGGCAGCGTCGACGATTCGTGGTCGCTGCCCGTCGTAGCACGGGCGCTCCAGGCGCTCAGCGAGGCCGGCATCGATGTGCTGATGTTCTCCCAGTCCTTCTCTGAGCACAACCTCAACCTGATCGTGCGCCGGCAGGACCAACAGCGCTGCCTGAAGACCCTGCGGTCGACCTTTGCGGCGGGGCTCGACGGCGGTGCTATTGCCCTGGGCGCCAAGGAGCAGGTCGCGACGGTCTCGGTTGTCGGGGTACCGGGGTGGAACGGCAAGGGCGTCGTCGCACACGCCTTCTCCGCATTGGGCGCTCAAGGCACGCGTGTCATAGCCGTGGCCCAGGCAGCCACGGAGCACAGCGTCTCCTTCTGCATCCCTGAGGAGCAGGTCGGCGACACGGTGCGCTACCTGCATCGCGATCTGGGGTTAGCGACCTAGCTTTCAGGTGCCAGATGCGACCCGAGGAATTGGGCAATATCGTTGAGTGAGTGAACTGCCTGCGGCAGCCCCAGATTGAGCTGCCACACATGCCACATGCGGGGGTATGTCGCCAGCCGTACGTCAACACCGGCTGCTCTTGCCAGCGCTTCGATGCGCAGGGCATCCTCGCGCAATACTTCATCCTCCCCGGCGTGAATCAGCAACGGCGGCAGGCCGTCCCAGGCGCCGAACACTGGCGAGATCAGGGGGTTGCGCGCGTCGTGGTGTGCGACGTAGGATTCATTGTAGCGCCGCATGGCTCTGGGGTGCAGCAGGGGGTCCATGAAATCGGGCGAAGAGGCGCTCTTACCGGAGAGGTCCGCCACAGGCGAGAGGCATGCCGCCGCCGCAGGTAGCCGCTCGCCGCTATCGCGCAGCGCCATCAACAACGCGAGCGTCAGATTGCCTCCTGCCGAATCCCCGGCAACGACGGTATCCTGTGCAGCAATCCCCTGCCTCCCAAGCCAGCGATTGACAGCCATGCAATCGTCCAGTGGTGCAGGAAAGGGATGACCCGGCGCGAGGCGGTAATCCACCAGAAGCGCGCGGATGCGCATCTGCTGCACCAGATGTGCCACCATCTTGAGGTGTGATGGCGTCAATCCAAAGACGAACCCGCCACCGTGCAGATAGAGCAGGACCAGATCGTTGGCGCTGTTCTGAGGGATGAGCCATTCACACCGCACGCCGTCCGCAGACACCACCTCGCGTGTGATACCGGCAGGCAGTCGCACGCGTGTCAAGCCCTGTCTGATCAACCAGCACGCCACCGGAAACGGCATGTAGGCCTGCATAAAACGCACGACCGGAAGCCCCGCACGGAGGTTGCGCTCGACAGAAGATGGTGTCATACGGGATCCCTGGCGTCCTTTCGCGACTCTGCGAAGAATCTCCTTCATCCAGTGCTCGCCCGCGCCGAAACCTTTGGGGTTTTGAAGACCTCAAAGGTCTTCGCCGGGGGAGATGCTTACCCGGGTCCCCCGAGGCGTCCGGACCGGCCTGCGGTTGCTGTGCTAGCCGCGACCGGACACGAGCTGCGCGTAGTTACTCTCCAGGAAAGCCAGCTTCTCGGCCGGCGTCTCCCCGTCGAGCGTGGCCTCGTAGTTCAGCGGGCCCGGAAACCCCACATCGTACAACGCCGCCAGAAACGCGGGCCAGTCGATAACGCCGCGCAAGGGCGGCCAGTGCTTCTCGTCAACCCCGTCGTAGTCGGAACAGTGCAGGGCAATCAGCCGCGGGCCGAGGGTGCGAACTGCGTCGGGGAGTGCGACGAAGTCGGCCATCATGTGGTTCGTATCGAGGCAGACCCCGGCAGTGCACGGGTCAACGCCTTCGAGAAGCGCAAGCAGTTCCTGGGCCGAGTTCCCCAGACAGCTGCGCGGCAAGAGCTCCACCGCGATCCGGCATCCGGCGTTCCCGGCCATGTCCACCATGGTCCGGATGCTGCGCTTGGCCTCCGCCATGCGAGCAATACGGTCCTCGTCTGGAATCGGTTCCGCACTGGCGTGCACGACGACGATCTGAGCCTGCATGCGCACGGCCAGGTCGAGCGCGGCACGGAAGGCTTCGATGCCCGCTGTGCGAACGTCAGAGTCGGGGGAGGAGAAGTCCAGCGCGGAGCCGAAGGCCGCGTGAACAGTACGCGCCTCCACCCCCGCCGCAGTCAGCAAGCGGCGCATCTCCGCCACGTGGCGTTCACGCTTGTCGAAGTCGGGCTCCCACAACTCGACCGCCTTGACCGATGACCCGGCAAGGCGCTCAGCCGTCGCGAGTTGCTGCTCCGGATCAAGCGTGTGCAGGGACACGCCCAGTCGAAACCGCGGGGCATCCGTCCTCGTCATCATCTCCCTCCCGTGTTGTGGGGCCCTACTGTGGGCTCCTATGCAGAATGGTAGGCTGTAGCGGTGGAAAGACAAGCCGGCGGTAGAGTCTCCGCAAGGCAGAGCCGGACCTCGAGGTGCGATGGCCCCTCAGCGAGCACGTGATCGAGCCGGATCCGTAGGTCGCCAATCTCCAACATCCAGGACCGCGTGGCGTCAGTTCCTTGGCGAAGTCGGATGATGAAGCAAGAAGAGAAGACGCGCCATTGACTCTCGGGTGCCGATGTCTTACGATAGATGCATCGAGGTAAGACGCAGGGGGTGCAATATGTCGGTCACGTTATCTTCCAACGGGCAGTTGGTGATTCCGGAGCCGATTCGTGATGCGTTACGTCTCGAAGAGGGCACGCGTTTCCACATCCAGGCTGCTGAGGGAAAGATCATCCTGGAGCCACAGACGGGTTCGCTCATCGAACGGCTGTACGGCGAGTTCGCCGACGCCGATCTACTCGCGGATCTGGAGGAAGAACACCGGCTGTAGACCCAGGATGACCCCGTCCTACGTGCTTGATGCGTGGGCACTCCTGGCTATGCTTCAGAAAGCAGAGCCTGCCGCCACGCGTGTCATCGAGCTTCTGGGAGAAGCGCAGGTCGAGAACGCCTCGCTGGCGATATCGATCATCAATCTGGGTGAGGTTGTCACCCTTGTCGGTAAGGTCAAAGGAGAGTCAGCCGCCTGGGAGACGTTGGCAGAGCTGCAGCCGCTGCCTCTGGAAGTGCTCCCTGTCGGGGAGGACTTCGTTTGACGCGCCGCTCACTGGAAGATGCACCATACGCTTTCCTACGCGGATGCATTCGCAGCTGCCGCTGCAGAGCGCCTTGGTGCTGTGCTGCTGACCGGTGACCCGGAACTGACGCGCCTGACGGAAGGGATACAGGTAGAGCGCGTCACCCAAATCCGTCGCTGAACAAGAACGCTGCCCTCTCTGCACCGTGGCCTGGGGTCAATCCCTGGCCTTCAGTCCCAAGAGGGCAGCGATCACCCTACAGGTCAACTACTCGTGGATGTTCACCAACGTCCCCACATCGGCGAAGTTGAACAGCCACTCCGCCATGTCGTTCGGCTGATTGACGCAACCGTGGCTCATCGGGTGGCCCCAGTTGGCGTGCCACCAGACGCCGTGAAAGCCGTAGCCCTGATGGAAGTACATGACCCAGGGCACATCCTCCAGGTAGTAGTCCTCGCCCGCCATATCGTCATAGCGGAACTTGACCCAGATCCGGAACTGCCCCTCGGGCGTCGGCGTGGCTGGCAGGCCGGTTGAGACCAGGTACGTCTGCACCGGTGTCTGGCCTTCATAAGCCGTGACCCGTTGCTCTGAAAGATCCACATCGATCCAGTGGGGCTCGTCGATGGCCCACAGCGGTGCCGGCTCGAAGATCGGGTTGGTCACGGTCGGGCCGGGCAGCTCTGTCACGGGCACCTCGGGCACCCCATCTGCGTTCAGCGCCGTAACGAACTCACCTGCAACGAAGGCTTCCTGCCCCCCATAGTCGATCCGCCACCAGGTGCCGTGCCTGCCCGTGATGGTCACCTCGGTGCCGGGCTCCAGCATGCCCAGCTTGTCGTAGCCGGTGCTGGGACCACGGCGCACGTTCACGGCACTCTCGTTTACCACCGCTCTCGGCACAACCGGCGTCGGGGTGGGCTCCGGCGTCGCCGTTGGCGGCACTGCCGTCGGAGCGACGGGCGTCGGAGCAACGGGCGTCGGAGCGACGTCTGTTGCCGGGACCTCGGTGGGGAGCAGGGTCTCCACAGGGTCAAGTGTGGTCGCGGTAGGCGTCGCCGTCTCCACGGCCGCCGCCTCAGCCTGCTCGGGCTCGACAGCCGCAAACAGGCCGGCGCCCACCCTGACCGCAAGGCCCAGCACGATGAGCGCAACCACGATCGTCAAGATCAGGTTGAAGATCGCGTGAAGTTTGTCCTGGTTATTGGTATGCTGACTGTTCTCACCCATTGTCCTTACCTTCTTCTTCATCTAATGATTGCAGTTCGCTATAGTGACGCGGGTCGCGCCGCAAAAGTTCCGAAGGTTGGCAGACTGGGTAGATCAAATCAACAACCGTATTGTGCGTATGGGACTATCGAGCTCGGTTCACGCTCCTCTCACATGATTTTTAGTCTATAAATATCATAGTTAACTATTCTATCTTGTCAAGCTACGTGAGGTCATTGGGAAGAAGCGGGGGATCCGGGTACAATGCCGCGCACCTGACGTGACGCGTTTTGAGGGCGTCACAGCAGCCTGAGAGGAAGTACGGAGCAAAGCGAGCACCAATGAAAACGATTGGACTGATCGTGAACCCCATCGCCGGGATGGGCGGCAGCGTTGGGCTCAAGGGCACCGATGGCCCGATGGTGCTGCAGGCGCGCCGCATGGGCGCGCGTCCGGTCACACCGGAACGGGCTGCGGATTTCCTCGCACACGTTGCTCACCACGAGGCCATCGCCTGGCTGGCGGGGCCAGGGCCGATGGGGGCCATGTACCTGAGCGGCCTAGCCCTCCCCTTCACCCTCGTGACTGCCGGCGTTCGCGAGTGCGGGGACGATACGACAGCGGATGACACGCGCAGGATCGCCACAGCGATGGTGCAGGCCGGGGCGGACCTCCTGGTCTTCGTGGGAGGCGACGGCACCGCA
>Ga0123329_1001596_pt1 | contig 21282 bp, 19 predicted proteins | sample BioC12SIPDNA_FD_89703 | JGI IMG/M metagenome (GOLD analysis project Ga0123329, IMG submission 89703) | Anaerobic biogas reactor microbial communites from Washington, USA - Biogas_R1_B C12 SIP DNA | ecosystem: Engineered > Bioreactor > Anaerobic > Unclassified | place: Washington, USA | collected...
CAGCGGCGAACGGCACGAGCTGTGCCGGGGACTCCACGCCGAGATGAACGCGCTCCTCCAGGGCGCGCGGCATGGCGTGCGCATGGAGGGCGCGTGCCTCTACTGCACGCACGTGCCGTGCAGCCTCTGCTCGAAGATGATCATCAACACGGGGATCGTGCGGGTCGTCGCGACGCGGGAGTATCCGGACGCGTTTGCGCGCGACATGTTCCTGGCGGCCGGGGTGGAACTGGTCGTGCTGGCCGACGGCGTCCCGTGAGCCGGGAGGGACGTCCATGGGGCATGCACTGAAGCTCAAGTTTCCGTCCGCCTGCCATGTCGGGCCCGGTGCCGTGCGGGCGTTGGGCGAGGAGGCGGCGCGGCTCGGCCGCCGGGCCCTGCTGGTCACGGGCCGGCACGGGCTGCGTCGGGCGGGGATCACCGAGCGGCTCACGACGCTCCTGCAGGAGGCGGGCGTGGCCGTGACGACCTTCGAGGAGGTGCGGCCGGAGCCCGACGTCGGCACGGTGGACGCCGCCCGGGCGGCCATCCGCGAGTCCGAATGCGACCTGGTGGTCGAGGCGGGGGGCGGCAGCGCACTGGACGTCGGCAAAGTGGCCGCCGCCCTGGCCGGCGAGGAGGCGCCGACCGCGCAGTTCCACACCCAGTCGATCGAGTCCCGCGGGCTGCCCCACGTGGCCATTCCGACGACGTCGGGCACCGGCGCCGAGGCGACCCCCAACGGCGTGCTGACCGCCCCCGGGGCGCGGCTCAAGCAGAGCATCCGCGGCGCAGGCGTGCTGCCGACCGTGGCCATCGTGGACCCCGATCTGACGCTGGCCTGCCCGCCCGGCGCCACGGCCGCCGCGGGAATGGACGCGCTGGTGCAGGGCATCGAGTCCTACCTGTCGGTGCACGCCATCCCCACCACGGATGCGCTGGCCCTGGCGTCGGTTCGGCTGACCTCGGGCAACCTGCTCGCCGTCTGGCGCGACGGGCAGGACCACGACGCGCGGGCGGCCATGTCCGAGGGCAGCTTCCTGGCCGGGCTGGCCCTGGCGAACGCCCGTCTGGGCGCCGTGCACGGCATCGCCCATCCGCTGGGCCTGTGCCTGGGCCTTCCGCACGGCGTCGTCTGCGGCGCGCTCATGCCGCCCGTGCTGCGGCGGAACCGGGCGGCGGCGGGCGCGAAGTACGAGGCCCTGCGCGAGGCGATGGGCGGCGAGCCCGTCCGGGTGCTGGAGTCCCTGCTGGACGGACTGAGCCTGCCGCGCAGGCTCGGCGCGCGCCCGAAAGGCGAGTGGGAACGCATCATCGTGGACTACGCAGTCAGGAGCGGCTCCAGCCGGGCCAACCCCGTCGCCGTCAGCGAGTCCTTCGTCCTGGCCGTGCTTGACGAGGTGTGCGTGTAGACGGTGGGGTGCGACCCCTGGGCTGGAGGGGCACGCTCCGTCGTGCCCGGCGGCGCGGGCCGGGCCGGCGCGAGCCTTTCGAATCGGCCGAGTCTGTGGTAATCTGTAGCCGCGGGGTGTGTCCCGCTCTTCCCGCACAGTCGAGGATGCGAAGGTGGAACTGCGTTACTACCCGGATCGAGTGCTCAAGCGGACGTGTCGGCCCCTGCGCGAGGTGAGCCGCCAGACGGTCGACCGGGCCGAAGAGATGCTGGAGATGATGTACGTCGAGGACGGCGTGGGCCTGGCCGGCCCGCAGGTGGGCTGGACGGACCGGATCATCACGCTGGACACGGAGGGCGACCGCCGGGGAACCCGCATCTTTGTCAACCCGCTGATCGTGCATCGCGAGGGCGAGGCGCAGAGGGAGGAAGGCTGCCTGAGCCTGCCCGGCATTCGGGCGTACGTGCCGCGGGCCGCGAAGGTAAAGGTCGTGGCGTACACCCTGGGCGGCGAGAGGCTGGAGATCGAGGCGGACGGCCTGGCCGCATGCGCCTGGCAGCACGAGGTGGACCACCTGAACGGCCTGCTGTTCATCGACCGGCTGCCGCCGACGACGCTCATCACCCTGCGCGAGCCTCTGCGGAGGCTGGAGGCGGAGGCGGCCGCCCGCGCCTCCTCGTGACGTCCGTTGTGCCTGCTCTCCCCGACGAAGGCCCGTCCATGAACCTGGCATTCCTGGGCAGTCCCGACTTCGCGGTGCCGACCCTGGAGGCACTGCACGAGGCGGGGCACCGGGTGCGCCTGGTCATCACGCGGCCGGACCGGCCGCGCGGCCGCGGGCGCAAGCCCGCTGCGACGGCCGTCAAGCAGGCCGCCGAGCGTCTGGGACTGCCGCTGTGGCAGCCCGAGAGTGTGAACCGGCCCGAGACCGCGCGGGCGCTGGCCGAGTCGGGGGCCGAGATGGGCGTCGTGGCCGCCTACGGCGAGATCCTGCGCCCCTCCGTCCTGTCCGCTCTGCCCCAGGGCTTCCTGAACCTGCACGCGTCGCTGCTGCCGGACTACCGCGGCGCGGCGCCCGTGCACTGGGCGCTGATGCGCGGCGAGACCGGGACGGGCGTGACCGTCATCCGCATGGCGCCCCGGCTCGACGCCGGGCCGGTCCTGGCCGCCGCGAAGGTGCGCATCGGCGACCGCGAGACGATGGGCGAACTGGAGGCCCGGCTGGCGCGCGAGGGCGCCGCACTGATGGCCGAGGTCCTGCGGCGGCTCGACCGCGGCGAGGCCGTGCCCGAACGGCCGCAGCCGGCATCGGGCGGCTTCTTCGCGCGCGCCCTGACGAAGGACGACGGGCGGCTGGCCTGGACCGTCCCGGCCCGTGAACTCTGCAACCGCGTCCGCGGGCTCACCCCCTGGCCGGGCGCCTGGACCGTGCTGGAGACCGGCGGCAGGCGCGTGAAGGTCACGCTCCTGTGCGCCGAGCCGGCGCCCGTGCCCGGCGACGGGGCCGAGGCCGGCGCTGCCGTCGCGCCCGGCACGGTGCTGGCCGTCGAGCCGGACGCGCTGCGGGTGCAGGCCGGCCGGGGCGCGGTGCGCGTGCGCGCACTGAAGCCGGCCGGCAGCCGGGCGATGTGCGTGCCGGACTTCGTGCACGGGCACCGCGTGCGGCCCGGCGACCGGTTCGTTGCGCCGACCGACGGGGACTGATCCGCCGGGGCTTGCATCGGACGGGCTCCAGAAGGGATACTGAGATTGTGGGAACTGCGCTGGTCAGACTGATGAACGCGGTCACGCGCGCTCGGCGCACGCGCTGCAGGCCCGAGGAACTCCTCATGCTTCTGCCGTCGTGCCTGCAGAACAGCCATTGCGAACGCAAGATCACGCGCGACGTGCAGGAATGCCGGCGTTGCGGCCGCTGCAAGGTCAAGGACGTCCTGGACCTTGCGGACCGGTACGGGGTGCGTTGCGCGGTCGCGACGGGCGGCCGTCTGGCGGTCGAACTGGCCCGGGACAGGGGCGTAAAGGCCGTGCTTGCCATCGCCTGCGAGAAGGAGTTGCGCGAGGGCATGGCGGCCATCTTCCCCAAGCCCGCCCTGGGCGTCATCAACGCGCGGCCCAACGGGCCCTGCACCGACACGGACGTGGACGTGGCCGAGGTCGAGAAGACCATCCGCCGCCTGTTGAGGCGTTGAACGGGCGGCCCCTGGCGGGAGTGATCACTGGTGACAGCCGGCAACACGACCGTGCTCCAGTGTGGGGAGTGCAAGAAGCGCTACCGGTTCCAGGGCGCGCCTGACGGCAGGGCCCTGCGCTGCCCGGAGTGCGGAGCCCCTCTGAAGGCCGTTGGGGCCGCGCCCCTGCGCAGTCAGCTCCGCGACGAACTGGCGCGGCTCTCGGCCGTCGAAGCGCTCGACCCGGCCGCCCGAACCCGGGTGCGGGTGGCCGAACGCGCGCGCCGGCCCCTGTCGCCGTGGATGCTCTGGGGCGCTGCGGCCCTGCTGCTGGCCCTGGTCGGTGCCGGAGGCTGGTGGGCCTACGCGCGCGCCCACCGGGGGCCGCCGGAGCTGTCGGAGGCGGTCAGGTCCGCGATCCGGAGGGCGCAGTTGAGCGACGTGCCCGGGCACGAGGAGCAGGCCCTGTCCGACTGGACGTCCGCCCGCGGCTTCCTGTTGACGCAGCGTGTTCAGCAGAAGGTCCCCGATGCGTTCCATGAGGAGGCCGCCCGGATGCACGCGCGGATCCGGGAGCTTCAGGAGATCGTCCGCCGCCGGCGCGCCGGCCTGCCGCCGCTGCAGAACGTGCTGGCGGAGGCGCGCATGGCCCTGGAGGACGGGCGCAGCCGCCAGGCCGTCGAGGCGCTGGAGGGCCTGCTGCCGAAGATCGCGGAGGCCGACGTGCCGGAGACCGACCGGGAGCGGTTCCGTGCCGAGACCGAGGGGCTCCTGATGCTCGCCCGCACGGCGGCGGCCGCGGCCCCGGCTCCGGCGAGCGCCGCGCCGGCGTCCACCCGGCCCGCCAGGCCGCGCCGGCGGCCCGTGCCGGAGGCCGTTGCGCCTGCGTCCGGGGCGGCGCCGCTGGGTGCGGTGATCGACGCTCCCGGCGAGGCCCTGCTCTGGCGCGCCGAGTCCTGGGCGAACCCGGCCACGGTGAGCGTGGAGCCGGGAGCCGCCGTCATGGTCCGGCAGGAGGCCGGGCTGTACGACAAGTGGGCGATCAGCCTGGTGCGTGCGCTGGACGCGAGCGGGCACGGCCGGCTGGCGTTCGATCTGCAGTCCCCGCGGCCGGTCCGCGTGGCGGTCGCCCTCTGGACGGGCACCGGGGGGGCCACCATGTTCGAGTCGGCCGCCGAGACGGTGCGGGGTGGCGGGTGGCGGGAGGTGGTCTTTCCGCTCACGGGGCCGCGGTTCAAGTGCCTGGCGACGAAGTGGCAGTTCGGCGGCGAACTGAAGGACCCCGAATCGGTCGGGCGGATCACCCTGCTGTTCTACGACAACGTGCAGGCGCCCCTGCGCATCCGCAACGTGCGCCTGGTGCCGTAGCCGCCCCGCCCGCCGGGGCATGCGGGCGCTCAGGGCGGGGTGCGGGCCAGCGTGACCACCTGAACGTGCGCCGCCCCGTGGCGCTTGAGCACGCGTGCACACTCCCGCGCGGTCGTGGCCGTCGTCAGCACGTCGTCCACCAGCATCAGGCGCCGTCCGGCGACCTCGGCCCGGGAGCGGACGCGGAAGGCGCCGCGCACGTTGTCCCAGCGCTGCCGCGGGGCCAGGCGGGCCTGCTGTGAGGTGTAGCGGGTCCGGATCAGCGTCCCGGCCTGCAGCGGCAGGTCCAGCCGGCGGGCCAGCACGCGGGCCAGCAGCAGGGCCTGATCGTAGCCGCGTTCGCGCCGGCGCCGCGGGTGCAGCGGGATCGGCATCACGGCGTCGGCCGGTTCCAGCCCGTCCGGGTACCAGCCGCGTTCCAGCATGAAGCGCAGCACGCGCGGGCCCAAAAAGTAGCTGCCCCCGAACTTGAAGCTGTGGATGACCGATCGGATCGGTTCCGCGTAGAGCACGAACCCGCGCGCCCGGTCGAAGTGCCGCGCCTCGGCCCGGCACGCGATGCAAAGGCTCCCGGCGGCGGGGTCGCCCGAGAGGGGCACGCCGCAGACGTCGCAGACGGTGCCGGTGATCCGCAGCGCGCGCAGGTCGGCCGTGCAGTCCGCGCACAGTGTGCGGGCGTCGAACTCGGCCAGCGGGAGCCCGCAGTGGCAGCAGTGGCGCGGGTAGAACCAGTCCAGGGCCAGATGGGCCGCGCGGCGCAGGCCGGCCAGCGTGGTGCCGAGGGGGGATGGTTCAGGCATCGGGCCGTGCGGGGGCCTTTCGAGAGTGCTCGAGCAGGGTCAGCGCCGTGTTGTAGTGGATGGTGACGGTGTCGTCCACGCGCGCGGCGTAGCCGCCGGCGAGCACCACGGCGGCGGGGATGCCGCGTTCGGCGCACGCGCCGATCACCAGTTCGTCGCGACGTTTCAAGTCGTCCATGCTGAGCTGAAGCGAGCCGAGCTGGTCCTGCCTGTAGGGATCGGCGCCGGCGACGTAGAGGACGAACTCGGGGCGGTGGCGGTCGAGGGCGGGCGGGAGGTGCCGTTCCAGGTCGCGCAGGTAGTGGGCGCCGGAGCAGCCCGAGGGCAGGCCGATGTCCAGGTCGCTGCACCGCTTGATGGGATAGATCGCCTCCTCGTGGATGCTGAAGGTGAAGACCTCCGGTTCGCTGCGGAACAGCTCGGCGGTGCCGTTGCCCTGGTGCAGGTCGCAGTCGACGACCATCGCGCGCCGCACCAGGCCGTCGGCGCGCAGGATGTGCACGCCGAGGGCCACGTCGTTGATGTAGCAGAACCCCTCGGCCCAGTCTGCGAAGGCATGGTGGAAGCACCCGGCCAGGTTCATGGCGAACGTGCGCTCGCGCACCGCCGTGCGACAGGCCAGCACCGTACCGCCGGCCCCGAGTGCGAAGGCGGCGACGATGTCGTGCGAGATCCGCATCTCGCTGCGCACGGTCCGCTCCGTGTGCCGGCCGGCGAACAGGTCGTCCAGGTACTCCGGCGTGTGGACGAGTTCCAGTTCGGCGCGGGTGGCGGCGGCCGGGGCCAGGAAGTCGTCTTCGGCCACCTGCCCGGAGCGCACGAGGCGGTCGTGCAGGAGGGCGTACTTCTCGATGGGGAAGACGTGCGTCCCGATGTCGCACCGGTAGAGGGGCGAGTAGACGAACCGGGCGCGTGCGGGCGTCTTGGCGTTCATGCGTCGAGCACCAGGGGAAAGGTGGGCGGCCGGCCCGGGCGCATCCGGAGCCGGAACTCCTCCTCACTGTCGGCATACAGCGGGCTGATCTCGATCGGGGGCGCTTCCTGCTCGGGCACCCGGACGCCGGCGGACCGCAGCCACTCGAGCCAGAGGCTCCGCATCATCCTGCGGGCCGAATCCGGGCTGTCGTCTCCCAGGGCGTTCTTGACGGGCGCGAACTGGCTCTCCCGGCGCACCTCAACGAAGGCGGTCTCCCGGCAGAAGGCGAGGGCATCGAAGAGGAAGCGCTCGAACTTGACGCAGCCCGGGCGCACCGTGCGGCGCCCCTCGTCGTCCAGGACCTCGTACGTCTTGCGTGCGACGTGCCAGGGCAGGCCGCGTTCGTCGCGGGCCACGTCCTCGACGAAGGGCACGCTCAGCACGTGGGCGGCGATGCTGCCGAAGCGCAGGCGCAGTTCGCCGTCGGGCAGCCGCGCGGCGGCGATGTCGCCGGGGACGTCGCTGTATTCGACGACGGCGGGGCGTCCGTCGAGGATCACGGCCAAGCCGAGGCGTTCGTCGGGCGAGCGCTTGGCCAGGACCTTCGAGGAGAGCCCGGCGCCGCGCCGGATGTGGTGGCCGAGGAAGCGGGGGTCCGCCACGTCCATCAGGGGGTTGTCGACCTGGAAGCAACTGATCAGGTCCCGGCCGCTCCGCGCGAGCATCTCGATCAGGCCGGAGCGGGCCAGCGCGTCGAACAGCCCGCCGTGTCCGTCCGGGCCGACCAGCAGCCTGTCCGCGTCGGCCAGCAGCAGGCGGCCGTCCTCGCTCAGGATCGGGTTGACCCCCTGGGTGAAGAAGTGGACCGTATCGGCGCCGAGGCCGAAGAAGGCGTTGCGCTCGAAGAACCCCCGGGTCTCCGCGTCGTTGTCCGGGCTGGTCATGATCAGCCACGGCAGCCCGCAGCCGTGTCGGCGCCGGGCGGCCAGCACCTTCTCGCCCAGCCACTGGAACAGGCTCTTGCCGCGCACCGGCGAGACGGGGAACAGGCCCTTCGGGTGGGGGTATCCCAGGCGTGTGCCCTGGCCGCCGGCCACGGTGAGCGCGGCCACGCGGTCGGCCCTCAGCGCGTCGAGCCCCAGGCGGGCGATGCCGGCCTCCCGCTCGCGCCCGGCCTCGTTGGTCGGGAGGACTTCGACCGGGGCGGGGCGGATGTCGTCGCCGCTCGGGGCGCTCGGCGGGGCATCCAGCAGGCGGCGGAACTCCCGCAGGCGGCCGAGGTCCAGGCAGGCCAGTTGCGCCAGCAGGCGTGCGCGTGCGGGCGCGTCCAGACGGTCGATCCGGTGCAGCACGTGCTCCTGGCCGTGCTCATGGAGTGCCTCCACGAGCGTTGATTCCGCCGGGCCGGGCCGGGCGTCCATGCGTGAACTCCTCCGGTTGTCAGCAGATTCGCGGGAGCTGTTCGCCGCTGAGCATCTGCAGCAGGCGGCGCGTGCCCAGCGCTGTCTGGAGGGCCACCGTGCCCTCGTAACGTGCGGTGACCTCGCCGACCGCCGCGGCGCCCTCGGCCCCCGGCACCGCGCGCAGCGCCGCGAGCACGGCGGGCACGCTCTCGGCGTCCACGACGGCGCCCAGGCGCCCCTCGCAGGCCATGTAGAGGGGGTCCAGTCCCAGTACCTCGCAGATGGCGCGCACCTGCTCGTGCACGGGCGTGCGCTCCTCGTGGATGAGCAGGCCGGGCCGGCCGGGGCCGGTCGCCTCGTTCAGCACGGTGGCCAGGCCGCCGCGCGTGAGGTCCCGCAGGAACGGCACGCGCCGCGCGGTGCGCAGCACGGCGGCGGCCGCGCGGGTGAGCGGGGCGCAGTCGCTCAGGATCGTCGTCTCCATGGCCATGCCCTCGCGGCGTGACAGGACGGCGGCCCCGTGGTCGCCGACCGGCCCGGAGACGATGACGACGTCGCCCTCGTGCGCCGGCCCGCCCGGGGGCGTGCAGCCGTCCATCGGGGTGCCGATGCCTGCCGTGTTGATGAAGATCCGATCGGCCTTGCCGCGCGGGACGACCTTTGTGTCGCCCGTGACGACCTCCACGCCGGCCTCCTCGGCCGCCCGGGCCATGGAGGCCAGGACGGCGTCCAGCTCGGCCGTCGGGAGGCCCGCCTCCAGGATCAGCGCGCACGAGATGTATCGCGGGGCCGCGCCGGCCACGGCCAGGTCGTTGACGGTGCCGAAGACGGCCAGCGAGCCGATGTCGCCGCCCGGGAAGACGATGGGGTCCACGACGAAGCTGTCGGTGGTGAAGGCCAGGCACGCGCCGCCGACCTCAAGCCACGCGCTGTCGGGCAGGGCCTGCAGGACGGGGGAGCGGAAGTGGTTCAGCAGCGTGCCCTCGATGAGGCGGCGCGTCAGGATGCCGCCGCTGCCGTGGCCCAGCCGGATGTGGTCGTCGCTCATGTCGCCGACTCCTCCGTGCCGTATCGGTAGAAGGCGGCGCAGGCACCCTCGCCGGACACCATGCAGGGGCCGACGGGCGAGTCGGGCGTGCAGGCGGCGCCGAAGAGCGGGCAGTCCGGCGGGCGGATCCGGCCGCGCAGGACCTCCGGGCACCGGCAGGCCGTCTGCTCGGCGTCGGGGGCGTCGGGCGGCGGCGGTTCGACGCGGAAGGGGTGCCAGTCCTCGCGCAGGTCCAGGCCGCTGCCGGGCAGCGTGCCGATGCCGCGCCACCGGCTGTCGGCCGGCGCGAACACCGCCTGGACGGCCGCCCGTGCGCGCGGGTTGCCGTCGGCGTGCACGGCGCGGCGGTAGCGGTTGTCCACGAGCGGCCGGCCGAACGCCGCCTGCTCGACGAGCGAGAGGACGCCCAGGAGGACGTCGGCGGGCTCGAAACCCGTGATGCAGCAGGCCAGGCCGTACTCGCGCGCCAGGAACTCGTAGGGGGCCGAGCCGGTGACCGTGCAGACGTGCCCGGGCAGCAGAAGGCCGTCCAGGGCCACCCCGTCGCCGCCGACCAGCGCCCGGAGCGCGGGCGGCATCGTTTTGTGCCCGGGCAGCACGCGCAGGTTGCGCACGCCGGCCGCGCGCGCCTCGCGCAGAGTGGCGGCGGTGGCCGGCGCCGTCGTCTCGAAGCCGATGGCCAGGAAGACGACCTCGCGTGCCGGCATCCGCCGGGCCAGCTCCAGGGCGTCCCGGGGGCCGTAGACCACGCGGACGTCGGCGCCGTCGGCCGCCGCGTCCTCCAGGCTGCCCGCCCGGCCGGGCACGCGGTGCAGGTCGCCGAACGTGGCGACCGTGCGGTCCGGCTCCGAGGCGATCTCGATGGCGCGGTCCAGGTAGCTCACCGGGGTCACGCAGACGGGGCAGCCGGGGCCGCTGAGCAACTCCAGGCCGTCCGGCAGGAGTTCGGGAATGCCGAACCGGTGGATGGCCATCGTGTGGCCGCCGCAGACTTCCATGAACCGGAGCGGGCGGCCGGCGGCCTCCGCGGCCGTGCGAATGCGCCGGCTCAGGTCGCGCGCTGCGACCGGGTCGCGGAACTCATCGACGAATCGCATCGCCCTCTCCGAGACTGCGGCGCAGTTCGTCAAGCAGCCGGAGGGTCTCCTGCGCCTCCTGCTCGTCCACCTTCTGGATGGCGAATCCGGCGTGGATCAGCACGTAGTCGCCGGGCTGCGGGTCTTCGATCAGGCAGAGGCTGACCTCCCGGGCCGCGCCCGAGATGTCGACCGTGCCGACCTCGCCGTCGACCTGCACGATCCTCGTCGGAACTGCCCAGCACATGTCATCCGTCCCCTTCTTCGTTCACCCGGGCCAGTGCGCACGCGGCCTGGCCCAGGCACAGGCCGCCGTCGTTGGGCGGCACGCGCGTCTGCAGCAGCACCTCGAAGCCGTCCGCCCGGAGGGCCGGCACGGCCGCCGCCAGGAGCGTGCGGTTCTGCATGACGCCTCCGGACAGGGCGACGATGCCCAGCCCGGTCTCGGCCCGCAGCCGGCGGCAGGTCTCCGCGATCAGGCGCGCCATGGTGCCGTGGAAGCGGCCGGCCACGTCGGCGACGCCTTCACCCCGGTCCAGGTCCCGGCAGATGCCGTCGAATGTGGCAGCGAGTGTGATCCGCCGCCCATCATATCCGAAACCGTACGGGTCCGTCGAATCGGCGGCGGCCCGGGCCTCCAGTTCGCAGGCCGCCTGGCCCTCGTAGGTGGTCCGCAGGCGTACTCCGAGGAGGGCGGCCACGGCGTCGAAGAGCCGCCCTGCGCTCGAGGTGAAGGGCGAGAACTCGCGGATCGCCATGGCCCGCTGCGCCTGCCCCAACTCCCGCTCGCCCACGTGGCGTGCCATGCGGGCCATGGCGGCGTCCGGGCCGAGCGCGTGCGAAAGGTGCGCGAGCGCCATGCGCCAGGGCTGATGGACGGCCTGTTCGCCGCCGGGCATCGGCACGTAGTCCAGGTGGTAGTGGCGCTCGTAGCTGCGCCGGTCGCACACGAGGAACTCGCCGCCCCAGACGGCGCCGTCGGGGCCGTAGCCCGAGCCGTCCCAGCTCACGCCGATGACGGGGCCGTCCAGGCCGTGCTCGGCCAGGCAACTGACGACGTGCGCGTGATGCTGCTGGACGGCCACGAGCGGCAGCCCGCGTGAATCGGCCAAGCGGCGGGCGTAGGCCGTGGTGGGGTAGTCGGGATGCAGGTCGCAGGCCACGACCTCCGGTTCCAGGCGCAGGAGCGCGCAGAAGCGTTCGACCGAGCGCGCGAAGTAGAGCGCGTTGTCGGCGTCGGAGACGTCGCCGATGTGCTGCGAGAGGAAGGCCCGGCGCCCGCTGGTCAGTGCGAAGGCGTTCTTCAGCATCCCTCCGGTGGCCAGCACGGACGGCCCGCCCGCCGTCAGCTCGACCGGGTCGGGCACGTAGCCGCGAGAACGGCGGATGGGAAGCGGGCGGCCGGCGAACGTCGCCACCACCGAGTCGTCGCACCGGTTGGCGATCGGCCGGTCGTTGGTCAAGATACCGTCCACCAGGTCCTGCAGCTCGCCCACTATGTGTTCGTGCGCGACGGCGATGGGCTCTTCGGAGCGGTTGCAGCTCGTCATGACGAGCGCCCGCGGCACGCGCGGGTCGTCGAACAGGAGCGCGTGCAGGGGTGCGTGGGGCAGCATGACGCCCAGGTCGGGCAGCCCGGGTGCGAGCGCGCCGGCGACGGCGCCCGCCGGCTGCCGGCGCAGAAGGACGATGGGCGCCGCCGCCGAGCGCAGAAGCGCCTCCTCGTCTGCCGAGACGACGCAGATCCGCCGGCAGGCGTCCATGTCCGGCACCATGACGGCCAGCGGCTTGGCCGGGCGGCGCTTGCGCGCGCGCAGCCGCCCGACGACGTCCTGGCGCGTGGCGTCGCAGGCCAGGTGGAAGCCGCCCAGACCCTTGACGGCCAGGATGGCGCCGCCGGCCAGCAGCCGGCGGGCGACCTCCAGGGGGTCGCCGTCCCGCGGGCGGCCGTCCGGCTCCAGGAACGAGAGGCGCGGCCCGCAGGCCGGGCAGGAGACCGTCTGCGCGTGCAGACGGCGGTCGGCCGGATCGGCGTATTCGCGCGCGCAGTCGGGGCAGGGGGCGAACGCGTCCATGGTGCTGCGTTCGCGGTCGAACGGCACCTGCCGCGCGATTGTGAAGCGCGGCCCGCACGCGGCGCACGTGATGAAGGCATAGCCGTGCCGGCGGTCGCCGGCGTCGTGCAGTTCGCGCAGGCATTCGCTGCACGTTGCGAGGTCGGGCGGAATGGGCAGCAGGCTGGGGCCGTCGGCGCGGCTCGGTGCGATGCGGAACTCCGTCTCGCCCAGCGGCTCGATCTCGCGGACGTCCAGCTCGTCGATGCGCGCCCGCGCGGGGGCCAGTGCGCGGAAGTTGTGCACGAACGCGTCCAGCGTCTCCCGGGGGCCTTCGACCTCCAGGACGACGCCCTCGGGCGTGTTACGGATGCCGCCGCCGCAGCCGCGCCGTGTCAGTTCCCGGTAGAAGGTGGGCCGGAAGCCGACCCCCTGCACGCGGCCGCGCACCAGCAGCCGGTAGCGCTTCGGGGCGGGCCTGCTCTGGCGGTCGTCGTCCACGGTGCATGTGCGGGCAGGGCGCCGGGGCGCCTACCGCGTCCTCATGGCCTGGTAGAAGTCACAGAGCCCCTTGACGGGGCACCCCGCGTGGTCCGGCTTGCGTGCGGTGCAGATGCGGCGCCCGTGCGTGCCGAGCAGCAGCGTGGCGCGGCTCCAGCGCGTGCGGGGGATGGCGGCGGCCAGTTCCCGTTCGATCTTGTCCGGATCGCTGCCCCGGGCCAGCCCCAGCCGGTCGGACACCCGCTTCACGTGCGTGTCGACGGCGATGGCGTCGTGCCCGAACGCCTGGGCCAGCACGATGCTCGCCGTCTTGCGGCCGACGCCCTGGAGCCGCGTGAGCGCGTCCATGTCGTCGGGCACCCCGCCCCCGTGCTCCTCGACGAGCGCCCGGCAGCAGGCCTGCACGCTGCGCGCCTTCTGGCGGAAGAAGCCGGTCGGCCGGATCAGCTCCTCCAGCTCGGCCGTGTCCGCCTCGGCCAGCGCGGACGCGGTGGCGTAGCGGGCGAACAGGCGCGGGGTCACCTCGTTGACGCGCGCGTCGGTGCACTGGGCGGCCAGCATGGTCGCCACGAGCAACTGGAGCGGGCTCTCGTAGTCCAGGTAGATGCGGGCATCCGGATGGGCGGCCTCCAGGGCGTCGAGTATCCGGAGCGCGCGGTCGGTGTCGTGTGCGGCGGCCATCGTCAGTTCCTCCGCTCCACGAGGAAGACGGCCAGGCCGGCCCTCAGGCTGGGCAGGGGGCCGCGCAGGGGCATGTGCGGGCGCATGTCCCAGTGGGCGAAGTCGGGGAAGCGGATGATGCCGCGCCGCACCCGGGGTCCGGCACGCGGGCGCCGGGGGCGAGGTCCTGCTCGATCATCCGGTAGTCCAGGCGCATGGGCATGCGGGCCGCTCCGTCGCGTTCTGTCCCTTCTACTCGAGGGCCTGCTTCAGGTCCGCGATCAGGCGGTCGATGTCCTCGATTCCGGCAGAGAGGCGGACGGTGTTGGGGCGCACACCGAAGGCGACGCGGCGGTCCTCGGGCAGGTAGAGCATGGTGGTCAGGACGGGGATGCAGACCAGCGTCTCGGTGGCGCCCAGGCTGACGGCGTGGTAGATGACGCCGAGCTTCTCGATGAAGCGCTTGGCGTCGTCCTGCGTCTCGCCGACGTCGAAGGCCATCAGGCCGCCGAAGCCGTTGACCATCTGGCGGGCGGCGATCTCGTGCCCGGGGTCGGTCGGCAGCCCTGGGTAGCGGATGCGCGTGATGCGGGGGTGATCGACCAGGAACTCGGCCATCGCCTGCGCGTTCTCGGCCATTCTCTGTGCGCGCAGGTCGAGCGTCTTCAGGCCGCGTTCGAGCCGGGCGGCCGAGTAGGGGTCCAGCGTCGTGCCGATGGCCTGACGGGTGAACCACAGGTCGTCGTACTGCTGGCGGGTGGCGCAGGCGGTGGCGCCGGCCATCAGGTCGTTGTGTCCGCCGAGGCCCTTGGTGGCGCTGTGGACGACCAGGTCCGCCCCGAGCTGCAGGGGCCTCTGGTGGTAGGGCGTCGCGAAGGTGTTGTCCACCACCAGCATGGCGCCGGCGTCATCGGCCACCTGGCGCAGCCGGGCGATGTCGACCGTCTTGCAGAGCGGGTTGCTGGGGGTCTCGCAGAAGATCATCTTTGTGTTGGGCTGCACGTGCCGGGCCACGGCGTCCCCGTCGTCCGCGTCGAGCCAGGTGATCTCGACCCCGAACCTCTCCAGGATGAGCGACACCTTGTAGTTGGCGCCGTAGACGTCGTGGAACGTCAGCAGGTGGTCGCCGGAGTTGAGGTAGGTCAGGAAGATCATCGTGATGGCGGCCATGCCGGTGGTGCTGATGACGCAGTCGTTGGCGCCCTCGGCGGCGGCGAGGCACTTCTCGACGGCCCGGACGGTCGGGTTGTCGTCGCGGTGGTAGGTGTAGCCGTCGATCTCTCCGTCGGTGATCTGGCGGAGCACCTCGAAGGAGCGGTATTCGTAGTTGACCGCGGCGACGATCGGCGTGACCATCGGGCGGTTTCCATACGGCGTCAGCGGATCTGTCTGATTCATGGCCGTCCTTCATATTGCCGCGGGTGATGGCCGCCGGTCCCGGAACGGCCCGGCGGACCCCCTCATACTACCCGGTGGCCGCGCCCCGGGCAACTGCGCGCACGCGCACGGCTTTTGAACCGCAGAGGACGCAGAGAACGCAGAGAACGGCAAACGGCAAACGGCGGACGGCAAACGGCAAAGGGCGAACGGCGAACGGCGGACGGCGAACGGCGGACGGCAAACGGCAAAGGGCGAACGGCAAACGGCAAAGGGCGAACGGCGAACGGCGGACGGCAAACGGCGGGCGGCAAACGGCGGACGGCGGACGGCGGACGGCGAACGGCGGACGGCGAACGGCGGACGGCGAACGGCGGACGGCGGACGGCGATTGAAGGGTCGACCAGATCTCTCAATTAGAGCAAACGGTGGCCTGCTTTCAAATCCCAGAAGGTATGTTACACTCCCCGAACCGAGCCTCGTGTGATCGCCTGGTGGGGGCGATTCTGATCGAGGTGGACGAGCAGTGGGAGCTGGAGGTGGCGGCGTATCTGGGCATGGAGCAGGACCGTGGGGAGGAGCCGCGGGCGACCACCTGAATCTCCGGTCGCCCTACGGGCTCCTTCCGATTCAGGTGGTCGCCCGGAGGACAAAGCAAACGGCATTTACAGAAAATATGTTGCACTGCTTATCTCTCATCCTTTCTTCTCTGCTTGTCTGTGTCGTCCGCCTTTCTCTGCGATCTCTGCGTCCTCTGCGGTGAATATGTCGTTCAGTGGGCGTCGTGGTGCCTGTCCTCCGTTCCTCTCTGTTTTCCTCTGTCGTTCGTTGTTCTCTGCGGTTTTGCGGCTCCCGGCGTTCATGCTACAATGCGCCCGGTCCGGGCGTCCACGAGGGGGCCGGGGCCGAGACCGATGGGCCGGAACGGGGCGAGATGGGGAACATCGAGCGATACCTGCGGCCGGAGGTGATCCGGACCGTGGCGCGGCTGGACCTGAAGGCCCGGTTCATCGTCGAGGGCTTCTTCAGCGGCCTGCACGCCAGCCCCTACCACGGCTTCTCCACGGAGTTCAGCGAGCACCGCGAGTATACCTTCGGCGACGAGCCGCGGCTGATCGACTGGAAGGTCTTCGCCCGCACGGACAAGCACTACGTCAAGCGGTTCGAGGCGGAAACGAACCTGAACTGCCACATGCTGCTGGACGTGAGCGAGTCGATGGCCTACGGCTCCGGCGGGGGCCTGAGCAAGCTCGACTACGCCATCTGCATGGCGGCGGCGCTCGGATACATGCTCATCCACCAGCAGGACAACGTGGGCCTGGTGACGTTCGACGAGGACGTGACGAACCTCGTGCCCGCGCGCAGCCGGCGCTCCCATCTGGCCGCGCTGCTCGGCGTGCTGGCCGGCGCGCTGCGGCACCGTCCGTCGCGGCTGGCCCACAGCCTGCACCGCAGCGCCGGCATGCTGTCGCGGCGCGGCCTCGTGATCGTCCTCAGCGACCTGATCCCGTCGGAGCACGAGGAGCCGGACGACGTGCTCGACGGCCTGCGGCATCTGCGGCATCGCGGGCACGACGTCATCTGTTTCCAGCTCCTGGACCATGCGGAGGTGCGGTTCCCGTTCCACGGCCCCGTGCACTTCATGGACGTGGAGAGCCTGCGCACAGTGCGCACCGACGCCGACGCCGTGGCGGCGGGCTACCGTCGCGAGGTGGAGGCATTCGTCCGGAAGTGCCGCGACGCCTGCCGCCACGAGCGCATCGACTTCCTGCAGGTCGATACGGAGGACTCGTTCGACCGGGTGCTGCTGGCCTTCCTGCGCGCGCGACAGAGCCGATTCTGAGCCGACCATGGGCAACATCACGTTCATGCATCCGGCCCTGCTGGCCCTGACGGCCGCGGCCGCCGTGCCGATCCTCATCCACCTGCTCTCGCGCCGTCGGCCGGTCGTGGTGCGTTTCGCGGCCGTGCGGTTCGTGCTGGCCGGCCGGCGGCGGACCTTCCGGCGAGTGCAGTTCCGCTACCTGCTCCTGCTCCTGCTGCGCGCGTTCCTGCTGGTGTTGTTCGCGGTGCTGCTGGCCCGGCCGGTGGTGAGCCGCGGCGGGCGCGCGGCAGCCGCCGCGCACGTGGAGGGCACGCCCGCCACGGTGCTGATCCTGGACGACTCGCTCAGCATGCGGTACCGGGCGGGGGACTCCAGCCCGTTCGAGCGCGCCCGGGAGGCCGCCGCCGAGTTCGCCGCGGGGCTGCCGCCCGGCGCGGCGGCCGCCGTGATGACGACGTCGCGGCCGACCGGCCGACTGCTGCGGGACGTCCACGGCCTGCCCGGCCGCATCCTGGCCCTGGAGCCCGGCACGCGGGCCGTCCCGTGCTGGGGCGCCCTGGAGGCCGCCGGCCGCCTGCTGCGGACCGACGGCCTGTCGCGGCGCGACGTCGTGCTCTATACGGACATGACACCGTCGGCCTGGGCCGGGCGCGAGCAGCGGCGGGCGGACGTCGGCGCGGACGTGCACGTCCTGGTTGTGGACTGCGCGCCCGAGCCGGGTCGGAACGGCTCGGTCACGGAGCTGCGAGACCTGGGCGAGCCCGCCCTGGCGGGCGGCATGCTGCGCCTGCAGGCCCGGCTGAATGCCTGGGGCGCCCCGATGCGCAGGTCCGTGCAGTTCGAATACGACGGCGTGCCCCTCCAGCGTCGGGAAGTGACCCTGGATGCCGACCAGGAGACGAGCGTCGACTTCGACGTCCTGCTGTCCGAGAGCGGCCACCACTGGGGTCGCGTGGGCTTCTTGACCCCCGACGGCCTGCCGCAGGACGACGCGCGGACGTTCACCGTGGACGTGGCGCCGGACGTCGGCGTGCTCTGCGTCGAGGACAGTGTGCGCGGGGACCAGGACTCGATCTCCTACTTCTTCCGCCTCGCGCTGAACCCCTGGGGGCGGGACGGGCGCGGCATCCTGCGCGTGGGGCGCGCTGCCACGGCCGAGCTGGCCACCGTGTCGCTGGCTCCGTACGACGTGGTGGCGCTGGTCGGCGCGGGGGCGATGACCGACGAGGCCTGGCATCGGCTGGCGGCCTACGTGGCCGGCGGGGGCGGGCTGGTGGCCTTCCTGGGGCCCGAGACGGCCGACGCCTACCGCACGCCGGCCGCCGGCGGGCTGTTGCCGGCCCGGGCCGGCGCGCCCTTCGCCGCGCCGCCGGACTCGCCGCTGACGCTGCGCGCCGTGGACCGGGAGCATCCGTTCGTGGCGGCGCTCACGGACTCGGGGGCCACGCTGGCCCAGGTGCACTACCGGCAGTGCCGCCGCGTGGTCCTCGCGCCCGATGCGCACGAGCTGATGAGCTTCGGCCCGGGCCTGCCGGCGCTGGTCGTGGGCGGGACGGGTGGCAGGGCGGCCGTCTTTGCGTCCACGGCCGACGAACGCTGGGGCGACTTCGCCAAGACGGAGCCGTTCGTGCCGTTCTGCCACGAACTGGTGCTCCACCTGGCCGGCCGGGCCGGCCGCGGCATCCGGAGCCTGGCCGCCGGGGCGCAGGCGCCGATCACGTATGAGGTCTCCCGCTGGCCCACCGTCGTCTACGTGACCCCGCCGGGCGCCGACCGGCAGCGCCTGCTGCCGGGCACCACGCCGGGCCGGCTGACCTGCCGGCAGACCGAGGCCCCCGGCTACTACGCGGTGGACTTCGAGCGGCACGACAGGACCTGGAGCAGCGGGTTCGCCGTCAACGTGGCCGGGATCGAGAGCGACCTGCGCAGAGTGCCGGCGGCCGCGGTCGAGGCGGCGGTCGACGCCGCCTCGGTCCGGGTGGTCTCGGCGGCGGCGCCGCCGCCGACGGCCGCCGACGGTGTGCGCGCGGGACGCGTGGAGCTGGCCCCGTACCTCGCCCTGCTCGTGCTGGTGCTGCTCGTGGCGGAATGCGTCCTGGCGAACCGGTTCTACGGTCGCCAGGGGCGGCCGGTGGACGGCTGACCGGGCGTGCGGTTCAGAAGGCGGGCCACGTGCGGCGCACGTCGATCGCGTCGTTCGGGCAGACCTCGGTGCAGCAGTAGCAGGCGATGCAGCGGCGGGCGTCGACCAGGTAGCGCTTCGCGACCGGGTCGAACGCGATGGCGCGGCTCGGGCAGTTGCGCTCGCACTCGCCGCAACGAATGCAGGTGCGGTGGTCGATCACGGCCCGGCGGTCGGTCACCAGGTGGACGACCGTCTGCAGCAGCCGGCGGGGAAGGAGCCGGAGCAGCAGGGCGCCGGCTGCGGCGGGGGGCCGGGCGAAGCGGCGCGTGACGAAGGCGGCGGCGGGCTCGCCCCGCACGTCGATCGCCTCGGGGGCGGCCGTGCCCAGGCCGCGCAGTGTGCACTGCTTCAGGAGCGGGATGCGCAGCGGGCGGAAGCCCATGACCTGCGCGCAGAAGCTGTCCAGGGCGACCGGGTCGCCGGAGGCGGCGATCAGGTCGGCGCGGCGCAGCCGTCCGTGGGCGGGGCCCCGCCCCTCCATGCCGATCACGCCGTCCATGAACGCCACGCCCGGCCGCACCAGCGCGTAGAGGTCGCAGAGCGCCTGCACGAAGTCGGCCGTGTGCGGGGCCATGGCGTGAACCTGCTTCTTTGCCGTGCCGGGCACGAGGCCGAAGATGTTCTTCACGGCCCCCGTGGTGTAGGTGAGTCCGTGCGTCTTGAGCTTCGCCACGGAGACGATCAGGTCGAACTGGTCCAGGTTGCCGGGCAGTGTGATCTCGGTGCAGATGCGGCCCTGCGGGAAGGCGACGACGTGGCGGGGCTGCGCGTCGACGTTGTAGAGGTCGGCTCCCAGCCCGCGCGCCACGCGGTCCATCTGCGAGTTGCGGATGGCCTGGGCGGTTGCGGCCGGCGTCAGGCTGCCGCAGGAGTCGCCGATGGCCAACTCGCAGCCGTACTCCCCGCGCAGTATCTCGCCCAGGGCCTGCACGACGGCCGGATGGGTGTTCACGTGTGCGTCGATGGGCTGACGGCTGGTCAGCAGGTTGGGCTTGAGGAGGACGCGGCGTGCGTTTCGGAACGCGTCCTGCACGTCCGGCAGGGCATCGACACAGGCGGCGACGGCCGTTCGGACGGCCCGCGGGTCGTAGCTGTCGCAGCGTGCGGAGGCGACCGTTGCGCGGGCGGACGGTCTCGGGGCGGGTGGCTGGGCGGCCTCTGCGGTCATGGTGCGGTCCCCGGATCGGGCGGAATGGCGCAAGCCCTCCATTGTAGCGGAGGCGGCGGCCGGCGGCCACGGGAAGCGGGTTGCGGACCCGCCGCACGCGGCCGTCGGAGGGTTCGCCGGGGCCGGTCCGGGCCATGCCCGCATGGACATCGGGCGGGCGGTCTCCTATAATGTCTGCGTGGTCCGCCGCCGATGCGCCGGGTGGGCGTTTGGCGGGCTCGGGCCGAGTCGGCAGCTCGTACTTCATTATCTGCAAGGGTTTGCGATGGCAGGCGTGCTTTCGAAGGTTGCGAACGTCGCCAAGGCGGTGATCGGCACGTCCAACGAGCGCATCCTGCGGGACATCGTGCCACTGGTGGACCGGATCAACGAACTCGAGCCGGAGTTCCAGCGCAAGTCCGACCGCGAACTGCGCGGGATGACGGAGAGCTTCCGCGACAGGCTCAAGGACGCGAAGGGCTTCGAGGCGAAGCAGAAGATACTGGACCAGATCCTTCCGGCGGCGTTTGCGACCGTGCGGGAGGGCGCGCGGCGCGTGCTGATCACGCCCGCACCCGAGAGCCCGTACCCGATGATGCGCCCGTTCGACGTGCAGTTGATCGGCGGCATCGTGCTGCACCGTCACATGATCGCCGAGATGGTCACCGGCGAGGGCAAGACCCTGGTGGCCACCTTCGCGGCGTATCTGAACGCCCTGCCCGGCGACGGCGTGCACATCGTGACGACCAACGACTACCTGGCCCGGCGCGACTGCGAGTGGATGACGCCCGTCTACCGGCTGCTGGGCATGACGACCGGCGCCATCCAGGCCTTCCAGGCCCCCGAAGAGAAGCGCCAGGCCTACCTCTGCGACATCACGTTCGGCAACAACAGCGAGTTCGGCTTCGACTACCTGCGCGACAACATGCGCTACAGCCCCGAGCACCAGGTGCAGCTCGTGCGCGGGCTGAACTACGCCATCGTCGACGAGGTCGACTTCATCCTGATCGACGAGGCGCGCGTGCCCCTGATCCTCAGCGGGCCGACGCTCCAGCAGTCCGAGAAGTACTACATGGCGAACAACATCGCCAAGTCGCTCAGGCGCGATCGCGACTACGAGGTCAAGGAGAAGGAGCAGTCCTGCCACGTGACCGACGAGGGGGAGGCGCGCGCCGAGCGCATGCTGGGCGTGGACAGCATCCGCAGCGAGGGCAACGACGAGTGGCCGCACTTCATCGAGACGGCGCTGCGCGCCCATGAGTTCTTCCACCGCGACACCGAGTACATCGTGCGCGACGGCGAGGTCGTCATCGTCGACGAATTCACGGGGCGGCTGATGGAGGGGCGCGTCTGGTCCGACGGCCTGCACCAGGCCGTGACG